>Ga0308161_1005457_pt1 | contig 11153 bp, 8 predicted proteins | sample PhyFR2_FD_201034 | JGI IMG/M metagenome (GOLD analysis project Ga0308161, IMG submission 201034) | Phyllosphere microbial communities from UC Gill Tract Community Farm, Albany, California, United States - DLSLF.R2 | ecosystem: Host-associated > Plants > Phyllosphere > Unclassified | place: USA...
GCTCTACCTCCTCAGAACCCAACTCCTCCAGCTCCATCAGGGGATAAATGGAAAGGATTCGCAGCGGGTACTTTGTCGGGATTATCGAAATTAGCGATCGGTCATCCTTTCGATACGATCAAAGTAAGTTTCGCACATTCTCTCTCTTCTTCTGCGTTACTGCTACGAAATAGAGACGGAGCTGACCTGAGATGAGGAGAAATAGGTCAGGATGCAATGTAGTAAACCTGGAACTTATAGTGGTCCATTACAATGTTTGATCGATACTGTCAAAGGTGAAGGTCCTCGAGCTCTCTACAAAGGTGCGCCTCTCTTACTCCCTCCATCTCGCGGTTGTCCATGTGCTGATGCAAGTAAAGGTATCGCTCCACAGGTGCTAGTCCACCGGCAGTAGGATGGGCAATCAGTGATTCAATGTTGATGGGTTCTTTACATCAATACCGATTACTATTAGCCAGCATCGAGACCCGCTCGAATACTCGAGACGAAGGAGTAACTCACGGATCGTCGACACCGCGGAAACAAGGTGATGAACCAGCGTTAGGTCTGAGTTTACCAGGTCATTTCGTGCGTCTCCCTCCTCTTCCTCACCCGTCTCCCTCAGAAGCTGATGTCGTTAGGGAAGAGACACAGGCCTCGGGAATGATGGCGGGATGGACAGTTTGTTTCTTTATAACTCCAATAGAACACATCAAAGCACGACTACAAATGCAAATGCTCGGTCCGAAACTCTATACGGGTCCTATAGATTGTGCGAAACAATTGGTGAAGGAACGAGGAGTATTGAGGGGTCCTTATATCGGATTGGCGGGAACACTGTTGTTTAGAAGTTGGATGGGAGTCATGTAAGTTCTCTCCCTCCTCTCTTTTTCGTGAGGGAAGCTGAAGGAATACGAGACCAGGTTCTTATCTTATGAGATCATTCAACGATCGCTCAACAAACACTACCCTCACCTATCCCCAGGAACCGTCAATTTCCTCTCTGGAGGAATGGCGTCCAATTTCTTCTGGGTCGCTTCATTCCCTTTCGATGCAGTGAAAAAGTGCGTCTCCTCTCTCTCGCTATCCTTCTGTTCGCGATGCTGATAGATCTGACGAGGAGTGCAGTCGTATCATGACGGATGATCTCAAGAATCCTAAATACCCAACTTGGAGAGCCGCTGCAAAACATATCTGGAAAGAAGGTGGACCAAAGGTAAGCTCTCTCTCTTTCTTTCTTATCTCAGGTCGAGCAAGGGTGTACTGATCGATCGTGGGAGGAATGTAGGCTTATTACCGTGGCTTCCTACCATGTATTTTGCGTGCTTTCCCCACCGTGAGTCCTTACTCGCTTCACTTTTGGACATGGTTTGGCGATAGGGGATACTGATTCGGTTGTGTCATACACAGAACGCGTCGGCGTTGCTTGTCTGGGAGACCACGATGAGGATGCTAGGCGCAGAAGCCCTCAAAGCTACCTAGCACAACACCTTCGAAAACTCAGTTTTGTCCTTTTTGAATCCCCTCAGACCCCTTCACTAGCGATACCCCACCATCTCCCTACTCCCTTCTGTACTATTATGTACGATCAACCTAGCTGTACATAGCTTCCCCCTCGCATATCATAGACTAAAACTTATCGCATCTTTTCGCAAACTTTTTGTATGATTCTCGCAAACGACGAAAGATTATTCCACCGTCTTTTTGCTACCTTCACCGTCTTAAGCTTGTCGTTGAGATCAAATCAGCTCTGTGTGCAGAACTTGACTTTATCGAGTTGGCTGAATTCGAAATCGTTGCGAGCGAAAGCAATTCGATTCTTTCTTCCTCCCACCATATCTCTTCCGTTTCGAACTTCGCTCTTCCACTCATACGAAAACAGACTCGGATCAAGAACCGTCACATCAGCACTAAAACTCTTTGACCAGATCGTTCGATTCCATTTCGAAAACAGCGTCATTCGACCCGAATACCCCTCAAAACAACACTAGAGCCTAGAGAACTCGTTCAGGAGAGCTCATAGCTATATCGTAAGTCATAAACAGCTAGTCTCGAGACCCCAGAAGGCTCGATGGATGTAGCGAGGTCGAGGGAAAGTTCGGCGATGTTGAGGGGAACTAGAGTTGCAGCAGAGTTTCTAGACAACGTAGGAGTATGAGGAGTCACTCAATACTGCTCGAGCTATCCCGGGCCCACGAACGACTCGCTCTTTTGGGACTCCACCTCGCAACTCATTTCGAAATCGCTTCACCACAAAACTAACTCCGCACTTCTCTTTGCATAGTTCAAACATGCTATTCCAATCCACCCGATTCCCCTCCCCCCTCGCCCAACTCTTGCGTCAAACCTCCCGACCCATCTCGAAACCCTCGCCTTTCTTCCGCTCCTCTGCCTTTCCCAATCGATCCCTCTGCACAGCGACCCCAACTTACACTCATCAATCCACTTCCTTCCTCTCCTCTTACCGTCTCGCCCTGTTCGCCGCTCTACCCGTATCGGCTCTTACGCTCGCGAACTTGAATGAATCGAAAGTGATCAGGTGTGCTAGTGATAGGAGTTATGCGACCAGCCCTGTAGCTGCTGCTGCTGGAGCTGCGGGGAGTGAGTATCAGGAGGCCGAGAGTATGCTCAACTTGAGGGATCTAGGTGTAAGTTCGAAACCGCTATCTATCGATTCTCCATTCCGGATCTGATAGTTTGTGTTTCTGAGATCTTACAGTTCGGTACAGTTAGTGGTATCTGCGTCGGTGTATTCGTCAAGAAAGGTCTTCGCGTACGTCTCCCCATCTCTCACTCACCAAATTTCCGTTCTGATCTCGATCTTTGTGCAGGCCGCCGCATTCCTCCTCGGAGGAGTTTTCGTCCTAATGCAATACATGTCCTCGCGCTCTCTCATCAACATCAACTGGAACGCCCTCACGTCATCCTACGATTCCTTGATCACTTCGAGAGCTGGACCTCCCGCTTCACAAGGTGGAAACCGAGCGAAAGGTCTTTGGATGTGGTTCATTGATTTCGTAGGAGCCGATGTTCAATCTAGGGCTACTTTCGTCGCTGGTGTGTTGTTGGGATTAAGGATCGGTTAAATTGAAGCAGGAGGAAAAGGGAAGAAGAGATTGAGGGAGGAGAAGAGCAAAATCGAAAAGAAACTCAGTTGGGGAAGTCAGGGCGAGGCTGGTATATATCGAAGTCATCCTATATCAATACATGTAAACGAAATCAGCTATTTTCACATTGAAGCGGTTGAAGGTCGACTAGAGATGGCAACGAAGGATCGTGCGAAAAAAGTCAAAGTTGACTTTCTGTTGGAGCGCGTTAACTCTACTGCATGACTCTGCTCGTAGCGTGGCAGCATCGATTGTGGCGTGTTCCGACCCGAAATTGCGAAAGTTAGCGATTCTCTCTTCAAAAAACTTTCTTCATCCAACCCTTCACTCTCCCATCTCATAACACGCTATGAGCTTTACACGACTACCTACAGAGCTCAAGATGCATCTCATCAAACTTTCACATGAAATGCGACTGGAGGAAACGCGTCAGGATCTCGGTGGTCATCAAATTTCAGTCTTTAACGGAGGGTTTCGAGACGGGCCAGCCGTTCGAAGCAAGGCAACTCGCAAGAAGGTGTTGGAAGGGAGTGTAATCGAGCGCTTGTCCCTGGTGAACCACGAGTTGAGGAGTATAGCGATACCTTATCTGTTTGAGGTGAGTCTCTTCATCGATTCATCCCCTTCGTATTGCGCTTCAGCAGCTGAAACCACTCGCCCGCAGACACTGCGAGTCAGTCGGGTTGGGTCGGACTTCTTCAAGACCGGTATTCTTACCTCTCGCCAACTGTGTCAAGCCGTTACTCATCTCGCATTCGACTTTGATGATTATTCGCTCCTCGACCCCGATGCCTTTGCCCACCTTCTCCTCTCCGTTTGTCCCGCCCTTCCCAACCTCTCGAGAGTTTCCGGGCTACACAACAATATGATCTACAACCTGCTCGATCATAACAAACTCACAACGCCGATCAGACCCTCCCTTCTACTCTCCCCTTCCCGTATTCAAGCCCTTCGAGACGCCTTCGGACACTTTGCAGCTCGTATCAGCGAATGGGACGTCTGGCTCGAGCTGGACAATCTCGACGCAATCGTGGCGGCCAATCCTACCGGTCTTCGAAGGCTCACCCTCTCGACTCCCTGTTCTCGACTCTTCCCTTACACCGACATCATCGACGCCATGTCATGTTTGACCAGCCTCACTACTCTATCGATGAGACAGGATATCGACGGCAACGTTCGCAGATATCGCGACTCCGAGATGCCGTTCGTCACCTTCTTTGACAAAGCTGCCCACTCAGTTCAACTCTCGTTTCGCGACACTCTCCGCTCCCTCTCAGTCGAAACAGATACCGATCATCACACGGACGCACCGACGACGAGCATCTTACACTTCGCCAGCACTTTCCCTAATCTCGAACATCTCGTACTTCCCACCGACATCCTCTACGACGATGACTTCGAATCCGATCTTCCTACTACCCCATTCCATCTTCGCAAACTCGTCCATCTCGAAATCCTCAAACTCGCAGCACCGAACGCGAAAGAATTCGTTTACCCTCGACTCAAAATGCCGCTTCTCACGACTCTCACTCTTGGGATCGCGGGTTATCAGCAACGTTCACTTGAACACATGCTTCATCATCTTGTCACTACTCTCTCTACCCTTCCTCGTACTCTCGAAACTCTTCAGCTCACTTCCCCTGGAAACGGACTCCCAGAACTTTGGGTCGACGAGATCGTCAAGAAGATCTCCATCAACGTCCAGTGCTTGTGGAATCGAAACGAGGTGGAGTTTAATCATAGTCGGTCGCTTCCCGTCGATTCCGAGGAGTGGGAGGACGATGATGAATCTGGAGAAGGGAGCGAGGGAGAGAGCAGTGATCTGGACGACTCATTGAGCAGCTAGGGGAATGACGGAATCGACGGTAGCTTGAGTGAAAGGGATGCGTAGACAGGGAGATGTAGCGGGAACGAAGGAGTTGATTCGAATTTTGAGGCCGGCGGGAGAATGGAGGAAATGGTTGGAGGATTGATCAAGGGACGAACTTGAAGTGTATTATAGAGTGAAGCTGTATGTACCTTGTCAATCACTCTATCTCTCACTTCTCTGTCAAGCTCCTCTTTCGTTGTCGATACGGGCACAAAAAGTTTCGTTTACAAATCGAATTCTATAAAAATCTGCTACTTCCTGTTACAACGATCTATTCTTCTCTCTGCTAAGAAACAATACAAGTCGGATTCGTGATTGCGTCCATAGTGAGCTTATTTCTTTTCCCAGACGCTTCCTCATCGGTCCCCTCCGGATTAAATTCCCTTCCGCTCCACCTCCTCCATCCATAGAACCCTTTTACCCACTCGACCTCGATCCCTGCAGTAGCCTTCAAGTCTCGGACTCCTCCAAAGTAAGCTTCCGAGGAAGAGAGCGGATCAGAGTCGCTGAGAGGAGTCGGCGTGAGGTAAAGTTTACGGAGGGAAGGGTAGAGTCGGCGGTTTCGGAGGAATCTCGACCAGGGATAATGAGGGACTGCCATAGGTCCTAGTGCTAGTTCGGTGAGAGAGCGAGGGAGGGAGCGGAAGAGTGGTACGGCGAGTTTGGACTCCTCGAGAAGCATAGTCAACTCGTTGAGAAGACAGAAGGAAGTAAGACTGGACGTGTATTTGACGGATTCGAGGGTGCCGAAGACGTTCGCAAGTAATTCGTTTGGGATCTCCTCCATCCTCGCGCCAATTTCTCTGGGTTCCATTCCAGCGGTCACCGTGCCTCCTAAATCGAAACTGCCGTGATCAACCAGTCGAGTCGTGATCGTAAGGCTTTGGAGTACGTGCAAGGAGCTGAGGTCAACGATACCGTTCTCGAGGCGAAGGACAAGGTGAAAGAAACGAAGGGAGTCGAGAGAGGGGCGGAATATGAAAGCGAGATCTTCTGGGCTAGCGAAGTGAGTGATGTAGGCACGCGAGAGAGCTGAGACGGAGGTAGCGGTCTTGGGATTGTAGTCGATGAAGTAGTCCTTGTCGCTGGGCTGGGAGAAGACAGTGCCTTTGTAGATGTCGAGAGCCGGCAATTTCGAAAAGACGAGCTGAGTGTAAACGCTGTCGAGCCGCATCTGGGGAATCGCGAGTACTCTCAAGCGACGTAGATTGACGAGACTGAGAACCGTCTCCAACGACCCCGTGTCATGTCCTGATTTGTCTCGACCCCAAAACCCAGTTCCGTCATCGAGTAACCAAAACTTCTCCAAATTCGGCAAGTGTGACAGGAGCTGATGAAGCCTCAGTGCCTCAGATCGACTCGGAGGTAGTGTCTCGAAACTCAAGCTGAGTTCTTTGACGAGGATGCCGATCGACTCGACCTTTTGAACGGTCCCTAGGATTCGAAGATCTCTTCGATACTGCCTCCTTTCAGCTTTCTCCATCTTCTCCAGATAGATTTTACTGAACTTGGAGCGTATGAAGATCGTGAGGTTGCGATAGAGGTGTTCTCGAGCGGGAAAGAAGAATTGTCGATTGACGAGACAAAGTTTGGTATAAGTCGACTTGTCGACCTTGTAGTTGCCACCAGAACATCGAAGGAGGATGTGAGAGAGTATATCGGGAGGGACTAAGGTGATGGGACACGTCGGAGAGGAAGGAGGAGGATCGAGAGATCTAAGAAATGGAACGTCAGCGAAAGGAAAGGGGGAGTCTGCTAGGTCGTACTCACTCGTTGTGAGGGTCTTGCAGACTAACATCATCGAGTTGATCTATCATCGAGTCGGTCATATCGTTTGTGAAGTGAAGAGGAAGAAGAAAGGGGAGAGCAACTTTCGCAGCACTCAAATCTCGAGTTCGTATTTTATCGCAAGGTGAGCTGTGCTGTACAGCGACGAGCTGGCGATACTGAAGGTGTCCAAAACTGTTTAGTTTTACGCGAAAGTCGAAACAAGAAAAAATTCATTTTCTTTCGAAAGCTCGAAGTACACAATTTTTCATTCGACCAAACCGTTCTACAAGCGTCACACTTCGTATACATCCCAGTACTCCCTCGAATCAAGCGATGGCACAGACTTGTCCAGCCGAAACGACATCCGACAAATCCTTGAAATCCTTAACTGGCTCAATCTCTTTCCCTTTTCCCTCCGGATAGAACTGTTTCAACTCCCATACCTTCCAACTCCTCCTACTCATCCTCACAACCTCAACTGAATGTACAGGCTCCTCGAGGTTGAAGACTTGGGCCGAGCGCGAATCTGAGGGAGAATGAGCTTCGCAAGATGGGTCGTCGCAAGAGGTTACGACTTGAACGAGTCGGATCGTCTTTAGCGAAGGAAGGGAAGAGATATGATTGCCGATAGTGGAAGGGAGGAAAGAGGAGGTATTGGTGGGACCAACAGCGATTTCAATGATCGAAGAAGGGAGGTTTGAGAATTGTTCTTCGATAAAGGGAATCCAAGCGGGTTGATGTTTCTCCGTGACGTAGGCGTAGGAAGTGAGGTTGGAGAGATCTCGGGTGGATTTGACGGTTTCGACGATGTTGGCGAGAAGACGGAATGCAGGTTCCTTCGGAGTCATCTCTGCGAGCATGATTTCGCCTGTGATAGTCGGCATAGGGAAGTGGAAGATTGGGAAGAGACCGTTGATGCTGAGGTATTGAAGTTGAGAGAAGTGGGAGAGGGTAACGGAACCGTTGTCGGGAGAGAGGGAGAGGTAGAGGTAACGAAGAGAGTGTTGCGATGCGGATAAGACAAAGTCGAGAGTCGTAGGAGAGTCGAACGAAGTGATCCAGCATCTGGCGATGTGCACGATAGAAGCTTTGGTGAAGGCATCAGTCGAGGGAGGTGGAGAAGTGAAGGATCCTTTGAAGACTGAAAGATTCTTGATTCTTGTGAACAACTTGTAGGTGTTCTCTCCTTGAAGCGGCAGTTGAGGCATAACGATGATCTTGACGACGTTCTTCAGGCGACCAGAGAGGATTGTGCAGACTTTCGAGATCGCTTCTTCGTCCAGCCTCTCCTCCTCCCGCGCTTTCTCCTCATCTCGTTCTTCCTCCTCACTTTCCGACGAGCTCTCGTCTCCTCCGCCTCCTTCCTCTTCCTGTGTTCCCTCGTCGACAGACCCCTCCACATCCGTCCACTCAGTGCTCTCTTCTTGCGATTCCTCCTCTCCTTCATCTTCAACGGTCTCGTCGTCTGGAGTAGGCGGGAACATGCGAGGGGAAGGTAAGAGTTCGAGGAGCCAAACTTTCTTGATCTTCCTCGTGTGTCGGAGACAGGGAATGAGCCAGCTGAGTCCGACTCTGGGCGAGAGATCGGGAGGGATATGAGCGAAGACTTCTCTGACGAGAGTTGCGCAGTGCTCGTATCGTTTGAGGGTCACGAGTAGCTTGTGATCGGATTCGCAGTTGTCGACTCCCTTCGGATAGACGTAAGCGATAAGGTGGAGTTGGTGATAGAGATGTTCTCGAGCAATCGGAAGGAATTGGTGGTTGACGAGACAGAGTCGTGCGAAAGTCGATTTCGTTTCGATGTACGAGTCGGAAGAGCAGAGAGAGAGGGTGTGAGAGAGTAGTTCGGGAGGGAAGGAGAGGAGGATCGCTGAAGAGCGAGAGGAAGAAGCGGGAATATAGGAACTGCAGAGCCCGCTTGAGCAGCGTCAGTGAAACTCCCCAGCAATGAGCATGACGTAGAACTCACGGTTCGAGAGAATCTTGTGTGTCCATCGCGTTTGCTGTTGTCTTTTTGGTTCGTTTGATGCGTTTGAAGAGAGAGAGTAGAGAAGAACTTGAGATGCCTGGGAGTAGTCCACACAGCATGCGATGATCAATTGATCCGGTGTAGCTGTCTCCGAGTTGATAGTTGAGGCAGTACCGTGTAGTATGAGGAGAAGGAGAAAGAGAAAGAGACAAGAGCCTCCTTTTCCTCACTTGTCCGCGGTAACTCCGGAGCACTCTCTAACAATGAGTGAGATAGCCACTGACTGCGACTGCTCTCTAACGTAGATAGCCCGTGGAGAAAGAGAGAACAAGAGCTGAAATGCAAAAATCGACAGAAACATTTCTCGTATTCTCCCATCCTCATCCAAAGCCCAATGGCCTCGATGCACTGATAGTGTCGCACACCTGTGAAGTTCGCCTTCGAGCATATCCCCCCACAAAAGAAGGAACGAGAAGGAAAAGCAAATAAAATGTGCTCGTTTACGGAAATCAACCTTGTCAGGAAGATCTCTTCTTTCTTCGCTTCTCGATGTGGATCCCCTTTCAAGGACCCTTCTCCACCTTTCCGATCCGTTGTGATGCGTAGACTTGAGAAAGTCGTACCAGAGGGAGAAAAGGTTTCGAGAGAAGCGATTTCGTGTCGGTGAGGAAGGGTGAGCGCTCGACTCGGAGTCGAACGTGAGACGGTCGGAATGCAGAGGTTGACGGATCGAAGTGCGGAGTCTGACGCGTACTGCCTAAAGCGAACGAAGGATAGTGCCAGAGCGTAGCGAGGTGATTGACTTTGCCCATTTGAGGGGGTTGAATAAATCAAAGCTGTCGAAGCTGTAAATGGGAGAAGAGAGTCAGCTCGTATTCTCTATGTACGTTCTGTCATTATCGGTTCCCCTCATTCCCTCTGTTAATGCGTGATGGATCATCTACATCCCGTCTGACGGGGACAAAAAAATTCTTCGATCAATGGTTTCAAAGCCTCTGAGTCTAATTAAAATACAATCATGTCCATCTTCCCTCCTTTTTCTGCCTTGTGTAGTCTGATGAGAGTGGTGAAAGAGAGCTTACCGATTAAGAGCGGTAGCATGTTTGAGGGTTTCAACGATGACCAGAGAGAACTTTACGCTCTTCTGAGGCGCTATGTAGTTTGTTTGAGCCAATAGGACCCCCTCTGCGAGAGTTCCGACCTTCTCTGCCTTGCACTTAGTCGTTTAAAAGTCGGATTGAGAAAATTTGGTTGATGAAGGGATGAAAAGGCGAGGGCGGCCACAAAGATGTTGATCTTCGAGTGGTAGCTGTCTTGTAGGGCCTACATGTCACTCGAGGCTGTCGAAGGTCGTCAGAGCGAGATGATATTTGGAAGTGATGTGTAAGAGACAAAGAGAGAAACTCGCTTCCTTCTGACTCCTACCATCACCTCGAGACCTGCTTGAACACACCAAGTTATACTCAAGCCCTCGTACAACGCACTAGTCAACTCGAACGACTGTCCTCACGCTTCTACAATCGCAGAACATTTCTACCTCGTCTCCAACTCCCCTTCCCTCCCTCCACTTCTCGCTCAGCATCATGAGCTTCCAGTCGCTTCCCAAAGAGCTCAAACATCATATTGTTGATATGTGCCAGGCGGCGGACATCAGACGAAAGGAAAGGTTCCACTATTCGAACAAGGCGAAACTTCGGTTCGAGGCGCTAGGTGCTCTGTCACTCGTCAACAGAGAGCTTCGCGCTATGACGGTGGAGTATGTCGCTGATGTAAGTTTCCCACCAAAAGCTTCCGTACATCAGGGGACTGACAATTTCGCTCTCGTTCCTAGACACTTTGGGTAAAACGCCCGAAAGACTATGCTCGCTACGTTCTCGCAAACTCGCCCGTCAAAGACACGATCAGCACCCTCCAGTGCAAGGGTGCCAGTGCCGTCCAAGTCGTCGATTACCTACTCTACGTCGTTCCTCGTTTCCCGAACATCAAGGCAATCTACGGCCTCTCCAGGGATCACCTCGACGTTCTTCTAGGCGATGCAAAGCTCTCCGAATCCGAGACCGACGACGTAAATCTGGGCAAAGTGCAAGAAGCTCGCAGGCAACTCGAAGAACTGGTTCGAAAAGTCACGGAATTACAGGCGTTCCACAGTATTGAGTATCTCGAGACCCTTATCACTCTCGGTCAAGATTCAATCGAAACCCTCTACCTCATTCCAAGTATCACGGATCTAGGCGAAGACGTCCTCTCCCACGACTTGCGCGGCAGTCAATTTCACACCTTCATCTCTCGGATTCCCAAGCTCTCGTCCCTGGCTATCGCTGGTCTCGCATCATCAACTTCGGACCTCTTGGATCCTTTCCATCCCGACTGTCTAACCGAAACCTACTCTTTCGTCAACTCCCTCACCACGCTCCGACTCTGCCTCGCTGGTTCACTCCACACTGGATTCACAAACTTA
>Ga0308161_1005461_pt1 | contig 11149 bp, 10 predicted proteins | sample PhyFR2_FD_201034 | JGI IMG/M metagenome (GOLD analysis project Ga0308161, IMG submission 201034) | Phyllosphere microbial communities from UC Gill Tract Community Farm, Albany, California, United States - DLSLF.R2 | ecosystem: Host-associated > Plants > Phyllosphere > Unclassified | place: USA...
CGCCAGGCGCCCAGCTGGAACGGCGTGAAATCGGCCAGCGCCCATTTCATGACCACGAAGTTCAGTCCCCAGATCACCACCACGGACAGCGCGGCCAGCAGATCGCGGCCGGAAAAGTGCGCGTGGCTCATGCGGACTCCTCGACAAGACGGGCGCGCGCCCTGGGGTTCCGACCAATGGATTTGCACATTACGATTTATTGTTTGTAGACCACATCCAGTGAAGGGATACTAGTGGATCATCGAAATCACTGGCATCGTGGGATGCCATTTTCATCCCAGTGCGCAACACCGTGCAGAGCCTTGCCGCTTTGCCCAGAAAGGCCCTCCCATGCCCCGTCTTCCTCTGCAGACCGTGGACTCCGCCCCCGCCGACAGCAAGCCCTTCGTGGAAAAGGCGCTGGCCAACAACGGCTTCCTGCCCAACCTGATCGGCGTGCTGGCCAACGCGCCCGTGGCGCTGGAAACCTACCTCACGGTCTCGGGCATCAATGCCCGCGCCTCGCTCACGCTGGCCGAGCGCGAGGTGGTGCAGCTCACGGCGGCGTCGGTGCATGGCTGCGATTTCTGTCTCTCGGGCCACACCGCCATCGTCAGAAAGAAGACCCAGCTCGGCGCGGCCACGGCCCTCCAGCTGCAGACCGGCCAGCCCACGGGCGATGCCAAGCTTGATGCGGTCCAGGCCTTCACCAAGGAAATCATCGCCACGCGGGGGGCGGCCTCCGATGCGGCGCTGTCGGCCTTCAAGGCCGCGGGTTTCAACGACCAGCAGGCGCTCGAAGTGGTGCTGGGCGTGAGCCTGGCCACGCTGTGCAACTTCGCCAACAACCTGGCCAAGCCCGAGATCAACCCCGAACTCAAGCCGTTCTCGCCCGGCGTGTTCCAGGCATGAGCGGCGCCCAGTTTGCGCCCGCGCTGCTGACCTGGCTGCAGTCCCACGCGCAAAGCCTCAACCAGTCGGCCGATGCCGCGCAGCAGGTGCTGCCGCAGCTGGTGGCCGCGGGCTTGCACCGCATCGGCGTGCCCCAGGCCTTGGGCGGCGACGGCGGCGAAGCCATCGATGCGGTCGACGCCATTGCCCACGTGGCCGAACATTCTCTGACCTGCGCCTTCGTGCTCTGGAGCCACCGCGCGTTCATCGACTACCTGTGCGTTTCGGACAACCCCGCGGCGCGCGAGACCTGGCTGCCCGATTTGCTGCAAGGACGCATCGCGGGCGCCACCGGCCTGTCGAACGCGATGAAGTTCCTGTCGCAGCTCGAACCCCTGCAGGTCGAGGCCACGCCCGAGGGCCAGGATGGCTGGCGCGTGTCGGGCCGCCTGCCCTGGGTCACCAACCTGCGTTCGCCCTTCGTGGTGGCCGCGGCCGTGCAGACGCTGCAGCAGCCCATGCCGATGGTGCTGGCCATCGACGGCCGGCTCGATGGCGTCGCGCGCAGCGCCGATCTCGACCTGCTGGCATTGCGCGCCAGCAATACCGCGGCCATCCAGCTCGATTCCGTGAAGGTCGGCCCCGAAGCCGTGCTGGGGCGCGACGGCCTGTCCTTTCTCAAGCGCGCGCGGCCGATGTTTCTGAGCCTGCAGTGCGGCATGTCGCTGGGCCTGGCGCGAGCGAGCCTGCTGGCGGCCGAGCAGGTGGGCTCGGCGCGCGATGTCTTGCAGCCGCGCATCGTGCGCGCGCGCGCCCAGCTCGAGACCCTGCGCGAAGCGATCCGCGCGGGCCTGGAATCGGGCCGCTTCGTCCACGATGCCCCGGCGCTGTTCCGCGTGCGCCTGGAACTGGCGGCCGTGGTGCAGGAGAGCGTGCAGCTCGAACTCCAGGGTTCGGGCGGCCGCGCCTATCTGGGCGACCACTTGCCCGACTTCGGCCGCCGGCTGCAGGAAAGCGCGTTCATTCCCGTGGTCACACCCAGCCTCACGCAGTTGCAGGGCGAACTCAGCAAGCTGGCGGGTGGGGCGCAATGAACGCCGCCGGCGCCGATGCGGAGTTCGCGCTGCAGGGCCAGGGCCTGGCCTGCGCCTACGGCCTGGGTCCCCGCATCTTCAGCGGCATCGACATCGCGATCCGGGCGCAGGAGATCGTCTGCCTGCTCGGCGGCAGCGGCTGCGGCAAATCGACGCTGCTGCGCGCGCTCGCCGGCCTGCAGGCACCCACCGAAGGCAGTGTGCGCTTCCTGGGCGCGCCGCTGACCCAGCCGCACCCGCGCGCGGCCGTGGTGTTCCAGCAGGCCAGCCTGCTGCCCTGGCTGTCGGTGGCCAGGAACGTGGCCTTCGGTCTGGATTTCAAGCACCAGCCGCGCATTGAAGCCGAGCGCCTGCAGGCGCGCGTGCAGCAGGCGATTGCCGCCGTGGGCCTGGCCGGCAAGGAACACCTGCACCCGGCGCAGCTGTCGGGCGGGATGGCGCAGCGCGTGGCGCTGGCGCGCGCGTTGGCGCGCGAGCCGCGGCTGCTGCTCGCCGACGAACCGTTCTCCGCGCTCGATGCGATCACACGCAGCGAGATGCAGGAACTGCTGGTCGATGTCGTGCACCAGTGGCACACCGCGGCGCTGGTCGTCACGCATGACATCGATGAAGCCCTGCTGGTGGCCGACCGCATCCTGCTGATGGGGCGCCAGCCCGGCGACCTGGGCGGCAGCATCGTGCGCGAATGGCGCGTCGATCTGCCGCACCCGCGCCACGCGCACCCCGCGGAACTCACCGCGCTGCGGCTCGAGATCCTTGCCGAACTGCATGCGCGCCGGCATGGCGCGCAGCCCGCCTGAACCCCGACCCCTTTACCTTTCCCAAGCCGCACCATGGACCAACCTGACCAACGCCCGAGTTACCAACACCTTTGCGCCTCCTCGGCCTGCGACTGCGGCATCAGCCGCCGCGACTGGCTGCGCCTCACGGCGCTGACCGGCGCCGCGGCCGCGCCGCTGCTGCGCGCGGGCGACGCCGCCGCCCAGGCCCAGCGCGGCGACGACGTGCCGGTACGCATCGGCTACCTGCCGATCACCGATGCCACGCCGCTGCTGGTGGCGCACAGCCGCCAGCTGTTCGAGGCCGAGGGCCTGCGCACCGAGAAGCCGCGGCTGTTTCGCTCCTGGGCGCAGATCACCGAAGCCTTTGTCGCGGGCCAGGTCAACGTGGTGCACCTGCTGTCGCCCACCACCATGTTCGTGCGCTACGGCTCGCAGTTCGGCGCCAAGGTCGTGGCGTGGAACCACATGAACGGCTCGGCGCTGGCGGTCGCGCGCCACATCAATTCGGTCAAGGACCTGGGCGGCACGCAGGTCGCGATTCCGTTCTGGTACTCGATCCACAACGTGGTGCTGCAGCAGCTGCTGCGCGCCAACGGCCTCAAGGCCGTGAGCCGCGCGCGCAGCGCGGGCCTGGCCTCCGACGAGGTCAACCTGATCGTGATGGCACCCGCGGAAATGGTGTCGGCGCTGGCCTCGAAGGCGGTGTCGGGCTACATCGTGGCCGAGCCCTTCGTCGCCGCGGCCGAGGTCTCGGGCGTGGGCAAGGTGCTGCGCTTCGTCGGCGACGTCTGGCAAAACCATGCGTGCTGCCTGCTGACGCTGGCCGAGCGCGACATCACCGAGCGCCCCGAATGGGCGCAGAAGGTCACCAACGCCATCGTCAAGGCCCAGCTCTGGACGCGCAACAACCAGCTCGACACCGCCAAGCTGCTGGCCGCCAGCGGCGAAGGCAAGTACACGCCGCACGGCCTGCCGGTGCTGACCAAGGTACTGGCCGCGACCGAGATGGCGCAGTACACGCAGGGCGGCATCATCAAGCACCCGCAGTGGAACCAGCGGCGCATCGACTTCCAGCCCTATCCCTATCCCTCGTACACCGAGGAGCTGGTCAAGGCGCTGCAGGTCACGCATGTCGAAGGCAATGCCGCCTTCCTGGAGAAGCTCGATCCGAAGTTCGTCGCGCGCGACCTGGTCGATGACCGCTTCGTGAAGAACGCGCTCAAGCAGGTCGGCGGCCTCAAGGCCTTCGGCCACGCCGAAAGCTTCACGCGCCGCGAAGTCATCGAGGCATGAGCCGGGGCATCAGGCGGGCCGTGGACCGCGTGGTCTGGCCCGTGGTCGGCCTGGCGCTGGCCGTCGCGCTGTGGTCGCTGGGCGCGCGCCAGCTGTCGGATGTCGAAGCGATACGCAGCGCGTTCGCCCCCACGGCCGGCTTTGCCGCGCTGGGCCGGCTGCTGGCCGAAGGCGCGCTCTGGGAGCATATCCTGCTGAGCCTGCAGCGCATCGGCATCTCGCTGCTGCTGGCGCTGCTGATCGCGGTTCCGCTGGGCGTCTGGGTCGGGCTGTCGCCGCTGTTCGCCAAGCTCACGGGCACGCTGTTCCAGTTCCTGCGCATGGTCTCGCCGCTGTCATGGATGCCGCTGGCCGTGATGGCGCTGGGCGTGGGCGAGGCGCCGGTGGTGTTCCTGCTGACGTTTGCCGCGGTCTGGCCCATCCTGCTCAACACCGCCGCCGGCGTGGCCGCGCTCGACAGGAGTTGGCTGCAGCTCGCGCACAGCCTGTCGGCCACGCGCAGCGAGATCGTGCGGCATATCGTGCTGCCCGGCATCGTCACGCATGTGCTCACCGGCTTTCGGCTCGCGCTGGGCATTGCCTGGATCGTGCTGGTGCCGGCCGAAATGCTCGGCGTATCGGCCGGCATGGGCTATTTCATCCTCGACACGCGCGACCGGCTCGCCTATGACGAGCTGATGGCGGGCATCGTGGTGATCGGCTGCCTGGGGTTTGCGCTCGATGTCGCGGCACGCGCGGCGACGGCCCGGTGGGTGGGGAAGAACCGGGGGTAGAACGCCAAGGTCCAGGGGACCACTGGAGGGAGGACGTTCATCCTTCGACGGGCTCAGGACGAACGTGAGCCGCCGCTCGCGGTGCGTCTGCCTGGGCTGTCCCGTCGAAGGATGAACATCCCGCCCTCAGACGGCTCCCAGCACCCCCCGCCCCGCCAATACCAACGCGCTGTCCTCCTGCGGCGTGTGCACGCGGCCGCAGAGCACGTCGCGCAGGTGGCGCTCGAGCGGGTTGCGCCGCGACAAGCCATGGTTGCTGGTCAGCGCCAGCGCTTCCTGCACCAGCTCCACCGCCTGGCGCATCACCAGGGTCTTGATCAGGCCGCTGTCGGCCAGCGGCACCTGCGCGCCGGCATCGAGATCGCGCGCCAGGCTGGCCAGCAGCCGCTGGTTCGACAGCCGCAGCGCTTCGATCCGCCCCACGGCTTCCTGCACCCTGGGCAAGGTCGCCAGCGGCGCGCCCAGGCTGGCGGGCGTGCGCTCGCGCAGAAAGCTCAGCAGCCAGTCGCGCGCCGCGAGCGCCACGCCGGAGTAGAGCGCGCCCAGCAGCACCGTCATCTCGGCTTGCATGTTGGTGTCGCGCGGCTGCGCACCCGCAGGTGCGAGCCCCATGCCATGGTCCAGCGGCGTGAGCACCGCGTCGAGGATCACGTCGTGGCTGCCGCTGGCGCGCAGGCCCAGGTGGTCCCAGCTGGCTTCGATCTGCACGCCCGGGCTGTCCGCGCGCACCAGGAACGTGCCCACCTGCGGCTCGGCATCGTCGGTGCGCGCCCAGACCGCATACCAGCGCAGGATCGGCGCGCCGGTCGAATAGATCTTGCGCCCGCTCAGGCGCCAGCCTTCGGGCGTGCGCCGCGCCACCGTGGCCGGCAGGCCGCCGCGCGCGGGCGTGCCGAGTTCGGGTTCGACGCGCAGCGAGTTCGCCAGCGACACGCCAGCGGCCGCCTCCTGCACCAGCTGGCGCGCGAGGTGTTCGGGCCAGAACGTGCCCGGGCGCGCCATCTGGCGCTGCTGCAGGTATTGCATGCTCAGCACCAGCGCGGTGGCCGGGCAGCCATAGCCCAGCGCGCCGATCACCTCGCCGAGCTCCGCCACCGAGGCCTGCTGCCCGCCCCAGGCGCGCGGCGCGGCCAGCGCCAGCAAGCCGGCGCGCTGCAGATCGGCGAAGTTCGCATGGGGAAAGCTGCCGTCGCGGTCATGCGCCACCGCGCGCTGGCCGAACTCCGCGGCCAGCGTGCGCGCGGCATCGCCCGGGCTCATCTCGAGTTTCATGCTCAGGCCGCCTTGCGTTCGAGCGTGCGTGCCGCCTCGCGCTGCGCGACCTTCTCGCGGATCAGCGGAATCAGCTCGCGGCCGTACTCGATGGCATCGAGCAGCGGATCGAAACCGCGCAGCAGCAGCGTGGTGATGCCCAGGTCGTAGTACTTGAGCAGCGCTTCGGCCACCTGGTCCGGCGTGCCGACCAGCGAGGTCGAGTTGCTGCGGCCGCCGGTCTCGCGCGCCACCGCGGTCCACAGCCGTTCATCGACGCGGTCGCCCTTGGCCGCATCGGCAAGCAGGCGGCGCGCGCCTTCGCTTTGCTGCGGGCCGGTGCCGCGCGCGTGCGAGATCGGCACCTGGCGGCTGCGCGTGTCGGCCAGGATCTGCTCGGCCTTGGCCCAGGCCTGCTCCTCGGTGGGCGCAATGATCGGGCGGAAGGAAATGCTGAATGCGACTTCGCGGCCATGGCTTGCGGCCTCGGTGCGCACGCGGCGCACCAGCTCGCCGGCCTGCGCCAGCGACTCGCCCCACAGCGCATAGACGTCGGCATGCTTGCCCGCGACCTTGAGCGCGGCCTCCGAGGCGCCGCCAAAGAAGATCGGCACATAGGGCTGCTGCAGCGGCTTGACTTCCGAGCTCACGCCCTTGGCGCGGTAGAAGCGGCCCTCGTGGTCGAATGGCTGGGTTTCGGTCCAGACGCGGCGCAGCAGGCCGAGGTATTCATCGGTGCGCGCATAGCGCTCGTCATGGTCCAGGAAATCGCCATCGCGCTGCTGGTCGGCATCCGAGCCGCCGCTGATGTAGTGCACCGCGACGCGCCCGCCCGTGTAGTGGTCGAGTGTCGCGAACTGCCGCGCCGCGAGGGTCGGCGCCACGAAGCCCGGGCGGTGCGCGAGCAGGAACTGGATGCGCTGGGTGTGGGCCGCGGCATAGGTGACGGTGAGCAGCGGGTCGGGGCTGGTGGCGCTGGCCGGCACCAGGATGCGGTCGAAGCCCGCATGCTCATGGGCCTGGGCCAGCAGGCGCACGTAGTCGGTGTCCACCGCCGGCCCCTTGCGGCCGATGGTCTCGGAAGCTTCCTGGGGGGCAATCAGGCCAATGATCTGCACGGACATCGCGTTCTCCTTGAAGGCTGCAAAACCCCATGATCGGACGCGCCGGGCGCCGCCGCCAACGAAGAAAAACGCGTTTGCTAGCGCGGAATACGTCGCGCCGCGCGGCTCAGTGGGGATAGCCGGCGCGCACCAGGCGCATGCGGTCCGCGTCCATGCGCCGCAGCAGGCCGTCGACGCCGGGCGCGGCATTGGCCGCCGGCGCAGGCGCGGCCTCGGTACGGCAGATCAGGTCGCCCTCCGACCAGGCCGCCTGCCCCGGCACCGAGCGCGCGCGCAGCCAGCCATCGCGGTCGACAAACAGCCGGTGGCCGGCCGCCTGCCCGGGCGCCACGCCCAGCAGCAGTGCCAGCGCGGGCAGCAGCGCCGGGTCCCGGGACAGGCATTCGGGCGCGGCCTGCGCGGCCGCCCCGCCCGAGGCGCCCAGCACCACCGTGACCCAGCGCGGGTCCTCGGGCGGCGCCGCCGAGTCCCCTGCGGCGAGCACCAGCTGCAGCCGCTGGCCGCGCAGGCTGTCGCTGCTGCGCCGCCCGCCGTAGCGGCAATCGAGCAGGCTTTGCGGCAGCCGCACCGGCCGCTCCCATGCACCCATGTCGCGCAGCATCTGGCCCGAGGCCCGGGCCTGCAGGAAATCGAGCCCCGACCAGATCTGCGCATCCGACAGCGCGGGCGCACCGGGCATGGTCTGCGCGCCCGAGCGCGCATCGCGCAGGCCATGGCGCACGCGCCAGAACAGCTCGCCTTCAAGCCGCTTCCACAGCAAGCCGCCCGCGAGATTGGGCGGCCACCGGCTCAACTGGCTGGCCAGCGGCCCTTCGCCGCGCGCATCCGCGCCATGGCATTGCGCGCAATGCTGCGTGAAGACGGCCTGGCCCTGGACGATGCTTTGCGCGGAAAACGCCTGCGGCGCACGGTGCAGGCTGGTGGGCACGGCGGGCGCCCAGAGCAGCATGGCGCTGGGCCAGGGCGCAAAAGCCAGCAGCGCCGCCGCGCCGGCCGCCAGGGCCAGCGGCCAACGCCGCGCGGCGCGGCGCCGCAGCACCGCCAGCAGCAAGGCGGTCAGCAACAACGCCGCCGCTGCGGCAATGCACGCCAGCGTGGCGATGACCCGGCGCGCGTGGCCGGATTCCTGCAGCAGCCGCTCGGCGGCCAGGCGCTGCGCGAACGGCCAGGCCGGCTGGTCCGCCACCGTGCCCGACAGTCCCAGCGCATGCCAGGCATCGCGCAGCGCGAGCTGCGCCGCGTACAGCGCTTCCAGAACGCCGTTGACGATCTCCGTCGGCAGGGCCATGGATTACCAGCTGTCTCCCAGGCCGAGCAAGGCCAGCGCCTGGCGCCGCAGCTCGGCCAGCCGCGGGTCGCCGCGGTGGCGCGGATACGGCAGGTCGTTGACCAGCACCTCGCGGATGCGCGCCGGGCGCTCGGAGAACACCACCACGCGCTGCGCCATGAACAGCGCCTCCTCGACATCGTGCGTCACCAGCAAGGCCGAGAAGCCCTGGCGCTGCCACAGCGCCACCAGCTCGGTCTGCATCGTCAGGCGGGTGAGCGAATCGAGCTTGCCCAGCGGTTCGTCGAGCACCAGCAGCCGCGGGTCGTTGACCAGCGCGCGCGCCAGCGCCACGCGCTGTGCCATGCCGCCCGAGAGCTCATGCGGCAGCGCGCGCGCAAACGCCTCGAGCCCGACCAGCGCCAGCGCCTCGTCGACGCGGTGGCCCTGCGTCTTGAGCAGGCCGCGCGCCTGCAAGCCCAGCGCCACGTTGTCCCAGACCGAGCGCCAGGGAAACAGCGTCGGGTCCTGGAAGACCACGATGCGCGAAGGATCGGGGTCGGTGATCGGCTTGCCGTCTTGCAGCAGCTGGCCGGCACTGGCCGGCTCCAGCCCGGCGACCAGCCGCAGCAAGCTGCTCTTGCCGCAGCCGCTCGGCCCCAGCAGCGCGACGAACTCGCCCGGCGCGATCTCCAGATCCAGCGCCTCGATGACCTGCAGCCGCGCGGCTTCGCTTGCGCCCGCGCCGCCCTGGCCGCGCTGCGCGAACCAGTGGCTCACGCCCTGGACCTCGATGCGCGCGCCCGCGCCGGCATTGGCGGCGGGGGGAAAGCGCTGGGGCGTGGCCTGCGGCACGCGCGTGGCGGTGGCGGTGTTCACCATTTGAGGGTTCCTTTCTGCCACGACAGCACGCGGTCGCGCAACGCGAACAGCAGGCTGATCACGCCCGAGAACAGCAGCGCCATCAGGATCAGCGCGGCGTACATGTTGGGATACGCGGCCCAGCCCTGGGCCCAGGTCAGATACCAGCCCAGCCCCGATTTCACGCCCAGCATCTCGGCCACGACCAGCGTCGAGAAGGCCGCGCCCAGGCCCATGAACAGGCCGACGAACACCTGCGGCAATGCCGCGGGAATCGCCACGCGCAACACCAGGAACCACTGCGACGCGCCCAGCGTGCGCGCGACGTCATAGAAGTTCTTGTGCACGCCGGCCACGCCCGACCAGGTCAGGATGGCGACGGGAAACGCCATGCCGAGTGCGATCAGGAACACCGCCGTCGACCAGCTCGACGGGAAGAAGTAGAAGCTCACCGGCAGCAGCGCCGTGGTCGGCACCGGGCCCAGCACGCGCAGCACCGGATGGATCCAGTAGCTCGCGGCGCGCGACCAGCCGATCAGCACGCCGGTGGCAAACCCGACCAGCGCGCCGATGCCTATGCCGATGGCCAGCAGGCGCAGCGAGTTGGCCGCGCTCTCGGCCAGGCGTTCGGCATCGGTGGCATAGACTTCGACCAGCGCCTGCGGCGGCGCAAAGAATGGCGTGGGCAGCCGGCCCAGCTTGGCCGTGAGCACCTCCCAAACCGCCAATCCCAGCGCCAGCGCCACCAGCCACGGTCCCGCGGGCCGCAGCCTGCGCCGCAGCTGCGCCAGCGGCTGCAGGCTTTCGGGCGCCAGCACCAGCAGCCACAGCAGCCCCGACACCCCGGCCGCGCCCAGCGCGAACTCGGTGGTGTAGGCCCATTCGGTGAAGCCCGCGGGCAGGTTGGGCCACAGATGGGTCAGCAGCGCCAGCAGCGCCCAGGCCAGCGCGGCCAGCGTGCCCTGCCACCAGAAGGGCGTGCGCGGCGCGGCAACGTGGGCCGGCGCCGGCACCAGTGGCACGGCGTCGGTATCCAGCAGCCCGGCATCCGGGCGCCGCCGCTGCGGGTGGCCCGGCAGGATATGTTCGGCAAGAGTGCTCATGGCATTTCTCCCGTGGTTCAGGACAGCACGTCGGCGTAGACATGGGCCGCGAAGCGCGCCGGGTCGGTGCTGGGCTTGAGCACCTTGACCTGCTTGAAGTCGCGCGCATAGAACTCGATCTCGTCGCGCAGCGGCTTGCCCACCGGGTGGCTGCGGTGCGTGAGCGTGGCCAGCACCGCGCGCAGCTCGCTTTCGGGCACCTTGGAATAGGGGCTGAAGATGCGCGCGGTCTCGGCCGGGTTGTCCGAGATGAAGTCCGAGGCCTCGACGATGGCGCGCGTGAGCGCCGCCGCGGCCGGGCGGTCGTTGCGCACCATCGCGCCGCTCACGCCCAGCACGCAGCAGGTCTTGGCCGCGTACTCGCCCGACAGGTTGCTGGCCAGATCGACCAGGCCCTGGGTGCGGCGCTGCACCAGCAGCAGGTTCGGGTCGCCATCGGCAATGGCCTGCGCCTCGCCCTTTTCCACCGCCAGGCCCAGCATGTCGCCGGGGAACTGGCGCCAGCTCACGTCACGCTCGGGGTCGATGCCGGCCTTGGTCAGCAGCACCGAGAAGAAGTTCTTGCCCGGCGAGTTCAGGTCCGACACCGCAATCGTCTTGCCCTTGAGGTGCTTGAGCTCCTTGACGCCCGCGGGCGCATAGCCGACCAGGCGCGAGCAGCCGCCGTGCGAGCTGCCGACCAGCTTCACATCGAACCCCGACTCCAGCGGCTTGATCCAGCGGTGGATCAT
>Ga0308161_1005462_pt1 | contig 11149 bp, 10 predicted proteins | sample PhyFR2_FD_201034 | JGI IMG/M metagenome (GOLD analysis project Ga0308161, IMG submission 201034) | Phyllosphere microbial communities from UC Gill Tract Community Farm, Albany, California, United States - DLSLF.R2 | ecosystem: Host-associated > Plants > Phyllosphere > Unclassified | place: USA...
TCGTCGCCAGCGACGGCGGCATCCGCGGCCCGTACCTGGAAGCGGCCATGCAGAAGGTCCGCGCCGACAACCCTGGCCTTCAGGCCACGGACATGGAACTGGCTAACGCCATCCTGGCGAAGAATGCTGTAACCGAGTAACAGCCGCACCAATAAAAAATGCCGCTTTTTCAAGCGGCATTTTTTTGCCTGCCCTATGACGAATCGTTCATAAGCGACAGGCTATATTCAGTCTTGCCGTGCAACCATGCGTTACTGACACGTTTAACATTCATCGCCTATCTTGAACGGATGCCTTCTTCGTCATGAGCCAACAGCCTTTCCTGCCGTTTTCCAAACCGACCATTGATGAAGCCACCATTTCGGCAGTCGGCGATGTCCTGCGTTCCGGCTGGATCACCAGCGGGCCAAAAGTGCAGGCGTTCGAGGCGCAGTTGTCGGAATACTTTGGCGGACGGCCGGTGCGCACCTTCAACTCGGGCACCTGCACCATGGAGATCGCCTTGCGCATCGCCGGTATCGGGCCTGGGGATGAAGTCATCACGACACCGATTTCCTGGGTGGCCACCGCCAACGTCATCCTCGAAGTCGGCGCTACTCCAGTGTTCGCCGATATCGACCCGATTACCCGCAACATTGACCTGGCCCAGGTTGAGGCGGCAATCACACCACGTACCAAAGCGATCATCCCGGTCTACCTGGCAGGCTTGCCCCTGGACATGCCGATGCTTTACGCGCTGGCCAACAAGTACAACCTGCGTATCGTCGAAGACGCCGCGCAAGCCTTGGGCTCCTGCTGGGACGGGGAACGCATCGGTGCAACCGGCGACTTCGTGTCGTTCAGCTTTCAGGCGAACAAGAACATCACCTCGTCCGAGGGTGGTTGCCTGGTGTTGAACAACGCCGAGGAGGCCCGCCTGGCAGAGAAGTATCGCCTGCAGGGCGTGACCCGCAGCGGTTTCGACGGCTTGGATGTGGATGTGTTGGGCGGCAAGTTCAATATGACCGACATTGCTGCAGCCATTGGCCTGGGGCAGTTTGCGCATATCGAGAAGATCACCGCCCACCGCCAGAACCTGGCGCGCCATTACTTCAAGTGCTTTGGCAGTGATTTTGAAGAAAAGTACGGTGCGCAACTACCGCCGCCGGACTTCGAAAACAGCAACTGGCACCTGTTCCAACTGGTGCTGCCGGAGCGTCACGATGGCCTGCAGGCACGTGCGACGTTCATGGAGCAGATGCAGGCCCAGGGCGTCGGCATTGGCTATCACTACCCGCCCATTCACCTGCTGAGCCTGTATCGGGCGCAGGGTTTCAAGGAAGGCATGTTCCCGGTGGCAGAGCGTGTCGGGCGTTTGATCGTGTCGTTGCCGATGTTTACGGCGATGACGGAGGCGGATGTAGAGCGGGCTGTGGCGGCGGTCAAAGCGGTATTGAAAGCAGGCTGAGCACTTATTAAATGTGGGAGGGGGCTTGCTCCCGATTGCGGTGTGTCAGCTACAAGTGAGCTGACTGGCACACTGCTATCGGGGGCAAGCCCCCTCCCACATGGGTCTTGCTTTTACTCGCCGATAGTGGCTGCGTAACCGGCAGCGTCAAGCAGCTTGTCCAGCTCGGCCGGGTTGCTTGGCTTGAGCTTGAAGATCCAGGCGTTGTAAGGGTCAGAGTTCAGCAGCTCAGGGCTGCCACTCAGGTCTTCGTTGACAGCAATGACTTCGCCGGCAATCGGCGAGTAGATATCCGAAGCCGCCTTGACCGACTCAACCACACCCGCCTGATCTTCAGCGGCAAACACCTTGCCCACTTCAGTCAGCTCAACAAACACCACATCACCCAAAGCTTCCTGTGCATGGTCGGAGATGCCGACAGTCACGGTGCCATCAGCTTCCAGACGGGCCCATTCGTGACTTTCGGCAAAACGCAGGTCGGCAGGGATATTGCTCATAGTCTGTGTCCTCAAGAAGAAATGTCAGCGGCCATTGGCCTGCCGGAAAATAGTTAGATCAAGGTTTTGCCATGGCGTACGAAGGTCGGCTTGACCACTCGAACCGGGTACCACTTGCCGCGGATTTCCACTTCGGCCCGGTCGGCAGTCGCCGCCGGTACGCGCGCCAGGGCAATGGATTTGCTTAGCGTAGGCGAGAAACTACCACTGGTGATCTCTCCTTCGCCAACATTGGCGATACGAACCACCTGATGAGCGCGTAAAACTCCACGCTCTTCCAGCACCAGTCCGACCAATTTGAACTGCACACCGGCCGCCTTTTCCGCTTCCAGCGCGGCACGACCGATAAAATTGCGCCCGGCAGGTTCCCAGGCAATGCTCCAGGCCATATTGGCCGCCAGGGGCGATACCTGCTGATGGATATCCTGGCCGTACAGGTTCATGCCGGCCTCCAGGCGCAAGGTATCGCGGGCGCCGAGGCCGATAGGTGAAATGCCCGCGCCCACCAGATCGTTGAAAAACCCCGGTGCCTGGTCGGCGGGCAGGACAATTTCCAGACCGTCTTCGCCGGTGTAGCCGGTACGGGCGATAAACCAGTCGCCGTCGGCGTGGCCTTCGAACGGCTTGAGCTGGTGGATCAGGATGCCACGGGACTGAGTGACCAGTTCGGCGATTTTATGCCGGGCGTGGGGCCCTTGGATGGCAAGCATGGCCAATTCGGACCGCTCATGCAGCTGCACCTGGTAATCGCCCAGTTGCGCCTGCATCCAGGCCATATCCTGATCGCGGGTGGCGGCATTGACCACCAACCGGTAACCGGTTTCGGTGCGGTAGACGATCATGTCGTCCACCACCCCGCCCTGCTCGTTGAGCATGGCGCTGTACAGCGCACGGCCGCAGCCGTGCAATCGATCGACATCATTGGCCAGCAGGTGCTGAAGCCATTCCTTGGCCTGAGGGCCGGTGACATCGATTACGGTCATATGAGATACATCGAACACCCCACAGTCGCGCCGCACCTGATGGTGTTCTTCAACCTGCGAGCCGTAATGCAAAGGCATATCCCAACCGCCAAAATCGACCATTTTCGCGCCGAGGGCGAGATGCAGGTCATACAGAGGCGTACGCTGTCCCATGGGTTTCTCCTTCCGGGCTTGGCGAAGGTGCGCAGCGTTGCTGTTCGTGCTGAAGACCTTGAATTACAAGGGTTGCAGCCACGTACAGCGACCCGATCCGAAAGGCGGAGCGCACCGAATGCCGCGCATTGTAGCCGCAAGCCGTAGGACTGACACCTAGCCGATTGGTCGGGCGGAGCGTCGGATCAGCCCGATCACTGGCAACAGGCCCACCAGCACCAATGTCAATGCCGGCAGCGAAGCCCGTGCCCACTCGCCTTCGCTGGTCATTTCAAAGATCCGTACCGCCAGGGTGTCCCAGCCGAACGGGCGCATCAGCAGGGTCGCGGGCATTTCCTTGAGCACATCCACGAACACCAGCAGCGCCGCACTGAGAGTGCCGGGCAGCAACAGCGGCAGATACACTTTGCAAAACAGTCGCGGCCCACTCACGCCCAAACTGCGCGCCGCTTCCGGTAACGAGGGCCGGATCCGCGCCAGGCTGTTTTCCAGCGGCCCATAGGCCACCGCCAGAAAGCGCACCAGATACGCCAATACCAGCGCAGACAGGCTGCCCAGCAGCAACGGCTTGCCGGCAAGCGGGACGACCAGTTCCCGGTCCAGATAGCTGAACGCCAGCATGATGGACACCGCCAGCACCGAACCCGGCAACGCATAGCCCACATTGGCCAGGCTGATACCGGAGCGAATCGCCCGGGTCGGCGCCAGGCGGTTGGCGAAGGCCAGCACCAACGCCACGCTGACCGTGATCAGCGCAGCGATGCCTCCGAGATAAAGCGTGTGGACGATCAGGCCCGAATAGCGCTCATCCAGGTCGAACCGGCCGCGCTGCCAGAACCAGGCGATCAACTGCAGCACCGGAATGACAAAGGCACACGCAAACACCAGCCCGCACCACGCACTGGCGGCAGCGGCCTTAAACCCGCGCAAGTGGTAGAGCGCCTTGCTCCGAGGCCGCTCATTACCGGAACGACTTGCGCCACGGGCACGTCGCTCGCCGTACAGCACCAGCATCACCACCAGCAGCAACAGACTGGCCAGTTGGGCGGCGCTGGAAAGACTGAAAAAGCCGTACCAGGTTTTATAGATCGCGGTGGTGAACGTATCGAAATTGAACACCGAGACCGCACCAAAATCCGCCAGGGTCTCCATCAGCGCCAGGGCCACCCCCGCGCCAATCGCCGGCCGCGCCATCGGCAGTGCCACGCGCCAGAACGCCTGCCAAGGTGATTGCCCAAGCACCCGCGCCGCTTCCATCAAGCCTTTGCCCTGAGCCAGGAATGCCGTGCGCGCCAGCAGGTAGACGTAAGGGTAGAACACCAGCACCAACACGATGATCACGCCACTCGTGGAACGCACGCGCGGCAGGCGCAGGCCTGTGCCAAACCATTCCCGCAGCAGGGTCTGCACGGGGCCTGCGAAATCCAGCAGGCCGACAAACACGAACGCCAGCACGTAGGCGGGAATGGCAAACGGCAGCATCAACGCCCAGTCGAGCCAGCGTCGTCCGGGGAATTCGCAGAGGCTGGTAAGCCAGGCGAGGCTGACGCCCAGCAGGGTTACGCCGACGCCGACGCCCAGCACCAGCGTCAGGGTATTGCCCAGCAGGCGGGGCATCTGGGTGTCCCAAAGGTGGGACCAGATCTGCTGGTCGATACTTTGCCAGGACAGCAACAGCACGCTCAGCGGCAGCAGCACCAAGGCGGCGACGCTGAAGACCGGCAGGTACCAGCGGCGTTGGGCGGGGTGGGCCAAAGGAGGGTTCTCGGTAGTGAATATTTTCGAAGTCACCACATTCCAATGTGAGAGGGGGCTTGCCCCGATGGCGGTGGATCAGTCACTGATGAGTAGACTGACCATCTGTCATCGGGGACAAGCCCCCTCCCACATTTAGATCTGCGGCGTCCTACAAATTGTACTTAGTTCCAGCCGGCGCGATCCATCAGGCGAATGGCTTCTGCCTGACGCTTGCCCGCCACTTCCACCGGCAAGGTGTCGGCCACAAACTTGCCCCAGGTCGCAACTTCAGCTGACGGCGGCACTGCCGGGTTGGCCGGGAATTCCTGGTTCACATCGGCAAAGATCTTCTGTGCCTGAGGCGTCGTCATCCACTCCACCAGGGCCTTGGCGGCTTCCGGGTGTGGCGCGTGCTTGGTCAGGCCAATGCCCGACAGGTTCACATGCACGCCACGGTCGCCCTGGTTCGGCCAGAACAGCTTCACCGCCAGGTCCGGTTTCTGCTTGTGCAGGCGGCCGTAGTAGTAGGTGTTGACGATGCCCACGTCGCACTGGCCAGCATTAATGGCTTCCAGCACCGCGATGTCATCGGAGAACACATCGGTAGACAGGTTATTCACCCAGCCCTTGACGATTTCTTCGGTCTTGGCCGCGCCGTGGGTTTCGATCAGGGTTGCGGTCAGCGACTGGTTGTAGACCTTTTTCGCCGTGCGCAGGCACAGGCGGCCTTCCCACTGCTTGTCGGCCAAGGCTTCGTACGTGGTCAAGTCGCCCTGTTTTACCCGGTCAGTGGAGTAGGCGATGGTCCGCGCACGCAGGCTCAAGCCGGTCCAGGCATGGGTGGATGAGCGGTATTGCAGAGGAATGTTCTTGTCGATCACCGGGGAGGTGAAGGGTTGCAGGATGCCCATTTGCTCGGCCTGCCAGAGGTTGCCGGCATCCACGGTGAGCAACAGGTCGGCGGTGGCGTTTTCGCCCTCGGCCTTGATGCGCTGCATCAGCGGGGCTTCCTTGTCGGTGATGAACTTGACCTGGACACCGGTCTTTTGGGTGTAGGCGTCGAACACCGGCTTGATCAGTTCGTCGATACGCGAGGAGTAGACCACCACTTCGTCGGCTGCCTGCACGGTGGTGCTGCCGATCAAGGTGAGTGCCAGGGCAGTCAGGAGGCGCTTGGGTGCCAACATGGGTGCGGTCTCTCATTTGCAAAGTGAGCGCAAATGATAGGGACTCACATTTGGTAACGCTCGGCGGAGGCGTTACCAGATGTTGCACAAAAGCCTCAGGGTTTAGCCAGTTCTGGCAAATCGCCCGTCAAGCCCAGGGCCTGGCGCACAAATACCGCCTTGGCTTCGGGCATCTGGTCGACCATCTTCAGCCCGGCGTTACGCAACCAGCGTAACGGCAGTTGATCGGCCTGGAAAAGCCGCTCAAATCCTTCCATAGCAGCCATCAGCGCCAGGTTATGGGGCATGCGCCGACGTTCGTAACGGCTCAGCACTTTCACATCCGCCAGACGCTCACCGCGTTCAGTCGCCGACAACAACACGTCGGCCAGCACTGCCGCATCAAGGAAACCCAGGTTCACACCCTGCCCCGCCAACGGGTGGATCACGTGGGCTGCATCGCCGATCAACGCCAGGCCCTCGGCCACGTAGCGTTTGGCGTGACGCTGGCGCAACGGCACGCAAACCCGCGGATCGGCGCTGACCACCGTGCCCAGGCGTCCTTCAAAGGCGCGCTCCAGCTCACGGCAGAAGCTTTCATCATCCAACGCCATCAGGCGCTCGGATTCAGCCGGCGTGGTCGACCAGACGATCGAGCACCAATCCTCCTGCCCATCGCGCACCAGCGGCAAGAACGCCAGCGGGCCGGTATCGGTAAAGCGTTGCCACGCCGTGCGTTGGTGCGGCTGGCTGCTGCGCACACTGGTGACGATGGCGTTGTGCAGGTAATCCCATTCTCGGGTGGCGGTGCCGGTCAGGCGACGCACCGCAGAGTTAGCCCCGTCGGCGGCCACCACCAGCGGCGCACGCAAGGTGCGGCCATCGGCCAGGGTCAGCAGCCAGTCATCGCCGGAGCGGCGCATCTGCTCCAGGCGCGCATTGGCCAGCAGGCCCAGGTCGCAGTCGTGCAGGCGATCAAGCAAGGCATCCTGCACCACGCGGTTTTCGACGATGTGCCCGAGCACTTCGGCGTGCACGCTGGCGGCCGAAAAGTGAATCTGCCCGGTGCCGCTGCCGTCCCACACTTGCATCTCGCCATAAGGGCTGGCGCGGCGCGACACAATGCCGTCCCACACGCCCAGGCGCTCAAGGATGCGCTGGCTGGCAGCCGACAAGGCGCTCACGCGGGGTTCGAAGGCCGCGTCACGGTCGAACGGCTTGACGCTCAGCGGGCTGCCATCGAGCAGCAGCACCTGCAGGCCACTGCCCTGCAACGCCAGCGCCAAGGCGCTTCCGACCATTCCGGCCCCGACAATCAGCACATCTGCGCGCATGTCCATGCTTTAAGCCTGTCTCGCTGGCGGCTTGCGCCGCACGTAAAGGGTTTTTTCGACCCGCGCCACCAGGGTGCCGGAGCCGTCATGAATCTGGACCTTGAGGTGAGGCAGGTATTTATCGCCGCCTGCGGTCTGTCGACGCACCTCGTCCAGCAAGGCCTCGTCGATGAAAAATTCGGCATACACCGGGCCTTTGCCCGGCGAAATGAAGTCGATGCTCGCGGCCTTGTCCCAGACGATGTAATCGCGGCCCAGGTTCTCCATCAACATGAGCATGTAGAACGGATCGACCATCGAATACAGGCTGCCGCCGAACTGCGTGCCGACGTAATTACGGTTGTACCAGCCCAGGCCCATGCGCACTTTGACGTGGCGAAAATCCGCGCTCATGTGCTGCACGCTGACGCCGGCGCCCAGGTACGGCGGATACAGCGTCATGACCCAACGCAGCAAACGTGCCTTGCCCAACCGCGCCACCAGCCACTTACGCATCGGGACGCGTGCCCAGGCCCATGGCCTGACGGGCGAACCAGCGTTTGGCCGGCGGCAACAGATCCAGGCCCAGCAGGCCCATGTTGCGGCCCAGCGCCACCAGCGGTTGTGCACTGCCAAACAGGCGCGTGACATGATCGGAGAAACCCACGGTCAGCTTCTGGTCCATACACTGGCGCTCGCGGTAGGCCTGCAAGGTCGCCAGGTCGCCCGGCACCGCAGGTCCGGCCAGCAAGGCCTCGGCCAACGCGCTCGCATCGCGCAGGGACAGGTTGAAGCCCTGCCCGGCAATCGGGTGCAGGCTGTGGGCGGCGTTGCCGAGGATCGCCAGGTGGGAACGCACCTGTTCCTCGGCTTCCACCAGGGTCAGCGGATAGAGATGGCGTGCGCCGACCTGCTTCAAGGTGCCCAGGCGATAGCCGAACACGCCCTGCAATTCACTCAGGAAACTGCGCTCGTCGAGTGCGGCGAGGCGCTGGGCGTCCATGCCGATGCGGGTCCAGACCAGCGCGCAGCGGTTGTCCGGCAGCGGCAGCAAGGCCATCGGGCCCTCGTCGGTGAAGCGCTCGAAGGCTTCGCCGTTATGGGCTTCGCTGGGCGTGATGTTGGCGATCAGCGCGCTCTGGTTGTACGGACGGGTCTTCACGCCGATGCCCAATTGCTCGCGCAAGCCGGAACGGCCGCCATCGGCGAGCACGGCGAGGTCGCATTCCAACACGGTTTCATCGTTGAGGGTCAGGCGATAGCCGTCGGGCAGCGGCTCCATGCGCGTGACTTCCGCCGGGCAGCGCCAGTTGACCACGTCTTTGTCCAGGCCTTGCCACAGGCATTGGCCGAGCCAGGCGTTTTCCACCACATAGCCGAGGGCCGGCACGCCCTCTTCCATGGCGGACAAGCGTGCGGTAGAGAACCGTCCACGGTCCGACACGTGAATCTGCTTGATCGGCTCGGCGCGGCGGGAGATGTCCTGCCAGATGCCCAATCGCTGATAAATCTGCCGCGCACCAAACGACAGCGCCGATGAACGCGCATCGTAGCTCGGCTGGTAGCTGTCGCCCGGCGCGAAGGGTTCGATCAGCACGATCTTCCAGCCCCGCGCCTTGGCCCCGGCCTGCAACGCCAGTGCCAGGCTCGCGCCCACCAGGCCACCGCCAATAATCGCCAGGCTGACTCGGCTCATCGGGCAGCCGCCATCAGCGCTTCGATCTCGGCGACGGTCTTGGGCACGCCGCCGGTCAGGATTTCACAGCCTTGCTTGGTCACTACCACGTCGTCCTCGATGCGCACGCCAATGCCACGCCATTTCTTCGCCACGGTCTGGTTGTCCGGAGAAATATAGATCCCCGGCTCCACGGTCAACGCCATGCCGACTTCCAGCACCCGCCATTCACCGCCCACCTTGTACTCGCCCACATCATGCACATCCATACCCAGCCAGTGGCCGGCGCGGTGCATATAGAAAGGCTTGTAGGCTTCGCTGGCGATCAGTTCGCCCACGTCACCTTGCAGCAATCCCAGCTTCACCAGCCCGGCGGTGATGACCTGCACGGTCGCCTCATGGGCCTGGTTCCAATGTTTGTTCGGCGCGATCTCGGCAAAGGCGGCTTCCTGGGAGGCCAGCACAATCTCGTAGATCGCTTTTTGCTCAGGTGAAAACCTGCCGTTGACCGGCCAGGTGCGCGTGATGTCGCTGGCGTAGCAATCGATCTCGCAACCGGCGTCGATCAACACCAGGTCGCCGTCCTTGAGCAGCGCGTCATTCTGCTGGTAATGCAGGATGCAGCTGTTGCGCCCGGCGGCGACGATGGAGCCGTAGGCGGGCATTTTCGCGCCGCCTTTGCGGAACTCGTAATCCAGCTCGGCTTCGAGGCTGAATTCATGCAAACCGGCGCGACTGGCCTGCATTGCCTTGACGTGGGCGGCGCAGGAAATCCGCGCGGCCTCGCGCATCACCTTCACTTCTGCCGCCGATTTATACAGGCGCATGTCGTGGAGCAGATGATCCAGGGCAACAAATTCGTTCGGCGGCTGGGCACCCAGGTGCGCTTTAGAGCGGATCACGTTGATCCACTCCATCACGTGCCGGTCGAACTCAGCATTGCTGCCCATCGCCGAATAGACCCGGTCGCGGCCTTCGATCAGGCCGGGCAGGATGTCGTCGATATCGGTGATGGGGAAGGCGTCGTCGGCGCCGAAGTCACGAATCGCGCCCTCGGTGCCTGCGCGCAGGCCGTCCCACAGTTCGCGCTCGGCGTTGCGTTCGCGGCAGAACAGCACGTATTCGCCATGCTGGCGACCGGGCATCAGCACGATCACCGCTTCGGGTTCGGGGAAGCCGCTCAGGTACTGGAAATCGCTGTCCTGGCGGTAGACGTGCTCCACATCGCGATTGCGGATGGCCACGGCGGCAGCCGGCAGGATCGCGATGCTGTTGGGTTCCATCTGCGCCATGAGCGCCTTGCGGCGGCGGGTGTATTCCGCTTTGGGGATATGGATCATGGGCAGATGGGCTTCCTTTCTCAGTGCAGCGACGGCTTGGGTGCAGCAGGTTCAGCGGACTTATTGCTCTCGGTGAACAGCAGCAACGGCGCGACGCGCAGGTATTCCATGACTTCCATGTAGTCGCCTTCGCCGTCTTCGGATTCTTCCAGCGCGTCTTGCACTTGGGAGATCGCGTCGAGGTCCTGCAGCACTTCCTTGGCGTCGGTGCTCAGCTCCAGGCCGCCGGCATTCACGCCGAAACCGTGGAGGAAGCCCTGGCACCATTGGCCCAGTGCGGCGGCGCGTTCGGTGAGTGGCGCGTCGTCGGTCGGCAGCAGCAGGACCACGGCGACGTCATCACCGGTCAGCTCGCCCTTGACCATCTCTTGCAGGCCGATCAGCGCGTTACGCACGTTGTCGGTCGGTTCGGTTTCCAGCAGCTCGGCCACATCGGCCAACCAGTTGTCGGCATCAAAGCCAACACCGGTGCAGCTGCGGCCCAACAGCACGCCGTGCAGTTCGGCTGGCGAGCATGGATGGCCGCTGGTGCTCAGCAGTGTGGAAAAAGCGTCGTACGGGGAGTTCTTAGTGGGCATGGTGAGCTAGGCGCCAGACGGCGCAATGTCTAGAATGGAGCGCTGTATCCTAGCACCGGCAGACGTACCAAGACTATCAAGGGCGTCAGATCGTTTATCCTGCAGTTGCCATTCATCAGACAAAATCCAGTGGAACCCAATGGAAGACACCGACCTGCAAGCGCTGATGGCCAGACTCGAATTGCTAATTACTCGGGTCGAGCAACTTAAGAGTCAAAACGGACTCCTATTAGCTCAGGAAAAGACCTGGCGCGAGGAAC
>Ga0308161_1005463_pt1 | contig 11147 bp, 12 predicted proteins | sample PhyFR2_FD_201034 | JGI IMG/M metagenome (GOLD analysis project Ga0308161, IMG submission 201034) | Phyllosphere microbial communities from UC Gill Tract Community Farm, Albany, California, United States - DLSLF.R2 | ecosystem: Host-associated > Plants > Phyllosphere > Unclassified | place: USA...
TCGATGATGTGGATGCCCGAGCGCTCGGCGAGGATGAAGCGCTTCACCTTCGGGTTCCACCGACGGGTCTGGTGTCCGAAGTGGACGCCGCTGTCGAGCAGCTGGCGGATGGTGACGACGGCCATGCCGTCCCTCCTTGTTCTCGGCGCACGGCTGTTGGGCCGTGAGCACGGTTGCGGTTGTTGTCGGTCCCGACCGGTGGTCGGGGCCCCTGGCGCCCTGTCCGCACGGCCGCCCGCTCGTGGGAGCGGGACCGGTGGCCGGTGGACGTGCCGTTGGATGAGCACAGTGGACGCGCGAAGTCAGCGCGCTGAGCGCGCTGCGGGAGTCATGTTAACAGACGGGAGGCCCGGATCACGCACGCCGATCGGCGTGGGTGATCCGGGCCTCCCGTCCGGCGACCGGCGTGGGTCAGGCCTTGGCGTCGACCGTGTCGCCCTCGGCCGTGATGCCCATCTCCTCGAGCGAGCGACCCTTCGTCTCCGGGATCTTGGCGATCACGAAGAACAGGGACACGAGCGCGAAGAGCGCGTAGATGCCGTAGGTCACCGTCAGGTTGAAGCCGGAGAGCACCGGGAACGTGATCGTGACCACGAAGTTGGCGATCCAGTTCGCGGCCGAGCCGACGCCGAGCGCCGTCGCACGGATGCGGTTCGGGAACATCTCGCCGAGCAGGACCCACATGAGCGGGCCCCAGGTCGCACCGAACGACACGACGAACAGGTTCGCGAAGACGAGGGCGATGATGCCCCACGCGCCGGGCAGCTGCGGTGCACCGTCGACGATCGCGGCCTGCGAGAACGCGACCGCGACCATCGTGAGCGAGACGAACATGCCCGCGGAACCGGCGACGAGCAGCGGCTTGCGGCCGAGCTTGTCGACGCTGAAGATCGCGATGAAGGTGACGGCGACGTTGACGATCGAGGTGATCGTCGAGATGAGGAACGAGTCCTCCTCCTTGAACCCGACGGCCTGCCAGAGCGTCGTCGAGTAGTAGAAGATCACGTTGATGCCGACGAACTGCTGCAGGACGGCGAGGATGATGCCGACCCAGACGATCGGCTGCAGGCCGAAGCGGTTGCCCCGGATGGAGCCCTTCTTCTCCTTGGCCTCCTTCTCGATGCCGTCCTGGATCTCCTCGAGGCTCGTGTTCACCGTGTCGCGCGGGACGATCTTGCCCATCACGTCACGGGCGTCCTCCTTGCGGCCCTTGGCGAGCAGGAAGCGCGGGGACTCCGGCAGCGTGATCGCCAGGACGCCGTAGACGACCGACGGGACGACGCCGACGAGGAACATCCAGCGCCACGCGGCGAGACCGAGCACCTGCTCCGACGCGCCACCGGCGGTGACGGCGAACAGCTGGTCGGACAGCAGCGCGGCGAAGATGCCGAGCGTGATCGCGAGCTGCTGGAACGATGCCAGGCGGCCGCGGATGGCCTTCGGGGAGACCTCGGAGATGTAGGCCGGCGCGATGACCGAGGCGGTGCCGATGCCGAGACCGCCGACGAGGCGCCAGACCACGAGGTCCCACGTCGCGAACGCGAAGGCGCTGCCGATCGAGGACACGAAGAAGAGCACGGCGGCCCAGAACATGACGCGCGTGCGACCCCAGCGGTCGGCGAGGCGACCGGCGAAGTAGGCGCCGAAGGCACAGCCGATCAGGGCCGAGGCGACGGCGAAGCCGCTCGCGGCCTCGGTCAGGCCGAACTCGCCCTTGATCGCGTCGACGGCTCCGTTGATGACGGAGGAGTCGAATCCGAAGAGGAAGCCGCCGACAGCCGCCGCGATGGCGAACAGGGTGACCTTCCCCTTGAACGCACGGTCCTCGCCGTGCTGGGTGGACGTGTTCGACACGATGCTCCAGGTTCTTGCCGCCGTGCTGGGTGGCGCACGGTGCCCCGGCGGTCGGCAGGTTCGCCGTCCGAGCGGCGTTGCGTGGTTCCGGAGCGACCCAGACTGTACCCCCACAGCGGGCCCGGGGCACAACCGGCCGTGCGCGGGTCGGCAGGACGCGCGTGTCCCGTCCTCCACAGGCATGGAGGCGCGGCCCGCCGTCCACAGGTCGGCTCGCGTCGGTGCGGGGTGATGCACGCCGCTGCGACGCTCGGGGCATGCGTTCGTCAGGTCCCGTCGCACTGGTCCTCGGACTGGTCCTCGCGCTGGTCGCAGTGGTCCCTGCACCGGTCCCTGTCGCGGTCTCGGTCCCGACCCCGGACCCGGTCCCGACCCCGGTCTCGGTCTCGGTCTCGGTCTCGCTCCTCGTCCCGGCCTCGGTCCCGGAGCCGGCCGCGGGTCGGGTCGTCGGTGACGCCGGGACCCGGTCGGAGGCGCCCTGGGTGTGGCCGACGGGCGGCCGGGTCGTCGAGCGCGGGTGGGAGGCCCCCGCAGACGAGTACGCCGCGGGCCACAGGGGCATCGACGTCGACGCGGCGGTCGGGACGCAGACGGTCGCGGTCGCCGACGGGGTGGTCTCGTTCGCCGGGTCAGTGGGCGGTCGAGGGGTCGTGTCGATCGACCACGGCGACGGGCTGGTGTCGACGCTCGACTCGGTCACCCCGCTCGTCGCCGTCGGCGAGGTGGTCCGTCGGGGCGCCCCGATCGGCACGGTCGCGGTGGGGCACTGCTCAGCCGAGGCGTCGTGCGTGCACCTCGGGGCACGGGTGGACGGTCGGTACGTCGACCCGACGCCCTACCTGCCGGCGGCGGCGTGGCCGGTGCTCCTGCCGGAGTCCGCGTGGCCGGGATGAGTCGGAGACGCGGGTCGGGCTGTGCCGCTCAGGCTCGCTGGTGTGTTCGCCAGGCTGGCTGGTGCGCCGTTCGTCAGACTCGCTGGCCCGCCGTTCGTCAGGCTCGCGGGTGCGCCGTGCGGTAGACCTCCCGCAGACGCGCTGACGACACGTGCGTGTAGATCTGCGTGGTACCGAGGCTCGCGTGCCCGAGCAGTTCCTGCACCGCCCGCAGGTCCGCTCCCCCGTCGAGCAGGTGCGTCGCCGCCGTGTGCCGGAAGGTGTGCGGTCCGCTCGGACCGTCCCCGGGCAGGTCGGCGAGGATCCGCGCGACGGTCCGGTGGACGCTCCGGACGCCGAGCCGTCCACCCCGGTCGCCGAGGAACAGTGCGTCGCCGGCGTTCTCGGACCGCGCGGCCAGGACGGGACGACCCCGGGCGGTCCACGCCTCGAGGGCGTCGTTCGCGGGCACCCCGAAGGGCACCACCCGCTCGCGACCGCCCTTGCCGAGCACCCGGACCGTCAGGCGGCTCCGGTCCACGGCACCGAGGTCGAGGCCGACCAGTTCGCTCACGCGGATCGCCGTCGCGTAGAGCAACTCGACGACCGCGAGGTCACGGAGCGCCCCGGGGTCGTCCGATGCCGCACGGACCGCAAGGCCGTCGAGGAGCCGCCGCACCTGGTCGGAGCCCACCACCCGTGGGAGGTGCGCCGCGCGCTTCGGGGCGCGGAGCCGCACACCGGCGTCGGTCGGCACCACGCCCGACTCGCTGGCCCAGCGGGTGAAGGCGCGCACCGACGAGGACCGCCGGGAGAGGGTCGACCGGGCCAGACCGCGCTGGTCGGCCTCCCACAGCCAGTCCCGCAGGAGCTCGAGTGTCACGTCCGAGGTCTGCCGTGCCCCGCGCTCGTGGGCGAAGGCGACGAGCTGGTCGAGGTCGTTCGCGTAGGCGCGGACCGTCTGCTCGCTGAGACCGCGGGCGTTCCGGACGTGCTCCAGGAACACCTCCACCGCGGCCACGAGCCGCCCGTCCGCCGTCCCGGTCACGTGCCCAGCGTAGGTCGCGCGGCTCGGTCACGCCCGCACCCACCCGGACGCGGTGTGCGTGGCGAGCCCCTGCAGTTCGGCGAGCGCGAGGGCGTCCGCGACCTCGGACGGCGACATGCCGCTCCGCACCACCACCTCGTGCTCCGGCAGGGGGCGCCGCGCGAGTGCATCGAGGACCCGGAGGACCTCGGCGTCGAGCCGCGCACCGACGAGCGGTGCTGCCCGACCGTCCCCGTCCACACCGTCGCCGGACGGTCGCCCGCGCGGCCCCGGCGTGTGCACCGCCCCTCCGCCGACGGCCCCGCCGCCCACCGCCGGCTCGACCACCGCCCGCACCGGGTCCTCCGGGCGGACCACGAGCTGTGCTCGTCCGTCGGCCACGAGCCGGTGGCAGCCGACCGACGCGGACGACGAGAACGCCCCCGGCACGGCGAACACCGGCCGTCCGAGCTGCCCGGCGTGGTGCGCGGTGTTCAGCGCACCCGACCGTGCACCGGCCTCGACCACGACCGTCGCGTCGCCGAGGGCGGCGATGAGCCGGTTCCGCGCCAGGAACCGCCAGCGCGTCGGTCGCGTCCCCGGCGGCGACTCCGCGAGCACGGCGCCCTGCCTGCTGACGTTCCGCAACAGGTCGGCGTTGCCGGCGGGGTAGAGCTGGTCGATGCCGCCCGCGAGCACCGCGGTGGTGGGTGCACCGGCGGCGATCGACACCCGGTGGGCGACGGCGTCGATGCCGTACGCGCCACCGCTCACGACCGAGCAGCCGGCGTCGGCGGCGAGGGAGGTGATCTCCGCCGCGGCCTCGGCCCCCGCCACGGTGTTCGCCCGCGACCCGACGACGGACAGCGACGGACGGACGACCTCCGGGCGACCACGGGCCCAGAGCACGACCGGGGCGTGCACGTCGAGGTCGTCGACGCGCTCCGGCCACCCCGGACAGCCGGGCACCAGCAGCCGGGCGCCGACGGCGGCAGCGGCCGCGAGCGCGGCGGTCGGGTCGAGCACGGCGACCCGGGGCGCCCAGCGCTCGACCGCGGACGCCAGGGCATCGGCGTAGGCGACGGGGTCCTCCGACCCGGGGACCTGCGCGTCCAGCGCGAGCGCGAGCAGGTCGTCGCAGCCGTCCGACCCGTTCCCCGGACCCGCCTCGCAGCGGGCGCGCAGCGCGAGCAGCGAACGACCGGCACCGACGCCGGCGACGAGGCCCCCGGCGAGCCCGTCGCCCGGCTCGACGAGCGTCGACCACGCCACACGCGACGCCGCCTCGGCGAGGTCGACCTGGTCGAGCCCGCCGTCGAGCACGGCCCCGGCGAGGTCCAGCAGACCGCCCGCCTCGTTCACAGGGCGCTCCGGAGCGCCAGGGCCTGGCCGACGTGCACGTCCGACGGGCGCTCAGCGCCCTGCAGGTCGGTGAGCGTCCACGCGAGCCGCATCGTCCGGTCCCACCCGCGCATCGTCAGGGTCCCGAGGTCGAGCGCCCGGTCGAGCACGGCGGTCGCCCCGGGTTCCGAGTGGCCGGGCTGCCGCAACCACCCTCCGGACACCTCGGCGTTGCGCGACCACCCGGTCCCCTGCAGCCGCTCGGCCATCACCGCGCGCGCCCGTTCGACGTCCGCGCGTGCCCGGGCCGTGGTCGGCGTCGAGCCGTCCCCGCTCCGGATCGTCGCCGTGGTCACGCGGGGCACCCGCACGCGGATGTCCATCCGGTCGAGCAGCGGCCCGGACATCCGCCCGAGGTAGCGCCGCACGGCCGCCGGTGAGCACTCGCACGGCAGGGTCCCCTGGCCCGCGTTGCCGCACGGGCAGGGGTTCGCCGCGAGCAGCACCTGGCACCGCGCGGGGAACTCCGCGGCGCCGACCGCTCGGTGCACGGTGACCGTGCCAGACTCGAGGGGCTGCCGCAGCGCGTCGAGCACCGCCCGCGGGAACTCAGGCGCCTCGTCCAGGAAGAGCACGCCACGGGTCGCCCGGGACACCGCCCCCGGTCGGACGGTGCCGCTCCCCCCGCCGATGAGCGACACCGCCGAGGCGGAGTGGTGCGGTGCCTCCCACGGCGGACGGGTGGTCCACGACGCCGCTCCGTGACCGGCGACGGAGCGGACGGCGGCGACCTCGAGCGCCGCCTCGTCGTCGAGGTCCGGCAGGATCCCGTGCAGGCGCTCCGCGAGCATCGTCTTGCCGGCTCCCGGTGGTCCGAGCAGCAGCGCGTGGTGGCCACCCGCGGCAGCGGCCACCACGGCGCGGACGCCGGTCGGGTTGCCGACGACGTCCGCCAGTTCGGCGACCGGCAGCTGCTCGGTGGTGACGCTCGGGCTCGGGACGGGATCCACCTCGACGCTCGGCAGCGCGGCCCCCGCCGCGATCGCGGCCGCGCGGAGCGAGTCGACGCCGTGCACCGCGACGCCGCGCACGAACCGGGCCTCGTCGAGGTTCCCCGTCGGCAGGACGACCCGTTCGGCACCGGACTCCCGCGCCGCGAGCAACATCGGCACGACCCCGGGGACGGGCCGCAGCCGACCGTCGAGGCCGAGCTCGCCGATGTAGACGATCCGTTCGTGCACGTCCGGCGCGACACCGGCCCCGGCGAGCACCGCCATCGCGATGGCCAGGTCGAACCCGGACCCGCGCTTCGGGATCGCCGCGGGGGTCAGGTTCACCGTGATCCGCCGCGCCGGCAGCGGCGCCCCGGCGTTCGCCGCGGCCGCCCGCACCCGTTCGCGTGCCTCGCCGAGGGACGTGTCCGGCAGCCCGATGATGCTGAACCCGGGGAGCTGGCTCGTGAGGTGGGCCTCGACCTCGATGCGGCGACCGCTCACCCCGAGCAGCGCGACGGCCGAGGCGCGCCCGATCCCGGTCACAGCAGACCCGCCACGTGCTCGATCCCGTGCCGTGGACCGTCCACGTGCACCGCCACGGCGTCGATGCGGACGGCCGGCGCGGAGACCTCCGGGTGCGCCGCCGACCAGCGCCCGACGAGCTGCCGGAGCCGCGCCGTCTTGGCCGGGGTGATCGCCTCGAACGGGTGCCCCGTCGACGTCCCGGCCCGCGTCTTCACCTCGACGAAGACGAGGGTGTCGCCGTGCCAGGCCACCACGTCGACCTCACCCGTGCGGCACCGCCAGTTGCGGTCGACCACCCGGAAGCCGTTCGCCTCCATCCACTCCACCGCGAGCCGCTCGCCCGTCGCTCCGAGCGCACCGCGGCGTCCTGTCGATCCGTCCATGTCGCCACCTCCTGCCGGAAGGATGACGCCGTCGGGGCGGAGTCGCGGGACACGCGGAATGCCCTGTGGACAGTGCCGACAATTCTCGGGCTTGTGGAGGAATGACGAAGCCCCGGGCGACCGATGGTCACCCGGGGCTCACACGCGCTCGCGACTAGTGCGCGGCTGCGTACGCTTCCTGCACCTGGGTCGAGATACGACCGCGGCTGGACACCTCGTACCCGTTCTCCTTCGCCCATTCCCGGATCTTGGCGAGCTCCTCGGAATTGCCACGCTTGGGAGCGGACTTCGGCGTCGACGCGCCACCGGAACGACGACCGGAGACCTTGCGGGCCGCCGCGACGTAGTCGGAGATCGCCTCGCGGAACTTGTCGACGTTGTCGTCGGAGAGGTCGATCTCGTAGTGCGAACCGTCGAACGAGAACTCGACCGTGCGGCCTTGTCCGTCGGTGATGGGCGAATCGTCGAGATCGTCGACGAGCTGGACGGTGACCTTCTGTGCCATTGTCTGCTCCTGGTTGCGGGGACGGGTGTCCACGTCAGGTTAGCGGGAATGTCACCGGAATGCGCAGACCACTCCGCCGGATGACGCAGAAAGAATGCACGGTGAAAACGACGATCACTCGTCGAGCGCGAGTTCCTTCGGCAGCTCGAGTTCCCGCGAGGTGAGTTCCTCGACGTTCACGTCCTTGAACGTCAACACCCGGACGGACTTCACGAAACGGTCGGAACGGTAGACGTCCCACACCCAGACGTCGCTCATCGACAGTTCGAAGTAGAAGTCGTGCTCGGTGTCACGGCGGACGAGGTCGACCTCGTTCGCCAGGTAGAAACGCCGCTCGGTCTCGACCACGTAGCGGAACTGCGACACGACGTCGCGGTACTCCCGGTACAGGGCCAGTTCGACCTCACGGTCGTAGTCGTCGAATTCGTCGTCATCCATCGCGCATCCATTCTACGGCGACACGGACGCGTGCGTCGCGCCCGGACCTCCGGCGACACGGACGCGTGCGTCGCGCCCGGTCCCGCGCCGACACGGACGCGCGCGTCGCACCCGGACCTCCCGCGACACGGACCCGTGCGTCGCACCCGGTCCCCCGGCGACACGGACGCGCGCGTCGGCCCCGGTCAGCGACCGACCGCGTCGAGTTCCTCGAACCCGTCGAGCGCCACCGCCGACGCCTGGTGGAGCCAGCTGGTCCGGTGCAGCGCGTGCACCCCGACGGCACGGATGCCGTCGTAGTGCGCAGCCGACCCGTAGCCCTTGTTCGACGCCCACGCGTAGTGCGGAGCAACCGCGTGCGCGGCGGTCATCAGCGCGTCCCGCTCGACCTTCGCGACGACGGACGCCGCGGCGACGGAGGCGCAGTCCCGGTCGGCCTTGACCCGGACGACGACGTCGAGCGGCCGGCCGGCGGTGAGCGACGGCGGCACCGCACGCGTCAGCCAGTCGAACGACCCGTCCAGCACCACCACGGCTCCGTCGAGGGACAGCCCGTCGGCGACGAGGTCGGCGATCGCCGCCGCACCGGCCTGTCCGAGCGCGGGCACGATGCCCTGCCGGTCCACGACCTCCGCCGGTGCCATCCCGACCGCCGTGCGCGCCCAGCGACGGACGACGGGCACCAGCTCGGTGCGACGTGCGGCGCTGAGCAGCTTCGAGTCGGCGAGCCCCTGCGGGACGCGCCCGACGTCGAGCGTCACCGCGGCGACCCCGACGGCGACCGGCCCGGCGATCGCCCCGCGGCCGACCTCGTCCATGCCGAGCACCGTGACGCGGTCTTCCCCGAGCAGCCGCTTCTCGAACCGGAGCGACGGCCGGACGGCGGTCACCGGTCGCGCTCCTCCACGCCGGCGAAGACCTCGGGGTAGTCGTCCAGCCACGTCCAGCGGCTCGTCGGCCAGGAGATCACGAAGGCGCGCCCGGTGACGTCGGACAACGGCACGAAGCCCTTCGACGGGGTGTCGCCGTTGTAGCGGGAGTCCTTCGAGTCGAAGCGGTTGTCGCCCATGACCCAGATGGTGCCCTTCGGCACGGTGACCGAGAAGTCGGTGCCGGACGCGCGCGTCTCACCGAGCGGGAGCTTCAGGTACGGCTCCTTGATCGGGACGCCGTTCACGGACATCTGACCGAGGTCGTTGCAGCACGACACCTTGTCGCCGGGCAGCCCGATGACGCGCTTGATGAGGTGGTCGTCGCTGTCGCCGGTGCCGAGGCCCACCTGGGTCAGCAACCAGTCGATCGCCTTCGCGGGCTGCGTCGTCGGCGCGACACTCGGCACGTCGGCCCCGGCGAGCCAGCCGCCCGGGTCCTTGAACACGACGACGTCGCCGCGCTTCAGTGCGACGGCGTCCGGGACGAGCTCGTTGACGATCACCCGGTCGTTGATCTGGAGCGTGTTCTCCATCGACGCCGACGGGATGTAGAACGACCGGATCAGGAACGTCTTCACGAGGAACGACACCAGCAGCGCGGCGAGGAAGATGATGACGAGGTCACGGAGGAACGTCAGGACCCCGTTCGCCTTCTTGTCGGATCGCGGGCGGCGCCCCGGTTCCTGCGTCGTGTCCGTCATTCCTGCTCTCGTTCTCCGCGCTCACGTGGAGCGTTGCGACCGCGCCCGGATCGGACGCTCGACCACGCTCACCAGGAGCATGCGGTGCCCACCCCCGGGAACGGGTGCGGGAAAGGGTGAACCCCCCGCCGATGCACAACCGTACATGGACGAGGGGTTCGCAGCGTACCCGGCTCGCGGGCCTCACTGTGAAGGCGATCAGGCGTCGCGCTTCTCCTTGATCTTGCGGCGGGCTGCCTTGCCGCGGAGCTCGCGGAGGTAGTACAGCTTGGCGCGACGGACGTCACCGCGGGTGACGATCTCGATGTGGTCGATGATCGGCGAGTGCACCGGGAACCAGCGCTCGACGCCGACCTGGAAGCTGACCTTGCGGACCTTGAAGGTCTCGCCGATGCCGTGACCCTGACGGCCGATGACGACGCCCTGGAAGACCTGGATACGCGAACGCGTGCCTTCGACGATGTTGACGTGGACCTTGACGGTGTCCCCCGCGCGGAAGTCGGGGACGTCGGTACGCAGCGATGCTGCGTCGACGTTGTCGAGGAGCTGGCTCATGAGCGGTTCACTCTCTGCGGACGCACACGGGTCGCCGCGGATCGATGTTCGGAAAGATGGTGGTGTGCCCGGTGTCGGCGACTCCCCCGTGGCAGAGTCCAGCCAGGGCACAGCGGTCCATACTGCCACAGGTCCGGCCGTCCCACCAACCAGGGCAGGATGGGGACCATGATCGAACTCCGCACCCCCGCCGAGCTGGACGGCCTCCGCGCGGCCGGCCGGTTCGTGGCCGACGTCCTCGACGAGCTCCTCACGACCGTCGACGTCGGCGTGAACCTGCTCGACCTCGACCGCGTCGCCGCGCGCATGATCGCGGAGCGGGGCGCCGTCAGCTGCTACGTCGACTACCACCCCTCGTTCGGCAACTCGCCGTTCGGCAAGAACCTGTGCACGTCGGTGAACGACGCCGCGTTGCACGGCCTCCCCCACGACCGGGTGCTCGTGGACGGGGACCTCGTGAGCCTCGACTTCGCCGCGAGCGTGGACGGCTGGGTCGCCGACTCCGCCGTCACGGTCCAGGTCGGCGCGCCGCGGGACGAGGACCAGCGGCTCGTCGCGACCGTCGAGCAGGCGCTGGCCGCCGGGATCGACCAGTTCCGACCGGGCAACAAGCTCGGCGACGTCTCGTACGCGATCGGTCGGGTCGCGAAGGACGCCGGCTTCGCCGTGAACACGCAGTTCGGCGGCCACGGCGTCGGCCGCACGATGCACGGCGACCCGCACGTCCCGAACGACGGGCGCCCCGGTCGCGGCCTGAAGCTCCGCCCGGGCCTCGTCGTCGCGGTCGAGCCCTGGCTCATGCAGGGCACCGACGAGCTCGTCCAGGACGCCGACGGTTGGACCCTCCGGAGCGTGGACGGCTCCCGCGCCGCGCACGTCGAGCACACGGTGGCCGTCACCGAGGCGGGTCCGGAGGTCCTCACCCTCCGTCGCGCGCAGCGGTCGGACGCGACCGACTGACGGACGGGAGGCGCGGTGCCAGCCGGCACCGCGCCTCCCGTCCGTCAGCGCGCACCCTG
>Ga0308161_1005465_pt1 | contig 11146 bp, 10 predicted proteins | sample PhyFR2_FD_201034 | JGI IMG/M metagenome (GOLD analysis project Ga0308161, IMG submission 201034) | Phyllosphere microbial communities from UC Gill Tract Community Farm, Albany, California, United States - DLSLF.R2 | ecosystem: Host-associated > Plants > Phyllosphere > Unclassified | place: USA...
TCCACTGGGTCCTCGCCCTGAGCGACGACGGGCTGAGCACCCCGGCCGTCTACCGTGCGCTCGACGAGCACCGGGAGCGGTACCGCGCCGACATCTCCCCGGCGCCGTCGCACCCCGTGGTCGAGGCCAACGTCCTGCAGGCCCTGCGCGCGGGTGACCCCGACCTGCTCGCCGACTGTGTGCACAACGACCTGCAGGCACCGGCCATGCGCCTGCAGCCCCGGCTCGCGGCGACGCTGGAGCTCGGTGAGAAGTCCGGTGCCCTGGCCGGCCTGGTGTCCGGCAGCGGACCGACCGTGGCGTTCCTGGTCGGTGACCGTGACGCCGCGCTCGAACTGCAGGTCGAGCTCAGCGCCGCCGGCCTCGTCGCACTCCGCGCCACCGGCCCGGTGCACGGCGCACGCGTGGTGCACTGACCCGACGCCCCGGCGAAGCCGACGGCGGTTGGACCGTCACCGTCAGCGGCTGGACCGCCACCGTCAGCGGCTGTACTTCCAGAGGATGACCGTGCCGGTGTGCCAGTAGCGCACGACGTGGAACCCCTCGGCCACGAGCGTGTCGGTGACCTGCGGGCGGATGTTCCGTGACTTGCCGCCGACGAACCACACGGTGTCGATGCCGGAGATCCGGTGGGGCACCGTCGTCGCGATGTCCCCGTTGACGTTCCAGAGCTGCCCGCGTTCGGCACCGGTCTCGGCGACGGCGAGGTCGCGCATCCCGGTGAAGGCCTCGGGGTAGGAGTCGGCGATGACCTGCGCGGTGGTGCCCGGGTGCTCCCAGACGCTGCCGAAGACGACGCCCTCGTTCTGGTCGGTGCGCCGGTCCCGCTCGCGCTCGATGATCGCCGCCGCGTTCGCCCAGTGCGAGTCCTGCTTGGCGTGGGGCAGCCGGACGATCGTGCTCGTCGGTGCCGACACGAGCAGCATCCCGACGACCGCGAGCGCCAGCCACCGCCGGGGTCGGATCGCCGTGATCGCCAGGCCGATGAGCAGCGCGACGAACGGCAGGCTCAGGCTGGCGTACTTCGGGGAGTACAGGTGCTCCCCGGCCGCGGTCGCGCCGACGAGCAGTGCGGTGGGCAGGATCGTCAGGGGGACGGCGACGCGAACGGCCTGCATCCGCAGCAGGTCACGGGCAGTCGGGGAGGGGCGTCGGGTGGCCCGGACGGCGAGCACGACGCCGACGATCATCAGCGCCCACCCGAGCACCGCGTACGGCCAGACGGCACCGAACCAGGCGGTCGCGACGACCTGGCGCACGGTGGCCCACCCGACGCCGGTGATCCAGCCGACCTGCTTGGCCTGTCCTGCGGCGAGGACGATGAACGGCGACACCACGAGCGCGGCCCCGACGGCGGCGACGCCCCAGCGCACGAACGCGGCGCGGTCGACCATCGGCGCGGCCACCGGACCGCTGCGCTGCGAGAGCACGGCGTCGCGTCGTGCGGCACGGTCGGCGACGGCGGTCCAGAGGAGCACGACCCCGTGCGCGACGACGGCCAGTGCCAGGTAGACGTTGAACAGCACGGCCACCACGGCGAGCAGGCCGTAGACGACCCACCACCGGGTCGCGTGGTGCCGGGTCCGGGTGCGCCGGACCGCGGTGATCCCCACGAGGGTCAGCGCGACGGCGAAGGTCGTGACGGTGGCGTACGGGCGCCCCTCGGTGCCGGCCCAGGCGACGCGCGGCAGGACCAGGAACACGATCCCGGAGACGACCCCGAGCCGCACCCCGCCGAGACGACGGCCGAGGGCGACGACGAGGCCGGCGGAGACCCCGATGGCCAGCGCGCTCGGGAACCGCAGCGTGAACGGCGAGTACCCGACGAGCGTGAACCAGACGTGCATCACGGCGTAGTACAGGCCGTGGACGGCGTCGACGTTCTGCAGTTCGGCCCAGAGTGCCGGCCAGCTGCGCTGTGCGCTCGCGATGGTCGCGGCCTCGTCGTACCAGACCGACGGCACCCAGCTGAAGGCCGCTGCGACGACGACGCCGAGCGCGCCGACGGTGATCTCGGGGGTCCGTGCGAGGGCTCGGACAGCCGCCACGACGAGCCCCAGCGAGCGCGCGCGCACCGACGCGTCCGACGTCGTGCGTCGGACCGGGACGGTACCGGTGCGCGGGGAACTCACGCCCGCGACCGTACCGATCTGCTCTGGGGATCCGCCGCGTCCGGGCGCTGAACTCTCACATGCAGGAGTTCGGTGCGACGGGCCAGAATGACGGGATGGAACCCCTCGTCGCCCCCGTCGCCGCGCTCTCCCCTGCGCGGACGCAGCTCGGTTCGCGGACCGCCGCGCTCGCCGACGTCGGGGTCACCGGGCTGCGACGCCTGGCCACATCGCGCATCCTCGTCGTCGGGGCCGGCGGGCTCGGGGCACCGGTGGTCGCGTACCTCGCCGGGATCGGTCGGCTCACGGTGGTCGACCCCGACGTGGTCGACGCCTCGAACCTCGCCAGGCAGACGCTCTTCACGGCCGCGGACGTCGGCTCGCCGAAGGCGCAGGTTGCGGTCGCCCGGGCCGTCGCCGTCGACCCGGAACTCGACGCGGTCGCCGTGGTCGGCTCGTTCACGCCGGACCTGGTCGCCGGACACGACGTCGTGGTCGACGCCGCCGACTCGGTCGTGGTCACCCGGGCCGTCTCGGACGCCTGCGCCGCTGCCGGCGTGCCGTTCGTGTGGGGCACCGTGCTCGGCCACGACGGGCAGGTCAGCGTCTTCCGCGACGCCGGGCCGGACGGCGTCGACTTCCACGACCTGCACCCCGACGCACTGCCCGACGAGGGCTCGTGCGCCCTGGACGGTGTGGTTCCCGCACTGTGCGGCGCGGTCGGTGCGGTGATGGCGGGACAGGTCTTCGCGTTGGTCACCGGCAGCGGCGACCCGCTGCTCGGACGCGTCCTGACCGTCGACGCCCGCCGGTGGCGCTGGACCGAGAGCCCCGTCCGCCGCGGGCCCGCCTCGCGTCGACCGGCGCCTGCCCCTGGTGCCTCCGCGACGCCGCGCATCGCGCCGTCCGCCCTGGCCGCCAGGGTGGCGGACCCGTCGGACCCGCTGGTCGTCGTCGACGTCCGGACCGACGAGGAACGCGCGGCCGGCGTGGTCGCCGGTGCCGTCACCGACGACACCGGTGCGGACGAGGTCGTCGTCTACTGCGCACGCGGACCCCGTGCGGACGCGTGGGCGGCGCGGCAACCGGCCGGGAGGCGCGTGACGGTCCTCGACGGCGGCTTCGAGGCCTGGCGTCGCGAGGGGCTGCCCGTGGCGATCGAGCACCGGTCCTGACCCAGCCCGGTCACCTCCACTGCCACTACCGCCGCATCCGCGGATAGGATCGGTGGATCATGACGCAACTGCGGGTACGGGATGCTGCGGCCTTCCTCGGGATCAGTGACGACACCGTTCGTCGGCTCGTCGACGGCGGCACCTTCACCCGTGCCACGGACGACGCGGGGCGAGCCGTGGTCGACGGTCGCGAGGTCGCCGCCTACGCACGGGAACGCAGCTCCGAGCTGACCGACCCGGCGTCCGCGGTGAAGAGCTCGGCGCGCAACCGCTTCGTCGGGATCGTCACCGACCTGGTCGTCGACACCGTGATGGCGCAGGTCGAGCTGCAGTGCGGCCCGCACCGCGTGGTGTCCCTGATGAGTGCCGAGGCCGTCCGCGACCTCGGGCTCGAGGTCGGGTCCGTCGCGGTGGCGTCCGTCAAGGCCACGATGGTCGCGGTCGAGGCACCCGCCCGGCACGAGGACGAACGATGATCCGCCTCCGGCCGTTCGCGGCGCTGGCCCTCGCCGCCACCGTCGCGCTCGGGCTCGCTGCGTGCACGGCTCCGGACACGGGCTCGGGGGCATCGGCCTCGGCGGGTTCCGACACCGAGGGGCCGACCGGTTCGATCACCGTGTTCGCGGCGGCGTCCCTCCAGAAGACGTTCACCACGCTCGGCAAGCAGTTCGAGACCGCGAACCCCGGTGCCTCGATCCGGTTCTCGTTCGCCGGCTCGAGCGACCTCGTCACCCAGATCCAGAACGGCGCCCCCGCCGACGTGTTCGCGTCCGCCGACCAAGCGAACATGGCGAAGCTGTCGTCGACCGACCTGGCGAGCGGGTCGCCGCAGGACTTCGCGACGAACGTCCTCGAGATCGCCGTCGCGCCGGGAAACCCGAAGGGCATCGCCGACCTCGACGACCTGACGGCTCCGGGCGTCCAGCTCGTCACGTGCGCCGCCCCGGTGCCGTGCGGTGCCGCGACGGCGAAGGTCGAGTCCGCATCGGGCGTCGATCTCGAGCCGGTCAGCGAGGAGCAGTCCGTCACCGACGTGCTCGGCAAGGTCGAGTCCGGGCAGGCCGACGCCGGACTCGTCTACGTGACGGACGTCCGAGGGGCCGGCGGCAAGGTCGACGGCGTCCCGTTCGACGAGTCGGGCAAGGCCGTCAACACGTACCCGATCGGCGTGCTCCGGGAATCCGAGGACCCGGCGCTCGCACAGGCGTTCTCGGAGTACGTCCGCTCCGCCGCCGGACAGCGCGTGCTCGCCGACGCGGGCTTCGGGAAGCCCTGACCCGTGGCTCCGCGCGCTGACGGACGGCCGCCGGTCGCGTGGTGGCTCCCGCTGCCCGCGGTGCTCGGCGGGCTGTTCGTCGTCGTGCCGGTGCTCGCGATGCTCGGCCGGGTGGACTGGTCGTCGTTCGTCGGGCTCGTGACCTCCACCGCGTCACTGACCGCGCTCGGGCTCAGCCTCGGCACGGCGCTCGCGGCCACGGGCGTCGCGTTCGTCCTCGGGTACCCGCTCGCCGTGCTGTTCGCGCGGTCACGGTCGCGCTGGGTCGGCGTCGCTCGTGCCGTCGTGCTCCTGCCGCTCGTGCTGCCGCCGGTGGTCGGCGGCCTCGCGCTGCTCGCGGCCTTCGGTCGGCTCGGGGTGGTCGGGGCGTTCCTCGACGACCACGGCCTGCACATCGCGTTCACCACGACGGCGGTCGTCATCGCGCAGACCTTCGTCGCGATGCCGTTCCTGGTGTCCTCGGTCGAGGGGGCGCTCCGCGTCGAGGGCGACCGCTACGAGCGGGTCGCCGCGACCCTGGGTGCCGGGCCGACCCGGACGTTCCTGACCGTCACGACGCCGCGGGTCCTGCCCGGGATCGTGTCCGGGCTCGTCCTCTGCTTCGCCCGGGCGCTCGGCGAGTTCGGGGCCACCCTGACCTTCGCCGGCAGCCTGCAGGGGGTCACGCGGACCCTGCCGCTCGAGGTCTACCTGCAGCGCGAGGTCGACCCGGACACCGCGGTGGCACTGGCGGTCGTGCTCGTCGTGGTGGCCGTCGTCGTCATCGGGGCCTCGTCGTTCCGCACCCGCGGAGCCCTGGCGTGACGGCCGAGGGTGCGGTGGGCGTCCGGGCGCACGTCGTCGTCGGGTCGCGGGACGTCGACGTCGCGATCGAGGTCCGCGCGGGGGAGTGCCTGGCCGTCATCGGGCCGAACGGTGCGGGCAAGTCGACGGTGCTCGAGGCCCTGGCCGGGCTGCTGCCGATCGACGCGGGCCGGATCGAACTCGACGGGGTGCAGGTCTCGAGCCCGCGGCACACCCTGCCCGCACACCGTCGCCGGACCGGACTCGTCGCGCAGCGGTCCGACCTGTTCCCGTTCCTCGACGTCGTCGGGAACGTCGCCTTCGGGCCCCGTGCGGCCGGAGCCGGTCGCGCCGCGGCCCGGCAGCTCGCCCGCGACGCGCTCGACGCCGTCCGGGTCGCCGACCTGGCCACCCGCGACCCACGCACGCTCTCCGGAGGACAGGCGCAACGCGTCGCGATCGCCCGCGCGCTCGCCACCGACCCGGCGGTGCTGCTGCTCGACGAACCGACCTCGGCGCTCGACGTCGGCGCGCAGGACGAGGTCCGCGCGGCACTCCGGACCGCCGTCGCCGGCCGGCCCGCGGTCCTCGTCACCCACGACCCGGTCGAGGTCGTCGCACTCGCCGACCGCGTCGTCGTGCTCGAGGGCGGTCGGGTCGTCGAGCAGGGCGTCCCCGCTGCCGTGCTCGGTCGTCCGACGAGTGCGTTCGCCGCGACGTTCTCCGGGCTCGCGCTGGTGCGCGGGACCGCCACCGGGGGTGGGATCGCGATCGACGGCGGGGGTGAGCTGGCGTCGGGGACGCATGCCGTGCCTCCCGGCCGGCCCGCCCTGGCCGCCTTCCACCCGACGGCCGCCGTGCTGACGCGGGACGGTGCCGGGGCCGCGCGCACCGTCTCGTCGCTCGAACCGCGCGACGGACTGGTGCGGGTGCGGGCCGGTGACCTGGTGGCGGACCTGACGCTCGCGCGGCTGACCGCGCTCGGGATCGCCCCCGGCGACGCGGTGCGCATCGACGTCCCCGCAGCCGAGGTGGCGGTCTACGCGCCCCGTGGTTGAGACAATGGTCGGATGACCTCCTGGTTCCCCAAGGTGTGGCCCGTGGCCACGCCGATCCTGGCGGCCGTCGTGCTCGCGTTCTCGTACGGCCGCTACGGGCTCGGCACCGCCGTGGTGGTCATCGTCGCCGTCGTGCTCGCGGTCACGGTGCTCGCCGCTGTCCACCACGCCGAGGTCGTGGCGCACCGCGTGGGGGAACCCTTCGGCTCGCTCGTGCTGGCCGTCGCCGTGACGATCATCGAGGTCGCGCTCATCATCTCGCTGTCGAGCTCGGGCGGTGCGCAGGCCGAGACCCTGGCGCGCGACACGGTGTTCTCGGCGGTGATGATCACGATGAACGGGCTGGTCGGCCTCGCGATCCTGATCGGGACCCTGCGGCACAACACCGTGCGCTTCAACCAGGAGGGCGCGAGCGCCGCGACCATGACGGTGGCCGCGCTCGCCGTGCTGACCCTGGTGCTGCCGACCTTCACCACCGGCACCGACGACGCGTCCTTCACGGGGACGCAGCTCGTGTTCGTCGCGATCGCGTCACTGGTGCTCTACGGGCTGTTCGTCGTCACGCAGACCGTGGCGCACCGCGACTTCTTCCTGCCGGTCAACCGCGCCGGCGGGGTGCTCGTCGAGTCCGAGGACGCCCACGCCGCCCGCCCGTCGGGACGCACCACGATGGTGTCGCTCGGGCTGCTCGTCGTCGCGCTCGTCGCCGTGGTCGGGCTCGCCAAGGTGGAGTCGCCCGCGATCGAGGCCGGGGTCGCCGCGGTCGGGTTCCCGCCGTCGTTCGTCGGTGTCGTGATCGCGCTGCTCATCCTGCTGCCGGAGGGCATCGCGGCGTCGAAGGCCGCCGCACGGAACCGGATCCAGACGAGCCTGAACCTGGCGATGGGGTCCGCGATGGCGTCGATCGGTCTGACGATCCCGTCGATCGCGGTCGCGTCGCTGTTCATGCCGGGGACGCTGCTGCTCGGGCTCGGGCCGTCGCAGATCGTGTTGCTCGCGCTGACGATCGTCGCGGCGGTGCTCACCGTGCTGCCCGGTCGTGCCACGCGGCTGCAGGGTGGGGTGCACCTGGTGATCTTCGCCGCGTTCATCGTGCTGTCCGTCTCGCCGTAGGGCGGGGTGGGGGCGGGCTGGTTCGGCGCGGGCGGGTCGGGCGGGTCGGGGGCGCGGGCTGGGCTGGCTGCGCCGGGTCGTTCCGGGCGTACCTGGTCGAATCGGGCGTACCTGGTCGGAAGTTCGCACCAGGTATGCCCGGAAGCACCAGGTATCGCGGACGTTCTGGGAAGGAACGGGCGCGGGGTGCGCGGGCGCGGGGTCGAGTCGGGCGTACCGGCTCGTTCCGGGCGTACCCGATCGAATCGGGCGTACCTGGTCGGATGTTCGCACCGGGTATGCCCGAAAGCACCAGGTATCGCGGGTGTTCTGGGAAGGAACGGGCGCGGGGTGCGCGGGCGCGGGGTCGAGTCGGGCGTACCAGGTCGTTCCGGGCGTACCTGGTCGAGTCGGGCGTACCTGGTCGGAAGTTCGCACCAGGTATGCCCGAAAACGGCAGGTATCGCGGGCGTTCTGGGAAGGAACGGGCGTACTACCGCTCAGCCGCCGAACTCAGCCCCCGGCGAAGGGCGGCATGACGTCGACGACCTCGACCCCGTCGAGCGAGGTCGCCCGGTCGCGCGTGGTCACGCCGTCGACCAGGTACGAGCAGCGCTCCTGCAGCGCACTCCATCGCGCAGCGTCCACGACGTCGATCGCGCCGAGGGCCGCCTCGATGGTGGGCCCCGACGTGGTCAGCGAGTCGACACCCACGGCAGCCCGGGCAGCGGCGAAGAACCGGATCGTGGTCATGCCTCAGCCGCCGATCGCGCTCATGCCGCGCGTCGGGTGCACGAGCTCGTCGCTGTCGTCACCGTGGTCGCGCGGCTTCGCCCACATCGCGAGCCGCCAGAGCTCGGCGACCTGGTCGTCGTCCGCCCCGGAGCGCATCGGCCCGAGCACGTCGGTCTCCTCGTCGGAGAACAGGCAGCTGCGCACGTGCCCGTCGGCGGTCAGCCGGGTGCGGGTGCAGTCGGCGCAGAACGACTCGGTGATGCTCGCGATGATCCCGACGGTGCCGAGCGGCTCGCCGGTGACGGCGTCGTGCACGCGGTACCGCTCGGCCGGGGCGCCGTCGCGCGGGGCGTCGTCCGGCGTGAGCACGAACGACGTCGCCAGCAGCGCGCGGGTCTCGGCGGCGGTGATCATCTCGGTGCGGTCCCAGGCGTGGTCGGGGTCGAGGGGCATCTGCTCGATGAACCGCAGCTCGTAGCCACGCTCCAGGCACCAGCGGAGGAGTTCCGGGGCGGCCTCGTCGTTGATCCCGCGCAGCAGCACCGCGTTCACCTTGATGTCGAGCCCGGCGTGGTGCGCGGCCGACAGCCCGGCGATGACCTTGTCGAGGAACGGCCTGCGCGTCACGGTGGTGAAGACGTCGGGATCGACGGTGTCGAGCGACACGTTCACGCGCCGCAGCCCGGCGTCGTACAGGCCCTGGGCGCGGTGGGCGAGGCCGATCGCGTTCGTGGTGAGCGACAGCTCCGGGGCGTCGGGCAGCGCGGCGCACCGGGCGATCACGTCGACCAGGTCGTGCCGGAGCATCGGCTCCCCGCCGGTGAACCGGACCTTGCGGACGCCGAACCGCGACGAGCCGATCCGGACCAGCCGCTCGATCTCGGTCGCCGTCATCAGGGCCTCGTCGGGGGCGAACGGCAGCCCGGCCGCGGGCATGCAGTACGTGCAGCGGAGGTTGCAGCGCTCGGTCAGCGACACCCGCAGGTCGACGGCGCGACGCCCGAAGCGGTCGACGAGCCCGGCGGGAGCCGGGTCCACGGAGCCGGTCGTGCCGAGCAGGGTCGCGGGTGCCATGGTCGTCAGCGTACGTGTTCCACGCGCCGGAACGTCAGCCGCTCCCACCACCGTCGCCACTCCGACCGCTCCGTGCGCAGCAGCGTGACGACCACGATGACCGCCACGGCCGCGAGCAACCACCACCGGTAGGCGTCCGCCGACGGCCACACCCCGCGCAGCGCGATGGCGAGTCCGATCGACAACCACTCCCACCGCCCGGACAGCACCACGAACGGGATGAGCAGCAGCGCGTACCAGGGGTAGCGCGGCGTCACGGCGAGGAACGTCACGCCGATCATCAGGACCTCGCCCGACCACGGCCGCGCCGGGTCGGACAACCGCCACGCCACGAACGCCGCCAGCAGCACCAGGAGCCCCACCACCAGGGTCGCCGCGTCGCCCTTGACCACGAGCGACACCAGCGCGAACCGGGAGCCGTCCTCGTAGCCCTCCTCGCTCAGGTAGCCGGGCAGGTACCCGAGCACGTCGAGCCCGGTCGTCAGCACGTAGGGCACGTAGAGCAACCCGAACACCGCGATGCCGATCGGGATCGCCCACCACGCCCGCCCGCGGCCGAGCAACGGTGGGTACACGATCGCCGGGATGAGCTTCGTCGCGGTCGCGGCCCCGAGCGCGATCCCGCCCCAGATCGGCCGGCCGAACGCGACGAGCACGACACCGGCCGTGGCGAGTGCGGCGCCGACGACGTCGACGTGCGAGTTGGTGACCGCCTCGGAGGCGACGAGCGGCGACCAGGCCCAGAGCGCCGCCCACCAGGTCGGACGGCCGATCCGGCGGAGCACCAGGACGAGCCCGACGGTCACACCGAGCGACACGAGCAGCCCGGCGACCTGGAACGGCAGGTACTGCGCGGTCGCCGGCACGAAGAACCGCACCGCGGCGAACCACAGCTGCGCCATCGGCGGGTAGATCGTCGTGACGTCCGGCCGGTTGATCGCGGTGCAGTGTCCGTCGGCGCCGTCGCCGAGTCCGCGGAACCGGGGCTTCAACGGATCGCACGTGCCGTCCACCTTGTCGGGGAACAACCAGTCGGGTCGGAGACCGGACAGTGCCGCGGACTGGGGGGTGTGCGCGTACGGTGAGACACCGGCATGCTGGACGATGCCGTCCCACGCGTACCGAGCGGAGTCGGTGCTCGTGTTCGGCGGGCCGACCAGCGCGGCGATGCCGATCACCACCGCTCCGCCGATGACCATGGTGGTCATCCACCGGACGGGCACGAAACGCACCGCGAGCACGGCGATCACGAAGACGGTCCAAGCGATCAGCGTCCACGCAACGAATGCAGAACGATGGCCCGATCGGAGGAACCCCAGATGCGTGACGCCGACGGCGATGACGCCCGACAGGGCGAGTACTCCCACGACGGCCAGCACCGTGCCGATCCGGACGGCGGTGCCGTCGGCCAGGGACGGTCGGAGGGCACGCAGTCGGTCGCTCATGGTCCGTCGAGGCTATCCGGCCTCCAGCGCCTGCTGCACGACGGACGAGCAGCTCTGGCGTCCCCCAACCGCAACGCCCGCTCGGCGGTGGTGCTCGGGCGTCTGCTCGGCATCGCGTTCCTGATCTGCTTCGGCACCGGGATCTACAGCCACCTGCTCCAGGAACCGCTCAACTGGATGCGGTTCCCGACCCGTCCGACGCAGCTGTACCAGTTCACGCAGGGCCTGCACATCACGACCGGTATCGCGATCATCCCGCTGCTGCTCGCGAAGCTCAACACCGTCATGCCCGCCCTGGTGCAGGTGCCGCCGGTGCGCGGCGTGCTGCACCTGCTCGAGCGGCTGTCGATCGCGGTGCTCGTGTCCGCGTCGATCATCCAGGTCGTCACCGGCCTGC
>Ga0308161_1005467_pt1 | contig 11146 bp, 10 predicted proteins | sample PhyFR2_FD_201034 | JGI IMG/M metagenome (GOLD analysis project Ga0308161, IMG submission 201034) | Phyllosphere microbial communities from UC Gill Tract Community Farm, Albany, California, United States - DLSLF.R2 | ecosystem: Host-associated > Plants > Phyllosphere > Unclassified | place: USA...
GCACACCCTAGCTAACCATCGTAAGCAGAACCGTGGGGAGAGAGAAGCGGCATGAATGACCTCGCAGACGAACTAGATCCGCAGTACCGATCATGGCTGTTGTCTCAGGCTGTGCCTCAGGTATGGGCTGCAACGTTTTCCCTCCATCTTGATAAAGGCGAGGGCACAGCAATCGCGGCAGCAGATGCTGCGGCTGGCGTGGTGAAAAGGCTAAAGGACGAACCCGTGCTTTCTCCAGAGAACATTGTTGCCAAGTCGGGCTTCGTCTTTTCCTTCGACGATTTTCGGGGCTGGTACCGTGTCACTCATCGATTGCAACAGCCCAGTGGCTCGATCTACCGAGATCCCACTGATACTGAGATCGAGCAAGCCTTCGAGAGCTACCAACAAAGCCACAGTGACTTCTACTAAGGTCTGGGAACACCATGCCGGTCTCTCCGCAAGTGGTCGCCAGCACCAGTCATGCACTCGAGGGCGGCGATGTGCTCGTGCGTATCGCTGCAGGTGCATTAAAACTGGGCACTCGCGAATGCGGGACAAGGAGAATTTGGCACTCGATGGTGCGGCTGCAGATGACGATCACCTATGAGTACATGGGAAAAGCACTGGGAGTGCTGCGTAGGAGCATCCAAGAGCGCGCTGTCCAGGTGGGCGATCGCTGAGTAGTATGGCTCAGAGCGGGAATGAGGCCAGCCGAGGGCGCGGGCACGCCCCGCCACCGAGCTCATTGGCCATCAAGGATTGTGTATGCCGATCGAACGTGTCGTCATCGACAACTTCAAGTCGTTTCGCCATCTGGACTTGTCGCTCAATGCCCACATGAACCTGGTGGTGGGCGACAACGAGGTCGGCAAGTCCACCCTGCTGGAGGCCATCCATGTGGTGGTCACCGGACAGTTGCACGGGCGCAATCTCGCCTACGAACTCACGCCCTACCTGTTCCACCAGCCTACGGTGCAGCGGTACTTTGCGGCGCTTGCAGCAGGCACGCCGGCATCGCCGCCGCGGGTCTCCATCGAAGCGTATCTAGGCGCAGACGCCGCGCTGGCGTCGTTGCGCGGCACCAACAACTCGTTGCGCCTGGATACCGCCGGCATCCGGCTGCTGATTGAGCTCAACGACGACTACCGCGAGGAGTTCAACGCCTACCTGCAGCAGCATCAGGGTGCGGTCAGCCTGCCGGTGGAGTACTACACGGTGCGCTGGTATTCCTTCGCCAACAATGGCGTCACCGCCCGCAGTATTCCGTTCGACTCGACCATCATCGACACGCACGGCATCAAGACCTTGTCCGGTGCCGATCGCTATATCGCCGGCATCATCGAACAGGCACTGACGCCCGCGCAACGCGTTTCGCTGTCGTTGAGCTTCCGCCGCATGCGGCAGAGTTTTTCCGAAGAAGCGGATGTGGCGGCGATCAATGCCTACTTGACCGAGCACACCGGGGACATCAGCCACCGGGCGCTGACGGTAGGTGTGGATACATCGCCGCGCTCAACGTGGGAAACCAGCTTGTCACCGTACCTGGATGAACTCCCTTTCACCCAGGCCGGCAAAGGCGAACAAAGCGCGGTGAAGATGAAGCTGGCAATGCACGCGGCGGGTGCGTCCCACGTGCTGCTGATTGAGGAGCCGGAGAACCATCTGTCCTTCTCCAGCATGACCCAGCTGATCGACAAGATTGCGACCCTCTCCACAGCGCAGCAGGTGATCATCGCCACCCACAGCAGCTTCGTGTTGAACAAGCTAGGCGTGGACAACGTGATCCTGTTCAGCGCGCAGGGCCAGATGAAGCTGGACCAGCTGCCGAGCGACACACACGACTATTTCATGAAGCTGCCTGGTCACGACACGCTGCGGCTGATCCTGGCCAAGCAAGCAATCCTGGTGGAGGGCCCTTCCGACGAGCTGATCGTGCAGCGTGCCTACAGCGACCACCACGGCGTGGCGCCGATGGCTCACGGCGTAGACATCATTTCGGTCAAGTCGTTGGCATTCAAGCGCTTCTTGCAGATTGCAGATCGACTGAAGATTCAAGCCAAGGTGATCACCGACAACGATGGCGATATCGCCGTTGTGCAGGAGCGCTATGCCGAGCACATCAACGCGATCTACTACGATTCCGACGAAAGTGCCCCATCGTTGGAAGAGCAGCTGATCAAAGCCAATTCGCTAGCCGAACTCAATATCGTGCTGGGCAAGGCCTTCGCCGATGAGGTGGCGTTGCTCAAGTACATGAAAGGCCACAAGACCGATACGGCCCTGGCGATCTTCAACAGCCCGCACTCGATCAGGTTCCCGGACTATGTCCAGCGTGCCATCACCTAATCGGGTACTGCTCTCAGCGGCCGGCTCGGGTAAGACCACGTTACTGGTCCGGCAGGCCTTGGAGCGGCCTGGGCGCCGCATCGCGATTGTCACCTACACGCTGGAGAATCTTGAGGAGATCCGGCGCTCGTTTGAGGTTCACGTCGGCGCGGTCCCCGCGCATGTCACCTTGCACAGCTGGTATGGCTTTCTGCTGCGCGAGTGCATCCGCCCGTACCAGGCGGCACTGTGCCCTGAGCCTCGGGTCGAGACGATCCTGTTCGTGGAAGGTCGCACTGACAACCGCGCTCCACGCACCCAAGTGGCGCGCCACTATCTGGCAGGCAACCGGATGTATTCCGACCGGGCGGCAGACTTTGCTGTGCGCTGCGATGAGCTGACCCAAGGTCAGGTTATGGCGCGCCTGACGGCGATGTACGACGAGCTTTACATCGACGAGGTCCAGGACCTGGCCGGCTACGATCTGGATCTGGTCGAACGGCTGTTGAAGAGCGATATCGCCATCACGTTGGTAGGCGACACGCGCCAAGCCACGTACGCGACCAACTACGCACCACGGCACAGTCAATATCGTGGGCCGAGCCTGGCAGCGTTGTTCCGAATTTGGGAAGCGGATGGCTTATGCCAGCTCGATCACCGCCTCATCAGCTTGCGCTGTGTCCAGACGCTCTGCGACTTGGCCGACGCTCTCTACCCGCAGATGCCACGGACCGAGTCAGGCAATGGCGAGGTCACCGGGCACGATGGCATCTACCTCGTCGCTCCCGAACATGTGACTGCGTACATGCAAGAATTTGGTCCCACCGTGCTTCGGTACGACCGGCGGCAAGCGTGTGACGGACTGCCGGCCGTGAACTTCGGCCAGTGCAAGGGCCGCACCTATGGGCGTGTACTGATCTTCCCCAACGGGCCATTGACGCTGTACCTGCGCACGGCCGATGCATCCCGTATCACCGCGCCACCGAAGTACTACGTGGCCTTGACCCGGGCGCGGCAAAGCGTGGCTTTTGTGTATGTCGGTGCGTGTGCGTTGCCAGGTCATCAGTTCTACGCGCCTGCCAGCGCAGACGCATAGAGCCACGGGCGGCGATCACATCTTCTTCAAGGGTGCCGCGCCGGTGGCTGGTGATGGCACCGGACCTGGGTCGTTGGAGCACAGCATGACCTGATTGATGCCGAATTGGTCGGTAAGCACCTGAGAGATCGCAGCGAGCACCAGGTCCAGGTCAACCGAGGGCGCTGCGACAGTAAGGTCAATGCGGTCGATGGGACAATTGAGCGCATCGAATTCAAGCAGCTCGACGAAACGTCCGGCCCTGCTTGTGTTGCGTATCATCAGGCTCGCACTCTCAACCCGACCGCTACTCAGGGCGGGGGGATGTCGGAGGAACGCTATGGATGGAGGGTCAGTATCACTATTGCGGTAACGCATGCTCTATGGTTGATCTATCAAACTTTGACGTTTGACCATTTGAACCAGCCCTGCGAGCACTATCGCGGCGAGGGGCTGGGCGGACGTAACGGCCAATTCCACGTGCTGGCGCGTCGCCGGCAGCACCGCAGTACATCCTGGCTCCGGGCGCGAGTGCAGTAGGGCTGCTACTGCATTCCACTACCGCGGTGTTACGCAATTCCGATACCGCCTGTACAGGCTTCTGTGCAGCCCCCTCACGCAAAGCCTTGCGGGAGAAGGCTTCCGCATTCACACGGTGTTTCGCTCGTTCGATAAAACCCATTGTATTGCACATACAAGTGCCGCTATAATTTCCCGTCTCGGCACACGATGTTCCGCTTTCCCCATCCACTTTCGCCATGCGAAGCTGATGCAGACACCTGAAACCCTCATTCGCCCTGGCCGCACCGCGCCCAAGGCTCCAGTTACAGCTGGAGAGGTACCCACTATGAAGACACAAAACATCTACGCCCTGTTCTCGTCCGATCCGGCCGAGTTCAACAAGCAGGCCCTCAAAGGCAAGCTCGGGATCACCTTGATCCAGCTCATCCGTGCCAATGGCTGGAACCAGGCCACAGCTTCTGAGCACCTGAAGGTCGCCCAGCCGCGCATCAGCGACTTGATGCGGGGCAAGCTCGAGCGCTTCTCCATCGATGCCTTGATGGAGCTGATGTTCCGCGCCGGCTACATTTTCGACTACGAGTTCGGCTTCCCGGACGGGGAACATGCACCGCCGCGCCTGGAAATGAAGCTGAAAAAGGCGATGCTCTAACATCGCCTTTTTCACCCATCTTTACTGGTCTGGGCCCAGTTGCTTCAGCCGTTCTGCCGTCGTTGCGATCAGCTGACGGTCCTGCCCTTGCGTGGTTTTGCGCGTGGCATGTAGCACCACCACATCCCCATTCCTGCGGATCACGTACATACAGCGGTAAGCAGGGCGTCCATTGATTTTTAGCTCGATGACACCTTTGCCTGCAGCATGTAGCTTTTCGTGGTCCATCCCTGGCGCCAGCCCCCGCTCCAGCATCTCGAAGTTCACCAAGAACTCGTTGCGGATCTTCGCGGGGAAATCTGCCAGCTCTTTATGTTGCGCCTTACCGATGATGATCTGCCGGACCTGGCCGGCCGGGTTACTGCCGCTGTCGCTTTCGTACATGTGATTGATCTCGGATTCTGTGCTGTGGTGACCTTGTGGGCGACATGAGGGGTAGTCCTGTAAGTAGTGGGTCGGCGGACAAGCAGTTGCCTGCCCGCGGCGCCATTTTTATGGAGCTTCTGTAGAGGTAGGTGGACAAGCAGCTGCCTGCCCACGGTGGGATTATATATAGCGGTACTTGTATGGTCAATGCGCGAATGCCGCTAGCAGCGCCTGTATGAGCGCATGTGTCACGCCGTTGGCGATGATGGCCGGCCCACAGTGACGTCCGGCGGGCACTCATGGGTGCCAAGCACCTTTCGGGAGGGGCGGGTGACCCGCCCTCTGTTACGTGTGCACCGAAACTCTGCCCCGGGGCAACTTTTCCGCCGTTCCATCAAAGCTGAAGCGACTTGTCCGGGGTGCCGCGAAAGGTGGGGCGACTTTTCGCGGCGGATGGGGTGTATGTCGGCGGGAACGGGGGCATTTACTCCGCGGCAATCACTAGCGTTGCTGGATACTCAGCCGTAGTCGTTGTCACTGCCGCGACGACCTCCCGACGACCCCTGCCATTGCTGCCTGTTGGCGTCACCGGATGTGTTTGCGTCGTGCCTGGATCAAAGGAGCACACCATGCGACATTCAGGCCCACGGCAAGGCCTGTTAGCCCCCACGAAGCGGCGTCCCTCCAGCCCGCAAGGAGATGCTGCGTAACGAAGGACGCCGCCAACAGGCCGACCAGCCCGCCAAGGACGAGCCTCCAGCGCGGCCTGTATACGTCCAGCGCCATTATTGACGCGTTTGACCAGCTCTCCGAGCGCGCTTCCAGATCCTCAGCCTTCGCCTTCCACTCGCGCAGTCGTTGCAGGTCGACCGGCTCATGAAAAGCTGTCTTAGCAGCCTCGGCAATGGCATCCAGGACCTGCTCCACGGATGGCCAATCCCGTGGCCAACGACCGGTGTCCACGCCATAGGGATCCAGCATCCTATGAGTCACTTCGGGTAGGGGCAGTGGTTCAAGCCAGCGGTCGTCGAGTACGCACCATGCGTGTTTCCCTTGGACGGTCTGGACGTGGTAGATGCGCAGCCGATCAGACGTGGGGTAGTCTGCGATCGCGACGGCAGAGGGCATCTGCTTGACTCCTCGATTGCGCAGGAACCGCACACGGTTCTTGCCCTCATAGGCGACGGCCAGGCCGAGCGGCGCAACATAGGTGGTGAGAGACGCCTGCTTGTTAGCCCTGTAAGCGCGTTCGGGAGCTGTCAGAAACGCTTGCAGTTCCTCCTCCCCCATCTGTGATCCTGGCGAGTGCGCTCGCCAGGACCATGACTCGCCAATCACCACGCTCACGTCAATCAGCCCGGGCACTTCAGGCGCCTTGTCTCCAACGAAGGGGAGAACCGCAGCTAGGAAGGCGCTGCCAACGGTCGCCGACCCAGCCGCGTTGGGGAGCTGCGGGCACAGCCGCTGTACGATCCAACTTCCGTAATAGCTATGGCACAGATCGTCCAGCGTCTCCTTGATTCGCACCACATCCCGCGCAGCGCGCACGAGGCGATCGTTGGCGGTCACCGGGATTGCCGGCAGGGGATGCTCAAACTCCATGTCGATGCTCGTTTGTGGCCAGTGCTCTTAGGATAGCCAAGCAGGGTCACCGCCGTTCGGCTGCAACAGAGTTGACCTATCCGACACCGTCCAGCGCAAAACATGGCTTTCTAGATCTGATCCAGAAGTCATGTAGGTTGAAGTGCGCATGCGATGAGAGAGGCGGGGCCAGACCTGACCCATGATCGGACGATGCTGTGGCGCTGGACTTGATGCGATCCTCAACGAACTTGCACTGATCCTTGATTTTGGCGAGATCTACGAATCGTGTTGCACTTGAGTTGCTCCTTATCAGCAGGCGGCATAGGAACTTCTTTTGACTTCCGCAAGCGATACGCAGGAGGAGCAGCATCGTCGAGGAGACGCTGCCAGATCCATGGGTATCGAGCTTGCAGTGCGATATCGCGCTCTAGGATGGCCTGGACGCTATCGATGACTCCGCCGATAGGAATGCTTCCCGTAACGTGCTTATTAGCAGGACTCCATACAAGCTCACGCATCAGCTCCGCCAAGAACCGCCATCCAGCGAGCAGGTGCGGACTTGTTGATAGCGAACGGACAAACATCTCTTGCGATCGTGCGGCCGCTTGGAAGAACAACTCATCATCACCAAGCATCTGTGCCTTCAGACCCATTGCGACACAAGCCACCAGCTGGTCCAGAGGCGCTAGCGAGTCCAACCATCTTTCGTTAAATACCGCATGCAGCTTCGCAGTGTCCAGAATCGGCGCCACACTAGCTGTCCAAGGCGCATCGCCGGTGACTTCAGCTGGCCAGAACGAGAGCCTGATGATGCCTGCCAACGAATCCAACGCGTAGAAGATCGCTAGCTCTCGTTTGGAATTTACGACGTCGCGATCCAGTAAGTAGAAGAGAGGGTGATGCGCCCAATGGAAGGCCTGCGCGCCAGCAAACCCTTGATCCACTAACTTCACGTTGAATGTCGGAACTTTGTCAGCACCCAGGCGCCTCATAAAACGGTCGGGTAGCCGTGTGCCGGCAGGCAGACCAACATCGCAACGCCTAGCAATCTCAAGCGCCTCCCAGGTCCCGGCATGGAATGCCATTTCCACGTAGATGGCGCGGCAGTTGGCGCGTCGGATCCTCGCGTCGCGCTTGCCGGTCAACAGGTTGGAGTGATTTTCGAGGCTCATAGGACTGTGCTTCAGCTCTCACTTTCTTGCTCAGTGGACTCAGACGCTCGCGCACGAGTCCAACGCGCGCGCTCGTCTTGGAGCTAAATTTCCTCCAGATACTGACATTCAGGTCGAGCAGTGACTAGACGTGACTTGGCATCACCAGCCCAGGAAGACATCAGACGAGCCCATGTGCTGGAGCGCTGGCTCATCTCGTCTTACGGACCGTTTGTGTGCGGAAAGACGCTTCGGGACCTGCTTGGCTTCGCTACGGCAGACGCGTTTCGCCAAGCCGTAAGGCGGGGAACGCTGCCAGTGCCGACGTTCTTCGAAGAGGGAAAGCGAGGGAGGTGCGCGCGAAGCAAAGACATCGCGGCTTGGATCGCGGCGGCAGAGGCACGCCTAGAGTCGGAATTTATTACAGAGCCATCAACCGGAAGCCAAAACAAGCAGGAGGACGTCCCCTAAAGAGACCCATCAACCGCAGCTAACCACTTCCGGACCCCAGAAACGCTTGTGGGCCAGACTGACAGGTCTGGCCCACGGTATTGCGCTAAAAGCTTGGTCGGCTTTGCGTGATTATGGGCAGCTTCTCAGCCGCACGTCAACAGGGTGAGGAGTCGCTGTGTCCGGATCCTTTTCAGCCCCCCGTCTCGATCGAAACGGGTACCTGGAGTGATCCCATGCCATCTACGACATCACGTAGCGATGCACCGTTCACCAAGTTCCCTACCCCCCTCTGCCGCTGGCAGTTCAACACCCTGGCCGCAGATCCAGCGCAGATCCGCGTGGCACACCCAGACCCCGAGAAGATCAGGATGCGTCGCTTGGTCTCCAGGGCGGCCAGAAGGCCTGTCTTCAAGCAATTTGCCCTCAAGCCGGGAAGGGTTGTGCAATGCGAATCCCAGGCGGAGCTGGACTTCAGTCTATTTTTGGACGCTACGCCCCAAGTCACTGCCTACGGTGAGCAGCCGTTCTGCATCTACTACCTTGATAGCGGCCAGCTCAGGAAGCACATCCCTGATTTCGCCGCACAGATCGATGGTCAACGCCACGTTTTCGAGATCAAGAGAGACGATTGGCAAGATCCTGACGTTCTAGAACGCACCGAACTTCTCAAGGAGGCATTGTCGCGTTACAGCGTGCACTACCACCTGATCGTTCCGGGCCACCTTCCCGAAACCAACTTGCGGAATGCCATCTTGCTCCTGCAGCGTGCCCGTCTCGCAAATACGCGATTGGGGAGTCAGTGGCTTCAGGAAACCGTCCGGCGTAGCGGTTCTCTGACCTTGGCGCAAGCGGGATGGGAGGACCCCGATAGCCACGGCCAATCGGTAGCGCGTGAGATTGTCGAAGGCCGCCTGTTTGTCGACCGGAGCAAGCCACTGACCGGCGCAAGTTTGGTTTTCCCCGACCGCGTCGCTGCACAGGAGGGCGTGTAGTGGCCGTTGGTACTATTAAGAAGTCTCAGCAATTCCTAATGGATGGGCGGCCATTTGTCATTAGCCGTCTACTCGAAGGCGATCGTGTCCAATACGAGGATGTGATCAATCAACGTGTTGAAGAGGCGACTCAGTCCGAACTGCTAGGAGCATACGTCCGCGGCCAACTGAGCTTTGTATCGAATGAAGCAGGAAAAGCGGCGGAGGAGACCTCGGGCGGCGCTTCTTATATCAACGCGTGGAACGGTTGCCTGAAGCGCGAGATTTCTGACGAAGAACAGGCCCGCGTCGCCGAAAAGCTTAAGTACATTCGCACACTGGAAGGAACCGCACTGACCCCAAAATATGTCGTTCCAATCATTGATGAAGCTTGGCGGAAGCAGCGTGATTCCAAACATGGGTCGTGCTTTACCAGCGCACCGTCTTTCAGCTCCGTGGCACGTTGGATCAAGGCATATCGTGAAGGCTCCGGCGACCACCGTAGCTTGGTGGACAAGCACGAACTGAAGGGTAGCCGGAAGCACAAGCTCTGCTATACCGCGCTCGATATGCTGGATACGGCTATCGAAGAAATCTACCTAAGCCCACTGCGTCGAACGATGCAGGACGTTGTTGACCATACCAATACCCTGATTGCCAATGAGAACAGGCGACGTGTTCCTAGTGAGCGGATTGCGGAAGTCGGCATGTGGGCTGTACGCAATCGGATCCAAGACCATTCAGCATATGAAGTTGCAGCTGCACGAAATGGGCAACGCGCAGCGGACGTGATGTTCAGAGGCGTTGGGGCCGGTGCAATCACGACCAGGCCTTTACAACGCGTTGCTGTTGATCACTACAGGATGGACATATTTGTAGTTGATGAAAGGTCTGGTCTACCACTTGGCCGGCCATGGTTGACGCTGCTGTTGGATGAGCACACCCGCATGGTGCTCGGCTATCACATCGGCTTTGAGGAACCTAGCACCGCCAACGTCATGCTGGCCCTGCGCAACGCGATGACGCCCAAAGTCGAGTTCCTGAGCCAGTTCTCCAAGGTCAAAGGTAAATGGGACGCCTGGGGCATCATCGAGGTGCTCGTGGTGGACAACGGAATGGAGTTCCACGGCAAGGCGATTGAGCGCATCACAGAGCAGTTCGGCACGGTCGTGCAGTTCTGCCCTCGGAAAAAGCCTTGGTACAAAGGAAAGATCGAGCGCTTCTTTCGCACAATCTCATCTCGCCTACTGGCGTCCATACCGGGTAAGACTTTTGAGTCGATCAAGGCTCGAGGAGACTACGACCCATCCGGTAGCGCCATCCTCAGCCTCGACACCCTGAAGCATCTCCTCGTGGTGTGGATTGTCGACATCTATCACCAGACCCGTCACCGCACATTGCAGATCTCGCCTCAGCAAGCTTGGCAACAGGCTATCGGGCAAATCCAACGGAAATTGCCAGATTGCTCAACATGGATGGACGCTGCGTTCGGAAGACCCGAAAAACGCGTCCTTTCTCATAGCGGTATCGAGGTAAACAGACTCACCTACAATTCTAGGGATCTGCAGAGTATGCGTATGGAGCATGGCCATAAGATCACCGTCGATCTTGTGCTTGACGACAGCGATGTCGGCCACATCTGGGTGGCTGATCCCATCACCAGACAGTTGGTTAAAGTTCCAGCGCTACAGCTTAAGTACGCACAGGGCCTGACGCGCTGGCAGCACAACTTTATCAGCAACGCTCGGAAGGAGTTCGATGAGGAAGGCACCAAGCTCTCACTGGCGGAAGCACGCGCACGACTGATCGACATGATTGAGCAGGACATGCGATTCACGAAGCGCAAGCAGCGGCAGCGTCAAGGTCGCTTCTTAGAAGGCAATAGCAACCAAGCCAACACCAGTGGGGACACACAAGCTATCCCGATGTCTGCACCATTGGCTGAGGACAAGCAGGTCAAGGCCAAGCGCGCCAAGGTTCCTACTGAGCTGCCCGTCCCGCATGTCCCTCTCGATGGCGGCGTCGCCCAACTGGCGGTTCGGCGTGTCCCGGACGAAGTTACACAGGA
>Ga0308161_1005472_pt1 | contig 11138 bp, 10 predicted proteins | sample PhyFR2_FD_201034 | JGI IMG/M metagenome (GOLD analysis project Ga0308161, IMG submission 201034) | Phyllosphere microbial communities from UC Gill Tract Community Farm, Albany, California, United States - DLSLF.R2 | ecosystem: Host-associated > Plants > Phyllosphere > Unclassified | place: USA...
GCCGATGATATTGGGGTGCGTAGCCAGCTTGCGCACGGTATCCGGCTGTAAGGTATTTCCGGTGCGCGCCGGAATGTTGTAGAGAAACAGCGGAACGTCGAGGCCATCAGCCACGGTCTGATAGTGATAAATCAGCTCTTCCTGCTTCAGTGGCACGAAATAAGGTGTAATCACCGACACTGCGTCCACACCCAGCCTGGCGATCTGCCTACCGAGGCGAAGTGTTTCACGGGTAGAGATTTCGCCGATGTGTGCCACAACCGGCGCGCTGCCGTTCACTTCGTCAACGCAGGTTTCGGTGACGGCGATTTTTTCCTGCTCGTTCAGCACGAAAAATTCACCGTTGGTACCGCCACAGAAAATACCGTTGCCTGCACTCAGCTGACGTTTAACCTGTTCGCGCTGTGTGGCAGGGTTAAATGCGCCATCTCGGTCAAAAGTGGTAACGATGGCGGTCAGCACGCCGTTAATTTTCTTGCTCATAAGGTTCCTTATTGTTCCTGGTAAGAAGGAAACAGCGTCAGATAGACATCACGGACATCATTAGCCGTGACCGCTGTCGGCACGTTTTTCATCAGCCGTTGCACGTCAAGTGCCGCTTCCACTAAATAGGGGAGGTGATCCGGGCCAATGCCCAACTCTTCCAGGCTGGCGGGTAGCTTCAGCCGTTTCACCAGTGCGGTGAGGTAGTCCACCAGCGCGTGAGATTTCGCATCGTTATCCAGTGAGGCATTGGCGTCCGGGAGCAGGTCATAAACCTGAGCGAATTTGCTCACCGCCGCAGGCCGGATAAAGCGCATGCAGGGTGCCAGCAGGATGGCGTTAGCCACGCCGTGTGGCAGATGATATTTGCCACCCAGCGGATAAGACATGGCATGCACCAGATGCGTACCGGCATGAGCGATAGCCGCGCCGCCGTAATAAGACGCCCACAGCATCTCCAGTCGCGCCTGCAAATTGTCTGGTTCCGCAAAGGTTGTTTCGAAGTGGGTAAACAGCTTCTTCATGCCGATAAGGGCATAGTTGTCAGCAACCGGATTCGACACGGTGGCAGTGAAACACTCAATCAGGTGGCAAAGGGCATCAATGCCAGTTGAAGAGGCGATGTGCGCGGGCATGCTGGTGGTCAGCTCAGGTATCAGGGCGACGAAATCGGGCAGCATGACCGGCGAAATGATCCCGATTTTGGTCTCTTTCTCCGGGATCGCCAGAATCGCGTTTGGCGTGGCTTCTGAACCGGTTCCGGCGGTAGTGGGTATCAACAGCGATGCCGTGCGCTGCTGTGGTTTCTCACCCGCCAGCAGAGCGTCCAGCGACGGGGCATTTTCTGCGCACAATACTGACAGCAGTTTGGCGACATCCAGTACGCTGCCGCCGCCTACGCCAATCACCAGATCGACATCACGCAAAGTCAGGGCGTTCATGATAGCCGTCACGTCATGCTGGCTTGGTTCCGGTGGCACGTTGTTGACCAGGCTCAGGGTTGCGATGTGCTGTTTCAACTGCGCGATCAAAGCCTGTACCGCTGGAATGCCTTCAATATTTTTATCCGTGACCAGTAATGCTTTCGATTTATCGTTTAGTAGATAACCGATGTCGTTGAGTGCCTGATAGCCGCTAATCACCGTGCTGTTGATATTCATTTCTTACCCTTAGTGCTGTAAATCTGACCTGAATGATTACGTTTGCTCATTCCGAGAGGCGTCTTGTCACGTTCTGTGCCTAAATTTATAGGACATATCGATTTTTATTAATTTGATCTTGCTCACATATAATCAATCATGATTGAATATAATCAATTTCAGCGGCATTCCGCCGAAACAGGAGAAACGATGACGCAGCCGTTATGGAAAACCCCCGTTCTGGTGATCGCTGATGACTTTACTGGGGCAAATGATGCTGGCAGTGGGTTTGCCCGGTTAGGTGCCCGCGTGCAGGTGCTGTTTAACAGCGATCGGCCGCTTCGCCACGATACCGCGGACGTGTGGATCATTAACTCAGACAGCCGGGCACTCGGCATCAATGAGGCGGCAGATCGGGTGTCGCGGCTGGTCACGCATCACCAGCCGCGTCTGGGCTGGTTGTTTAAAAAGATTGATTCGACGCTGCGTGGCAACATTGGTGCTGAAGTGAGCGCCGCACTGACGGCCAGCGGCAAGAGACTGGCGCTGGTCGTGCCCGCCGTGCCACGCCTGGGGCGTACCACGCGCAACGGCGCGGTCTATGTCAATGAGGTGCTATTAACAGAAACGGAATTTGCCAGCGACCCGAAAACGCCTGTCCTCAGTGCCAACGTGTTACTGCAGATGGCGCTGTCTGGTAGTCAGCTCGATCTTGCAACGCTGCACAGCGCCAGTCTGGATCAGGTCCTGGCGGAACGGGAGGGCGTCGTGGTGGTAGACGCCCTGCAGGATGCTGACATTCGGCGTTTAATACAGGCGGCGGCGCGCCTGGAGGAGGCGCCCCTGCTGGTGGGCGCGTCGGGATTAAGTGATGCGCTTGCCGCACACCTTTCCACGCGAGTGGCCAAACCGGTATTAGCCGTTGTTGGCTCAATGAGCGATAGCGCGCAGCGGCAGATTACCCGGCTGGCGCAGCAGCGTGATATTGCCCTGATCGATATTGAGATTGCTCAGCTGTTCGCACAATCACCCTGGCCATCGTTGCCGCAGTGGATTGCAGACAGCGTTACCGCATTGCGTGCGGGCCACCATACGGTCATACGCACCTGTCAGGATGCTGACCAGAGACACGACATCGATCGGCTTTGTTGCCAGCACGGCTTAACGCGTCAGCAACTGGGTGAAATGATTTGTCAGTTTTTGGGCAGCCTGACGCATACCGTACTGACGCAACAAAGACCGGAAGCGCTCTATCTGTCCGGCGGCGACGTGGCTATTGCTGTGGCGCAAGCGCTGGGCGCCGATGGTTTTCAAATTCAGGGTCTGGTTGCGGGCTGTGTGCCGCACGGAAAACTGCTTAACAGTGAATTTACCCTGCCGGTGATGACCAAGGCAGGTGGCTTTGGCGATGAAAACACCCTGGCAGAAGCCATTTATTTTATTGAGGAGAGGTAGAGTGAATAAGATTATTGCGGTAACCATGGGCGATCCGGCGGGCATCAGCCCGGAAATCATTATTAAGGCTCTTTCGGAAGGCGATTTAAACGGTGCGCCAGCAGTGGTCGTGGGGTGCGCTAGCACGCTGCGCCGCATCATGGGCATGAACATTACGCCTCAGGCTGAATTACGCCTCATCGACAGCGTAAAGGGCGCGCGTTTTGCTCCGGGCATGATCAATGTGATCGACGAGCCGCTGGCAAACCCGGATGCACTGCAGCCCGGTATCGTGCAGAAAGAGGCGGGCGATCTGGCGTGGCGCTGTATTAAACGCGCTACTGAACTGGCGTTGGCTGGGGATGTACAGGCGATAGCGACAGCGCCCCTGAACAAGGAAGCCTTGCATTCAGCGGGCCATCTCTATCCGGGGCACACGGAACTGCTGGCTCACCTCACCGATACCAAAGATTATGCGATGGTGTTGTATACCGACAAGTTAAAGGTGATTCATGTCACCACGCATATTGCGCTGCGTAAGTTTCTGGACACCCTTAATCGCGAGCGTATCGAAACGGTCATCGGCATGGCGGACACTTTCCTGCGCCGCGTGGGTTTTGATCAACCCCGTATTGCGGTGGCAGGCGTTAATCCCCACGCCGGTGAAAACGGCCTGTTTGGCGATGAGGAGATCACCACGGTCGCACCGTCAGTTAAGGCAATGCAGGCGCGCGGTATTGATGTTTTTGGACCTTGTCCGCCCGATACCGTGTTTCTGCAGTGTCAGGAAGGGCATTACGATATCGTGGTGGCGATGTATCACGACCAGGGGCATATTCCGCTTAAGTTGCTGGGTTTTTATGACGGCGTAAATATCACTGCCGGCTTGCCGTTTATTCGTACCTCCGCAGACCACGGCACCGCGTTTGATATCGCCTGGACAGGTAAAGCGAAGTCTGAGAGCATGGCGATCTCCATCAAACTCGCGATGCAGCTCGCTTAGGGAAATATGAAGGGACAAAGTCGTCTTGAACAGATCATGGACTATCTGAAGAGTCATAATTTGGTGACTGTCGAGCAGCTGGTGAGCGCAATCTGCGCCTCACCAGCGACCATCCGACGTGATTTGATCAAGCTGGATAAAGAAGGTGTGATCAGCCGCAGCCATGGCGGCGTAACCTTAAACCGTTTTATTCCCAGTCAGCCCACTACGCTGGAAAAAATGCAGCGTCATCTGCACGAGAAACAGGCGATTGCTGAACAGGCCGCCCGTTTTGTGCAGGCAGGGGATGCGGTGGTGCTGGATGCCGGCACGACAATGCTGGAACTGGCCCGCCAGCTAACGCATCTGCCGTTGCGCGTCATTACGGCTGATCTACATATCGCGCTGTTTCTTTCTGAATTTAAACAAATTGAAGTGACCATCATCGGCGGGCGCATTGATGACTCCAGCCAGTCGTGTATTGGTGAACATGGTCGTCGCCTGCTGCGCGGCATCAATCCTGATATCGCGTTTGTCAGCTGCAACTCATGGAGCGTTGAGCGTGGTATTACCACGCCGACAGAAGAGAAAGCCGGGCTGAAACACGATCTTCTTGCGAATGCCGGACGCCGCGTACTGTTGGCTGACAGCAGCAAATATGGCTCATGGTCGCTGTTTTGTGCTGCGCCGCTGGCTGACCTCTCGGATATTGTGACAGATAAAAACTTGGAATCTGAGGTTGCTGTTCAACTGAGAAAGCAGGGTATTCGCTTAACCCTCACACCCTGAAAACAGCCTGTCTACTCCTATGCCCTTCAGCTTTGTTTACCCGCTTCACCAGCCAAGGCTTTTGCAGGCGCTGAATTTTTTCTTCGGCACCACTTGCTGCATGTGGTTCTGAGTCATGCAGTGAGCGAAAGTGTCCTGTTGAAAGCCGTTGATCTTCAGGCCGAGCAGGGTGTTGGCGCGGTCCTGAGGCGTTCGTTTAACGAACGCCGCACAGTCTTCTTTAAATCCTTCCATGCTGTCATCGTTGGTCACTGACCAGCGCATTTGGGCTTCGATGTTGTCCGCGGGCGCTTTCGCAGCGCCTGGGTTGGCTGTCAGCCGGTTGGCGTAGAGCGGATTGTGCCGCAACTTTTCGGCAAACAGGCGATTGGCACCGGTGATCTGTCCGGTGGTGCAGAGCTGAAGATAGGTATCGGTGAGCCGCTGTTGGGCGACGGCTGCCTGCTGCGTGCAGTTAGCGACAATCTGCTTGCTGGCTTTTTCAGACAGCGGTTCGGTGGGTTGCCAGTAGCTGTTTTTGTAGTCCGATATCTCGCCTTCCGTGCTGCCAAACAGGCAGAGCGCATGGGCGGCGGGAAGAGAAAAGCAGGTGATGGCCGCGGTAAGCAGCACGGCAATATTGTCAGACTTCATTTTTTCGCTCCGATCATGATCATCTCTTCTTCGGTGAGTGCGGCCTGCAAGGCGGGTTATTTGGCCTGTGTCGCGGGTTTATCCAGCGCGCCAATCGTCGGATCACGGTAATGTTCATCAATAGTCACGCCGATGTCCTTCATCCTCGCCTCATTCTCAGTGCGGGTCTGCGCCATTTGCTTCAGCAGCGCGGGCAGCAGCGACTTCCAGCGCGGCCGGTCGTCAGCAGTAAAGTAGGACTGATACTGCTGCGCTTCGGTTTTGAAGGTCAGCATAAAGAGATAGGTTCCGCGTTCGTTGGGCGCACTGTCGCTGTTTTCACGCTGCACGATGATCGACAGATATTCATCGTCACGGTAGAAATACCACTGGGAAATTAACGGCAGACTGCGCCACTGCGCCAGGTTCAGCGGCACTGCCGGATCGTTAAAAGGAAGATTAAGTGACGCCTGCGGCAGCGCCTGTTCGATGCGGGCAGTGTGGTTAAATTCAGCACCGGGCAGGCGTGCGCTGTCCTGCATAATAAAGCGCTGCCAACCCGCCGCGCCGAGTTGCGCTAACAGCTGATAAAACGCCGTTCTGGCTTCGCTATGCAGGCTGTTGGTGGGCGGGCTGGCGGGCATGAGGGTGATTTCCGCAATTCGATAGCGATCCTCTTCATAGCCCACCGCCGTGAGTGAAAACACACCGTTAAGGCGAAAAGGCTTAGCGCCGCCCAACTGCACCCGCAACACGTTGCCGCTGGCCGAGGGCTGAGTGAAATTCAGCGTGCAGGTGCCCTGAAAACAGTCCTTGTCCACGTCATCACCCAGCGGCGTCTGCAAGTGAGCAAGGGGATCCTGCAGCCAAATTGTGACGTCGCGGACCCGCGGGCCGTCGCTGTTGTCACAGCCTGCCAGTAGCAGCGTCAGAGCCAGCACCAGCCGCTTCACTCTCTTGCATTCCTGCAGATGGCATCGCCTTTATCGCGCCTTTTCGACAGCAGAAACTGCCGGTCGGACAGCCGACGACGGCAGGCAAAGGCGTTAGCTATCATGCGTTCTGCACCGCTGGCTCCGCTAACTGGGCGCGTACCGTTTGATGACGATGGCGGTAATAGCCGAGCGTATTTTTGAAGGCGTCGATCTCTTTTTTCAGGCCTGGCAGACGGATTTCACTGCGTTTTTTGCCCTGAGCGTTCGGCTGTACGTGCTGCACATAAAGAATATCGCGGCCGAAGTTGCGAATAACGTTGATGTTTTTCACATTGTCCCACTCCAGCAATTCACCGGTTTTGGGGTGAATGATACCTCGCCAGCTGATTTCAATTTTTGAGCCATCTTTGAGCGTGAAGGGCGCGTTGGGAAAATACTTCTCCACCAGCGCGGTCTCTTCTTCGCCAACCGGCTGATAGCGCCAGGCCAGGCTCTGCTCATGTTCAGACGCGAAGGCGAGTTCATATTTTTGCCACAGCTGCTGTTCAATCTCATCGGCCACCGGCATCAGATCGACCCAGCTGTCAGCGGGGGATTCGCTGGCAACGCCCGCATAGTGCGCTTCCTCTACGTTGTAGCCCACGTTGCGCATTCTCTCGGCCAGCGGTGGGTGCGAATCAAACGGATGCGGTACATTCTGTTCGCGCATGATGCGGATAAAGTCGGGTGAACTCACGTGCTGCGGCAGTCCGGCGGCGATCGCCCTGGCAATGCCCAACTCACTATCATGTAACGTGCTGTTTTCAAACAGGGTGCGTTCCACGTCATTACGGTAGCTGGCGTAGGCGGAAACCTTAATTAGCGATTCAATGATGGCCGCCGGTGAGACCAGCGTTGAGGCGTTGCGGTCGGCAACAAATTCACGTTCACGACTGTTGCGCTGCCACGCCAGCTCAAACAGCATGCGATAAAGATAGAGCGGATAGAACACGATCAGCGTGGCAAGATTCTGTCCCATCAGGTGCAGATAGAGATCGAAGCGGTGCAGTTTCGGCCCCAGTAACGCGCCGGAGGCGGTGTCGCCTTCATGCAGATGCGTCAGCTCATGCACCATCACGCCATCCGCCTGCGCGGTGGTTAACTGGCGCAGAAGCGGAATGCTGACATAGAGCTTACGACCAGTCAGCGCCTGCTCATTAACGCTGAGCGGCGCTTCGGTGACGTAGAAGTTAGTATCAATACCGGCAACGATGTGGTCTGGCGGCGTGGTGCCGACTTTCGCTGCCAACGCATCAATACGCGACCACAGTGCAGGTGCCGCTTCACGCGTGACCACTTCACCTTCAATACTCTCTTCCGGCGGCAGCTTTCTGAAGATGCCTTTGATCATGTAGTACATGCCAGCCAGCACCAGCAGGCCCACCGCCATCACCAGTTTGGGATAGTAGGTTTGGGTGAAAAACGCGGTGCTCCAGAATGAGAGCCAGACCAGCATGCCACCCTGAACCAGCACTTCGAGTGAACAGGCGAGCATCAGAAAACGACGTGCCAGCGTCAGGCTGAGCAGCTGTCCCTGGCGGCTTTTGAAGGCCAGCGCACTGCACAACAACACCAAAAGCAGTATCACGCCGCTGGCGATCAGCGTCCAGAAGGCGACCTTGTCCATCATGTAGAACTGCCACAGTTCAGACTGCGGGGCGCAAACGGCATTTTTGTAGTCGATCAGGTCATCAGCAACCGGGCCGCAGACGCTGGAAGGCGGGTGCTGTTGCAGAAAATCAGTGAGTTCACCAACATCCTGCTGTTGCCCGCGGGCATCATCAATAAACAGCTGGGTATATTGCTGATTGAGTTGGTTATTGCCGTATTCAGCAAACACCAGCGTGATGGCAGGAATCAGGAATAGCGTGATCAGCAGCCAGAAGAAAACTTTTGCATAGCTTTTTTTCAATGCCGTTAAGGTGCCCATAATAATAAACTCGCTAACTGTCGATGATGGGGACAAGCTGTTTTTATCAGGCAATACCGAAAGCGATTTCCCGGCGTAAGGTAATGGCGCGAGATCCGTCTCTGCATGCTTCAGCTATACATTTTAAATCGTAAAGAAAGCGCATTATAAGAGCGCTTTCAGGCAATTCCGACAAGTGAAAAAATAGGTTTTAGGATTAATTACCTGGCGAAAAGCATTATATCGGCATTTTTTGAATTCTTCAGGCTAATTAATTTGAGTTAATACTTCTTGTACAAGTTTCTGGCGTCATTAAATTTGTGCATGCACCCTCTCTTATTAAGGTAAATCAACCGAAGCACGGTGCGCCGTTAGCCGGTTTAATCATATTGTTACCAGCGCATGCCTTTAAATGGGTTCCATCCCTGTTCACCCTTTTTCTCTTTCAGGTAATAACCGTAATTGGTGGAAACGCCATAAAGCACATTAAAGCCAAATCCCACACCGGCATCAAGATGACGTGGATAGTCGATGCCCATCATGCTGAAAGCCAGTTCCAGCGCGGTGAATACAACAATCATCAACAGAATAAGGATGATATTTCTCTTCCACAATCCGAGGACAAACAGGTAAATCGGACCAAAAAAGAAAGCGATAATATTGACGTTGAATTTCACCTTTTGCTTGAACGGCAGCTGCTTTAATGCGGTTTTAAAGCCCGGTGAATTCGGCGCGCCGTGTAGATCAAAAAAATCGAAACGCGCCTGCCATTTGGCGCTGTACACCTTGCCAGACTGGCCGCTGTGCGGCAGGTTATGCTGTTCCATCATGCTGGCCTCAATGGATAAGTGATTAATAGAGAAAGAGTAAAGTCCATGTAGATCTAAAACGTTTGGCTTATAACGCAGTCATCACGTTGTCAGCACACGGCGTGATTAAAAGCCAGCTGGCACAGGCACACCCGTTGCTTAGGGTCGCTAATAATCCCGCAACGATATTACCCACTGGAAAAATAGACATGGTCACATTGGCTTTTATGCCTGTTTTTAATTTTTAACCAGCGCAGCAGTAATAGCATAATAGGTAAAATCTTAATGCTGCTGTTTCAGGCCATCAGTATTAAAGAAATACTCGCCTTATAGAAATAAATACGTTAATTTTGCTGAAAAGTCTGCCTGGCAGGACATAAATTTCAAGGATAACGAAAATGCTGGTCTGGAGCGGAGTCGGTTTTTTTATCGCCGTGTTAATTTCTTTGGCTTATGTTTTTTGCAAATGGCTGATCGATACACTTTGGCTGGACGGTTATTTTGCCGCCCATCTGTGGCCGACCGGCGCAACTTTTATCCTTTCTGCTATTCTTTGTGCGGTTTTTGTTTTTGTCCTCAGGCAGGAAAAACTGCTGGATTATCTGGCAAAGACCACCCAGAGCCAACCGATGATGGCACCGGAAAAAACCCACAAGTTCTTTTTTATCCCTGTGCTTTATTGGCCGATCATTCTGTTTCTGAGTGGCGCAGGAATATGTATTTACGATCTGACGAAGTAATCTCTCCCTCTGTTATGGACAGTGCCGCTGCGCCAGCGCAAAAGGGAAATCAATAACATGAAGGAGCTAACAATGAAGTTAAGAAAATCATTAACCATGATGGGTGCATTATGTCTGGCAACGGCGCTTAGCGGCACGGCGATGATGGCATCTGCAGCCGAAGTGCAAACCAAAACTGAAGCAGCCGCGCCTGCGCAGAAGCTGGATCTGATCGGTGGCAAGCTGGCCTTTACGCTGAAGGGTTATGAAGCTCAGCCGGTTCCGGGCGGCGCACCGGGCACCATGTACGTGAATAAGCAGGAAAAACGCGTAATGATCGTCGGCGAAGAGCCGATCCCGGCGATAGCACGCGCCAGCAGCGATGCTGATTTCCTCAACGGCATGAAGACGATCAAGGATAAGCAGAAACAGGCGTCGCCGGACTATACCGTGACAAGTGAAAAAACCGAGAAGGTCAACGGCCTCGACGTTTATCACATCGAAGCCACCGATAGCATGGGCGGCAAGAATGTTCAGCAGGCCACGCTTCTGGCCGTCGCCAACAAGAAATTCACCGTAATTCAGGTGATTTCAGGCAGCAAGGACAAAGCAGGACATGAAAAAGCGGTCAATAACATTCTGGGTAAATAAAACCTGAGATCGCGCGTTACCTTGTTGAAATCATCACGAGCCTGAAGCGGGCTCGTGATTTTTTTTGCAGCTGTTATGACCGTCAGCTGATGCAGTAACAGCAATCATAGCAAACAGGTTAGTAACGTAATCGCGCAGCGCCGAGCGCTATCAGTAGAAAGCCCGCCGCCAGCAGAGAGAAGGCGAAAAACAGCGTGGAATAATGCGCTATCCAGCCCAACAGCGCCGGGCCACCGAGAATACCCAGATAGCCCAACGAAGTGACGAACGCCACCGACATGCTCACCGGCATCGCCTTTGACTGACCGGCCAGCGTAATCAGCACCGGCACAATATTGGCAGCACCAATGCCGACCAGGGCGAAGCCGATCAGGCTGGCCGTCCAGCCCGGTACAAGTATCACCACCAGATAACCGACCATCGCAAGCAGACTACCGGCTACCAGCATCATCCTGCGGCCCATGCGGTTGACCAGGCGATCGCCGGTCATGCGCATCAACGACATCGCCAGCGAAAACAGGGCAAATCCCCATCCAGCATGCTCCAGCGGCATCCCTCGTTCCAGGTTCAGGAAGGTGCCGCTCCAGTCGATGATTGCGCCTTCCGCCATAAAGCAGAGCATCGTCATGATGGCCAT
>Ga0308161_1005476_pt1 | contig 11131 bp, 8 predicted proteins | sample PhyFR2_FD_201034 | JGI IMG/M metagenome (GOLD analysis project Ga0308161, IMG submission 201034) | Phyllosphere microbial communities from UC Gill Tract Community Farm, Albany, California, United States - DLSLF.R2 | ecosystem: Host-associated > Plants > Phyllosphere > Unclassified | place: USA...
GCGTTGATGCACGGTGAAGACCCGATCGGTGGTCGTGATCGCGATGACCCGCCCCGCATCGAACGCCACCCGCTGGATCGCCCCCGCGCACCCGATCTGCGCGGCGACGGAGACGGGCACGTGGGCACCGGAACCGGTGATCGTCGCCCACCCACCGTTCCCGTCGTTCCCGCCGGCTGCCTGGGCGGTGTTGCCGAAAGAAGATCCCTGCGCGGCGTTTCCGAAGGCGGCTCCGGCGACGTGACTGCCGTCAGCGACGAGACCTGTGGTGTCGAGGTGGGCGGTGCTGTGGGCGGCGAGGTCTGCGGCGTCCACGTTCACGACGAGGACCGGTGCCGCACCTCCGAGGGAGGGCATGTCGTTGTGGCGGGCCGCGATCGTGAGAACCATCGCGAGAGCATCATGACGCTTCTGCGCCGAAGTGCGGCCATCGAGCACGCACCGCGGGTCCGAGTTGAACGGATCCTCACCCTCGACATCGGAATCGGCATCGGCATCGGCTTCCTCACTGGCCGCAACGCCATCACTCGGGGTGAAGTGCACGCCGGGCATCGGTGGGCCGTCGCCTTTGGGGTTGAGGATCGCGTCCATGATCGCCTGGAACTGTCTGGCGACATCCGGGGTCAGAAACCCGCGGATCGCATGCACCCCGTCGGCCAACCGGCCGATCGTCACACCCCGCCGCCGACACGCCCCCTCATCCTTCGGTTCCTCCCCATCAGGGTCGAACATCGACGCGAGATCCTCCGCAAGCATCGCCAGATCCTGCACCGTCGGCGCCGGCCCCGCCACAGCCTCCGGGTCGAGGTCTGGATCGACATCAGAGACACCGTCACCGTCGACCACGACACCGTGCCCGCGGGCGCACCCGGCCAACGCGACATCCGCCGCCAACCGCTGATCCACGCTCAACCGATCCCACACCTTCTCGATCGGCCCCGTCGCCGCGAGAAACCCCGCCACCCCCACCACCCCATCCAGCAACGCCACCCGCAGCTCCGACCACCGCGCCGGCATCCGCTCCCCCGACAGACTCAGCGGACGCCGCACCAGATCGACGACCCTGTCGACCCGACCCGCACCCCGCACATCCACCCGCACCGCCCGCTGCACCACCTCATGCACACCCCGACACCCCACCGCATGCGCGAACTCACCCCCGTCATCAGACGCGACAGCCTCCACGATCACCGCCTCCACCCGCCGGAACACCGCCCCCGCCCCCAACAACACCCGGATCCGATCCGCATCACCCAACCCCGCCAGCACACCCTCAGACAACACCGTGTCAAGGTCGGCGATGACCCGATCCAAAAGCTCCGTCGTGCTGTCCATACCCACAAGTCAACCCGCACCCACCGACATTCAAGACCCCGAACCACCCACAAATACCCCAGACCAGAAGCGCATTCCAATCTCCCGGAATGACACGAAGAGAGCGCTCTCGGGTCGTACGCGCGAAGCGATGGCCGGCCCCAAGAGGACGGGAAAGGAAGGGACAGGAAGGGACGGGAAGGGAAAGGAAGGGACGGGAAGAGACGGGAAGGGACGAGAAGGGACGAGGGAAGACGAGACGAGTGACGAGCAATACCCGACGAGCGGCGAAAGGCCCCGACCACCCGGCGAACCCCGAGAACCCGGCGAACCCTCGGAACCCCGAGACCCAGAGCAGCGAGCAGCGAGCAGCCCGACAGTCGCGTACCCCGACAGTCGCGTACCCCGAAAGTCCGCGACCCCAGAACATCCAATGCAACGCCCGCGTAGACGTCCGAACCGGAGAACAGAGCGAGCCCCCTTCATACCCGCCCGGTCTGCATGACAGCGCGATCCGCGCAGCCCGGTGCCCGACAGGCCCGCCTACTCTGCCCCGCACCCCCTACACACCCGCACCCCCTACATACCCGCATGATCGAAGGCGATCGTCGGCACGTCCACGACGTGAGATCCGCCGTCGGCCACGATCACCGCGCCCGTGACGTACGACGACTCCCCCGATCCGAGAAAGCGCACCACCGAGGCGATCTCCGCAGGCTGCGCCGGTCGACGCAGCGGCACGTCGGCCGTCACTGCGGCATACGCCTCTTCGCGCGATGCGAGCCCGGCATGGGTGGCGAACTCGTCCATCTCGTCGTCGGCCATCGGCGTCTGCACCCACCCGGGGCAGATCGCGTTCACCCGCACCCCCTGGCGCCCGTAGTCGCGGGCCAGGGTTCGAGTCAGACCGATGAGCGCATGTTTCCCGACCGTGTAGCCGGCGACCGACGGACCCGCGAACAACCCCGCCAGCGACGAGACGATGACGATCTGTCCCTTCGCCTCGATCAGCGCCGGCAGCGCCTCTCTCGCCATGATGAACGCGGTCGTGAGGTTGGCGCGGATGGCGGCCTCCCAACTGTCGTCATCGGTGTCGGCGACGGGCGAGAACCCGTGTCCTCCCGCATTGGCGACGAGGACGTCGAGGCGTCCGAAGGTGGCCAGCACCTCGGCGACGGCGGCTCGAGCCGAGGCCGTATCGGCGGCATCCGCGACGATCGGATGCGCCCCCACGGCTGCTTCCACAGCGCGCAGGGGTTCGACGCGCCGCCCCACGACGACGACGTGCGCCCCCTCGGCGGCATATCTCTCAGCGATCGCCGCACCGATGCCGGTGCCGCCTCCCGTGATGACCACGACCCGCCCGGCGACGGAGGATCCGACTGCACGTCCCATTTCTGCTCCTGTCCTGTGCGCTCCCGCGCGATTCCCTCTTCTTCGCTCGCACAGGATCGATGCCCGTTGCGACGCGCTGATCCGGACGATGCGGGTCAGGCCGGAAAGCCCGACCTGGCTGAGTACCCGAAGTCGCTGACGACCGTCGTGCCGTTGATCGTGCGGCTGCGCGGCGACACGAGATAGGCCACGTGCGAGGCCACCTCGTCGGCCGTCTGCACGGGAAAGGACGCTGCAGCGAACACCTCGTCTCCCAGATCTCCTCGACTCATCGGTGTGTCCACGATCGACGGCGCGACGGTGTTCACCCGGATGCCGTCACCCGCCAGATCGACCGACAGCGCCCGGCCGAACTGCACGAGCGCCGCCTTCGACGCGCAGTACGGCACCATGCCGGCGGACGCGACGAGAGCCGAGTCGCTCGAGACCAGGACGACGGATGCGGCGACGGCGGCGCGCAGCGCAGGAAGCGCCGACGACACCACGAGGAATGACCCCGTGACGTTGACCGCGAACACGGCATTCCATTCGGTCAGCGAGATCTCGTCGATGGGCGACCCCACGGGGCCGGAGACGCCCGCGCAGCATACGACCGCGTCGAGTCCGCCGAGCGCATCCACCGCCTTCTCCACCGCGGCATCGACCTGGCCGGCGTCGGTGACGTCGGCCACGAGCACGACGGCGTCAGCGCATCCCCTCGCCACCTCTGCGAGCGATACGCCGTCGCGATCGAGCAGCGCGACGCGCACGCCCTCTGCGGCGAGCGCCAGTGCGGTCGCGCGCCCGATGCCGCTCGCGGCTCCCGTGATCAGAGCGGTCGTGCCGTTCATCCGCAGATCCATGGTCTCTCCGTGGCTCCGCCGCTGCGCCGGTGGCGCTGCGAGGACGACGGTGCCTTCACCGTCATCCTGCTCTCGGTCCTGCGCTCCGAGAATGCGGTGACCTGCGCTGTGCGCGCTGGCACCATCGTCCTTCGCTCAGCGTCAACCGCCGCGAGGATCACGCGAGCAGAATCGCACTATCGGCGACGTCCCCCGTCGTCGAGGCCGTCATCGAACAAAGGAGCCGACGTGGCAGACCCGACATCTGCGTCCACGACGCAGCAGCACCACACCTCTCTCCGACCCGGCGCTCTGGGCGTCGCCGGAATCGTCTTCCTGGTTCTCGCGGCGGTCGCTCCGTTGACAGGCATCGTGGTCGTCGCCTCGCTCGCTATCGCGCTCGGCAACGGCGGCGGCACTCCGATGTCGTTCTTCCTCGTGGCCGTGATCCTGCTGCTGTTCGCCGTGGGCTACGCGCAGATGTCGAAGCAGCTCGTCAACGCCGGAGGGTTCTACGCCTTCGTCGTGAAGGGCCTCGGACGCACGGGCGGGCTGATCGCCGGTCTGATCGCGACGCTCGGCTACAACTTCTTCGTCGTCGGCACGATCGGCACCAGCGGCTTCTTCATGCAGAACATCATCCGCGATCTCACGGGCCTCGACGTGAACTGGCTGGTCTGGGGTCTGCTGTCGATCGTCGTGTGCTTCGTGCTGGCGAGGGTCGGCGTGGACTTCAGCTCGAAGATCCTGGGGGTGTGTCTGGTGCTCGAGGTGCTGATGCTGGTCGTCTTCGACGTCTCGGTGCTGGTGCAGACGGGATACGACCTCGCGGCCTTCAGCCCCGAGGCCGTGTTCTCGGGCTCGTTGCCGATCGGGCTGCTGCTCGCCGCGACCGGCTTCCTCGGTTTCGAGGCGACAGCACTGTTCAGCGAGGAGGCGAAGCAGCCGCTGCGGACGATCCCGCGGGCGACGTACACGTCGATCATCGCGATCGGCGTGATCCTGGGCGTCACCACGTGGGCCGTGGTCAGCGCGACCGGCGTCGCGCAGGCACAGACCACCGCGCTGGAACACCTGCCCACCGGCGACCTGATCTTCATGCTGTCGCAGCAGTACCTCGGCGGCCCGCTCACCACGGTCATGATGGTCCTGCTGCTGGTCAGCCTGTTCGCGGCGATGCTCGCGTTCCACAATTCCGCCACCCGCTACCTCTACTCCCTCGGACGCTCGCGGATCCTGCCCCGCGCCCTCGCGCGGACGCGCCCCAACGGCGCCCCACAGCTGGCCGGCATCGTGCAGGCGTCGTTCGCCGCGCTCGTCGCGATCATCTTCGCGATCGCCGGCGCGGATCCGATCCTCACCCTGGTGCCCGCGATGCTGGGCTTCGGAACACTGAGCGTGCTCATCCTGCAGGGGCTCGCGGCGATCTCGATCGTCGTGTACTTCCGACGCAAGGGCGACCGCCGCTGGTGGAGCACGTTCATCGCTCCCGGGATCGGGTTCCTCGGAATCGCCGCGATCTCGGTGCTCGCGATCGTGAACTTCAACATCGTCGCCGGATCCGACGAGCTCGCGATCCGCCTCATGCCGCTGCTCCTCGTGCTCGCACTGATCGGCGGCATCGTCTACGGCGCCTATCTGAAGCGGTCGAAGCCGGCCGTCTACGAGGGACTCGCCTCGGACCTCGAGCGCTTCAGCGACCGCTGACGCATCCGCCTCCCACAGCCACCCCCACGACCTTCCCCATCCAAGGAGAGACATGACCACTCTGAACCCCGCAGACACCTCGACCTGGCTGCCCCTCGAGGGCCTCGCCCCCGGCTTCGACGCCAATAAGGCACCGCACTCCACGGCGCTCAGCGGCCGGGAGATCACGGTCGTCGATGCACGAGGAACACGCATCTCGCACCGGTTCGCCGACACCACGGTGACCTGGGACTACCGCCCGGGTGCAGAGGACACCACTCAGGCCACCACCGACACCGACGACTACGAGGCCTTCGAGGTCGACGAGGACCTCTACTTCGTGCAGTTCCATCACAACTATCTGCCGAACGAGGCGATCTCCCTGGTGGTCGACCTCCGCCACGGCCGGGCACTCGCGATCATCTCGCTGATCCTGCCTGCGCCGGAGCAGGGCCGCACCCGCGTACAGCACGTCTTCGCCCCCTCCGTGATCGAGGGGGCCACCGTGACCGGGGTCGAGCCCGCTCCCACCACGACGCTGATCGGCCGCAGGGTCGAGTGGGTGTACAGCGAGGAGCATGCGTACGAGCACGTCTACCTCTCGGAGCGCTGGTACTCGTGGCAGTGCCTCGCCGGCCCCGAGCGCGGTCTCGCCGACACCGACGAGAACAGCGTGTGGGAGGTGCGCCCCGGCATCTACGTCTTCGCGTGGCGCGAGAAGGTCATCCCGTGCGCATCCGTGACGATCGCCGACCACCGCGACGTGAACGCGATCCGCTCGCACGGCGTGCTCTTCGGCCTCGACGAGTCGGGCGAGGTGCCCACGCACTTCACCTTCGGCGCTCACGGCCGCCTGCTCTCCACGACCCATCACGCAGCGGGTCTCGAGCCGGCGAACTTCGGGGCGATCTGACGGTGTGACGGCCGATGCCGGCCTCAGCCGCGGATCTGTGATCCCCGGGCTGAGGCCGGCATCCGTTCGTCACCTCTTCATGCCTGAGCCGTGCGCCCAGGACCCGACACGACCTGAGACACGGCGACCGACTTGAGTCCCTCGACGCCGAACTCCAGGCCGTAGCCCGAGCTCTTCACCCCGCCGAAGGGCACCATCGGGTGCAGGCCCCCGTGCGAGTTGATCCAGACGGTCCCGGACTGCATGCGGGTCGCCGCTTCACGCGCGGCGTCCGGGTCGCTCGACCACACGGACGCCCCGAGACCGACCTCGACCGCGTTGGCGAGCGCGAAGGCCTCATCGACGTCGCTGTACCGGATCACCGGCAGCGCGGGGCCGAACTGCTCCTCCTGCACGAGCGCCGCGTCGTTGTCGATGTCGGCGACGATCGTCGGGCGGTAGAAGAGCTCACCGAGCTCCGGAGCCGCTTCGCCGCCGGTCACGACGCGCGCACCGCGGCTCTTCGCCTCCTCGACGAGCCGCGACACGATGTCGAACTGCGCCCGGTTCTGCAGCGGTCCGAGCACGTTGTTCTCGTCGAGCCCGTTGCCGATCGGCACGGAGGCGGCGATCCCGGCGAGCGCGTCGACCACCTCGTCGTAGACCGAGTCGTGCACGTAGAGGCGCTTCAGCGCCGCACAGGTCTGACCGGTGTTGATGAAGGCGCCCCAGAAGAGATCCTCGGCGATGGCCGTCACGTCCGTGCCCGGCAGCACGATCCCGGCGTCGTTGCCGCCGAGCTCGAGGGTCAGGCGGGCGAGATTCCCGGCCGAGCTCTCGATGATCCGGCGACCGGTGGCCGTGGAGCCGGTGAACATGATCTTGTCGATGTCGGGATGCGACGCCAGGCGGGCGCCGACCTCGCGATCGCCCGAGACCCCGATGAGCACGTCGGCCGGAAGCACGTCGTTGATCACCGCCAGCAGTGCGAGGACGCTCAGCGGCGTGTACTCACTGGGCTTCGCGACCACCGTGTTGCCCATGCGCAGCGACGGGCCGATCTGCCAGATCGTGATCATCAGCGGCCAGTTCCACGGGCCGATCGCTCCCACGACGCCCACTGCCTTGTAGACGAGCTCGGCGTGCAGCGTCTCGTCGTCGACGAGCACCTGCGGGTCGAGCACGGTCGCCGCGTTGGTGCGCAGCCAGGCCGAGCAGGCCCCCAGCTCGAAACGGGCGTTCGGGCCGTTCAACGGCTTGCCCTGCTCACGGGAGAGCAGATGCGCGAGGGCCTCCGCGTGGGCGTCGATCGCGTCAGCCGCGGCGACGAGCAGCGCGCTGCGCTCCTCGTGGCCGAGGGCCTCCCACCCCGGCTGGGCGGCCTTCGCCCTCGCTGTCGCGCGGTCCAGATCGGTGACCGAGTGCACGGGCGCGCGACCGATGACGTCGCGCGTCGCAGCATCCGGGATCTCTCGCCCCCCACCCTCCGGAGCCTGGATGCGGTCGAGCAGCGCGGCGGCTGCGGATGCGGCGGATTCGGACATCGGACTCTCCTTCGAGCGGGTCGCACACCGAGGATCCGGCGCGCTCATCTCATTGTCGAATGGGTCGTCGCGGCGCACTTGTCGAGGAGTGCGCCGCAGATGTCCGACCGCGAAGGGATGCGCCCCCGGGCGTTCAGATCAGGGTGAAGTCCTCGAAGATGAGGGTGGTGCGCGTCGAGCGGATCGACGGGATCGCCTGGATGTCCTCCAGCACGATGCGGCGGAGGTCACGGGCGTCGCGCGCGCGCACGAGCAGGATCACGTCGAAGTCCCCGCCGACCAGCGCCATGTGCTCGATCTCGGGGATCGTGCGCAGTCGAGCACTCACCTCCTGCCAGGTGGCCTGCTCGATCGCCAGCGTGACGTAGGCGCTCGCGTGGTGCCCGAGGAGCACAGGGTCGGTGCGCACGGAGTAACCGGTGATGATGCCCGCGTCGGTGAGGCGCTTGATGCGGGCGTGGGCGCCGGCCCGGGAGATGTGCACGGCCTCGGCGATGGCTGTCATCGAGGCGCGGGCGTCGCGTCTCAGCTCCACGAGGATCGCCTCGTCGGTGTCGTCCAGCGTGATCATGGCACCCCTTCGTCCGGTCACGGATTTCTGTCAGTTTGCCACGTGAATCCGCAGGGATCGCGCAATCGTCCACGATCGAGTGAAAGTCGTGGACGACTGTCGCACTGCGGGGCAAGCTGGCGTCACCGAGTTCGGCAAGGAGGGCGAACGGATGGAACACGCAGAGATGCTTCCGCGAGACAGGGCGGTGCAGCTGATCGATGCCGACGGCACGGTCGTCGCGGATGAGACGTATGCGATGCCGAGCATCGAGACACTGCTCGCCGCGTACCGGGGGCTCGTCGACGGACGTCGCATCAACGATCAGGCCGGCGCTCTCGTGCGACAGGGGCGCCTGGCGGTGTACCCGTCGTCGCACGGCCAGGAGGCCTGCCAGATCGGCGCCGCGCTTGCCATCGCCGCCGAGGACTGGCTCTTCCCCACCTACCGGGACTCCGTCGCGGTGATCGCTCGAGGCGTGGCGCCCGCCGAGGCGATGGTGCTGCTCAAGGGCGACTGGCACTCGGGCTACGACGTGCGGGCCCATCGCGTCGCCCCTCAGGCCACTCCCCTGGCGACGCAGCTGCTGCATGCCGTGGGTTTCGCATACGCCGCGAAGCAGCGCGGAGAGGACACCGTCGTGATCGCCCTGTGCGGTGACGGCGCGACCAGCGAGGGCGACTTCCACGAGGCGATGAACTTCGCCGCGGTCTTCCACGTGCCCGTCGTCTTCTTCGTGCAGAACAACGAGTTCGCGATCTCCGTGCCGCTCAGCCGCCAGACCGCGGCCCCCTCCCTCGCGCACAAGGCGATCGGCTACGGGATGCCGGGGCAGCGCGTCGACGGAAACGACGTCGCCGCAGTGCTGTCCGTGCTCGGTGAGGCCGTCGATCGGGCGCGCTCCGGAGGCGGTCCGACCCTGGTCGAGGCCCACACCTATCGGATGCAGGCACACACCAATGCCGACGACGACACGCGCTACCGCGAGCGCGAGGAGGTGCGGGCCTGGGTGACTCGTGACCCGCTGACGCGTCTGCGGACGCACCTCACCGGGGTCGGCGCGCTCACGGCCGAGCTCGAGGCGGAGTATGCGGCCGGTGCCGAGCGCATCGCGGCGGCGATGCGAGAGGCCCTCAACACGGACACCGACATCGACCCGGAGGACCTCTTCCGCTTCGTGACCGAGACGCGGTCCCCCCAGCGCGAGGAGCAGTGGCAGATGCTCCGCGGCGAGATCGAACGGACGCGGGCGGCAGATGCCGAAGAGACCGCGCATGCCACCACCGGAGGTTCCCGATGACCATCGCCCACGAGGACGTCCGCGTCGACGAGCGTCCGTCGCATGTGTCGACCATGAGCATGGCCGCGGCGCTGAACCTCGCCCTGGCCGACGCCATCCAGGCCGACCCGGATGTCGTGATCTTCGGCGAGGACGTCGGCGCCCTCGGTGGCGTCTTCCGCATCACCGACGGCCTCACCGCGAGGTTCGGCGAGGACCGGTGCTTCGACACCCCGCTCGCGGAATCCGGCATCGTCGGCACCGCCGTCGGCATGGCCATGAACGGCATGCGACCGATCGTGGAACTCCAGTTCGACGCGTTCGCCCTGCCCGCGTTCGAGCAGGTCGTCAGCCATGTGGCGAAGCTCGGCAACCGCACCCGCGGAGCCGTGCGGATGCCGCTGGTGATCCGCATCCCGTTCGGCGGCGGCATCGGCGGGGTCGAGCATCACTGCGATTCCTCCGAGGCGTATTACGCGCACACGCCGGGTCTCACCGTCGTCAGCCCGTCGACGCCGCAGGACGCGTACTCGCTGCTGCGCGCGGCGATCGCCTCACCCGATCCGGTGATCTTCCTCGAGCCGAAGAAGCTGTATTGGACCAAGGGCGAGGTCGACACGTCCGTCACGGCCGAGATCGGCACCGCCCGCATCGCGCGCGACGGCACAGATGTCACCCTCCTCGCCTACGGCGCCGCCGTGCCACTCGCGCTCGAGGCGGCCGAGGTCGCGGCATCCGAGGGCCGCAGCGTGCAGGTCGTCGACGTGCGATCGCTGTCGCCCTTCGACGATTCCACCGTGACCGCCGCCGTGCGGACGACGGGTCGCGCGGTCGTGATCGCTGAGGCACCGGGATACGCGAGCGTGGCATCGGAGATCCAGGCGCGCGTCTTCGAACGCTGCTTCGAGTACCTCGAAGCGCCCGTGCGCCGCGTCACCGGATTCGACACGCCCTTCGCCCCGCCGAAGCTCGAGCACTGGTATCTGCCGGACGTCGACCGCATCCTCGACGCGATCGACTCCCTGCACTGGGAGGACGAATCATGACCGCGGTGACCACCCGGGTCTTCCGTCTGCCCGATCTCGGAGAGGGGCTGACCGAGGCGGGCCTCGTGCAGTGGCTGGTCGCGGTCGGCGACACCGTCGCCACGGATCAGGCGATCGCCGAGGTCGAGACGGCCAAGAGCGTCGTCGAGCTCCCCTCGCCCTTCGCAGGTGTCGTGACCGCGCTGCACGGAGAGCCCGGCGAGACGATCAACGTGGGCGCGCCGGTGCTCGAAGTCGCCGACGGCGACGCGGGCCCGAGCGCGGGTTCGTCGGCTGAGGTCGAGCACGACGCCTACCGCGAAGAGGAGCGCGCGGGCTCGGGCAACGTGCTGATCGGCTACGGCACGACGGAACGGGGCGCATCGGGCCGCCGGCGACCGCGCGTGCAGACCCCCGCACGATCGACTCCGTCCGCGGGAACGCCCACTGCGATGACTGCGACGGAGCCGGAGCCGGCGCCATCCACGGAGACGGAGCGGAAGACCGTGCGGAGCGACTCTGATGCCCCGGCGCGGCGCGCCGTGGCGGTCCGCTCCCCTCTCGTCCGACGCCTCGCCCGTGACCTCGGGATCGACGTGCACGCGATCGCTCCGACCGGGCACGA
>Ga0308161_1005477_pt1 | contig 11130 bp, 5 predicted proteins | sample PhyFR2_FD_201034 | JGI IMG/M metagenome (GOLD analysis project Ga0308161, IMG submission 201034) | Phyllosphere microbial communities from UC Gill Tract Community Farm, Albany, California, United States - DLSLF.R2 | ecosystem: Host-associated > Plants > Phyllosphere > Unclassified | place: USA...
AGCTCAGGATTGTTGAGGTTTCGAATCCATAGCCTGGCAACCGACTCCGCCATAAAACATTCCCAGGATAGCGGGGAAAGACTATCGTCGATGTCGATGGTTCGCTGCGGCTGGTCGTTCCAGAGCACCAGCAATGTGCGTGTCATCCAGCCGTACCTCGACTCGTCTTCGGCGCACCAGTCCGAATGGCGCAACAGTACCGCAATACAGCCGCTGACTGCGTTGTCCCACTCGTCGCCAAGCGTATCCGCCGCCGGAAGCGAGGGTCGCCCCTCTTCAGCGAGAGACTTGCAAAATTGCCACCAGTCTTCGAGCTGCGTTTGATCAAGCATGTCGGACGAGTCAAGGACTTTCCGGCATCGCAATGCGATTGTCACGAACCCGGCCCGCTTCATCGCGTCATCGTATTCGGATAGTTGCGCCCCCCCGGACGCGCGACTGCCGAGCGCATCCTGGGTGGCGCGCTCGATACCTTTGACGCGCCATTCCGGATCCAAAAATCCGATGAGTTGAGCTCTTATCGAGGCGACAAGCGGGTCGTGATCGCTCACCTGTATCCACTGCGCCCTTACCCGGGCAAGGTATTCGAGCGGCCTCGACTTGGCTTCGACCATCCCGGCGAAACAGGTTCGCATATCGGTCTGTCTGTGCGGGAGAGCGTTAAACGTCAACGCCATGTCCATCACGAATTTTGGTGGGCGGCTCAGGCCCACCATCGTGAGATGCGTTCGCCCCTTTGTCCCTTTTTCTATATCCCACAGAAAGATAGTCGCGTCAGACAACAACGGCCTGAGCGGCCCGAGAAACAACGCTGGCTTTCGTTTGCCCACATCCGCAAGAACGCCGAGAACCGCAACACTCGAGCTTCTTGCAAGAATCGCTTCCAGCCTGGCCGAAATGTCGTCCCCGGCTTCAATATGCATATACAGATATTGCTCAAGCGCCATCAGGGCAATCGTCACAACCCTTGAAGAACGACCTGCACCCATGCTCCAGAGAAACGCGTGTCTGTTGCCATAAAACGGCTTCAGGCCGTGATCCATCACGAGGGTCACGGCCTCCTGACCTGCCGCTCCATCTTCTTGGCCGACATCACGCGCGTCGTCATGCGACAGGGCATCGCCAGTCGTCAGGTCAACGAGGCGAACGATCAATTCGAGGCCCTCGTCAAAGTTCAGGACTAGACACTTTAAAAACGGCCCATGGAGATAAATCGTGGGCAACCAGTTCATGCGTTCAGGAACCGGGCTGTCGCGCCGTCTGCGGCCAAACTCGATGACCGGAGACCTCGTGGGAAAGCTTACCAGCGTAGCAAGGATGACTTCACGTGCGAGCGCCGGTCGTGCGCTGAAGAGCCCTTGGATACCTCTTCCGTCGAGAACCGCGCGTCGGAACGCCTCGTCGACCTCCGTGCGCGGGCCGTCAGGCCACGGACGCGGCGCGTCATCGACCGGCGCCTCTTGAGCACGCCCGCACGCTTCCAGTGCGAGCACCCCGACTTCGTCCGGGAACTCGCCTGCGGCCAGTAGCATGCAGCGGAATAGCAAACGCCGTTCGTCCGAAGCAAATGTGGGCTTCCCGCCTTTAGCCCCGGCGATCGCACATTTGCCGAGCGCCACCCCCAGCGCCGCCGCTTCGCTGCGTGCCCCAGCCTCCGCGGGCGCGCTTTCAAGCCACATTACGACGAGTTCGGAAATCTTGGGTGCCTGCGACGCAAGGATAGCCAGCCGATGCTCATACAAAAATTTGATGACCTCGGGCCAGACCGGGTGACCCGGCACACGGTCAATGAGGCTTAGATCCGCACCCTGTTCATTCGGTGTGGCCTGGAATGCCTGGGCGAGTCGTCCCGAACCCGTTGCAAAAGCAAGAAACCGCGTGAGCAGGCGATTGAGCAGCGAGCCGTCCTGTTCCAGCAAAACGGGCAACAGTGCATCGAGATTGTCATGAAGATTGCCCGAGTACAACGGACCTTCCAGAAATGCGTCTCTCGCACCCATATGGCGGCTCTCGCCGAGTGAACCCAGAATAGCCTTCCACTCGCCAACGCCTTCCGGCTGCTCAATCACCGCTGTCCCGAACAGACGCAGCGCGCGCTGCCACAGCGGGGAATCACCGCGGTCATGCAGATAACCGGCCAGATCATCCCGACGATTGCGCAATGTTCGCAACCGCGCCCAGTCACCATAGAGATCATGGGAGAACGCAAGCCTGTCGTTTGCGACGTTCTGGCAGATCTGATCTACCTGCAAGGACGGCAACGCTGAAAGATCGGAAGCGTTAAAGTCGTCAACGGCAACTGCGGACACCAGCTGATCGGCCTGGCGCTGGGCAAGATCGCGGACAAACCGCCCTCTGGCGACATGGTCGCTTCCCCTGCTGACTTCGACGTCCCAAAACCAGCCCGCAACGCTAACCTCGCTAACCCATTGAGCCCCGGAGACCACCAGCCCTTCGCGGATTTTTCGTGCAACGAGATCCAGCACCTTCAAATTGAGCAGGAGCCTTGCCACCCGCGGTTGCTCAAGCAGACTCGCAAGGGCGGGAATCGAATCGATGACGGGAGTCAAATCGTCGGCAACCACCGGTTCCAGCCCCACGGTCGCTATTGTTTCTTCCACGCCGAAAGCGGCAAGGCGCTCCGAAACGCGCGTCCACTCGGAAGACTGGCAAGGAATCAAGATCCGCCATCGGGTAGCCTGGGCAACCTGCCGGGATATCCGTATGAGCGTGACGGCGTTTCGAAAGGCCGCATCATTGTAGATGCGGTCCAGGCCATCGACGATCAGAACCGGTGCGGCTGACAATGCTTTCGCAAACAGCTCCCTAAGCGGGTGGCCCAACTTCAACGTTGCTTCGAAAGCACTCAGATCGTTACATTCCAGCGAGCGGGCATCCACCCAAACCGCCTGTCCGCTGCTTTGCATGCATTTTTCGAACACCTTGCGAGCAAGGACAGACTTTCCCGTACCAGACGCGCCAAGGAGCGCGATCACCTCTGCTGATGAAATCGCGGTTTCGACAAGATCGAGTGCCTGAGCGCGAGGAAGCTCCACGACACCACCGATCTTGTTTGCCACACTCGTGGCATTCTGTGCCGATACGCCATCGAGCTTGGCCCAGTCAGCGATGTAGTCAGGGCTTTCGGCAAGTTCGAAGTCGTTGCGCAGTTGGCCGACCAGATCTTCCAGCGTTATCGCGCCGGCAACCTGTCTGCAGTTATCGGCGATCCGGCACAGCCGGTCCCACAGCTTTTCACTGTCCGCATTGGAGCCACTCCGAACGCACAGCGAACACAGCCACAAACTGCGATCGAGTGAGGTAGATACCGCGCTATCAAAATCGCAGTGAATGAATCGCAGTTGTTTAAGCAGTCTGGCAGTCTCTTCCCTGGAAGGCCGAGGGTTGACGTTCAATGACGACGGACAGTGGAAGCTGGCGAACATGCCACGCTCGTTTTCGTTAGCCCATTTCGGTGTATCCATGTACGTTGGAAAATTCTGTGGATCCGCAGGCAACAGCTTTCTCGACAAGCCCTCGATGGATTGCCTGGCTGCGTCCGAGGGCGGCGCCGTCACAAGCACGAGGTAATCGTCTGCCTGATTGAAGACCCGTGAACCGATATGGAGCCATTGCTCCCAGATTGACTCCACGAAATCGCCCGGTGCGCCCGCCGCCGTGAACTGAGCGTTGCTCTTCACGGATAGCGCGAAGCTGTGGGTGAACGCAGCGCTCCGTGAGCTCACTAATGCATCGTCAAGAAACCACCCGCCCGGGCGTGTCTGGAAATCAACCTTCACTGGCACACCAAGACGCGTATCCAGAAATGGGCGTTTCGCTAACATGCACGCAAAGATCCACGCAACCACCTTACTCTCGAAGACATAGCCTCCTCCACCAGTATTCTTCGGCGCCGCCACGTTTTTTGCCATATTCGCTCGTTCCCCCGAGTTGATTTTTTATTGAAGCCGCAGTCGTCACGTCACGCGTGTCAGATGTGTAGTCTGCGCACGGCAGATATCCAGCGCCGGAAGCCGCTCGCGTAGATTTCAGAAATGTACATAGTCGCCTCTTCGCTAGGTTAGCAATGCGCCCGTATCGAGGAGGCCATCGAGGAAGTCCTCGCGGGAAAAAATTGGGCCACTTCGGGTCGCAAGGATCAGCGCTTCCACCACTCCCCGAGCCAGAGAACGGGCCATCACTCGTTCCTTCGTCGAAATGGCTGTCATGGCGCGGCCGTGCAGGAAGGCACTTCGCACGTCGAACAGCTGCTCATACTGGTCGGCGTAACGGCGGTCGCCGAGAAGTCCGGCGACGCGGCCTCGCATCTTGTTCGTAGCGCGCATTCTCTTGTGGCGATCGGGCGCGACCCGGACGCTCTTTTGATAGTCAGCGCGAAGGCCCAACGCCGCTTCAATCGTCGTAATGTGCGCAAGAAACTCATCGACGCCCTCGGCCAGGAATGCGCGAACCAGGAAATGAGCGATTGGTGTTTCGAAGAGAACCGATTGCTTCGCTTCCTCGATGATTGCCCAACGACTGTTGTCCCAGACCGTCAACTCGGTTGCGGCCACATCCTCAAGGGGCAGCTCAATGGGCCGCTCCTTTTCATAGGTACCGCCATGGCCGTCGTCGTATACCCGATCCTCCCAACTCAGCGTATCCGGGGATGGTGGCGCGTTGGGGCGGACGAATATGTCACTGTCGACGGTGTAGACCCACGGGACGCGAAACCCGCGCCAATCGACTTCGGCCATCGTCGACCAGCTTTCCCACGACGCCAGCAGCAGAAAGAACAGCGCCTCCTCGACAGCTCCGGGAAATCGTCCCTTGTGCGGTTCGATCCGCCCCAGGTCTTGGCTCAGATCCATGAACAGCACCGGGACAGAGCGAGCCTCAGGCTCCTGCTCAAGCAGGACCGTCTCCTCGACTACCAGCCAGTGGAACTGTGAAAAGCGCTCTGCGTCGAAATTCTGGTGCGGATAGAGCCGCTGCAGCCTGCTTTCATCGACCAGTGTTCGCAGATCGCCTGCGGTCAGCCGGCCCACTTTCGCCGGGCCAAAAGTTATCGACGGTAGGTCGGCAGCCAGATCAAGCGGCGCAAGGTGAATGCGTTTGGCGTGGGTGGCGCGCAGCGCCATATCGAGGCCGTTCGCCGCCTCCTCTATCGGCAAGGCGAGATAGGCGACATCTTCTCGCAGCTCACATGGGAGCCCCAAGGCCCTCAATGCGGTTGAGAGCGCAAAAGCCGGCCCCTTCTGGCCAGCGTTCGGATAGCCGTCTCGGCAAACTTCGCGCAGCCGCTCGAAGGCCGGATGCGCAAGGACGTTGTCAGGCCCTGGCGGGCGCAGTCGCCAAAGGTCCGTCATCGCGGAGATCATCGCTTCGCTCGGACCGGACGCGGCCTCGCTCATCAAGCGATCCGGAGCCGGCGCAAAAGCTTGCCGAGTACCGCTTCATAGTTCTCGGGCTTCGAGAAGTCCGCGTATAGCTTGCCCTTCAGGAACTCCGGCAGTTGGCACTCCTCATAAAGCAGTGGCAGCACGACCACCTCACCGCTGGCAATCTCGCGGTTCATCGCCACGTCGAGTTCCATCTTTACCCAAGGGGCGTCGATCGACTTACTCGACAGAACGACGGCGATGTAGCGGCTGAGCTTTATGCCCTCTTCAATCTTGGCGATGAGCGAGTCACCGATTTCGATTTCGGCCTCGTCCAACCACACCCGCTCAACGCCATGGGCGAGGAGATCCTTGCGCAATTGGCGCACGAAAGGCTTATCGACGCCGGTGTGGCTCAGGAAGATGCCATGATATTTCTCATGCGCTGGATTGGCCTTCTCCAGCGCCAAGCTGTCGCGAACGAGTTGGTTCTGGGCCTCCTGTGACGTCGGCGGGGTCAGTAGCCAGCCCGTCATGGTCCCGAGTGTGACCTGGCCACCCAAGCTGTAGCCTTCCGGTGTCGCCGCGATCGAGGTATAGCCCTCGCCGGGATCGGTCAGGCACAGGGCCCAGCCGCCCGTTCGTGACAGCACCTCGAAATAGCGTGTGAAGGGGCTATCCGGATCAATCGGACCCACCCTGCGCCCCTTCTTCACGATAAGCTCCGAGCGCTTCACAAGCCTCGCCACCGGCGGCGCCACGTATCCGAGATGGGTCTCACGATAGCCGAAGAAGTTCACACGCTTCGGCTCCGACAGGCACCAGACTACTGTCGCGCCATCCGCGATCGCCGCCTCCATCTCCTTGCGCCGGTCTTCGCCATCGAAGGCGGAGTCAAGGTCGTAGCGTTCGTTTTGCCCCTTCAGCTTGCCAAGCTCGTGAAGCTCGTTAGAGAACTCGCCCGCCTTACCGAACAGGAAGTGTGTGTAGCTCTCCGGATTGATAATGATCGTGTCATATTCGTAGAGAGGATAGGCCGCCTGCTCACGGGCTACTTCCGACTGGCAGAGGCCGAGGTTATCGATCTCCACCCCCTCAATCACATCGTCCGTATAGTTCAACCCGACGGTTAACACCCTTCTCATCTGTCAATTCCTCCCGATCTTGATCCGGATACTCCCATTTCGCAGTTTCCCTCGGGCGCGTCTCCCAGCACACCGCACTCCATGAACAGAGAGTTCGGCGTTGAATGGCTGTAGTAGTACGCTGCGAGAACGGAAGAGGCGGCACCAATGGCAGAGTTCGGGATCTTGCTGCTCATGCTTCTTTCGCTCTCTTGGTCAGGATGACCACCGCGGCAGCAAAGGCCAGTCTTCCGGAACCAACGCCGGAGGCTTGGTCCAAGGCTGCTCAACCAATGCATCCTGAAACCATTGATCGCGAAGGTTCGCATGTTCGGTCACGATGAGCTGAAAGCCCGGGACATCATCCTGCGTGAACTTCAACAACAGTTCGAACAATCGGCGCACCGCCACCAAATCGGCGTCCGCTTCCGTTTTCTGAACAGATCCGTCTGCTTCCTGATAGATCTTCTCCGACGGGAAATAGACCTGGGTTGGCTGATCGACGAGCAGAAACTGAGGAATCGGGCAATTGTTCTTCGCGGCGAAGAGATGCAGAGCCAACAATGCTGAGAGGTGATACGCCAGATGATTCTCACCGCCGCCAGTTCGACTCATCGGTACCGGGCGGTCTGGACGATCAAAGACGATGGTGAGATGGTTGAGATCGAGCCGCGCAGGGAAGGCGCTGAACTCCGCTTCGAAGGTCTGTATGTAACGTGACACCTGCGCCGAGATGTTGTTCAGGATGGAGATCAGTCGGTCATGGCTGTCGTCAGCACCGACCCTCTTCTCCAACTCCTCTACCTTGAACTTTAAACGGCGTTGCTCTGCCTCGCGCGAGGCAAGCTCCGTATTTGGGACAAGATTCTCTAGAAACAAGCTAACGCGACCTACGACCCGTGCAGCCGCATTGTTTCGCGTCCCCATCTGCGCAATCACTTCATTCGCGGCGATCGCCGATGAAAGCTCGGCTTCCTTGCTCTTGATCGCGTCTACGACTTCTCGCACCTTGTCATCTTGTTCAGTCAGGTAAGCCTCCAGCTTGGGGCGTTGCCCGGCCACGATGTTCATCTCCTCGTCGAGCGTCGTCAGTTCCTTGAGAAGCATTTTCGCGACAGGCGACTCCAAGGCCAGATTCGCTTCGCAAAATGGCCATTGCCATTCACCCGTCTCAGGGTTCTTGGGAAGAGCTTTGATGGAAGCGAGCCGATCTTTCTGCTCGAGCGCCTCGCTCTCAAAACCGCCGGCCTGCTTCGAAAACTGGCGAGCGGCATCAATCCTGGACTGAACCTCACGTCGATCCTTGCGTAGCTGGCCGATCTCTTCTTCGAGCCGAGATATTCGGTGACCGTCGTCCTCGGGAACCGAGGTTGGCCTCCATTCCAAGGCAGTACGCAAGGCGTCGATCACACCATCAGCCCCCGCCTGTTGGTTCTCCAGCCCAATGATGCCGACTGTCTTGGCCTCCGAGAAAAGACCGATGCCCTTCTGTTGAGACGTGTCTATGGCGTCGCGGGCTTGCTCCAATAGCTTTCCATTGAGTTTCAGTTCTCGCTGGGCTGCGCGCAGCTTGACTTCCAGTTCGTACCGATCGCGGGAGGAAATGCCGAGAAGTATCGGTAGCGTGTCGCGGATCGCCTGTGGCTGAAACCCTTCATTCTGGCGATAGAAGAGCTGATCCTTGTTGGCGATAATTCCTTGTTTCTGGAACAGGTAGTAGTAGGTGTGTTTGACGTTCGCGTCATAGCTCTCTCGGCTGTGCTCAATCGCGACATCGGTTCGATTTTCGGGAATGCCAAGTAACCGTGACAGCAGTGCAACCACCGCATCGTCATCGGTATTGACCACCAGATCCTTGAAGTCCGGGGCTGTCAGCTGACTTCCCCGTCGCTGCATGGCGGTGCTGCAACTCGTCCCCCCGGCAGTTGGCGTGGGCTTCGCGATCAAGACCTGTTCCTGGGGAAACTGATAGATCACCGCGAACCAAGCCACTTTGTCGCGAATAATGCCTTCCGGGACATTGAAGGTCGAGCGCCCCATGCAGTATTCAACAATCTCAGAGAGTGCTGATTTTCCGGTGGAGGAGCGCCCAGTGATGACGTTCAGGCCATCCACCTTGAACTGAAGATCTCGACGCTGGCCATCGTGGCTGTAGATATGAATCGACTTGATCTTCATGGGCGTATTCCAAAGGTCGTGTACACGGTCACGCGGTCTGCGATGCGGGCAAATTCTTTTCCAACGATGCGTGCCACACGCTGGCAGGAAACCGACTCGTCAGTCCCTGTCACCGACTTTCGAACCCGGCCCGATACGGTCTTCAACCGGCCATCCTGCGATACGACAAAACATCCCCGCTCCATCAGCAAGCCGAAGGCCTCCAGTGTGAATGGCAACATGTCACTGGTCCGCTCGGCGAAGCCGACCAGGAGCTGAGGATTCTTCTCGACGATCTTCAGCAGATAGCTGCGAGAGTTTCCCGCGATCACTTGACGAGCGTCCTTCTGCAGACACAGTGGCAACACGAGCAGCGCAAGAGAAAACGGCATGCCATCCGCGTTCTCTTCCTCATAGCCCAGCAAGGCCCTGAACAACACAAGGCCACAGAAGGCGGGATTGAAAAGATTTCGGACTTCGAATGGCCGTTGATCCCATCGTTTCATTCCGCAGCCCCCAACACCTGACCGACACGGTCGAGGAAGCGAGGGTGCCAGTAGACCCTTGGAAGCGGCCGGCAGTTGGCAAGAATATGAAATCCGCCACGGACCACGTAGGGTTCGGTCACGCGCTCCCTGATGCGAAGCGTGCTGCTGTTGCCACTCTCCAGGTCAACCCAGCGATACAGTGCTTTGCCTGCTTCCAGAAGAACCGCATCGGCGCTTTCTTCATCGAGTTCTTCGAACACCACGTCCCGATAGCGGCTCCATTCATCGACAAGGCGGTCTTCGTACTCTTCCATTTCCCCCAAAATAAGGAGGCTCTCACGAGCCCAGGAAGATCGCTGCTCGAAAGCCCGGTAGTAATCCAGGATGGCGTTGCGGATGCGGTTGGAGGCAATACCAATTTCTCGCAGTTGCACAACGAAAAGCCGTGGATCGCTATCTGCGTCGATTTCTCCAGCCGGCACCTTCCCTCTGAATGTGATCGGGAGGTTGTCTGATTTGTACTCCTCGGCAAACGAGGAAAGCTTGTCTGACACCTCGTAGCCGAAGATTGGTTCGGTGCGCTCTCCGACCAGCAGATTGACGATGATGTCATTCCACCAACCTTCGAGACGCTCAAAAATAGCATCCCGATTGTCACGTTGGATGCTGCGCATGTGCTGGTCTTTGATGATTGACGGCACGTCCTCGATGCGAGGTCCGCCATCAAAGATCACAATGCGCGAGAGAAAATCCTCTTTCTCGTCGTCCTTGAGCTTGTGAAACTCTTCGGCGATTGAACTGATGAGTTTCGATTCGGTCTTGGCAAGAACATCCGACGCGATCTGCGACAGCGATGTAGCCTCGCCGCTTTCCGTAGGCGCTTCCAATAGGAAGCGCCGCAAGAAGGACGTGCTTGAAACCGTGCCCGTCGAAAATAGAAAGAAGCGAAGGCTGGCTTCGCTACGTCCATCGCGGTTGTAGCGGGCCAGCCAGATTCGGACCGACTTCCAGAAATCCGTGGATAGGTCCGTCAGGCGATCACCGGCCCCTTTGTGCTTGAGAGAGGCCAGGGTCTTGACACCATCCTTGTCGATGAAGTCAAGGTCATCGTCCTTTTCAATCAGGATCGACGTGCTCTCCGGCAGTTGCAAAAGCTTCAGCAGACCGAAACGAGGCTGATAGATGTACCCCAAGCCTTGCTCGCCTGCGGCGTATTGATCAGCAGAAGCCTCGGCCATACTCAAGTCCCCAGGTAGATTTTTTCTGTCAATCTTGAATTGCCGGTGGCGTCTGCTCCAAAACGGCAAGCCAGCTATCACAGTCCATCAACGCTCCGTGACGTCTCAATGCTGTTCCTCACTAGCCTCGGACCCCAAATGCCGGATGCCCCGTGACCAGCCCCCGAAGAATAGTAACAAAAAGATTTTCGATCCCCGGGCGCATCAGCTCGCAGATCAGCGAATTCGCGGGGGCGAACTGAAAGGCCAGCACGGGGCGCCGTCGGGCTCGGGGCATTGCCCCGCAGCTCGTGCCGATACGCGGCCATCCGGCATTGACCGGCCCTTGAGGGGCCTGCGCGCCTCAGCATGCCAGGTCCGTACCTTGTTGGAGGTGGGTGGGCGGTCTTGCTGTCCCCTTCACCGTACCACGGCGTTCTCGCCGTCAAGTGCTACGCGCCGTTGGCGCTTGCGGCCGTGGCCGTCTGCGACCCCTGAGCGCGGCCAAATGTCTACTCCGGCATAGCGCGCGGCTTGTACAGTGTCTCTGACATGCCACGGATGGTCCAATGGCCGCTGGAAAAGACATTGAGGGAGCTTTGCTGAGCGTGGGCTACTGCGCCGCGTTCTTGCTGGCTTGGCGATGCTCCGTGGACCAGTGGTACCTGCCGGCAGGATTGCGCGTTGCCAGTCTGCTGTTCCTGCCCACGCGGCGATGGCCCTGGTTGCTGGCGGGTGACGCCGCGGCCCTGCTGATGCTGCG
>Ga0308161_1005481_pt1 | contig 11126 bp, 9 predicted proteins | sample PhyFR2_FD_201034 | JGI IMG/M metagenome (GOLD analysis project Ga0308161, IMG submission 201034) | Phyllosphere microbial communities from UC Gill Tract Community Farm, Albany, California, United States - DLSLF.R2 | ecosystem: Host-associated > Plants > Phyllosphere > Unclassified | place: USA...
GATGCTGATTAGCCGCCGTGACCAGCCACAGTCGCAGTCCACTCTGCAGCTTAAGCAGGTGATCCGTAACAGACTGTGGGAGATCGCCCGGCAGTGTGAAACGCAGTTTTTGGGTGGCTGAATATGTTGACCTGTCCCCCATTGATTTATACTTCGCGATGTTAGTAATGTCTTCATTAGCAACGTGAGGGCATGGCCATGAAGAAGCTTTATTTCGACGAACAGATCATCAGTATCCTACGCAAGACCGAAGCCGGGGTTCTGTCCGGGAGCTCTGCCGCAAGCATGCTATTTCAGACACTACTTTCAACACCTGGCGCAAGAAGTTTGGCGGCATGGAAGTCCCTTAGGTAAAGCGGCTTAAGTCACTTGAAGAGGAAAACGCCCGCCTCAGGAAATTGCCTGCTGAAGCCATGCTGGGTAAGGAGGCACTTCAGGTGGTTCTGGGCGAAAGTACTGACGACAGACCTTAAGCGGGAAGCCGTGGAAGTCATGTGCGAGGCTAAGGGGCTGTCGCAATGTCGTGCCTGCAGGCTGGCAGGTCTGTACCTGTCAACCTGCTGTTATTCGGCTGAGCTCCGGCTGCTGGCGCGCAGCTGTCTCTACGCATCACAGAGCTGGAACCTTAACTCCGCAGTTTTGGTTACCGGCGTAACTGGCAGTTGCTGCGATGTGAAGGTCTTTGCGTTAACCACAAGCGGGTTTAACGCATCTGTCAACTTACTGGCCTGAGTGTAAAACGCAGACGACGTTGTAAAGGGCTGGCAACAGAACGACTGCCGCTGCTCCGCCCGATGGCGCCTAATCTGACTTGGTCGATGGATTTCGTCATGGACGCACTGGCCACCGGTCGCAGGATCAAGTGCCTTACCTGTGTGGATAATTTCATGAAGGAATTCCTGACGGTCACTGTTGCCTTCGGGATTTCAGGCGTGCAGGTCACGTGTATTCTGTACAGCATTAAGCTGTTTCGCGGCTATCCGGCTGCGATAAGAACTGACCAGGGGCCGGAGTTTACCTCCAGAGCACTTGACCAGTGGGCTTATGAGCATGGCGTGGAGCTGCGCTTAATCCAGCCGGGCAGGCCAAAGCAGAACGGATTTATTGTGAGTTTTAACGGACGCTTTCGTGATGAATGCCTGAATGAGCACTGGTTCAGCTATATTGTTCAGGCCAGAAAAATCATTAATGACTGACGGTAGGATTATAACGAGTGCTGTCCACATTCGTCGCTGAATTACCAGGCACCCTCTGAATTTGCAGTGGGCTGGAGAAACAGAAAATTCGGAGGTAATCAAACCGACATTACTAACTGATCGTTATATCTAAGACTGGGGTCAGCTCAGATGACCTGCCCCTGCTAACAACGCCCCAGAACTTGTATTACGTGCCGTATGTCTGAAAAAGGAAAACTATATCTTCTTCGGCAACACCCACAGAAGTGAGTGAAGAGAACTACTTTATAGATTGATCGAGATATGCAGGCTGAATGGTATCACTTTGGAAGCCTACTTCAGATCTATCCTGAGCACGCTGCCGGAGTGGCCTTCCAATAAATTAACAGAACTTATGCACTAAAACGTATATCTCACCAGCCAATAGCCCTCGATACGGTATTCACTTTACGCCTCCAGATCAGTGGAAAAGAGCCAATTGCCTGATGAGGCGATAGAACATTGGGCAGTAAGGTTTCATAGTTGTATGGCATCAATCTAACGGTATGACCACGTCAGCCAAAATGATGACAGTCTACGTTTGAGACATCATTTCTTGCTGTTACATAAGTATTAATGCAAGATTATCATCAAATTGATGACAACCATGGCGCATTATGGATTTCCGTGTTCATTTTCATTATCCCTTATAGTGATGATTCATGACTGGTTCCCTTTCTGAGCGGCTGGATGACTTGAGTATGGTCCAGCGCGAGGGCTGGCCTACATCGATTTTTGGCTTTACTTTTTCGGTGAGATTGGTCGCCCAGATCAGATTGAGCGCTACGGTGTGGCTCCGGCAGGGGCAACACGAGATTTGGCTTTGTACCGGGAAATCGCGTCGCATAACATCACCTTCGATGGTAGCAACAAAATCTATCGCATTGGGCAGACATTCTCACCGTTGTTCGAGCACTCATCGCAGCGCGTTATGTCTGCGCTTGCTCTCGGTTTTGGAGATGGCGTGAACGGCTTAATGCAGGCGCTACTACCATGCAAATCCCCCGCAGCCCTGAGTATCCCCAAGATGAATGTGTTAGCCGCGATTTGCCGAGTTATCCACGCTAAGCTACCTTTCGCTGTCTGCTGCCACTTGATGAGCAGCGGCAAATCCGAGCGGGTCATTGTGCCCTTTGCCTTGTTAGATACCGGCCTGCGCTGGCACGTTCGGGCCTTTGATCGCAAGACTGTAGAGTTTCAATATTTCGTCTTCACGCGGATCGAAGCTCCGATCTTGCTTGATGAAGAGCTGCAGGCCAACGAACGTCCGGACAACTATAACCAGTGGACGCGTATCGTCGAGCTGGACTTCGTGCCGCACCCACGAGTTGAACGTCACGAGATCATCAATATGGACTACGGGATGACCGACAGCTCGCTCCGGATACGTGTACGTTTAGCTGTGGCTAACTACATGCTGCTGCGCTGGAGCGTGGGCTGCTCGCCCGACCACCGTCTCAAAGTATAACAGTACTGCCTATGGTTCAGCGAGCTGCTGGCGCTGTCCGGTGTTGAGAACGCAAAGTTCGCGCCGGGGTATCAATTACCAGCGGTAAATATGGCAGTAAATATGGCAAAGGATAAAACACTATGACACAGAACAACTCGAGCAAGAGCCAGATCTGTACTGATATCACAATTTCAAGGCTTGGCTCATGACAACAACAGAAAACCAAATCGAGCGGGATCTGGTCTCCAAGCTGGAAGATCTCAAATACACCTCTCGCCCTGACATCCGCGATCGAGCTGCACTGGAACAGAACTTTCGCCAGCACTTCGAGGCGCTCAACTGCGTTCATCTAACCGATAGCGAATTCGCACGCCTGCTGGAATCCATAGTCACTCCGGACGTCTTTGCTGCTGCCAAACACCTACGCGAGCGCAACAGCTTTGAGCGCGACGACGGCACGCCGCTTTATTACACACTGGTTAATATCAAGGACTGGTGCAAGAATAACTTTGAGGTGGTCAACCAGCTTCGTATTAGTACCGACTACAGCCACCACCGTTATGACGTGATCTTGTTGATCAACGGTGTGCCTGTAGTACAGATCGAACTGAAAACGCTGGCCATCAGCGCTCGCCGGGCAATGCAACAGATCGTCGACTACAAGAACGATCCCGGTAACGGCTACACGAAGACCTTGCTGTGCTTCTTGCAATTGTTCATCGTCAGTAACCGTTCGGACACTTGGTATTTCGCCAACAATAACAGCCGCCACTTCAGTTTCAACGCCGATGAGCGCTTTTTGCCGCTCTACCAGTTTGCCGGTGAAGACAATAGGAAGATCACCCATTTGGACTGTTTTGCTGACGCATTTCTCGTCAAATGTGCGCTGGGCCAGATGATCAGCCGCTACATGGTGCTGGTGGCAAGTGAGCAGAAGCTGCTGATGATGCGCCCGTATCAGATCTATGCGGTTAAGGCGATTGTTGAGAGCATTAACCAGCGCTGCGGTAATGGCTACATCTGGCACACCACCGGCAGCGGCAAAACTCTGACCTCGTTCAAAGCTTCCACCCTGCTCAAAGATAACCCCGACATCGATAAATGTCTGTTTGTTGTGGATCGCAAAGATCTTGACCGGCAAACCCGCGAAGAATTCAACAAGTTTCAGGAAGGCTGCGTTGAGGGAAACACCAACACCGAAACGTTGGTGCGTCGCCTGCTCTCCGATGACTACGCCGATAAGGTGATTGTCACCACCATCCAGAAGCTGGGTCTGGCGCTCGGCGGTAGCAATAAGCGCAACTACAAGGAGTACTTGTTGCCATTGCGCAACCAGCGCATGGTGTTCATCTTCGATGAATGCCACCGCTCGCAATTTGGCGAGAACCACAAGGCCATCAAGGAGTTCTTCCCCAACGCTCAGTTGTTTGGATTCACCGGCACACCCATTTTTGAGGCCAACGCCAGCGCCCAACAGATTGAAGGCCAGCAGGCCAGCTACAAGACCACGGCGGACATCTTCCAGCAGCAGCTGCACGCCTACACCATCACCCATGCCATCGAAGACCGCAATGTGCTGCGCTTCCATGTTGATTATTACAAGCCGGATGGAAAGGCTAAGCCTAAGCCGGGCGAAGCCCTGGCAAAAAAAGCCATCGTCGAAGCAATCCTCGCCAAGCACGACGCCGCCACTGCCAAGCGCAAGTTCAATGCCGTACTGGCCACCGCCAGCATCAACGACGCCATCGAGTACCACGCATTATTCAAAACGTTGCAGGCGGAAAAGCAGGCAGAAAGCGCCGATTTCCAGCCGCTGAACATTGCCTGCGTGTTTTCTCCGCCCGCCGAGGGCAATAAAGATGTACAGCAAATTCAGGAAGATCTGCCGCAGGAAAAAGCCGACAACGAAGAAGCGCCTAACGAGAAGAAGGCCGCGCTGAAGGCCATTATCGCCGACTACAATGCTCATTATGGTAGCAATCACAGCATCGGCGAGTTTGATCTCTACTACCAAGATGTGCAAAAGCGCATCAAGGATCAGCAATGGCCCAATGCTGATCTGCCGCACGCCCAGAAGATCGATGTCACCATCGTGGTAGATATGCTGCTAACCGGCTTTGACTCCAAATTTCTGAACACGCTATACGTGGACAAGAATCTCAAGTTCCACGGCTTGATTCAGGCGTTTTCACGTACCAACCGCGTGCTGAACGACACCAAGCCCTACGGCAACATCCTCGACTTTCGTCAGCAGCAGGATGACGTCGATACCGCTATTGGCTTGTTCTCCGGCCAAGCCAGCAAGCCCGCCAAAGAAATCTGGCTGGTAGACAAGGCCCCGGTGGTCATCGAAAAGCTGCAAACCGCCGTGCAAGCTTTGGATACGTTCATGCAATCGCAAGGCTTGGAAAACAAGCCCGAAGCGGTGGCTAATCTCAAGGGAGATGCGGCGCGTGCGCAATTCATCAACCTGTTCAAAGAGGTGCAGCGCCTCAACACCCAGCTTGATCAGTACACCGATTTGACGCCCGTTAATAAAGCCAGTATCGAGCAGATCCTGTCAAAGGATCAATTGCAGGGCTTCAAGGGTGTGTACATTGACACCGCGCAGCGTTTGAAAGAAAAGCAAGACACCGGCGGTGACATGAATGAGCCTGCGGTGCAACAGCTTGATTTCGAGTTTGTGCTGTTTGCCAGCAGCATCATCGATTACGACTACATCATGATGTTAATTGCGCGCTACTCCAGCCAGACGCCGGGCAAGCAGAAAATGAGTCGGGAGCAATTGATTGGCCTCATTCAGGCCGATGCCAAATTTATCGACGAGCGCGACGACCTTGCCGAGTACATCAGCACACTGGAGGTTGGCAAGGCGCTGGACGAGAATGCCATTCGTGCCGGATTTGACAGCTTCAAGGCCGAAAAGCACGCGAAAGCTCTGGCTGATGTTGCCGCTAAGCACTCATTGGATGTTATTGCCCTGCAAGCGTTTGTGGAGACCACCTTGCGCCGCATGGTATTTGATGGTGATCAATTGAGCGAGCTTTTTACCCCGTTGGAGCTGGGCTGGAAGGCGCGTATCAAGGCGGAGTTGAACTTGATGGAAGACTTGATTCCGTTGCTCATGAAACTAGCCCAGGGGCGGGAGATTTCAGGGTTGGGTGCATATGAACAATAAGGAAGAAACGATGGATAAGACAACGAACGCGCGTGGCACAGAGCCAAAACTGCGCTTCCCAGAGTTTATGGATGCAGGGGCATGGAGTTTTCAGTCGTTAGGAAAACTAGCTAAGCGTTCAACTCGCAAAAATATCGATGGTGCACTAAGTCGCGTGCTGACCAACTCCGCTGAGCATGGCGTGGTTGATCAACGCGACTATTTCGATAAAGACATAGCCAATCAAGGGAACCTTAATGGCTATTACATTGTAGAGAGGGGCGCTTATGTCTACAATCCCCGTATTTCGACAACCGCTCCGGTTGGGCCGATTTCTAAAAATAGAATTGGCACAGGGGTAATGTCTCCGCTGTACACAATCTTGAATTTTAATAATGACCAGAACGATTTTTACGCCCATTACTTCAAGTCAACGCACTGGCATCTGTACATGCGTCAATCTTCCAGTACGGGGGCAAGACATGACCGTATGAGCATCACCAATGATGCATTCATGGGATTACCGCTTCCTGTTTCCACACCGGAAGAGCAACAGAAAATCGCAGACTGTCTCTCATCCATCGACGATCTCATTGCTGTCCAGCGCCTTAAGGCTGATGAACTTCAGGCTCACAAAGAAGGGCTGTTACAGCAGCTATTCCCCCAAATTAGGGAGACTGTTGCATGAGCACATACAAAAACTTAAAGTCGCTGGTAGTTAGGCTTCGTGATGATCTTAACAACCCTACGAAATCCACTGCGCTGATTCTGATCTACGCATACAACCGAACAGGCAAGACTCGCCTGTCAATGGAATTTAAGGACGCGGGCAAGCGCAAGAACAAAAAGAACCCGACCGGCACGCCAGACACGCTCTATTTCAACGCCTTCACCGAGGATCTTTTTGTCTGGGAAAATGACCTTGAAGGAGACAGCGTGCGCCGCCTGCAACTGAACGAGAAGTCGTCCTTCTTCGACGCGATGACAGAACTCGCGCTGGACGAGACGATTGCCCGCTACCTTTCTCGCTATGCCGATTTCGATTTCGACTTTACCTATAAAGAGAGTCAGCAGGGCAAAGAGACGATCTCCAAACCTGATTACGTGAGTTTCCGAAAAGACGGCGAGTCCAACATCAAAATATCTCGGGGTGAACAAAATATCTTTATTTGGTGCATCTTCATGGCTATCTGCGAACGGATGTTAGATGGGCACGACTCCTATCAGGGTAAGAAATACCTCTATATCGACGACCCAATCTCATCGTTGGACGACAATAACGCAATCTCAATCGCCTGCGATCTGGCTAAATTGCTTCGTCGGGCGATCACGCGGAAGAGTGCTGAGGGTGCGGCAGCTCCGATCAAGGTGATATTCTCTTCCCACCATGCGTTGTTCTTCAACGTCATGTGCAATGAAGTTGGACGGAAAATCGATGATGCGCCTTCAGTTGACCATCGGCGCTATTTCCTACAACGCCCGAACGGCGAAGGCACCTACATGCTTCAGGCTACGGAAGACACGCCCTTCTTTCACCATGTGGCGACGCTAGCCGAATTGCAGCGCGCGGCTGACACTAAGAAGGGAAAGCTCTACACCTTTCACTTCAACGCGCTGCGCAGTGTCATGGAGAAAACTGCCTCTTTCTTCGGGCACTCGAACATCGCCTTTTGTCTGAAGGCACTTGACAACGAGGTAGATCGAGCGCTGTTCAACCGGGCCCTGAACCTGCTAAGTCACGGCGCTTATGCCATTCATGAACCCACGGAAATGGGCGAGGACAACAAGGAACTTTTCCGACGCGTCCTGCGCGAATTTATTACGCGGTTTGACTTTGCCCTGCCCACAATTGTTCCCGTCCGAGCCACAGCACCGGCGCCAGCCATTCAGGAAGAACCAACACCATGACCGAACAACATCAAAAGCAATTAGGTACCACCTTGTGGGGCATTGCCGACACTTTGCGTGGAGCAATGAACGCAGACGACTTCCGCGACTACATGCTCTCCTTTCTATTTCTGCGCTATTTGTCAGACAACTACGAGATGGCGGCACAAAAGGAACTGGGGTCGGATTACCCAAAACTGGACGAAGATGACCGCCGCGCGCCGCTTTCCGTGTGGTACGCACAAAATCCGGATGATACCGAAGAGTTTGAAAAACAGATGCGCCGCAAGACGCACTACGTGATTCAGCCTACTTACCTGTGGAGCAGCATCGCCGAGATGGCGCGCACGCAAGACGGCGATCTACTCCGCACGTTGCAAAAAGGCTTTGATTACATCGAGAATGAATCCTTCGCCAGCGCGTTCAGCGGCCTGTTTTCCGAAATTAATCTGAACTCGGAAAAACTAGGCAAGGGCTACACCGCGCAAAATACTACGCTTTGCTCGGTGATCAAGGCGATTGCTGAGGGGCTGGAAAAATTTTCGACGGACAAGGACACGCTGGGCGATGCGTATGAATACCTGATCGGCCAGTTTGCAGCAGGCAGCGGTAAGAAGGCCGGTGAGTTTTACACGCCACAGCAGATTTCCAGCATCCTCTCGGGCATTGTCACGCTGGACAGCCAGGAGCCCACCACAGGCCGAAAGAAGCATCTGGAGAGCGTGTTCGACTTCGCTTGCGGCTCAGGCTCTTTGCTGCTGAATGTGCGCCATCGTATGGGTCCGCATGGCATCGGCAAGATCATTGGCCAAGAAAAAAACATCACCACCTACAACCTGGCTCGCATGAATATGCTTCTGCATGGGGTTAAAGATTCCGAGTTCGAGATTTATCACGGCGATACGCTCACCAACGAATGGGACGCGTTGCGGGAAATGAACCCGGCCAAGCAGCTAAGGTTTGATGCGGTGGTGGCCAACCCGCCATTTAGCTACCGCTGGGAGCCGAGCGAGGCGCTCGGCGAAGATATGCGCTTTAAGAATTACGGCTTGGCTCCCAAGTCAGCCGCCGATTTTGCCTTTTTGCTGCACGGTTTTCACTTCTTGAAGCAGGACGGTGTGATGGCCATCATCCTTCCTCATGGTGTGCTTTTTCGTGGTGGTGCAGAAGAGCGTATTCGCACCAAGCTGTTGAAGGATGGCCATATCGATACGGTGATCGGCCTACCTGCCAACTTGTTTTTCTCCACAGGCATTCCGGTGTGCATTCTCGTGCTGAAAAAGTGCAAAAAGCCTGATGACGTGCTGTTCATCAACGCGGCCAAACACTTTGAACCTGGCAAGCGGCAAAACCGACTGCTGCCCGAGCATATTGATAAGATTCTCGATACCTACCAGCATCGGCGAGAAGAAGACCGGTACTCGATGCGCGTGTCGATGGAGCGTATCGAGAAGGAAGACTATAACCTAAACATCTCGCGTTACGTGAGCACGGCGGTGGCCGAGGAGGAAGTCGACCTTGCTGCTGTGAATTCGGAGTTGGTTTCGCTGGAAGAGAAGATCAAGGCAGCCACCAAGCGGCACAACGAGTTCCTAAAGGAACTTGGATTGCCATTGCTGCCCTAACGAGCCATCGCTGCATTAACAGGGAGCAACTTGAAAGGCGAAGAATCTGGTAAGGCCGTCATCGCCTACATGAAAGATCGAACTGAAGAAAAATTCAGGGCGAGGCGAATCTGCTTCGCGGAAAGTGCTGCTCCAGGTTCGCTATTCGCTCATCTCTGATGAGACTGTCATTCGCCAGTCTTCCACATCCCTGACGTCTTCGGCCCGACTTCCAGCCTCGGGCCTTCGCATTTGCGTGTGGCTTACACATCGAGGCGACCGTTGCCATGTTCAGCCGTCTTTCCTGACTCCATCACCTTGCTCGAGACCGTAGTCGTGACCGCGTGCCATCAAGGCGCGTCAGGTCATGTTCTCGACCACGCTGACCTGCTCCCCGTTGCTGCACACACTCTGTTGTTAGCTACTTCCGCTTTTGGCACTAAGCGGACCTTGAGCAAGAAGTCCTATTCTCGTAGTTCTCTAAGTGCAATAAGTTCTAATTGAATTCAACAACCCATTTTTCAAAATTATCTGCATAGTCCTGCATCATAACTTTACGCTCATTTATATAAGTAGCATGATTGTAGGCGCGGCGCACATTGTTGGTATCAGCATGCGTAAGTTGAGCCTCAATAGCATCTGGTCTGTAACCCATTTCATTTAAACGAGTACTGCCAGTGCTTCGGGTTGCATGTGGGCTATAAGTACCGCTCCAGTTGGGGCTTTTAAATAGCTGAAGCAATGAATGTGATGTCATTAGGCCTCATGGATTATCCCGACCGGGAAACAGAGTCTGTCGATGTCCAGCTAATACTCGCAGTATTCTTAGCATTTTAACGACTTGAAAGGGTAGGGAAATAACGTGTTCTCTTCGGGCTTTCATGCGCGCTGCCAGAATGGTCCACAGTCCGTTATCGAGATCGAATTCTGCCCATTCAGCCTCGGTGACTTCGGCTGGTCGTGCCAGCGTCCACCACCTAAGCCACATACAATAGTTAACCTGGTACAAGCCACGACTATTGTCAAAACAGCTTAATAACTTCCTGATTTGCTGAGGATTCGGTGTTTGCTGGTGCTGTGTCTTATTGGCTGGAAGGGCCTTACGCGCAGGCCAGACAGCGTCACTATCAGCTCTAAGTGTCCTTACTGCTAACTCAAAAACTGATGAAACGGTGCGACGAGCTTCATCCGCAACCACTCTTTAGCGATCAGCTCAAAAGTATTAAATGTGTCGTTAATCTTGCGGATCTTATCTAACTGGCGAGCCTGTGTCGGGCTAACACCATCCGCGGCTTGCTTGCATTTCTCGCGGGCTTCGGAAAGTCTGACAGTCGGGTAGTCGCTCAGCGCAACAATGCTTGATTTACCGTTGAGTTTAAACCGATAGCGCCATGCCTTTTTGCCATTGGGTTTCACTTCGAGGTAGAGACCATTGTAACCCTTGAGCCGATAGAGTTTTTCTTTCGGCCGGGCAGTGCGGGATTGCGTATCAGTGAGCATAATTTGGCATTGTTTATTTATTATACCGTTGTTGTACTCACTTAAAATGAAGATAGAAGAATGTTGTACTCATCCATGTACTCATTTTTGACAGCGTTGTTACGAGATGAATTGAGACATTATGAAATAAAAAAATCCACGCCATGGCGTGGATTTTAAAGAGTTTCGCATCTTCATGAGATTCAGTAAAACCCCATGAGACAACAATCTTTAATCAGACGTTAAACAGGAAGTTCATCACATCGCCATCTTTCACGATGTACTCTTTACCTTCTGAACGCATCTTGCCGGCTTCTTTAGCACCTTGCTCGCCT
>Ga0308161_1005482_pt1 | contig 11124 bp, 9 predicted proteins | sample PhyFR2_FD_201034 | JGI IMG/M metagenome (GOLD analysis project Ga0308161, IMG submission 201034) | Phyllosphere microbial communities from UC Gill Tract Community Farm, Albany, California, United States - DLSLF.R2 | ecosystem: Host-associated > Plants > Phyllosphere > Unclassified | place: USA...
CGCCCGGAACGAAGAGCGAGAACCACTGGCAGTCGGGGCCGGGCACGGCATCCGCGAACCACAGGAAGCCACCGGATCCGCCGAGGAACAGCTCCACGTGAATGGGCGTGTACTTCAGGATCATCTCCGCGACCAGCAGAAGCAGGCCGACACCCGTGATGATCGAGCAGATCTGGTAGAACTTCAGGGCTCCGCGGATCGCCGGGAACGAGGCGAGCTTGGGGGCGCGGGGCATGGAGGCCAGTCTAGTCGCGGGATTCCGCGGCTCCCGCCGGACTGCTCGACGCGGAGCTTTCCGCGACGGCCTCGGCCTGTTCGTCCTCGAGATCCTCGACTTCTTTCTCCCACGCGTCGCGCGCGAGGCGGTACCAGAGGTACAGCGCGAAGCCGGCGAAGATGGCCCACTCGGCGGCGTAGAAGATGTTCAGCCAGTTGACCCGCGAGCGTTCGTCGGGCGCCGGGGAGGCGATGGCGTCGAGGGGGCCGATCGCCGTCTGCGAGGCGATGTACTGGCGGTAGACGTCGAGGTTCTGGGTGTCGTGCCACCGGCCCAGCAGCATGGCGGGCGACATCTTCACGAGGGTGAGGGGGTCGGCATTCGCCGGCGGTATCGACGCCCCTTCGTCGGAGATGAGTCGTCCCGTCACGTCCACGACCGCTGTCGGGTCCGCTTCGGCCTGGGCGCGCAGCTCGTCGGCGGCGGCGTTGGCCTCATCGAGGCTGCTCGTCCATCCGGTCGCGACGGCGATCGACGTCGGTGTGGTCGTCCCCGAAACGCGCAGCTGACCGGTCACCCAGTAGCCCTGCACGTCGTTGTTGAAGCGGGACGAGACGACGATGAAATCGGATGCCACCCACGTGCCGCTCGTCTCGACCCGCTGACCGACGAGAGGTTCCGGCAGGTAGTCGCCCGGCTTCACGACGTCGGCGAGAGGTTGCACGACCTCGGTCAGCCCCGGCTCGGGAGGAGAGGTGTCGACCGCGCGACCGAGCTGCCACTGCCCGAGCCAGGCGAGCACGCCCGCGACGACGAGCGAGAACGCGAGAAGCGCGATCCAGCGTGGCCGCAGCATGACCTCCCGCAGCGTCGGCGGGAAGATCTGCGGCGGTGCCGGCTCGGTCGTGGGGGGGGAGGTCATGGGGCTTTCGTGATCAGTGCCCGTAGGGGGCGACGACGACCTCGACGCGCTGGAACTCCTTGAGGTCGGAGTATCCCGTGGTGGCCATCGACTTCTTGAGCGCACCGATGAGGTTGGCGGTGCCGTCGGCGACGGGGGCGGGGCCGTAAAGGACCTGCTCGAGAGGACCCACGCGGTCGACCTCGACCCGGCGTCCGCGGGGAAGCTCGGGGTGGTGGGCCTCGGGACCCCAGTGGTACCCGCGCCCGGGGGCGTCGGTGGCGCGGGCCAGCGCGACACCGAGCATGACGGCGTCGGCACCCATGGCGAGGGCCTTCACGATGTCACCCGAGGTGCCCACGCCGCCGTCGGCGATGACGTGCACGTAGCGTCCGCCCGACTCGTCGAGGTAGTCGCGTCGGGCCCCGGCCACGTCGGCCACGGCCGTGGCCATGGGCGCGTGCAGCCCGAGCGTTGCGCGCGTCGTCGAAGCGGCGCCGCCGCCGAAGCCGACCAGCACGCCCGCGGCACCGGTGCGCATGAGGTGCAGGGCCGCCGTGTAGGTGGCGGCCCCGCCCACGATGACGGGGACGTCGAGGTCGTAGATGAACTTCTTGAGGTTGAGGGGCTCGGCCACCTTCGACACGTGCTCCGCCGACACGGTGGTCCCGCGGATGACGAAGAGGTCGACGCCCGCGGCGACGACGGTCTCGTACAGGTCGTTCGTGCGCTGCGGGGTGAGGGCACCGGCGACGGTGACGCCCGCGGCGCGCACCTCGGCGAGGCGGTCGCGCACGAGCTCGGGCTTGATCGGCTCGGAGTACAGCTGCTGCATGCGGCGCGTGGCGTCGGCCTCGGGCAGCGTCGCGATCTCGGCCAGCAGCGGCTCGGGGTCGTCGTAGCGCGTCCACAGGCCCTCGAGGTCGAGGACGCCGAGCCCACCCAGGCGCCCGAGCTCGATCGCGGTGCGAGGGCTGACCACGGAGTCCATGGGCGCACCGAGCACCGGGATCTCGAACGGGAACGCGTCGATGGTCCACGCGGTCGAGACGTCTTCGGGGTTGCGCGTGCGCCGCGACGGCACGACGGCGATGTCGTCGAAGGTGTACGCGCGGCGGGCGCGCTTGGCGCGGCCGAGATCGATCTCCATGGTCACCCGACCAGCCTACCCGCGCCCTCCGACATCGCCGTCGGCCGCGTCGGACTCCCCCGCAGACGCAGAGGGAGGCGACAACGGGTCGTCCGATCCCCGCAGGAGTCGCGTGAGAAGGCCGTCGAAGGCGAACAGCAGGAAGCCGATCGAGCCGAGTACCGGGCTCAGCACCATCGCCGCGGCGCTCAGGATGACCGCGCTGAGGCTCGCGCGGCCCAGTCGTCGCGCATCGTCCCGGGTCAGATCGGCGATCGCGCCCGAGCGCACGGCCCAGGCCCACTGCAGCCACCCCATCACGATCGCGAGGAAGAAGTTGACCGGCAGCAGCACGCGCCCGAGCAGCAGATCCGAGTGCGAGGTGTCCAATGACGACGTGAAGGGCACGAACACCACCAGCAGCAGCCGGATGTTGTTGATCCACATGCCGGTGTCGTCGATGCGCACGATCCACTCGAACTGCCGCACGTGGGTCATCCACATCACGCACAGGATGAGGAAGCTGATGACGAACGAGAACAGCGGGTGCGCGAGATCGAGAAGCCCGCGGGCGAGTTCGTCGTCGGTGGTGGGCGAGCCCAGCGACTGGTCGGTGAGCCCCAGCACGAGCAGGGTCGCCGCGATGGCGAAGACGCCGTCGGTGAACGCCTCGGTCCGCCGCGCCGACATCGACGCCGCCGGGTGACTGCGCCGTCGGATCATGCGCACAGCGTAGCCGCGCCCATCCGGCGCGTCACCGCGCCCGCACGACCCGTTTCTCGTCCCACACGGGCTCCGCCGCCTCGTACACCTCCCCGTCCGAGCCGAACACGACGAACCGGTCGAACGACCGCGCGAACCACCGATCGTGCGTGACGGCGAGGACGGTGCCCTCGAACCGCGACAGCGCATCCTCCAGCGCCTCGGCCGAGGCGAGGTCGAGGTTGTCCGTCGGCTCGTCGAGCAGCAGGAGTGTCGTGCCCGAGAGCTCCAGCAGCAGCACCTGGAACCGCGCCTGCTGCCCGCCGCTCAACGTGTCGAACGCCTGCTGGGCCTGCGCGATGAGGCCGTAGCGATCGAGCGCCGAGCTCGCGGCATCCCTCGGCATTCCCGCCCGGTTGTCGTCACCGCGATGAAGCAGGTCCAAGAGGGTTCTCCCGACGAACTCCGGATGCCGATGCGTCTGGGCGAACCACCCGGGGACGACCCGGGCGCCCAGGATGGCGCGACCGGAGTGGGCGACCCGATCGAGCCCGGCGCCCACGGTGGTGACGTGCCCGAGACGCGCGTCGGGGTCGGTGCCTCCGCCGGCGAGAAGACGCAGGAAGTGAGATTTGCCCGACCCGTTCGAGCCGAGCACGGCGACGCGATCGCCGAACCACACCTCGAGGTCGAACGGCTTCATGAGCCCGGACAGCTCGAGCCGCTCCGTCACCACCGCGCGCTTACCCGTGCGCGCTCCGCGGAGGCGCAGCTGCAGATCCTGCTCGGGCGGGCGCTCCTCGGGCGGTCCGCCCTGCTCGAACTTCGACAGGCGCGTCACCGCCGCCTGGTAGCGCGAGGCGAAGCCGTCGTTGGCGGCCGCGGCCACCTTCATGCGGGCGACCAGCGCGCGCAGCTTCTCGTGCTCATCGTCCCAGCGGCGACGCAGTTCCTCCAGGCGGGCCATGCGGTCCTCCCGCGCGGCGCCATACGTGCCGAATCCCCCGCCGTGCACCCACGCGGTGCTGCCCGCGGCTCCCCTCTCGAGGGTGACGATGCGGTCGGCGGCGCGGGCGAGCAGTTCGCGGTCGTGCGAGACGAGCAGCACGGTCTTGGCCGTGGCTCGCAACTGCTCCTCGAGCCAGCGCTTGCCGGGCACGTCGAGGTAGTTGTCGGGCTCGTCGAGCAGGAGCACGTCGTCGGGTCCGCGCAGCAGGGCCTCCAGGGCGAGCCTCTTCTGCTCGCCGCCCGACAGCGTCGACAGGTCGCGGAACCGCGCCCGCTCGTACGGCAGCCCGAGGGCGGCCGTCGTGCAGGTGTCCCAGACCGTCTCGTGCTCGTAGCCGCCCGCGTCGGCGTAGTCGGCGAGCGCCGAGGCATACCGCAGCTGGGTGTCGAGGTCGTCGTGCTCGATGAGGGCGTCCTCGGACGCCTCGAGCTCGATCGCCGCACGTCGGATGCGGGTCGGCGAGACGGACACGAGGAGGTCGTGGACGCTCTCTTCGTCGCGCCCGTGCCCGACGAACTGGTCCATCGCTCCGAGCGAGCCACCCATCGACACGACACCGCCGTGCGCCTTCTCGTCACCGCGGATGATGCGCAGCAGCGTCGTCTTCCCCGCGCCGTTGGGACCGACCAGAGCGGTCGTCACCCCCTCGCCGACGCGGAACGTCACCTCGTCGAGCAGGGGCCTGCCGTCGGGCAGCGTGAACGAGAGGGCGGCGAGGTCGAGGTATCCCATGGCGAATTCCGGGTCGGCCGCTCGTGGCGGCGGAGGCGACTGCGGATGCCCACGGCAGTCCCCCGTCGGCCCGCGGCTGGCGAGCCGGCCAGCTTATCGGCATCCGGATGCCGTGTCCCCAGCGACCACCCGGGCTTCGGGCGGCTACCGACGAGGAGCCGCGGCGAAACGACGACGGGCCGGGCAGTCGCCTGCCCGGCCCGTTCGTGGGGAACGCCTACTTCTTGTAGTTCGGCGCTTCGACGACGATCTGCACGTCGTGCGGGTGCGACTCCTTGAGTCCCGCCGAGGTGATGCGGACGAACTTGCCCTTGGTCTTGAGCTCCTCGACCGTGCGAGCGCCGACGTAGAACATCGACTGACGCAGCCCGCCGATGAGCTGGTAGGCCACGGCCGCCACGGGGCCGCGGTAGGGCACCTGGCCCTCGATGCCCTCGGGGATCAGCTTGTCGTCGCTGGGGACGTCGGCCTGGAAGTAGCGGTCCTTCGAGTACGAGGTCTTCTTGCCGCGCGTCTGCAGCGCACCGAGCGAGCCCATCCCGCGGTACTGCTTGAACTGCTTGCCGCCCTGGAAGACGATCTCGCCCGGCGACTCGTCGGTTCCGGCGAGGAGCGAGCCCAGCATGACGGTGTCGGCGCCCGCCACGAGGGCCTTGGCGATGTCGCCCGAGTACTGCAGGCCGCCGTCGGCGATCACGGGCACGCCCGCGGGGATCGCCGCCTTCGCCGCCTCGTAGATCGCGGTGACCTGCGGCACGCCGACGCCGGCGACGACGCGGGTGGTGCAGATGGAGCCCGGTCCGACGCCGACCTTCACGGCATCCACCCCCGCGTCGATGAGCGCCTGGGCGCCCTCGCGCGTCGCGACGTTGCCGCCGATGACGTCGACGTGGTCGAAGGTGGAGTCGGCCTTCAGGCGACGCACGATGTCGATCACGCCGGCCGACTGCCCGTTCGCGGTGTCGACCACGAGCACGTCGACGCCCGCGTCGCGCAGGGCCTCGGCGCGCTGCCACGCGTCGCCGAAGAAGCCGATCGCCGCGCCCACGCGCAGGCGCCCCTGCTCGTCCTTGGTGGCGAGCGGGTACTTCTCGCTCTTGTCGAAGTCCTTGATGGTGATGAGGCCGGCGAGCTTGCCGTCGTCGTCGACGAGCGGGAGCTTCTCGACGCGGTGCTTGGCGAAGGTCGCGATGACGTCGTTGGCGTGGATGCCGACGTGCCCGGTGATCAGACCGTCCTTGGTCATGACGTCCTTGACCTTGGTGGTCTGACGCTCGAAGCCCGAGACGAAGCGCATGTCGCGGTTGGTGATGATGCCGACCAGCACGCCGTCGGGGTCGACCACCGGCAGACCCGAGATGCGGTACTGCGCGCACATCGCGTCGACCTCGGCCACCGTGGCATCCGGGTTCGTGGTGATGGGGTTCGAGACCATGCCCGACTCGCTGCGCTTGACCTGGTCGACGATGCCGGCCTGGTCCTCGATCGAGAGGTTGCGGTGCACGATGCCGATACCGCCCTGGCGCGCGATCGCGATCGCCATGCGCGCTTCGGTGACGGTGTCCATCGCGCTCGAGAGCAGGGGCGTCGCCACCGTGATGCGGCGGCTCAGACGCGACGACGTGTCGGCCTCGCTCGGGATGACGTCGGTGTGGCCAGGAAGCAGCAACACGTCGTCGTAAGTCAGTCCGATGAATCCGAACGGGTCGTGCTGCTCCATGAATCCTCCTGCGCGCGCGGCGCCTGCTCGAAAAGGGACGTCGTCGGCTGGGGCGCGTGCGAGGCGCTCCGCCTGAAAGTGTAAGCGCCGGAGGGGCGTCTTTTCTTCCCCGCCCGCGCGGTATACCCCACCCTGCGCTCTTCCCTCTACCCCCGTTCCGCATTCTCGACGGCGCCGGAAATGCGCAACGCACAGCGAATCCATCGCATCCAGGTATCGTTCTCGCATCGACTGCTGCGATGGAAACAACGCGGCAATATTCCCGGACTACGGTGTCCGGGCGGCGACGGTCCACGTCGTCGAACGACCAGGAGGTTTCGTGACCACTCGGCAAGCATCCCCACGGATGCCTCGCCGTCGACGCTCGATCTTGACGCTGTTGTCAGGACTCTTCGCTGCCGCCCTGGTGCTCGGGTTCGCCCCGGCATCGACGGCAGCCGTCAACGATGAGGATCTTCCCTATTCGATCACGGTGAACGTGCGCTCCGAAGGTGAGCCCGTCGCTCAAGCGAAGGTGACCGCCACAGACGGTTCCTTCACCGGCGAGGCCACAACGGACGAGCGCGGTCGCGCGACGATCAAGGTCCCCACGAAAGAGGGGGCGTGGACGGTCGACCTCGACCGCAACTCGCTCCCCTCGGGAGTCACCGTCCCCGACGGGCAGGAGTTCGAGCGGCAGGTGCAGTTCGGCAGCTCCAGCACCGTCTCGAGCAACTTCACCCTCGGCGCCGCAGAGCGTCAGACGGTCGGCTTCATGGACCAGCTGCTCTCTCGCACGGTGAACGGCCTGAACTTCGGTCTCATGCTCGCCCTCGCCGCGATCGGCCTCTCCCTCGTGTTCGGCACGACGGGCCTGTCGAACTTCGCGCACGGCGAGATGGTGACCTTCGGTGCCATCGCCGCCCTCTTCTTGAGCGCCGGCACCGGGTGGTCGATCTGGATCGCCATCCCGCTCGCGGTGATCCTCTCGGGGGTCTTCGGACTCGCGATGGATGCCGGGATCTGGCGGCCCCTCCGGCGCAAGGGCCTCGGCATCGTCCAGCTCATGATCGTCTCGATCGGTCTCTCGCTCGCGCTGCGCTACATCTTCCAGATCTTCATCGGTGGTGGCACGCAGCAGCTCCCGGGGGCGTCGAGCGACATCATCCCGGGCCTCGGGTCGATCCGCATCAGTGTCACCGACCTGACCAGCATGGGCATCTCGATCGTCGTCATCGCGGCGTTCGCGTGGTTCCTCACGCGCACGCGACTGGGTCGCGCCACGCGCGCGGTGTCGGACAACCCGTCGCTGGCCGCTGCGAGCGGCATCGACGTCGACAACGTCGTGCGCATGGTCTGGATCCTGTCATCGGCGCTGGCCGGTCTCGCGGGCGTCCTGTGGGCCTACTTCCGCCCCGGCATCCGCTGGGACATGGGTTCCGGCATCCTGCTTCTCATGTTCGCCGCCGTCGTGCTCGGCGGACTCGGTACCGCGTTCGGAGCCCTCATCGGCTCGATCGTGGTCGGCCTCCTCGTCGAGGTGTCCACCCTGTGGATCCCCTCCGACATGAAGTATGTGGGCGCCCTCGTCGTGCTCATCGTCATCCTCCTCTTCCGGCCGCAGGGCATCCTCGGCCGCCGAGAGCGAATCGGGTAGGTAAACCATGGACTTCCTGCAGATCCTCTCGAACACGGCCTCGCAGATCCTCGCGCCGGCCACGTTCGGTTACGCCCTCGCCGCCATCGGCCTGTCGATGCACTTCGGCTTCGCCGGCCTCCTCAACATGGGCGTCGCCGGCTTCATGGCCATCGGCGCGTACGGCTTCGCGATCTCCATCCTGACGTTCGGACTCGCGTGGCCGATCGCGGCCCTGATCGGTTTCGCCGCCGCCGTCGTGTTCGCGCTCATCATGGGCATCCCGACGCTGCGACTGCGAGGCGACTACCTCGCCATCGTCACGATCGCGGCCGCCGAGATCCTCCGTCTGGTGTTCCTGACCTCGACCTTCCGCGGCGTCACGGGCTCGGCCGACGGTCTGTTCAACTTCCAGTCCGGCTGGCGCGGCGAGAACAACCCGCTCCCCGCGGGCGACTACGGCTTCGGCCCGTGGACCTACAACGCCAACCGGTGGTACGTCATCATTCTCGGCCTGCTCGCCGTCGTGGTCGCCGTGCTCCTGGTCTGGATGCTCATGCGCAGCCCCTGGGGTCGCGTCATCCGCGGCATCCGAGAAGACGAGGACGCCGTGCGCGCGCTCGGCAAGAACGTCTTCGCCTTCAAGATGCAGGCGCTCGTCATCGGCGGCGTGATCATCGCGGCGGGCGGCATCATCACCGCGATGGACACGAACGTGAACCCGAACGTGTACGTCACGTCGCAGACGTTCTTCGTCTACACGGCGTTGCTCCTCGGTGGGGCCGCGACGATCTTCGGCCCGGTGCTCGGCGCGGTGCTGTTCTGGGTCGTGCGCGCGTTCCTGTCGAACCTGCTGCCGGCGCTGTCCTCGATCGGACTGCTGCCGTTCCTCACCGCCGACCAGTCCCAGATGCTCGTCTTCGTCATCGTCGGCGTCGCGCTCATGCTGCTCGTGATCTTCCGCCCCCAGGGAATCCTGGGCAGCAAGAAGGAGATGACCTTTGTCCGATGAGTCCACGCCGGTCGTGCCCAGCGCTCCCGCGCAACGGGTGAAGGCGACCGGACTGCACAAGGGCGAGATCGCCCCCGGCGTCGCCAAAGTCGATCCGATCATCGTCGCCGACAACGTCCGTCGCGACTTCGGCGGCAACACCGCCGTCGACGTGAAGCACCTCGAGATCCCGCGCAACGCCATCACGGCGCTGATCGGGCCCAACGGTGCGGGCAAGACGACGCTGTTCAACCTGCTCACCGGTTTCGACAAGCCCAACAGCGGCCAGTGGTCGTTCGACGGTCGCAACCTCGCCGGTATCCCCGCGTTCAAGGCGGCCCGGATGGGCCAGGTCCGTACGTTCCAGCTCACCAAGGCGCTGGGCCTTCTGACCGTGCTCGAGAACATGAAGCTGGGCGCCACGAAGCAGAAGGGCGAGAGCCTGCTCTCGAGCATCCTCCCCTTCGTCTGGCGCAAGCAGGAGACCGCCAACGACGAGAAGGCGCGCGATCTGCTGAAGCGGTTCAAGCTCGACTCCAAGGAGACGGACTTCGCCGCGTCACTCTCGGGCGGTCAGCGCAAGCTCCTCGAGATGGCGCGAGCGCTCATGAGCGACCCGACGCTGGTCATGCTCGACGAGCCGATGGCCGGTGTCAACCCGGCGCTGACGCAGTCGCTGCTCGACCACATCCTCGACCTGAAGGATCTCGGGATGACCGTGCTCTTCGTCGAGCACGACATGCACATGGTCCGCCACATCGCCGACTGGGTCGTGGTGATGGCCGAGGGCAAGATCGTCGCCGAGGGACCGCCCGACACCGTCATGAAGGACCAGGCCGTGATCGACGCCTACCTCGGAGCCCATCAGGACGTCGACCTCGGCGTCGTCACGGGTCGCCACGAGGGGACGGTCGATTCGGCCGCCGCCGCCGAGCTGCTCGAGACCGCTCAGCAGGTCGACGCCGCGATCGACAACGAGTCGTCGCACGAGAAGGAGGACGGTCGATGACCGCCAACGTTGTCGAGCTCCGCGACGTTCACGCCGGCTACCTGCCGGGCGTGAACATCCTCAACGGCGCCAACCTCACCGCCGCTCCCGGCGAGCTGATCGGCATCATCGGCCCCAACGGCGCCGGCAAGTCCACGATGCTCAAGGCGATCTTCGGTCAGGTGAAGGTGCGCTCGGGCTCGGTCCTGCTGCAGGGCGAGGAGATCACGGGGCTGCGGGCGAACAAGCTCGTCGCGAAGGGCGTCGGGTTCGTCCCCCAGACGAACAACGTCTTCCCGAGCCTCACGATCGCCGAGAACCTGCAGATGGGTCTCTACCAGCGGCCGAAGGGGTTCACCGAGCGCGTCGACTTCGTCACGAGCATCTTCCCCGACCTCGCCAAGCGCCTGAAGCAGCGGGCGGGATCGCTGTCGGGCGGTGAGCGCCAGATGGTCGCCATGGGCCGCGCGCTCATGATGGACCCGAAGGTGCTGCTGCTCGACGAGCCGTCGGCCGGTCTCTCTCCCGTCCGTCAGGACGAGGCGTTCATCCGCGTCTCCGAGATCAACAAGGCCGGCGTGACCTGCATCATGGTGGAGCAGAACGCCCGCCGCTGCCTGCAGATCTGCGACCGCGGCTACGTGCTCGACCAGGGCCGTGACGCCTACACGGGCACGGGTCGCGAGCTCATGGACGACCCGGCCGTGATCGGTCTGTACCTGGGCACGCTCGGCACCTGAGCCGCGCTCCCGCCGGAAGGCCCGAGTCCCCCTGGGGCTCGGGCCTTCTTCGTTCGGTGAGGCTGCGCTCCCCCGCCCCTGCCGACGAGCAGCGCACCCGTGCACCCGGTGCGGCCGCGGGCTCCGCCATCCGCTTCCGTCGACGAGCCGACTCGCGCATCCGCCCGTCGCGCGGTGAACCCGGCCACCCGCCCCGCCGAAGAGCGGCGCGCTCGTCCGTCCGTCGCGGCCTCGGGCTCCGGCATCCCTCCCGCGCCCGTCCGACTCGACACCGGCGACGAGCCCGCGGAACCCGGATCGCGCCGCCCGCGTCCTACGGCCCCCGTCGGTGACCGATCCAGGATGCCGCGACGCCCCGCCGACGGGCGCGTCCCTCGTCC
>Ga0308161_1005483_pt1 | contig 11121 bp, 9 predicted proteins | sample PhyFR2_FD_201034 | JGI IMG/M metagenome (GOLD analysis project Ga0308161, IMG submission 201034) | Phyllosphere microbial communities from UC Gill Tract Community Farm, Albany, California, United States - DLSLF.R2 | ecosystem: Host-associated > Plants > Phyllosphere > Unclassified | place: USA...
TACAGCGGATTGCGCTGCAGAGCGCAGATTGTGAGCTGATTTTTGAGGACAGGATAAGCGGAAAGACCAGCGACAGGCCGGGGCTGAAGAAGGCGCTGCGGTGCCTGCAGCCCGGTGACACGCTGGTAGTGTGGAAGCTGGATCGGCTCGGCAGAAGTATGCGCCATCTGGTGATGCTGACAGAAGAGCTACGCGAACGTGGCGTTAACTTCCGCAGCCTGACTGACAGTATTGATACCAGCACGCCAATGGGCCGTTTTTTCTTCCACGTCATGGGCGCCCTGGCTGAAATGGAGCGTGAGCTGATCATGGAGCGCACCCGCGCCGGGCTGGCCGCCGCGCGTGATAAAGGGCGCATCGGCGGCAGGCGGCGGAAGATGACGCCGGAAACCGCAGAACGTGCCCGGCGGATGCTGGCGCAGGGCGCAACGCTGCTGCAGGTGTCACTGGTGCTGGACGTGTCCGTGAAGACGATCTACCGCTACATACCCGCCCCTGAACAGAAAGCCCTGCGCGAAAATCGGTTGTCTGTTGTGCCAGAGACGGCACAACGGCCAGCGCGTGCCCCGGCATAGCGGACCATAGACCATAGCGGAACCCCTTCACAGGAGAACCGCCATATGGCTCAGGATTATCATCACGGCGTGCGCGTTGAGGAAATCAACGAGGGCACCCGAACCATCACCACCGTCAGTACTGCGATTGTGGGGCTTGTCTGCACCGGCGACGACGCCGATGCGGCCACCTTCCCGCTGAACCGCCCGGTGCTGTTAACCGACGTACTCACCGCCAGCGGCAAAGCAGGGGAATCCGGCACGCTGGCCCGCTCACTTGACGCCATCGCGGATCAGTCAAACCCCGTCACCATTGTTGTGCGCGTGCCGCAGGGCCAGACCGAAGCGGAAACCACCGCCAACATCATCGGTGGCGTGACCGACGGCCAGCGCACCGGCATGAAGGCGCTGCTGGCCGCGCAGTCAGCCTGCGGCGTCAAACCCCGTATTCTGGGCGTGCCCGGCCACGACACCAAAGCCGTCGCCACCGAACTGCTGAGCGTGGCGCAGAGCCTGCGCGGCTTTGCCTACCTGTCCGCGTATGGCTGCAAGAGCGTTGAAGAGGCGATTGCCTACCGCGCCAACTTCAGCCAGCGCGAAGGGATGCTGATCTGGCCTGACTTCATCAGCTTTGACACCGTGCTGAAGGCGGACGCGACGGCCTACGCCACCGCACGCGCGCTGGGCCTGCGCGCCAAAATTGACCAGCAGACCGGCTGGCACAAGTCCCTGTCAAACGTTGGCGTGAACGGCGTCACCGGCATTTCAAAAGACGTTTTCTGGGACCTGCAGGACACGGCCACCGATGCGGGCCTGCTGAACCAGAACGACATCACCACACTGATCCGCAAAGACGGCTTCCGCTTCTGGGGTTCCCGCTGCCTCAGCGATGACGCGCTGTTTCAGTTTGAGTGCTACACCCGCACCGCGCAGGTGCTGAAAGATACGATGGCAGAAGCGCAGATGTGGTCCGTTGACGGAACTCTGAACCCGTCGCTGGCTCGCGACATCATCGAGAGCATCCGCGCGAAGCTGCGCAGCCTGGTGACTCAGGGCTATCTGATTGGCGCTGACTGCTGGCTGGATGAAAGCGTGAACGATAAGGACACGCTCAAGGCGGGCAAGCTGCTGATCGATTACGACTACACGCCGGTGCCCCCGCTGGAAAACCTGCTGCTGCGTCAGCGTATCACTGACCAGTATCTGGTCGATTTCAGCAGCCGCGTCAGCGCATAAGGAGACGAAAAAATGGCATTACCCCGCAAACTCAAGCACCTGAACGTGTTCAACGCAGGTAACAACTGGCAGGGGCTGGTTGAGTCGGTGACGCTGCCGAAAGTTACCCGCAAGTTTGAAAAGTATCGCGGCGGCGGCATGGCCGGTGCGGTGGATATCGACATGGGCCTGGACGACGGCGCGCTGGATACAGAGTTCACCGTGGGCGGCACCGAAGCGCTGCTGTTTAAGCAGCTTGGCACCGAAACCGTGGACGGCATTCAGCTGCGCTTTACCGGCTCCATTCAGCGCGACGACACCGGCGAAGTGCAGGCGGTCGAGCTGGTCACGCGCGGACGCTATAAAGAGCTGGACTCCGGCGAATGGAAAACCGGCGAATCCAGCACCACCAAAGTGTCCGCAACCAACAGTTACGCAAAGCTGACCATCAACGGTGAAGTGGTTTACGAGATCGACATCGTGAACATGATCCACATTGTGGACGGTAAAGACCTGATGGAAGCGCACCGCAACGCGCTGGGCCTGTAATCACACCGGCAGGCGCTGCGCCTGCCGCTTATCTCTCTTTTTAACGGAATCAAATCATGACAGACAAAGCTGCACCAAACGAAAAGGCCGTTGAGCTGGACACCCCGATCCTGCGCGGCAAAACCGAAATCACCTCCGTCACCGTGCGCAAGCCGCAATCCGGCGCGCTGCGCGGCACCCGCCTGCAGGCGCTGCTGGACATGGACGTGAACGCACTGATCACCGTGCTGCCGCGTATCACCACCCCGGCGCTGACCACGGCGGAAATTAACGAAATGGACCCCGCCGATCTGGTGAGCCTGTCGGTAGAGGTGGTCACTTTTTTGCTGAAGAAGTCGGTCCTGTCGGATTTAGCGACGGCCTGACGGTAGACGATCTGGTGGCGGACATCGCCACCGTCTTTCACTGGCCGCCCTCCGTTACCGAATCCATGACGCTGACCGAGGTGCTGGAGTGGCGGCACAAAGCAATCCTGCGACACGGGGCCAGCGATGAGTGATAAAAATCTGCGTCTGCAGGTTGTGCTGGGTGCGGTCGATAAGCTGACCCGCCCATTCCGCAGCGCCCGCGACAGCACCCGTGAGCTGGCTGGCACGCTGCGCGACACCCGCAACACCCTGAAAGAGCTGGACGCGCAGGCCGGGCGCATTGACGGCTTTCGTAAAACCCGCTCACAACTTGCCATCACCGCAAACAATCTCAAAGCCGCCCGCGAAGAAGCGGCGCGGCTGGCCATGCAGTTTACGGAAACAAACAAGCCCACAGCGGCACAGGCCCGCGTGCTGGAGCAGGCTAAAAACCGCGCCAGCCAGCTGCAGCAGACTTACAACGGGCTGCGCCTGTCGGTACAGCGTCAGCGTGAGGCGCTGGGCGCTGCCGGTATCGACACGAAGAAACTCAGTCAGGCACAGCGTGAGCTTAAAAGTCAGGCTGACGAGGCGCGCGCCGCGATTGACCGGCAGCAGCTGTCGCTTAAAAAGCTGGGAGAGCGGCAGGCAAAGCTGAGCGCGGTTCGTGAGCGATATTCCCGATCGCTTGAGGTGCGCGATCGCGTGGCCGGTGCCGGTGCGGCAACGTCTGCCGCCGGGCTGGCGATGGGCGCGCCGGTGCTGGCCGCCGTGAAATCTTCAGCGGCAATGGAAGACGCCATGAAGGGCGTGGCAAAGCAGGTTAACGGGCTGCGCGACAACAACGGAAACCGCACGAAGCAGTTCTATGACATGCAGGCCGCTATCAAGGCCGCCAGTGAGCAGCTGCCGATGGAAAACGGCGCGATAGATTACGCCGCGCTGGTTGAGGGCGGCGCGCGCATGGGCGTGACGAACCAGAACGATTCTTATGAGGATCAGAAGCGCGACCTGCTGGCTTTTGCCACCACGGCGGCGAAGGCGTCAACCGCGTTTGAGCTGCCCGCCGGTGAGCTGGCCGAAGGGCTGGGAAAGATTGCGCAGCTGTACAAAATCCCTACCCGCAACATCGAGCAGCTGGGCGACGCGCTGAACTACCTGGACGATAACGCCATGTCCAAAGGTTCGGACAGCCGGTGCTTTAGTGGGAGGAATTTTATAATGATCGCCTCTAACTGGATAACCGGCCAGCAGGGTGCGCCAGCCTTCCGGCTGACGATGGACGGGGCAGACATCACGCAGAAGCTGGAAAAGCGCCTGCTGAGCCTGACGCTCACGGACAACCGGGGATTTGAGGCGGACCAGCTGGACATTGAGCTGGACGACGCGGACGGTCAGCTGCAACTGCCGCGCCGTGGTGTCGTGCTCTCGCTGTCGCTGGGCTGGCAGGGTGAGGCGCTTTTCCCGAAAGGCAGCTATACGGTGGACGAAATCGAGCACAGCGGCACGCCTGATCGCCTGACGCTGCGGGCGCGCAGCGCAGACTTCCGGCAGACGCTGAACACGAAACGGGAGAAGTCCTGGCACAAAACCACCGCGGGCGAAATTGTCCGGGATATTGCCGGGCGCCATAAGCTGAATGCGGCGATGGGTGAGGACATGGTGGCAAAAGAAATTGACCACCTTGATCAGACCAATGAATCAGACGCCAGCTTTCTGATGCGCCTGGCTAAACAGTGCGGCGCGGTGGCCTGCGTTAAGGACGGCAATCTGCTGTTTATCAGGCAGGGACAGGGGAAGACGGCAAGCGGTAAGGCGCTGCCGGTGATCACCCTTCAGCGCAGGGACGGGGACAGCCACCGCTTCACCCTGGCGGACCGAGACTCTTACACCGGCGTGATCGCCAGCTGGCTGCACACCCGCGAACCGGCAAAGAAGCCGGTGGCGAAGGTGAAGCGCAGGCGACGTAAAACCACGACGAAGAAGAAGGAGCAGGAGGCTAAGCAGGGGGATTATCTGATCGGCACGGATGAAAACGTGCTGGTACTGAGCCGCACTTACGCAAACCGGGGAAACGCCGAACGGGCGGCCAAAATGCAGTGGGAACGCCTGCAGCGCGGTGCTGCGACGTTTTCGATTCAGCTGGCAAAGGGGCGCGCGGAGCTGTACACGGAAATGCCGGTGAAGGTCAGCGGGTTCAAGCAGCAGGTTGATGCCGGGGAATGGATCATCACAACGCTGACGCACAGCCTGAGCGCAGACAACGGATTTACTACCAGCATTGAACTGGAAGTGAAAATTGACGCATTAGAAATGGAATGAGAGCTATCCCAATATGGTTATTTTATGTATCATCCAACTCAAATGAGATTGAGGGGCTTATTATGATGAATTGTCCTTTGTGCGGTAATGCCGCACATACCCGCAGCAGCTTCCAAGTATCAAAGACAACCAAGGAACGTTATAACCAATGCCAGAACATCAATTGCAGTTGCACCTTCAAATCTCATGAGACAGTGTCAGAGATCATTATGAAACCGGGCAGCGTTAAACCTGTGCCACCGCATCCTGGAAGAAACCAGCAGCAGCCACTTTGGCTGTGATTGCTGCGGTATTCTTAATTGCCCGTACTGCACGGGCTTTTATACTCCAGGTATCTCACCTGTTTTTACAAAATCAGCAAATTGTTCTTCATCAAGAATTACCACACCTTTCATACGCGCCGCTGTAACTTTGGTCGGCCCCGCATTGTAGCCACAGCATAACAATTGAAGATTTTGAGTCACCGAACTTCTAACCGTCATACCGTTCGCCGCTGCGCACTCGATTAACCGTTCTTTGTCAGCCTTTTTGAATCCTGTAAAGCAGATGTCGAATGTGACTTCTTTAGGGCGACTTAAAGTAAAAAGGTGGCGGTAATTTTCAGGAGAGAATGCACCAACAGATTCAGAGGCTAATGATTCAGACTCGGTCTGTTTAAGGATGCGGTCTTTCCTGTAAGTTTTGAGCATATGCGTGTTAATGCAAACGCCCTGAATATGTTCTTCACTATAGCTCACTTGTACCAGTGAATGAGCCTTTATCTGGCCTCGGGCATTGATATAAACAAAGTGCATTTCTTCCATGTGATCACCTTTTAGGGGCTGTGTAAAACGAGCAGCGGTAGCCATCTGGCACGAAAGGCGGTGATAGCAGGGGGTAGGGTGAAAAAAATCTGCTGCCATTTTGCTGCCAATCGATTTTTTGGCTACAAAAAAACCGCTACGGATAGCGGCTCAAGTGCATGATTAATATCACTAAATTTGGTGGCCCCTGCTGGGTTTGAACCAGCGACCAAGCGATTATGAGTCGCCTGCTCTAACCACTGAGCTAAGGGGCCAGCGGAGCGGGGATTATAAAGTATCTCTTCAGAGCGATCCAGCACTCCGCCGCCGGTTGCTGAAATAATCAGCAGTGAATTAGCTGCTGATTTCTATAACAAATCTGTCGCTCTGCGTTAGCGAAGTTGTAAAACTGCGTCGCAAATGCCCGCTCTGTGCCGTTAAGAAAATTTCAGGTACTGATGCCCACATGAATATTCCTCTTCTGCAGATGAGTCAGCCAGACTCTGATACGCCTGTGACCCCCAGTCGTGGCGGCATGTGAAAAATCCTCAGGCTGGCATGCGGCCGGTGTAATATCTTAATCAGTGATGAATGCAGAAGAGAGGGCAGGAGGAGATATGGAGCAGCAGAGCAACAGGGCGCAATCACAATGCACGCGCAGGGGATCCGGCGCGGGCCTGAAAGCAGACGGAACCCTGTCGATGAACGTCCTCCGGTATGCACATGACAGCATCTGCACGGCTTCAGCCTCACAGGCTAAATATGAGCGGATACAGGGCTGTGCGCAAGAGCAGGCCACTCTGATGCTGCTGCGTATCCATAAAGCGTCACAGGTCTTCACACAGGTGGTGACAGCATGATCGAGCATGACATCCGCGATATCATCGCCCCGAACCTTGATGTGCTGTTCTGCGGCATCAATCCGGGCCAGTCGACCGCGCATCAGGGCTTTCACTTTGCGCATCCCGGCAATCGCTTCTGGAAGGTGATTCATCTGGCCGGATTTACCCGTCAGCAACTGAAACCGGAAGAGGAGCAGCGCCTGACGGAAACCGGCTGCGGGATTACCATGCTGGTCGAGCGGCCCACGGTGCAGGCAAGCGAATTAGCGGCGGATGAGCTGCGCGAGGGCGGCCAGCGCCTGACGGAAAAGGTCATGCACTATCAGCCCGCCGCGCTGGCGATCCTGGGCAAGGAGGCTTTTCGTCGTGCCTTTAAACAGAGCAGGGTTGAGTGGGGCAGGCAGCCGGCAGGGATGGGAGAAACGCAGGTATGGGTATTGCCAAATCCCAGTGGACTGAATCGCGCTTCACTGGAGGAGATGGTGGCAGCGTATCGCCAGCTCTATGTGGCATTGCACCCAGGATAAGGAGAGCCTGAGCCGGGCAGGGGAGAGGCGTTAACCGGCAGGCATAAAAAACCCCGGCGAACCGGGGTTTTCAGGACTTAATCGTCGAGGAAGCTGCGCAGCACTTCCGAACGGCTCGGATGGCGCAGTTTACGCAGGGCTTTCGCTTCAATCTGACGGATACGCTCACGCGTCACGTCGAACTGTTTGCCCACTTCTTCCAGCGTATGGTCGGTGTTCATATCGATACCAAAACGCATGCGCAGCACTTTCGCTTCACGCGCGGTCAGGCCAGCCAGCACGTCGTGGGTGGCAGAACGCAGGCTCTCTGAGGTAGCAGAATCCAGCGGCAGCTCCAGCGTGGTGTCTTCGATAAAATCGCCCAGATGTGAATCTTCATCATCACCAATCGGCGTCTCCATAGAGATCGGCTCTTTGGCGATTTTCAGCACCTTACGGATTTTATCTTCCGGCATCAGCATACGCTCAGCCAGCTCTTCCGGCGTCGGCTCACGGCCCATCTCCTGCAGCATCTGGCGCGAGATACGGTTGAGTTTGTTGATGGTCTCAATCATATGCACCGGAATACGGATGGTACGCGCCTGGTCGGCGATAGAACGGGTGATCGCCTGACGGATCCACCAGGTCGCATAGGTCGAGAACTTGTAACCACGGCGATATTCAAACTTATCGACCGCCTTCATCAGACCGATGTTACCTTCCTGAATCAGGTCGAGGAACTGCAGACCACGGTTGGTATATTTCTTCGCAATCGAAATAACCAGACGCAGGTTCGCTTCCACCATCTCTTTCTTGGCGCGACGCGCTTTGGCTTCACCGATCGACATGCGACGGTTGATATCTTTCACCTGCTCGATGGTCAGGCCGGTCTCTTCTTCGACCTGTGCCAGTTTCTGCAGGGAACGCATCACGTCATCCTGCACTTCCAGCAGTTTTTCAGACCACGGCTTGTTCATCGCCAGCGCGGCTTTGAACCAGCTCTCGTTAGTTTCGTTACCGGTAAACAGGGTAATAAAGTTCTTCTTCGGCATTTTGCACAGCTCAATACAGAGCTTCATGATCAGACGTTCCTGCGTACGGACACGTTCCATCATATTGCGCATGCTGCCGACCAGGTAATCGAACTGCTTCGGTACCAGGCGGAACTGTTTAAAGACGTCAGAAAGGTTCTGGATCTCGGCAATGGCGGCGGCGTGGCTGCGGCCTTTGCTTTTGATCACGCTGCGGGTGGTTTCGTACTGCTTACGCAGGTCAGAGAACTTCTCGCGCGCCAGTTCCGGATCGATAGAGTTATCATCTTCGGAATTGTCGTCATCCTCTTCATCATCTTCTTCGTCGTCGTTGCGATCGGCTTCAGAGAGTTCAGAGCCCACGTGCGTCGCGGTTGGGGCCAGATCTTCTTCTGCGTTAGGATCGACGAAGCCGGTGATCAGATCGGAGAGGCGCGATTCGCCTGCTTCGACTTTGTCATACTGATCCAGCAGATAGGTAATCGCTTCAGGATATTCGGCAACGGAACACTGAACCTGGTTGATACCATCTTCAATACGCTTCGCGATGTCGATTTCGCCTTCGCGCGTCAGCAGTTCAACGGTACCCATTTCGCGCATATACATGCGCACCGGGTCAGTCGTGCGCCCGATTTCAGATTCAACGCTGGATAATACCTGAGCGGCAGCTTCCGCGGCATCTTCGTCAGTATCGGAGCTGTTTTCATTCAGCATCAGATCGTCAGCATCCGGGGCTTCTTCAACCACCTGAATACCCATGTCGTTAATCATCTGGATGATGTCTTCGATCTGATCTGAGTCGACGATATAGCCTTGCTCCTTACCACGGGTGACAAGAAGCTTGAGCTGTGACTGCGGGTTTTGCTCCATAAGACGGTATCCACACTTCTGTTAAATTAGATTGGTGTCGGTCGGCAGCGCGCCAACAATAGCAGTGAAGGCGTTTAATTCTTGCCGCTGCCTTCGTCGCGGCGTGGGCTATGCCCAACAGTTATCGGCACTTAAGCCGCTTGTATAAATTCTGGTGCTTGTGGCCTGGCTTACCCGCCATTCCTGCCCCGGCAATGCTCGCTTTCTTCACATCCTTCAGACGCGGTAAACGATGCGCTGGCAGTGACAGACGTTGCGTCAACGGCCTATACGGCGGCGCTATTTCAGCTCCGGTAAAAACGCACGTGAGCGAAACGGCAACCCTGATCCTCAAACAGACAGGCTGCCCGCATTCACCGCGGGCAGCGTGTTAAAACTTATTTTCTGGCGAACGCCTGGCTGAGCGTCCAGAGCTCACGGCGCTCATCGGCGGTAAGTCCCTGGATACGTTCACGCGCAATCAGGAACTCCAGTCGCTCTTCAAGCGCAGAATCATAGATGCTGGCCAGCGAGTCCTGAAACACCGCTTCGGCTTCCTCATCTACTATCATGTGGTTCCAGATCGCCAGCGTTTCAAGCGTCTGACTAAAATTTGTCCCGCGATATAACTCTAGTAGCTGCCCGGTGGTCAATCCAGGATTCTCGTTACAACGGCCCACTAACTCGATAAAGAGCGGCAGGCCCGGCATTTTCGACTCAGACAGGCCATCCAGCGAGGGCACCATCGAGGCCAGCTGCGGATTCTGCACCAGCAGGGCGATAAGCACGCGCATGGTCGTCCGTTTAAGCGGTGGCGCGACCGGCGCAGCACCGCTGGCAGCCTGCTTCGGCATCAGCTTTTCAAGCTGATTGTCATCGAGGATCCCCAGCTTGTTCCCCAGCTCCTGACGCATGTAAATACGCAGGGTCTCGCCGGGGATCTGGGTAATCAGCGGTAAAGCCAGCGTGCTCAGGCGCGCTTTTCCGTCGCGTGAGCTCAGATCCACCTGCGGCAGCAGGCTATCAAATAAAAACGAAGAGAGCGGCATCGCCTGCTCCATCCTCGCTTCGAAGGCGGCTTTACCCTCTTTGCGTACCAGCGTATCCGGGTCTTCACCATCGGGTAAAAACATAAAGCGTAGCTGACGACCATCATTCATGTAAGGCAATGCGGTCTCAAGGGCACGCCATGCGGCTTCGCGGCCAGCGCGGTCGCCGTCGTAACAGCAGATGACCGTATCGGTGCTGCGAAACAGCAACTGAATGTGTTCAGCGGTGGTGGAGGTGCCTAAGGACGCGACCGCATAATCTATGCCGTACTGCGCCAGCGCCACCACGTCCATGTATCCTTCAACCACAAGCAGGCGGGCAGGTTCAGGATGGTTCTTGACCGCTTCATAAAGGCCATAGAGCTGGCGGCCTTTATGGAAAATGGGTGTTTCCGGCGAGTTCAGATACTTCGGCGTTTCGTTACTCAGTACCCGGCCGCCAAAACCGATGACGCGGCCTCGCTTATCGCGAATCGGAAACATGATGCGGTCGCGAAACCGGTCATAGGTCCGGCCTTTGTCATTGCTGACCAGCATGCCCGCTTCCATCAATGACTCGCGATCTTCCGTCTGCTTACCGAAACGTTTGAGAACGTTATCCCAGCCGGCAGGCGCGTAACCGATAGCGAAATGACTGATGACGTCGGCGCTCAGGCCGCGACGGTCGAGATAGTCGCGTGCAGGCTGTGCGCTGGACTGCTGCAGACCCTGCTGATAAAAGCCGTTCAGGCTCTCCATCAGCTGGTACAGGCTCTGGCGCTGATGGCGTTCCATCTGGCTCGGCCCGCTGCCTGCTTCGTAAGGCACGTCTAAACCGTGGGAAGTGGCTAACTCTTCAATCGTTTCAACAAACTCCAGTCGGTCGAAGTTCATTAAAAAGTCGATAGCGTTACCGTGGGCACCACAGCCGAAACAGTGATAGAACTGCTTTTCGCCGTTTACGGTGAAGGAGGGCGTTTTTTCATTATGGAAAGGACAGCACGCATGGAAATTCTTACCCTGCTTTTTCAGCTTAACGCGGGCATCGATAAGATCCACGATATCCGTGCGGGCAAGTAAATCGTTGATAAATACG
>Ga0308161_1005484_pt1 | contig 11118 bp, 9 predicted proteins | sample PhyFR2_FD_201034 | JGI IMG/M metagenome (GOLD analysis project Ga0308161, IMG submission 201034) | Phyllosphere microbial communities from UC Gill Tract Community Farm, Albany, California, United States - DLSLF.R2 | ecosystem: Host-associated > Plants > Phyllosphere > Unclassified | place: USA...
CGGCGTCAGAACGTGTGGTCGGGCTCATCACTTCAGCGTGGCCTTCTTCCGGTCCAAGCGCGACTGGACGAGCATCCAGAGGACGATGCCCTGCGACACGAGGGTGGGAAGGTCGAGGTCGATTTCGATGGCCGAAAGGGTGATCTTCACGGCTGCTCCTGGGTCGTCGGACGAGGGTGCGGGCGCGCCCACACTCGGGAATATCGACCCCGCGAGCCGTGGCTCGGCCCTGGTCGGTCCGGTTGTGCGGGTGGTAAGTCGTCTACTATCGGATTCCGTTCAGCGGACTGGATCTGCCCGCCGAGCACTTGCTTCCGTCCGACCGACACCTCCTCTGCGCGGGGGAGTTGATCCGCTCTTCAATGCCGTTCGCGGGATCCCAGCGCGCGGGACTATCTACTCATCGGCCGCGCCTCAAGCGGGCCAGGAACTGGCGCCCGGCAGGCGTCTTCTACGTCGACGAGGGCCGGGTCGTCCTTCGCGAAAAAGCAGCCTGATGTTGCGGATGGTCGCACCTGCTGCGGGAAGCTCCGTTACCGCTTGGTTACCGGCGTAGTCGCCGAGGCAATACGAAAGAGCCCCAGATGCCCGTCGCAACGGGGATCTGGGGCTCTTGATCGTGGCGGGCCGTTTGTGTATCTCGTGGATGCCCGTGTTGGCGCGGATCCGACGGCGCTCCAACCTGGGTTTCCCCCGAGTGAAGGCGGATTTTCCCGCCGTACGAAACACCTGGTCAGCACGCCCATGTGGACGCGACGGGAGCTGCACACCGACTAGGACGCGACAACCGCTACTGCGATCGATGCCGCTTCGACGCCCGTTGGCATGCAGAGGGCCGCCCGTCATCGCCGCGGAGCCGGTTCAGTGAGGTGGAACCAGGTCGCTCGTGCAGCTGCCAGGCGGAGTAACTAATCGGAGGGTCGCCGCGTCGCGGGAAACGGGGCGCGCAGCCGCCGAGGTGCTACTTCTGTGCGAGCCGCACGGCCTCTGTGGCTGGCCTGTCCACATTCCGGTCCATGAAGGTGAGTGTGATGTCTCCGGCGGTGAGTCGGTCGGTCCAGTAGGACCCGTCGAGGGTCTTCGGGTCGATGCCGTTGACTTGGAGCACCGTGGTGCCGCGGTGCGGGTGGCTGCGATCGTTGTGCTCTTGGCGTGCCCGGTTTGCGTACGTGAAGTACAGGGCTCGGCTCTGTTTGCTCTCCGGGTGGGTGATCAGCGCCGCCGTCGTCGAACTTGAGCTGCTCTGGTCGGTTTGGAGGCGGATCGACATCGTCCAGAACGTCTGCTCGATGACTATGGCTCCGACGATCGGGCCCCAATTGCCTCCCTCCGGTATGCGGCTGTTCGCGTTCGGTGCCAACGCCGCCCGCCACGTGCCGTAGATGCGCGGACGCCCGATGATTTTGCTGACTACGGGTAGCTTCCACAGCCAGAGGTCGAAAGCGACGACCGCGAAGCCGACGAGGGACGGGACGTAGGCAAGGAGCCGTCGGAGGTCGTAGTCGAGGTTGAGGCCTGTGAGGAAGAGGACGGCTGCCCAGATGGCAGAGACGGTGACCGCGATCCTGCGTGCGAACGGCGCGTTCGAGTTCATCAGACGTATCCGAGGTGCTTCAGGGTTCGGAACGCAAGGAAGCATCCGTCTTCCGAGGTCCACTTCTTCTCACCTCGGAAGAGCCACTTGAGCTCGTTCGGCTCCTCCCACTTCTCGGAGTCGAAGTCGTCCTCGTGAAGGTTGACGAGGAGGTACTGGAGCGCGGCACGGAAACCGTCGGCGAGCTCGAGACCGCGGTTGATGATCGAGTCGGGCACGTTCCAGACGAGGCACTCCATGAAGTAGGAGGGAAGGCCCTCGATCTGGCCGTCGTCTGCGAGGAAGTTCTCGGCGTTCTTCAGCGCGCGCACGTACTTCTTGTAGCGCCCGCTGGTGCGTCCGTCTTTCGCGATTCCGTTGGCCCTCTGCTGTTCGGGGAAGTTGTTGATGGCTTCGCCGTCGGTGGAGAAGACCCGGCTTCCGATGTGGATGGCGCGACGGTCGGGGCTGTCGAAGCGACGGAACTCGAACGACGGGACGACGTCGGTGCTCGGACGACTCCCGGGCACTTCGTCGATGGTGATGGCGACGTTGCCGCCGGTGTCCACATGGGCTGGTCCGTAGGCGTTCCTTAGGGCGGCGAGGACCTCACCCCGCCATTCGTCCTTGTCGTCCCATCGGCCTCGATAGGGACTTGCGTTCGGGTCGGGTGAGGGTGCACCGCTACGCGGCAAGTACTCGTAGTAGTAGAGATCTCGGTTTTCCACCACGATGTCGACATCGCTGTCAGCGCGAACGTTGGTCTGGTTCGCGTAGGAGCCCTTCGGGTAGACCTTGATGACGTTCCGGTATCCATCGAACGCCGGGTGCGCGTCAATGGCAGCACGCACCATGCGTTCCGCGCGTTCCATGCGGATGTCCTCGGCCGAGCTCGATCGACTCATCCACCGCTCGAGCACCGCCTTCCGTTCATTGGGTCCCATGCCCTGGCCTCCTGCTCTTCGTTCGCTGCTGTACTCCGCAGGTTAAAGGGCGGCTCCGACAGAGGCGACTACGCAGTCCACCGATTTGTTAGCGACAGGCAGGCGTTCACGGCGATCGAACTCGAGGTTCCGGCTCCGTCACACGAGTGACCGGACGTCTGCCCGGCACTGGTCCGGAGTTCGGAACGGTGCGCACTGGATACTGTGAGCCGTGGTCGAATATCTCAGGTCGCATGACGTGTCCGTGCAGTACGTGTTCTGGCAGCGCGAGCACCAGCAGGTGCGGGCGTTCCTTGTCCACACCAACGAGGGCATGTCGGACTGGTTCGACAGGCAGTGGGCTGCGGCGAACGACCGTGCGGACGAGATCTTCGACCCGGAGCGCCACGACGCCGGACTCGCCGCAGAACTTTTTGAGCAAGCGACTGACGTTTGGCCGGAGGACTTCTTCCTCCAGCTCTCATCGGCGGTAGTCAAGGACGCGGTGACCTTATACGAACTGTTCCTGGAGTCACTGGCTGACGAGGTCCTGTCGAACTACGGTGTCCGGCTCGCAACCACTCAAGCCGAGAAGACGTGGCAGTGGGACGACTGCGTCGCGTTCTACGACTCCTACCTCGGCGTCGATGTCGCCACCGCCCGGATCCAGGCTGCGCGGTGGATCCGGCACAAAATGACACACCAGCGCTCCGAGATTCGGACACCTGCAGGCCGAATGGAGTTCGAGCAACACCTCGCAGCGATGCATCTCGACGACGTCAAGACAGACGGCACCTATATTGCGTTGGCCGACCACAAACCGTACTTCACCCATGGCGTCGAGCTAACCCAAGGACAGACACTCCGCATCCTCGACATCATCGCGGACGAAGTCGCCTCCGTCGCACTCGCCGCGTTCCCCTTCACTCATGGGAACAGCAGCAGCATTCCCCTCCTCGCGCTTCGGGAGGGGGCGTCGATCCGAGTAAAGGGCTTCCCGGACAAGCTACTGCGGTTCTCCGACGGAGGTCCGGTCCCCCCGAGCTCGTGAGAGCACCGTGACGCCGCTGGAGCTTCGGTCGGTGTTGCACTCGCGCCGCCGATCCCGACCGGGATCGTGCGGGCGGCCCATGACGCCAAGCAAGAGGATCGGGCCAGTATGGGCGACGACAGTTCAAGCCACAGATCTTCGCCGGTGTGCTTATCGTGGCGCCTCCTCGCGATCTCGTCGGTGCGGGTTCGTATCCTGTCGTTGCGAGTCAACTTGGACGCTTTTCGCCGCTGCCCTCGGAACTTCGGCGACGGCGAGACCTGTCCGAGCGTGAGAACGAGATCGGAACCGAATGGCGTGACGATTGTCCCGTCGGGGTGGGACAGAAGGTCCTCGCGGTTCTGCAGGAGACGACGAACGCTGCACATCGAGTTCTCGTCCGCGCTGACCGCCATCGGCGTATCGGCGCCGCCGATGGCAGCTTCGACATCGACGCGTCTGACGTCCTCACCGGCGATGGCGACGATAACGACCGGTTGGATGTCGTCGCCGCCGTGCTGTACGCGGTCACCGCATTGGCCGATGAGGATGAAGAGCCGGTTGAGGTCGAGGTCGGATGGAATCAGGAATGGGTTCCTCCGACGTACGATCCAGACGCGCTCGTGGAGACCGTCAACGACATCCTTCTCGGCTACCGCGTCGATTGGGCGTGGGACGCCGGCCGATTCCAGCAACGCGGTAATCATGTGCTGCACGCCGAAGTCGTGAAGCCCGCGTCAACCTTCCTAGATCTGAGCCCGAAGTTCGCTCGCGCCTCGGCCGGATTCGAAGCAGCCCTGACGCGGCTGTCGGAGAACAGACCAGCGGTTGCGATCACCGACGCGGCGACAGCAGTGCAGGAGTTCTTCCGCGCCCTCGGCGTTGAGGGACAAAGCATCTCGGACCAACTCAACGGCGCTGCGACCGCCGGGATCATCTCCCAAGCAGACAGGAAGCTCCTGAAACCCTTCATCGATTGGGTGAACGCGGACCGCTCGGCCCGTGGCAACGCGCACCAGTTCCGTGACGACGAGGTCACGAAGGCAGACGCTTGGCTGGCTATCCACGTCGCTGCAGCGCTCATGGTGCGTCTAGCCAACGAGGAACCGCGCAGCATCGAGCTCATGCGTGAGGAACGAGCGCGAGAGACGGCACTGCGTGCAGACGCCGAAGAGGCGGAGCGACTACGTCGGCAGCGCGAAACGGAATCACAGGTTGCCAGCCAGGAGTGGGCGCCTCCGAGCCGGTACGACGACGAAGTCCCATTCTGACCCGGCGGTAACACTGGGCTCGCACCCTCGACCTGCGCGAAGGGGGCAGCCTCCGTCTCTGAGAGCGCAATGTGATTGAGCCTCGGAGGGATGTAAGAAAGAATTCCAGCACGCCGAATCCCTCCATGGTCACTTCCGATAGGGTGGGCGGCACACCTCTCCGAGGCAAATGTGACCATTTCGTCACCAAAATCGAAACGGCGCGCGCATCTTGCAGCCTGCGGCAGTCATGCACGCGGCCCTGTTCCTCGGCTTGTGGGCGCCGATTTGGATCGGCTTCGAGGGCTGGGGCTCCGCTCACCCCTTGTTCTTCCTGGCGATTCTGGCGCGAACAGCGCTGTTCATCATTGGTGCAGTGTCGCTTTCCGCTTTGGGGCGTCGCGGACGAGCAGTATCAGGCCGGGCGCTAGCGGCATACTTGCGGCCGTGCTCGCATACCCGGTGCTACTAGCCGGCGTGGTGTTCACTGGCGCCTGATCGCCGGGCGCCCACGAACGACGTCGCTTTCCTCCCGCGGAGTCGTCCTGCGCGGCCGAACGCAGCGATACACAGAAGGTGCAGGACGCTACCCGAACCTAGACGCTCGCCCAGTGCGACTGGCATCGACCTACGTCAGGGATATTTCGAGGATGGCGCCGACGTCCGAGACGGCAGCCGCTGCCGGCTGCGTCTCGGTGGGCGCCGAGTTCAACGGTCGGGATTTCGCGAACTCACGCTGCGCTCCTGAGACCTGTTCTGCGTCCGTGTCGCGAAGCGCCGCCGCGACGTTCGTGTCAACGCCGTGGAAGACGCGGACCCGAGAGTCGGCGACGCCGGGCACCTCGGCCACGAACTCTTCACCCACAAACGTCCGTCCGCCATAGTCGCGATGTGCGTCAGCATCCGAGGCGCCGTCCGTGGACGACCCGAAGCGCGGATACCACTGCCGCGCCACTGTGCGGAGGCCGGCGAACTGCGACAGAGACCCTAGCTCCACGTTCGCCGCGGTTGCGAAGAACGGCGCGGGGCTCACATCAATTCGTGGTGCCTGCAGATCGTAGTAGCGTTCGACGTTGCGCCACGACTCGACGGCGAGCTGGTCGCGGCGCCACTCCACAGGAGGCTCTACTGGGTCGATGGCATGAATCTCGACCCCGTCAGCGGCAGACACAGTCGAGACCGCAAGCCCTGTGATTGGTCGCCCACCAATCAGTAACCCGCCCAGTTGCGTCGCAGCCCGCCCGAGTTGCCGCGTCACCGTCGATCGGCTCACAGTTCCCTTCGACTCAAGCAGCTCGTAGACGGACACGCCGGACTGCTGTGGGTCCTCATAGCGCAGAAGGTAGTCCGGTTGACGCTTCCCAGCCCGCTGCATCCCGGGCACCCACCCGTTGAATAGAGCACGGTCGACATCCATCACGCTGACCGGTCCGACCCCGGGAACTCGGGCCTGTACCCACTGTTTCGCGGCGAGAACAGCGAACCCGATGCCGATCTCTTCTGAGATCACCCGACGCTGGTTAGCGCCAACATCCGCAATCGCCCCACTGTCGAGGCGCAGCCGATTCGTCGAAGGATCCCAGTCGAACAACCCGAGGTAGCGCAGTACCGACCACCACCTGGTGAAGGGCGCGAGTAAGCGTGGGGTCCGTAATGCCGTGCCGAGCGACAGCTCCAACAGCGCGTCCAACGGCCGCAGCGTCAGGTCTGTCGACAACACAGGAACGTGGACGATACCCGCCTTCGTGGCGATCGTCGGATCCTTGCGCTGCAGTTGGGCCTGCGTCGCCCGCACACGGGATGCGAGGCCCGGGGTGCTTACCGCGGCAACGTTCCCCGTCGACGCGACCACCTGCAGTGCGTTGAACAGAACCGACACGTCTCCCCCAACCGTTGCCCCCACCTTGGCAGACCTCCGCTATCAACAGCGACGCCCCAGCCGCGAACGAGCATTGAGGGCCGAGCCGTATGACTCGCCGTCCGCGTTGACCTTGAACTTCGGAGCAGGCACTGGGGTCGCAGGGACGCGTTCCGCGGCTCGCACACCAGCGGGCTCACCAAGAGGGGCGACTCCCGCACCGGATGCTGAGCCGGACGAGATCCCGACCAACCCCGCCACGACGGCACCTACCACGACGCTCGAACCAAAGATCAGGCGCTTACGCTTGGGACTGCTGCAGGCTTGATTGCCTCCTGAGAGGTAGGGGCATTGGCTCCTGCTGGAAGGATGTGCGCCATGGCGCACGGCGTATCCGGAAGCGCTCCGCCCTTTGGGGCTCAGGCAGCAGGCTTGCTGGCGCCGATCGCCGAGGCAACAGCCCGCTGCACATCGCGGTGATCTTGGCTGATGCACTCGTACTCGCCCTGTCAGGGCTTCGGTCGAGCCGAACGCGGCTGCCTGGCCTGCTCGGCCTTCGAGGACAGCCACATATGCGACTCGCACCGACTCCCGTGGAGCGAAGGCTGATACACAGGTAGCGGTATCGACGCACTCTCAGTACTCTCACTGCAACTGCAATCGACGGGGGCGGAATACCATTGGCACTGAACGACGCGAACAATAGGCGTGGAAAGCTTGGAGAGCTTGCGGTAGCGAGTGAACTCATCTCATCTGGATGCGCGGTCAACTCGCTGACGTTCATGGACTTGGGGTTGGACCTGCACGTGCAACTCCCCGAAGGGCTGCGAGCTCCCTCTCCGGACGCGCAGACCTGGCGAATGTCCGGACGGGCGGCTCACGTGCAGGTGAAGAGCACGAAAACAAGAAGTCTTCCGAGCATCAGCGTCGAGACCGCCGATACCTGGCGCCGAGGCGCGCAGTCTGGCCTACCTACGCTGGTAGTGGCCGCCATCCCACAGGACGATGAGACGACGCAGCTCCGCCTGTTCGACCCGATTCTCGTAGACCGATACGCAGCCAAGGCGAAGGCGGCTCGGCGTGACGAATATCGAATTCCGGTGTCCATGGGGCTGCCGCTGAGCAAGGGGGACCTCCTGGGAACCGTTGCGGCATGGGTCCGCGGTTCCCAATACGTCTTCAGCGACGCTGTGGGGCTCACGTGGGGTGACGACGGCGAGGGAACCTGGGAGGAGGCCATATATCTCTTCGCCAGGCTCACCGTAATCGTGGAGGCCCACTTCCGACGAGACCCCATGATCGAAGACGGAGCGCAGTACGGCAATATAGCGGAGACGCTCGCTCTGAGATTCCTCGACGGAGCTGGAGTCGACGATGCCTTCCTCGACGACGTGCACGCGGATGCAGTCGATTCGCACGGAACTCGTACCGGTGCCACCACCAACCGGGACGTCATTCTTGTGACTGCTGCTGAGGCTGTGCACGATGCCTCGACGCAGGATGAGGGCTGGAGTGAAGCACTTGCTCCGCTCTCCGCGATCACGGACGCGACCACGGAGTTCGACGCGATAGCCAAACTCGGCGATCTTTGCCGACTATACGGACAGGGCTCCAAAAAGGCCCCGTCCCTTCGCCGTGGCTGATCCGACTCACTGTCGCTGTTTGCGCCTCAGCCGGAATCGCGAAGCAGCTGACCTGGAAAATCGGCGAGATTCTTCGCACGGCTAGGCAGATCAGCGTTCAACCACTGCTATCCGGATGTCGGGCATCGTCGATGCAAGAGCACCAGGGTGATGGAGACGGCGGAGTGCACCCTAAAGGTCGGCGGGCACCGCGGTCACGGTGACCGACGGTCCGGGTCAGGGTCAGGAGCCGCGCCCGAAGGCGACGAGCCTGGCCGCCGATCCGACCCTCGCCGAGCCCGAAGGCCATCGAGCTTGCTCATCGGCCTTTCATTCCTCTACCGGAAACCTGCTTCTTCAAGTTCGCGGGACAACTGGTACTGCCAGTTCCCGTCCGGGTACTGGATGCAGCTGAGCCCGTTAGGCCAGCTGTGCCCGAGCGTGCGGTCAAAACCTACGGTCGCGCCCTCTTCTGCGACGCCGTGCCTGCGGGTGGTCAGGTGCCCTTTGGTCTCTGGCTTCGAGTCGCTGTACCTCTTCCTGACGGGCGTCGTTTGCGAGCCGCTTAACGCGAGCTAGTCAGAGGTGTTAGGTGCACTGCTGCCGCGTCAGAGCTGCGGCGCGCCGCATCCGACATCGGGCGCGACTGTGATGGCTCACCGATGCGCCCCGGAAACGAGAAGTGCCCCGGCTATAACCGGGGCACTTAGAAGATAAGTCGAGCCTTCTCCGGACAACCAGCAGGGGCGCTGTGGCGCTTACGTGAGGTCCTAGCGGCCTCGAATGAATCAAGAAGAGCCGGAAGAATCGCGACCCGGCAGCCGAAGGAGGTGATATCAAGGCCTCCGACTGGGAGATGGTGTTCATGGGGAACATCATCATGGACGTCCACGAGAACCCCGACGCGGACAAGGAAGGCGCTCCGCCGCCGCTCATCCGAGCCGCGAGCCTCAGCACACCGAACAAGCGAATCGGCGAGCACACCATCGCCCTCGTCGACTCACTCCTCGACCGTGGGTACGACATCACCCGCCTCGTTTTCGACCGTGGTTATAGCCAGCTCACGACCGAGCAGTTCCACCAGCCCCTCGCCGACCGCAACATCGACGTCGTCAAGGACTACAAGGGCGGCAAGCACGGCTCGCAACTCGGCATCAGCAACGGCGTCGGCGGTGCCCCCTTCGCTGACGACCGGTTCTTCTGCGCCGGCACACCGAAGCACCTGCTCGAGACCGGGAAGAACTTCGACGAAGGAACCATCACCGGAAGGAACTCGCTCAGCGCGAAGACTACGAACTGCACCTGCACGACCGCGCGAAAGACGGTTCGAAGATGCGGTTCGCCTGCCCCGCGCTGGGACCGTCGCCGACGGTTGACTGCCCGTTGCGGGAACTGCACGCTAAGGCGAAGCCGTCCGAGGAAGCGGACCGGCCCCGAATCTACGAGCGGGATATGCCGCAGCTCGCAGCCGAGAACCGAGTCTGCTGCCAGAGCACCATCACGGTGAAGGCAAGCGACAACGTTAAGAACCGGCAGAAACTCCGCTGGCACAGCAAGGAATGGTGGCGGACCTACCGCGTCGGCCGGAACACCATGGAGAGCCTCAACGACACCGTCAAGGACGACATCGAACTCGACAAGTCCTCCCACCGCCCCATGCGTGGCATGGCTGCGCAGCAGTTCGCCTTCGCGCTCCTCATGGTCGCGACGAACATGAAACGCATCGTCGAGTTCGAACACCAGCTCTACATCCTCGACAAGCGCACCAAAGAAGGCCGCCCACCTCAGCGTCGCAAGCAGAAGCACGAACTCCTGCAGCGTCGCCGCGACCGGCTCGGCCGCTCCAACTACAAGGCCAACCCCGACCCCGTGAAGCTCATCCCGCTGCAGCGGACGTAAACCGTCGCGCCGCCCCGAACCGAACAAGCACCACCAGCACCCCGGACGCTCCACCGTGCCCAAAAACGCTCAAGAGGCGTCCGGGGTGCTTCAGCGCGCCCGAAAACTCGAGCACCGAGCCCTTCGATGGCAGGACAAGGCCGAACCCGCCCACTGAACGCCACGATCATCCACCAGAGCAGCCCAAGAACGAGAAAAACCCCCGGCCGGAGCCGGGGGTTCTTCTTTTGGGCCAAGTTTCGCAAACCGTTGAGGTCAGAAACACAAACGGCCCCGTGGCGGTACCGGTGGGATTTGAACCCACGGTGGAGTTGCCCCCACACATGTTTTCGAGACATGATCCTTCGGCCGCTCGGACACGGTACCGGGAGAGAGTTTACACGATCCGGGAGGCCCGTGATGACACCCCGGGTCGGCTCCCCCTCCACAGGCGGTCACCTGCAGGGCGCTCCCCACACCCACAGGTCCTCCTCGTCTCCGGCAAGACCGGCGGGCGTACCGTCCACGGCATGAGATCCCGCACGCTCATCGCACTCCTCACCTCCGTCGTCGGCAGCCTCGGCGTCGTCGGTGCCGCAGCCGTCGGTGCCCGCGCCGGCGTGAAGGGCCAACGGGCAGCGGCGCAACGGGTCGTCGACATGCTCCCGATCCACGCCGACTGGTGGCGGGAACGACAGCAGCACGAGGGGCAGCTGCTCTACGTGGCGATCGGCGACTCGGCAGCGCAGGGCGTCGGTGCGACCGCACCCGGGCGTGGCTACGTGGGGCTGCTCGCACGGCGCATCCGGCACCGTTCCCACATGTCGGTCCGGGTGGTGAACCTCAGCGTCTCCGGCTCGACCACGTGGGGCGCGAAGCGTGATCAGCTGCCGAAGCTCCGGCACTACGCGCCCGACATCTGCACGGTGTCGATCGGGGCGAACGACATCGCCGACTTCGACCCGGACAAGTTCGAGCGGAACA
>Ga0308161_1005490_pt1 | contig 11110 bp, 8 predicted proteins | sample PhyFR2_FD_201034 | JGI IMG/M metagenome (GOLD analysis project Ga0308161, IMG submission 201034) | Phyllosphere microbial communities from UC Gill Tract Community Farm, Albany, California, United States - DLSLF.R2 | ecosystem: Host-associated > Plants > Phyllosphere > Unclassified | place: USA...
GCATCGCCTGCTGGTGATGAAACAGGGGCGGGTGGTGGAGAGCGGTCTGACTGACCGCGTGCTGGACGATCCTCATCATCCTTACACTCAACTGCTGGTCTCTTCGGTGCTCAATTAAATGACGACTATCACTCCGCGCCTGCGGGTCGAAAATCTGTGTAAAACCTTTGTGCTGCACAATCAGAACAGCGCGGCGCTGCCGGTGCTGCACAATGCCAGCCTGACGGTAGGCGAGGGCGAATGCGTGGTGCTGCACGGTCACTCCGGCAGTGGCAAATCCACGCTGCTGCGTGCGCTTTACGGCAACTATCAGCCCGACAGCGGCCACATCCGCGTTGCACATCAGGGCGAGTGGATCGACATGGCGCAGGCCGCCGCCCGGCAGATTATCGCCCTGCGCCGCGACACGCTGGGGTGGGTCAGCCAGTTTCTGCGGGTGATCCCGCGCGTGCCGACGCTGGAGATTGTGATGCAGCCGCTGCTGGAGCGCGGCGTTGAGCGCGCCTTCTGTGAAGCGCGTGCCGCCGAACTGCTGACCCGGCTGAATGTGCCGCAGCGTCTCTGGTCGCTGGCTCCGTCTACGTTTTCCGGCGGTGAGCAGCAGCGCGTGAATATCGCCCGCGGCTTTATCGCCGACTATCCGGTGCTGCTGCTGGATGAACCCACCGCCTCGCTCGACAGCGTCAACAGCGAGGCGGTAGTGAGCTTAATTGAACAGGCGCGCGCCCGGGGTGCCGCCATCGTCGGTATTTTTCACGATCGGGCGGTGCGCGAGCGGGTCGCCGACCGGCTGCACCTGATGCACCCGATCGAGACAGGAGTGCAGGCATGATCATCAATAACGTCAGACTGGTGCTGGAAAACGAAGTGGTAACCGGATCGCTGGAGTTTCGCGATGAGCGCATCAGCAGCTTCAGCGAAACCACCAGTCAGCAGCCGGGGGCGCTGGATGGCGAAGGTGCCTGGCTGCTGCCGGGGCTGGTGGAGCTGCACACCGATAACCTCGACAAGTTTTTCACGCCACGACCGAAAGTGGACTGGCCCGCACACTCCGCGATGAGCAGCCACGATGCGCTGATGGTCTCCAGCGGCATTACGACGGTGCTGGACGCGATTGGCGTCGGCGATGTGCGCGACGGCGGTCACCGGCTGGATAACCTCAGCAAGATGATCGACGCCATCCGCGACAGCAACCGCAAAGGACTGAACCGGGCCGAGCATCTGTTGCATCTGCGTTGTGAACTGCCGCATCCCACCACCGCGCCGCTGTTTGAAGCACTGATGGGCACGCCAGAGCTGGCGCTGGTGTCGCTGATGGACCATTCGCCGGGACAGCGCCAGTACGCGTCGCTGACCAAATATCGCGAATATTATCAGGGCAAATATCAGCTCAACGACGCCGAGATGGATCAGTTCGAGCATGACCAGCTCACTCTTGCGGCAGCGTGGTCGCAGCCCAATCGTCAGGCGATTGCCGGACTGTGCCGGGAACATGGCATTGCCATTGCCAGCCACGATGACGCCACGGCGGCGCACGTGGAAGAGTCCCATGCGGCAGGCAGCCGCATCGCGGAGTTTCCGACCACGCTTGAGGCAGCGCGTGCTTCACGCTATCGCAACATGCAGGTGCTGATGGGCGCGCCCAACATTGTGCGCGGCGGCTCACACTCCGGCAACGTCGCCGCCTGGGAACTGGCGTCACACGGCCTGCTGAATATTCTGTCGTCCGATTACTACCCGGCCAGTCTGCTGGATGCGGCGTTCCGGCTGGCGGATGATGAGCGCAACAGCCTGGGCATGGCGCAGGCCATCGCGCTGGTGACCTGTAATCCGGCCCGCGCGTTAGGGCTGTTCGATCGCGGCGTCATCGCCGAAGGCTGCCGCGCCGATCTGGTACTGGCGCACACCGCACATGGCTACCCGCATGTGCGACACGTCTGGAGCAAAGGCCGGCAGGTGTACTGATGGCGCGGCTGATCTGGCTCACCGGTCCCTCCGGCTCAGGCAAGGATAGCCTGCTGGATGCGCTGCGGGCGTCACCGCCACCACGGCTGTTGATCGCCCATCGCTACATTACCCGCGCCGCCGATGCGGGCGGTGAGAACCATGTGGCACTGACCGAGGCGGAGTTTGCCCGCCGCGCCGCGCTGGGTCTGTTTACGGTGAGCTGGGAGGCGCACGGCTTCCGCTATGGCATTGGCTGTGAGACGGAACAGTGGCTGCTGCGCGGACAGAACGTAGTGGTGAACGGTTCGCGGTTGCATCTGGCGCAGGCGCAGGCCCGTTTCGGCTCGCAGTTGCTGCCGGTCTGTCTGCAGGTGTCGCCCGCCGTGCTGGCGGCGCGGCTGCGTCAGCGCGGGCGGGAAGATGAGGCGGAGATCGCCCAGCGGCTGGCGCGCGCCGCCCAGCCTCAGCCCGATGGTTGCCTGATCCTCAACAACGACGGCGCGCTGGCGGAGACCGTCTGCCAGCTGCGTCAGATACTGGAGGCGCATCAATGAAACTCACTTTTCTGGGTACTGGCGGGGTCACTGCGGCACCGCTGCCGGGCTGCGACTGTCGCGCCTGTCAGCGGGCGCAGCTCAACAGTGGCTACGCGCGTGCGCCCTGCAGCGCGCTAATTGAGTTTGGCCGCGAACGCATCCTGCTGGATGCCGGTCTGCCGCTGCTGGCGTCGCGCTTCCCGCCCGGCACGCTGACGCGCATTCTGCTGACCCACTACCACATGGATCATGTGCAGGGCCTGTTTGCGCTGCGCTGGGGAGTGGGCGCACCGATTCCGGTCTGGGGTCCACCCGATCCGCGTGGCTGTGACGATCTCTATAAACATCCTGGCCTGCTCGATTTCCGTCCCGCCTTAACCCCCTTCGTGGCGCATGCCTTTGGTGAACTGCAGATTACGCCGCTGCCGCTGCAGCACTCGAAGCTGACGCACGGCTATCTGTTTGACTGGCACGGCACCCGGCTCGGCTGGCTGTGTGATACCTGCGGGCTGCCGCCCGAGACCGCCGACTTCCTGCACGGCCAGCCGCTGGATCAACTGGTGATTGACTGCAACGATCCTCCGCGTGCCGAGCCGCGTAATCACAATGATCTGACCCAGGCGCTGGCGATAGCAGCGAAGCTTCAGCCGCGTCAGACGTGGCTGACCCACCTCAGTCATGAAATGGATAACTGGTTAGCGGAAAACCCGTTGCCGGAGGGGGTGCTGCCTGCCCGTGACGGCCAGACACTGCTGTGTGGCGCGCACTGGCCTGTCACGGTTTGATCATCTGACTGTCATCTCGTGTTCATCGCGTCACGCCTTAATAACCGGCAGAACGCAATCAGCGATGACGGAGAACACCATGGCACAGGCACTTCTGAAAACGGTGGTCGATAACGATCTGCCACCGGCCAGCCTCAGCGGACAAAAAGTGTTGTCGGTGCAGAAACTGAGCAAAGCCTACGGCGACACGCAGGTGCTGGATCAGGTCAGTTTCGACCTGCACGCCGGTGAGCTGGTGGCGGTGATTGGCCGCTCTGGCGCGGGTAAATCGACCCTGCTGCATATGCTCAACGGCACGATCGAGGCCACCTCCGGCGCGATTATCAGTCTGCATCAGGGCGAAGCGGATCGTAACGTGGTCACGCTCAACAGCCGCCAGCTGCGCGAATGGCGCAGCCAGTGCGGTATGATCTTTCAGGACTTCTGTCTGGTGCCGCGCCTTGACGTACTGACCAACGTGCTGCTGGGCCGTCTGAGCCAGACCAGCACGCTGAAGTCTTTCTTTAAAATCTTCTCTGACCAGGACCGGGCGCACGCCATCGAACTGCTGCAGTGGATGAACATGCTGCCGCAGGCGCTTCAGCGGGCGGAAAACCTCTCTGGTGGACAGATGCAGCGCGTGGCGATCTGCCGCGCCCTGATGCAGAACCCCAAAATCCTGCTGGCCGATGAGCCGGTGGCCTCGCTGGACCCTAAAAATACCAAACGCATCATGGATGTGCTGCGTCAGGTCAGCGAGCAGGGCATCAGCGTCATGGTCAACCTGCACTCGATTGAGCTGGTGAAAAGCTACTGCACCCGGGTGATTGGCATCCAGCGCGGCGTGATGCTGTTTGACGGCCATCCTTCCCGACTCACCGACAGCCTGCTACACCAGCTGTACGGTGATGAACTTAACCAAATCCATTAACGTCCACAGCAAGAGAATAATTCCGAATGAAACTGACTTCTTTAGCACTTCTGACCAGTGTCATGGCGTTTGGTGTCAGCGCAGCGGATGCGCCGAAACAGCTTAATCTGGGGATTCTGGGCGGGCAGAACGCCACCCAGCAGATTGGCGATAATCAGTGTGTGAAGACTTTCTTTGATAAAGAGCTGGGTGTGGATACCCAGATGCGCAACGCCTCAGACTACTCCGGCGTGATTCAGGGCCTGCTGGGCGGCAAGATCGATATGGTGCTGAGCATGTCACCGGCCTCGTTTGCGTCGGTCTACATTCAGGACCCGAAAGCGGTGGATGTGGTCGGCATTGTGGTGGATGACAAAGATCAGTCTCGCGGCTATCACTCTGTCGTCATCGTCAAAGCGGACAGCCCATACAAAAAGCTGGAAGACCTGAAAGGCAAATCATTCGGTATGGCCGATCCCGACTCGACGTCCGGCTTCCTGATGCCAAACCAGGCGTTTAAGAAGATGTTCGGCGGCTCGGTGGATGACAAATATAACAACACTTTCTCCAGCGTCACCTTCTCCGGCGGCCATGAGCAGGACATTCTGGGCGTGCTGAACAACCAGTTCGATGGCGCAGTCACCTGGACCTCACTGGTTGGTGACTACAACAGCGGCTACACCTCTGGCGCGTTTGGCCGTCTGATCCGCATGGACCATCCTGATCTGATGAAGCAGATCCGCATTATCTGGCAGTCACCGCTGATCCCCAACGGCCCGGTGCTGGTCAGCAACAAGCTGCCCGCTGACTTCAAAGCGAAAGTGGTGTCGGCAATTAAAAAGCTGGATAAGGAAGATCACGCCTGCTTCGTGAAAGCGGTGGGCGGCGAACAGCATATCGGTCAGGCGACGGTCGCCGATTATCAGAGCATCATCGATATGAAGCGCGACCTGATGAAAGGCAGCCGCGGCTAAATACGACTACTCCTTACCTTCTCCGCTCAGGCGGGGAAAGCGGGACGCGGCAACCCCGCCTGCGTCCCGCTGCTTTAGCGCCGGAGATCCCCTTTGACCGAATTCGAACACTACTACCAACGCATCCGCCGCCAGCAGAAACGTGACACGCTGCTCTGGTCACTGCTGATGGTGGCGCTCTATCTGGCGGCCGGCAGGGTAGCAGAATTTAATCTGCTTACCGTCTGGCAGTCGCTGCCGCACTTCTTTGACTACCTGCATGAAATCCTGCCGGTGCTGCATCTGCCGCTGCTGTTTGCCGACGGCAAAACCGAAGGCTCGCTGGCCTGGTGGGGCTACCGCCTGCCGATCCAGCTGCCGCTGATTTGGGAAACGCTGCAGCTGGCGCTGGCCTCGACGCTGGTCGCGGTGGCCCTTGCGGCAGTGCTGGCCTTTTTCGCTGCCGATAATACCCAGACGCCGGTCAGTGTGCGGATGACGATTCGCGCCTTTGTCGCTTTTCTGCGCACCATGCCGGAACTGGCGTGGGCGGTGATGTTTGTGATGGCCTTTGGCATCGGGGCAATCCCCGGTTTTCTGGCGCTAGCGCTGCACACCGTGGGCAGCCTGACCAAGCTGTTTTACGAGGCGATTGAATCGGCGTCAGATAAGCCGGTACGTGGCCTGGCCGCCTGCGGCGCCAGCAAACTGCAGCGGATGCGCTTTGCCTTCTGGCCACAGGTTAAGCCGGTCTTTCTCTCCTACAGCTTTATGCGACTGGAGATTAACTTCCGTTCCTCAACCATCCTTGGGCTGGTCGGAGCGGGCGGCATCGGCCAGGAGCTGATGACCAACATCAAACTGGACCGCTACGATCAGGTCAGTATTACGCTGCTGCTGATTCTGATTGTGGTGTCGCTGCTGGATACGCTATCCGGCCAGCTTCGTCGCCGTGTCACAGGAGATCGGACATGATAAGCCACGTACCTGATGTCACGCGGCTCAGGCAGCAGCATCGTGAACTGTTCGCCGCGCAGCCGCGCTATCTGCGTCGCGTGGCGCTGATGGCTCTGGCGGTGCTGCTCTATTACCTCTTTTTCTTCTCGGTATTTGGCCTGGAGTGGTCGCGTCTGCTGATGGGCTGCCAGCAGCTCGGGCGCTATTTCCTGCGGATGTTTGTCTGGCATGACTTCGTGAACTGGCCGTTTGGCTACTATTTTTCGCAGGTCGGGATCACCTTAGGGATTGTGTTTGCCGGGACGCTGACCGCCTCACTGCTGGCGCTGCCGCTGTCGTTTCTGGCGGCGCGCAATGTGATGCACGATCGCGCCGCCAGACCGCTGGCGTTTATGATGCGGCGTCTTTTCGATCTGTTACGCGGCATCGATATGGCGATCTGGGGGCTGATATTCGTCCGGGCGGTGGGCATGGGGCCGCTGGCCGGGGTGCTGGCGATTATCCTGCAGGATGTTGGCCTGCTCGGCAAACTCTATGCCGAAGGGCACGAAGCGGTAGAGCGTTCACCGGGGCGCGGGCTGGGCGCCGTGGGCGCCAACAGCCTGCAGAAACACCGCTTCGGCATCTTCACTCAGTCATTCCCGCAGTTTCTGGCGCTGAGCCTTTACCAGATCGAGTCCAATACCCGCTCGGCAGCGGTGCTGGGCTTTGTCGGCGCGGGCGGCGTTGGCCTGGTCTATGCCGAAAACATGCGCCTGTGGAACTGGGATGTGGTGATGTTCCTGACGCTGATTCTGGTGGTGGTGGTGATGGTTATGGATGTCATCTCCAGCCGCCTGCGTAAGCGCTACATCAGTGGGAAACCGGTGCCGTTGTGGCAGCCTGCTGCGCGCGATTAAGCCGTTCGCTGCGCTGCCAGGCCCGCTGTAGCGCCTGCACCAGTTGCGACTGCTGCCAGGGCTTTGCCAGCCGTTCGCACAGCGGCAGCGTCACCGGCTGGTGGCGCAGGTCCTGACCGCTGATGAGCAGCGTCGCCAGCTGCGGCCAGTTCTGCTGCGCCTGGCGGATCACCTCCGCGCCGTTAATCTCGCCGGGCAGCATCAGGTCGCTGATCAGCAGGTCGATATCGGGGGTCTGGCGCAGCAGCGCCAGCGCCGCTTCACCGTCACCACACTCCAGCGTCAGATAACCCAGCTGATGCAGATGTTCGCACAGGGTCTGGCGCACCGCCGGTTCATCATCCAGCACCAGCACCAGCCGGTTACTGGCTACCTCAATGTCTGCCTCAATGGGTGCAGGCGGGGTAATCAGTGTGGTCGCGGCGGCTTCCGGCGCGCGTGGCAACAGCAGCCGCACTGTGGTGCCCTGACCTGGCGCGGTTTCCAGTTCGATCTGACCGCCTGACTGACGCACAAAGCCGTAAACCATCGACAGGCCCAGCCCGCTGCCGCTGCCGGTCGCTTTGGTGGTGAAAAAAGGCTCAAACACCTGCTCACGTACCCCGGCCGACATGCCGCAGCCGTGGTCGATGACTTCAATTGTGACCCTGTCACGTTTTTCATCCCCTTCCAGGCGGCGCTGATTCCAGATGCGCAGCCGGATTTCGCCGCTTTGCTGATGCATCGCATCGCGGGCATTTACTACCAGATTCATCAGCGCATTCTCCAGCTGGCTGGCATCAATCCAGGCGGGCCAGCCGGGACGCTGCGCATCAATAATCAGCTGCTGGCCGGGCAGCAGCGAGTGCTGCAGCAGCCCCTGCAGGTTATCCACCAGCGTCACCACCGACACCGAACGCGGATAGAGTGCCTGCTTGCGTGAAAAAGCCAGCAGCCGCTGGGTCAGCTGCGCAGCGCGATCGGCTGCCTGCCGTGCCCGTTCAATCCGGGTGGCCAGCGGGCCGGGCATCAGCTGGCCTTCGGTCAGCGCCAGACTGCCGATAATGACCGCCAGCAGATTGTTGAAGTCGTGCGCCAGTCCGCCGGTCAGCTGACCGACCGCCTTCATCTTCTGGCTGTGCTGCAGCGCCTCCTCAAGCGTTTTACGCGAGGTGCGGTCCAGCACGGTATTGACCATGCCGCGTCGCGGGATCGGACTGAAGCGCAGTTCCAGCGTGCGGCCATCGGCCAGCCGGATCTCCTGCGGTTCACCAGGATCGTGCAGATCGACTGCCAGCGGCGCCAGCAGTTGCTGCCAGGGAACGCCGCGATGCAGTTCATGCGGCGCGATGCCGAGCAGTTCCGCATACTGGGCGTTCCATACCACCAGCTGGCCGTTGTTATCAAACAGGGCAAAGCCGTCGCGCATCGCCAGAAAGGTGGATTCCAGCTGATTGCTTTTCTCTTTCAGCAGCCGTGAGGTGTGGGCCAGCGAGGCGGTGTTACGGGCAAAGACGTTAAACGCCCGCGCCAGTTCGCCCAGCTCGTCGCGGCGTTGCAGCCCCGGCACGCTGACGTTCTGCTCGCCCTGCGCCAGCCGCGTCATGGCCCCGGCAATCGCCGTCAGGCTCGACCCGAGATTACGGTAGATGTAGATACCGGCATAGCCGGTGATCGCCAGCGCCAGCAGCACAAACAGGGCGATAAAGCCGATGATGGAGTCGAGTTCGTGGTGGGTGGCCTGGGTGCGCGCCTCACTTTGCAGCGCGACCTGTTGCACCGAGGCATTGATATCGTCGTTCAGCATCGCCACCAGCGCTTTAACCCGGTAGGTGGCGTAGGCGATCGCCAGGTCGCTCTGTTCCAGCGCCTCTGCCAGCGGCAGCAGGCGCTGCTGGGTGGCCAGCAGTCGCTGCACATTTTCGCCGGTGACGCCGGTCAGCGGCACAGTGCGCCACTGCGTCATCACCTGCTGGAGCTGCTCAATGACGGCGATGGGCGAGGGCGTGCGGATGGCGACGGTGATTAGCCGTTCGGTCTGCTCGCGCAGTCCGGCATCCGGCAGCGTCCGCTGTTCCCGCTGCACCAGCTGGTCGATGTGACTAAGCAGAATCTGCGCCTGCCACAGGTCGCTCAGCATGTTGTTGCGCTGCAGATGCCGCTGATGGCTATTCAGCAGCAGGCTGTTAATCGTCTGTTCCAGCATCAGGCTGCGGGCGCGGATCCGGGCGATGCGCTCAGGCTGACGGGCTGCCAGCGGCGCGCTGGCCAGCAGGCTCAGCGACTGCTGCAACGCCTGCTGATTCTGCTGCAGCCGCTGTGATTCGCTCTGATACTCCAGCGCGCCCACCACCTGTGACAGTCGCACGGCCGCCGTCGCCACGTTGGCGGTATCGCGCGCCAGTGCCAGGCTGCCGTTCATATCCGCCAGGGTCTGCGCCTGCGCCTGCTCCTGAATCGCCCCGGCATGACGAAAGCCGATGATCGCCACCACGCTCACCATCAACGTGACCGACACCACCAGCAGATTGAACATCAACAGGCGTCCACGCGCCCCGGCCTGCCACGGATAAGTGCGCTGCATCCCACGACCTCTTAATCACTGCAACGATGCGCCGAGTATAGGAGCGTGATGTCGGGCGTTTATGACAAATATGAATGGCCGCTGACATTTTCCGTTTATCTGGCGTTGCTTTACTGGCGGCTATCCACAGTCCGCAGGAGCGAGGCGATGACAGCCACACCGATACTGGAAATGCGGGGAATTACCCGGCGCTTCGGCAGCTTTTATGCCCTGAAGGGTGTTGACCTCACGGTTTATCCGGGTGAGGTCCACGCGCTGATGGGGGAGAACGGCGCGGGTAAAAGCACACTGATGAAGATTCTGGCCGGTGCGTATACCGCCAGCAGCGGGGAAATTTTAATTGAAGGCAAGCCCTGGGCGCTGAAAGGGCCGAAAGAGGCATTGGCCGCCGGGATCACCCTGATTTATCAGGAGATCAACCTGGCGCCCAATCTGACGGTAGCGGAGAACATTTTTCTCGGCAGCGAAATCGCGCCAGGCGGGCTGGTGAAGCGGCGGCAGATGGCCGAAGAGGCGCAGCGGGTCATTGACCGGCTCGGCGCACAGTTCAGCGCCTGGGATCTCGTCAGCCGTCTGAGCATCGCCGAGCAGCAGCAGGTGGAGATCGCCCGCGCGCTGCAGCGCAACAGCCGCATTCTGGTGATGGATGAGCCGACCGCCGCGCTCTCTAACCGTGAAACCGAACAGCTGTTCGCGCTGATTAAACGGCTGCGCAGCGAAGGCATGGCAATCATCTACATCAGCCATCGCATGGCGGAGGTGTATGAGCTGTCCGATCGCGTCAGCGTGCTGCGTGACGGGGAGTATGTGGGCAGCCTGACGCGCGATCAGCTCAACGCCAGCGAACTGGTGCGGATGATGGTCGGACGGCCGCTCAGCGACCTGTTTAACAAAGACCGTGCTATCCCGCTGGGCGATATCCGGCTGGCGGTCAATCACCTGACAGACGGTGGCAAAGTGCATCCCAGCAGTCTGGCGGTGCGGGCCGGAGAGATTGTCGGGCTGGCCGGTCTGGTCGGAGCCGGTCGCAGCGAACTGGCGCAGCTGATCTTCGGCGTGCACAAGCCGAAAGAGGGCGAGATCTGGATCGATGGCGAAAAGGTCACCATCCATTCACCGCGTGATGCGATTGCGCGCGGTATCGGCTTCCTCACCGAGAACCGCAAAGAGCAGGGGCTGTTTCTGGAGATGGCCGCGCAGGAGAACATTGTCATGGCGACGCTGGAACGTGATGCCAGTTACGGCATGCTCAACCGACGCAAAGGGCAGACCATCGCCAATGAGGCCATCGCTTCACTCAATATTCGCGTTCCTCACGCTCAGGTCCGGGCGGGCGGTCTGTCGGGCGGTAACCAGCAGAAGCTGCTGATTTCGCGCTGGGTGGCGATTGGTCCGCGCATCCTGATCCTCGATGAACCGACGCGCGGCGTCGATGTCGGCGCGAAAAGCGAGATTTACCGCATGATGCAGGAGATGGCGCGGCAGGGCGTGGCGATTCTGATGATCTCCAGCGAACTGCCGGAAGTGGTCGGGATGAGCGACCGCGTTTACGTGATGCACGAAGGCACCATCGTCGGTGAG
>Ga0308161_1005496_pt1 | contig 11102 bp, 11 predicted proteins | sample PhyFR2_FD_201034 | JGI IMG/M metagenome (GOLD analysis project Ga0308161, IMG submission 201034) | Phyllosphere microbial communities from UC Gill Tract Community Farm, Albany, California, United States - DLSLF.R2 | ecosystem: Host-associated > Plants > Phyllosphere > Unclassified | place: USA...
AGCGCGGACGGCGGCGGGGGCGCGCCTCGGCGGGGGCGGCCGAGGCGTCCGATGCGTCGGTCGGCGGGAGCGAGACGGCGGGGCCGGCGTGTGCCGACCCCGCCTCACTCCGCCGGGTGGCGGAGGCACTCATCAGGAGATCGCTGCCGCCCACTTCTCGGCGAGCAGCGAGGTGGCCTGCTCGGTCTGCTCGGGCGTGAACTGCACGAGGTCGGCGGGCATCTCACCCACGGCGTCGAGGGCCTTCTGGTCGACGGTGTCGGCCTCGACAATCGCGGCGAGGGTCGACGGGTACGCGCCGGCGGCGAGGTACAGGTTCTGCGCCTCGGGGCTGAAGATGAACTCCTGCCAGAGTCGCGCGGCCGCGGGGTGCGGGGCGTCCACGTTGATGGCCTGGTTGTAGTAGCTGCCGACGGCCGAACCCGGGAGGACGGTGGTCTTCCAGTTGCGCTGGCCCTCGTTCTCGGTCGCCGCGGCGAGATTGTTGTAGCTCCAGTCGATCACGACGGGGGTCTCACCCGAGGCGATGGTCGCGGGGGTCGGGTCGAGGGGCAGGAAGTTGCCCGCCTGGTTGAGCTTCTGGAAGAAGTCGACACCGGGCTGGATGTCGTCGGCCGAACCACCGGACTGCAGGGCGGCGAGGTAGACGCCGGCTGCGGCGGCACCGGCCTGGGTCGGGTCGCCGTTCAGCGCGACCTTGCCCGCGAACTCGGAGCCGAGGAGGTCGTCGAGCGACTTCGGTGCCGGGACGGCGTCCGCGTCGTAGCCGATGGAGACGAGGCCGGTGTAGTCGTAGACCCACAGGCCGGTCTTCTCCTTCGAGCCCTCCGGGATGTCGTCCCAGTTGGCGACCTGGTACGGCGCGAACTGGTCGAGGTTGTCGAGGGCGACGGCGGAGCCGAGGTCGAAGACGTCGGGAGCGGTGTCCTGGCCCTGCTGGTTCTTCGCGGCCGTGATCTCCTCGGCGCTCGAGACGTCGGGGTCGGCCGAGTTGACCGTGATGTCGTACTTGTCCTCGAACGCGGAGATGATCTTCCCGTAGTTCGCCCAGGTGTCGGGAAGGGCGATGACGTTCAGCTGGCCCTCGGCCTTCGCCGCCTCGACGAGCGCGTCCATCCCGCCGAAGTCCTCGGCGGAGGTCGCCTGCTTGGCGTCGACGTCGGAGCCGGCTCCGGTGTCCGCTCCGGCGGAGCATGCGGTGAGCGCGGTCGCTGCGAGCGCGACGATGGCGAGGGCGGTCATACGCCTGGTGTTCACGGTTCCTCCAGTGACGTCGGCGGCCGCCCGTGCTGTCGGGCCGTCGGATACCGCGTCCGTCGTCTGGAGGACAAGCTAGGGTCGCGACGTAGCGCGATCGGGGCCTGCCGGTGTCGCGCAGGTGAACAGTGCCCGTCGCAGGTCCCCGAGCTTGTCGAGGGGCAGGGGCGACACCGGGAGGGCCGCCCTTCGACAAGCCCAGGGACCGGGCGGGGCGTCAGCCGCGGAGGGCGACGGGGCCGGGGCTCCTGGCGAGGCGCTCCTCGAGACCGGACCGGACCTCCGGCCACTCCTCGGCGAGCACGGAGAACAGCGCGGTGGTCCGCCACGTGCCGTCGGCCCGCTGCTTGTCGCGGCGGATGAGCCCCTCGAACGTGGCCCCGAGGCGCAGGATCGCGGTCCGTGAGCGTTCATTGCGCTCGTCGGCCTGGATCTTCACCCGGCCGAAGCCCGCGTCGAAGGCGAGCCCGAGGAGCAGCAGCTTCGTCTCGGCGTTGACGGCGGTGCCCCACACGCGCGGGTCGTAGGCCGTCCAGCCGAGGTGGGCGGCCTCCCCCGGCTCGTCGAAGTCACCGAGCGTGGACGTGCCGACGAGGAGTCCGTCGTGCTCACCGCCGACGAGCCGGATGACGTAGGTGTTGCGCACGCCGGTCGTGAAGTAGCCGTCGGCGAAGGCGTCGAACTCGGCCTGCGTCGTCGGCAATCCCGCCGGCCCGCCGCCGTAGCCGCCGGCGAAGACCTCCGGGTGCGCGATCGCCGTGAACAGCTCCGGATAGTGCGCGCGGTCCAGCGGTTCGAGGCGGATGGTCCGGCCGTCGATGGGGCGGGGCTCAGGGCGTCGTGCGGTCACCGTTCCACCGTATCCGGTGACGGGCGTCGCGCGAGGACCGGTCTCGCGGTCAGGCGAGGATGAGGCAGGTGGGCGAACCGGCGTCGAGCGTCCCGAGGAGCGTCGTCGGGACCCCCGTGCGCTCGTCGAGCCGGAAGCTCGCGATGGAGTTCGACAGCTGGTTCGCGACGTGCAGGAAGCGACCCGACTCCCGGTGGTGGCGCGGCATCGTCCCGCCACACTCGACGTCGGCCACGGCCTCGACCCGCGAACCGTCGCCGGTGACCCGCAACGTGGCGATGCGGTCGCTCCCGCGGACGCCGACGTGCAGCTGCTCGCGCGAGGCGGCGAGACTGATCTCAGCACCCGTGTCCCCCTCGGACACGCCCTCCGAGGTGGCGACGGTCGCCGCGAGGATGTGCCAGTGCCCGTCGGTGCCGTCGACACCGAGCGTGAAGACCTCGACCGAGTACTCGGTGATGACGTGGAGGTGGCCGCTCGGGTGGACGACGAGGTGTCGCGGACCCGTGCCGCGCGGGAACACGACGGTGTGGTCGAGCACCAACCGCGACCCACGGAGCTGCCAGATGCGGACCGTGTCGTGGCCGAGGTCGGTGGTCGCGATGCGGCCGTCCGGGAGGAGCGCTGAGGCGTGCGCCCGCGACGGTCGGGACGGCAGCGCCTCGCCGACAGCGGCCTCCAGCGCGAGGAGCGTGAGCGCGTCCTCGCCGGCGTCCGCGGACTCCGCCGCGAGCGCGGTGGGCGACGCCCAGGGGTCGACGGACGCCTCGCCGAGACGCGGGTCGCCTGCGAACGCCGCGTTCTCCGCGAGCGGCACCGTGACGACCCGACCGTCGCCGTAGCAACTCGCGATGAGGACGTCGGCACCGGGGACCGTCGCGACGTGGCACACCGAGTCGCCGGCTTCGATGGGTTTGCCGAACGGCGCGAGCCCGAACTCACCCGAGCGTTTGAACGCTTCGACGGCGCCGGTCGACTCGCTCGCCGCGTAGACGATCGGCAGCGTCGGGTGCAGGGTGAGGAAGGACGGCGACTGCGCCTCCGACGACTGCACGAGGCGGAGGGTGCCCGCCTCGTCCTGGCGCAGCAGGCTGATGCCGGCACCGGTGCCGTCGGCCTCCGAGGTGTAGGAACCGAGCAGGAGGTAGGGGTTGTCGTCGCTCACCCCCACAGTCTCCCACCTGCGCCGTCTCGCACCGGCGCCCGCTCAGGAGATGCGGCGGGCGCGGACGCCGGCCGCGTACTCCTTCGGGGTCATGCCGATCGCCTCACGCACGATCCGGATGAGCGTCGCGCGGGTGATGCCGAGCGCGTTCGCGAGGGTGACCAACGAGAGGTCGGGATCGTCGTCGAGGGTCGCCAGAGCGCGCCGGACCCGTGGGTCGAGCGCACCGGCGTCGCGCTGGGCACGCACCGCCGGGCGAGGCCTGACCTCACCGCTCGTGAGCTCCTCGACCGGTGGCAGCCCGGGCAGGGACGGCTGACTGGATTCGTCCACCATGGCGCGTTCGACCCTCGTCGTTCGCTGCTCGGGTCAGTCGACGAGGTCGTGACGCACGACGATCGCGTCGCGGCCGGGACCCACGCCGATCGCGGAGATGCGCGAACCGCTCATCGCCTCGAGCGCCAGCACGTAGTCCTGGGCGTTCTTCGGCAGGTCCTCGAAGCGGCGGACACCGGTGATGTCCTCCTGCCAGCCGGGGAACTCCTCGTAGATCGGGACGGCGTGGTGGAAGTCGGTCTGCGAGACCGGCACCTCGTCGACCCGGACGCCGTCGACCTCGTAGGCGACGCACACCGGGATGGTGGCGAGGTCGTCGAGGATGTCGAGCTTCGTCAGGACGAAGTCGGTGACACCGTTGATGCGCGCCGCGTACCGGGCGATCGGGGCGTCGTACCAGCCGACGCGACGCGGGCGGCCGGTCGTCGTGCCGAACTCGAAGCCCTTCGAGCGGAGGTAGTCGCCGGACTCGTCGAACAGCTCGGTCGGGAACGGGCCGGCGCCGACGCGGGTCGTGTAGGCCTTGACGATGCCGATGACGCGGTCGAGACGGTTCGGGGCGACACCGGAGCCGGTGGCCGCACCACCCGAGGTCGCGTTGGAGGAGGTGACGAAGGGGTAGGTGCCGTGGTCGACGTCGAGCATCGTGGCCTGGCCACCCTCGAAGAGGACGATCTTGCCATCGTCGAGCGCCTCGTTCAGCACGAGCGCGGTGTCGGCCACCATCGGGCGGAGTCGCTCGGCGTAGGCGAGGAGGTCGGCCACGATCTCGTCGACCGTGATGGCGCGGCGGTTGAAGACCTTGACCAGCAGGTGGTTCTTCTGGTCGAGGGCGCCCTCGACCTTCTGGCGCAGGATGTTCTCGTCGAAGAGGTCCTGGATGCGGATACCGACGCGGTTGATCTTGTCGGCGTAGGCCGGGCCGATGCCACGGCCGGTGGTGCCGATCTGGCGCTTGCCGAGGAAGCGCTCCGTCACCTTGTCGATGGTGCGGTGGTACTGGGTGATGACGTGCGCGTTGGCGCTCACGAGGAGGCGCGAGACGTCGATGCCGCGGGCCTGAAGTGCCTCGAGCTCGTGGAACAGCACCTCGATGTCGATGACGACACCGTTGGAGATGACGGGGACGACGCCGCTCGTCAGGATGCCGGACGGCAAGAGGTGGAGCGCGTACTTCTCGTCACCGATGACGACCGTGTGCCCCGCGTTGTTGCCGCCGTTGAACTTCACGACGTAGTCGATGCGGTCACCGAGCAGGTCGGTGGCCTTCCCCTTGCCTTCGTCGCCCCACTGGGCGCCGACGATCACGATTGCTGGCATCTGGATGCCGCCCCTTCCGGATTCTCGTGTGCCCGGCGGATCCGCTGGGGAACCTCGCCCTGACAGGCCGGACGCCCACCCTCTGCGGGCGGGCGTCTCGTGCACGCACCCCTCCATCGTACCGGAGGAGGGTCACGGGCACCGAGTCCCAGGCTGCGCTCGATACCATGAGGGGATGTTCAGGCCTCGGGCGGCCGTCCTGCCTGCCGATCGCCCTCGACGACCGTCCTCTCGACCGACCGAACGGAACCCATGACCTCCCTGCCGCGCCTCGTCGCCTTCGACCTCGACGACACCCTCGCCCCGTCGAAGTCCGCGCTCGACCCTCGCATGGCCGAACTGTTCGTCGCGCTCCTCGAACGCACCTCGGTGTGCATCATCTCGGGCGGCCAGATCGTGCAGTTCCAGAACCAGGTGCTCGACCGGCTCGGAGCGGCGTCGCCCGAGGCCCTCGGCCGACTGCACCTCATGCCCACCTGCGGCACCCGGTACGACCGCTTCGACGGCACCGCGTGGGTCACCGTCTACAAGCACGACCTCACCGACGATCAGAAGGCCCGCGCCATGGGCGCGCTCGAGACCGAGGCCAAGCGACTCGGTCTCTGGGCCGACGAGACCTGGGGCCCGATCCTCGAGGACCGCGGCTCGCAGATCACCTTCTCCGCCCTCGGGCAGGCCGCGCCGGTCGCCGAGAAGACCGCCTGGGACCCCGACGGCGCGAAGAAGGAGTCGCTGCGCGCCGCCGTGCAGGCGCTGCTTCCCGACCTCGAGGTCCGCTCCGGCGGCTCGACCTCCGTCGACATCACCATGGCGGGCGTCGACAAGGCGTTCGGCATGACACGGCTCGCCGAGCACACGGGCATCCCCCTGGAGGAGATGGTCTTCGTCGGCGACCGTCTCGACGAGGGCGGCAACGACTACCCGGTCCTCGCGCTCGGGGTGCCGTCGGTGGCCGTGCACGGCTGGCAGGACACCGCGGCCTACCTGGAGTCGCTCGGCCTGTAGGGCGTCGGTCCGACCCTTCGACAGGCTCAGGGACCGGGGATGGAGCTCAGGGACCGGGGACGCGGCCTGCCCTTCGACAGGCTCAGGGACCGGGGATCGACCGGCTCAGGAGCCGGGGAAGGGCTAGTCGGAACCGAGGATGACGATCGCGGAGGTCGGCGGGGCCGCCGCCGCGACGAGGTACTCGATCTCCTCGGACGCGGTGGGGTCGGCCTCACGCAGGAAGGTGTCGAGACGCTCGACCTCTTCGGTCTCGCCGATCGCCTTCGCGGAGCGGCGGAGCGCGTAGAGCGAGCGCAGCACCCCGCGGTTCGGCGCGTGCGACCACGGGATCGGGCCCTGACCGCGCCAGCCGGCGGCACGGAGCGAGTCCAGGCCGCGGTGGTACCCGACCCGAGCGGCCGCGTAGCCGGGGATCGGCGACTGGGGGTCGTGGACCGCGTCGGCGAGGAGTGCCCAGCCGAGCGAGGAGCGGGGGTGGGCCGCGAGGAGGTCCGCCAGCGCCTCGATCGAACCGACGGCCGCATGGAACTCGGCATCGGTGGCGCTGTCGTCCGGCAGCAGTGTCGGAGGGGTTGCCATCAGATTCTCACCGGTCATCGTTCAACCATAGCTCCGTTCCCATGCCCTGGCGTGGGAGGAAGCTGGCAGCCCTCGCTGAGAGCTCGCCGCATCCGCCGACATCGATATTGCACACCGCTGTGCAAGATAGTACGATCGCTGTCATGACCACCACCCAAGCGCCTGCGAGCGGATCGCGAGCCCCTCGTCGCGACGCCGCCGAGAACCGCGTCGCGCTGCTCGAAGCCGCCCGCCTGGCGCTCCGCAGCGACCCCGACGCCAGCCTCGAGACCATCGCGGCGGCCGCCGGCCTCACCCGCCGTTCGGTGTACGGACACTTCGCCACGCGTGACGAGCTCGTGAACGCCGTCGTCGTGGCGGGGGCCGAGCGCGTCGCCTCGTCGATCACGGCCGTCCAGGGCGACGACCCGCTCACCACCATCGCGCTCATCGGCGACGTCCTCTGGGCCCAGGTGGACCACGTCCGCATCATGGCGCCGCTCGCCGTCCGCGGGCCGCTCCGCGCCGTCACGGCGGCCGCCCTCGAACCCGTTCGGACCCTCCTCCTCCGCACCGTCGAGGCCGGTGTCGCGGACGGTTCCATCCGCCCCGACATCGACGCCGGCGTGCTCGCCCGACTCGTCGAGAGCACGGCCGTCGGGGTGCTCGAAGAGGCGACCCGGTCCGGCCTCTCGACGAGCGCCGGCCGCCGCCTCGTCATGCTCGCGACCCTCGGGGCGGTCGGCCTGTCGTGGCAGGACGCCACGGCGGTCGCCGACCGCGCCGACACCGAACACGCAGACACCCACCGCCACACCACCGGCACCGGTACGAACGAGGAGTCCTCCCATGCGCGTTGAACTCGACGGCGTCTCCAAGGGCAAGGGCGGCATCGTCCTCGAGCCGACCTCCCTCTCCTTCCGGACGGGCGAGGCGACCTTCGCCCGCGCCGAGACCGAGCAGCGGCCGACCGTCCTCGGCCTCATCGCCTCCGGCCGCATGAAGCCCGACACCGGGACCGTCCTCGTCGACGGAGCGACCGACCGCAAGACGATGCGACGCGTGATCGCGCTCATCGACGCCCCCGACGTCTCCGAACCGGCCAGCGGCGTCGCGGTCTCCGGCGTCGTCGCCGAGGAGCTCATGTTCGCCGGCCGGGCGAGCCACCCCTTCGCCGTCGCGCGGTTCCTCGAGTCGCTCGACCTCGCGCACCTCGCGAAGCAGCCGATCTCGACCGTCGCGCCGACCGACCGCGTGCGGCTCCTCACCGAGCTCGCCGTCCTCCGGGAGGACGTCACCGCGCTCGTCCTCGTCTCCCCCGACCGCCACGGCGGCGACCCGCTCGAGTGGTGGAACCTCGCCCGCAAACTCGCCGCCCGCGGGTACGGCGTCCTCGTGATCGCCGGTGACGCCTCGGCGACGGCCATCAACGCCACCGCCGACGCCCCGGTGTCCGAGAACGCCACGGACGAACTCGTCCCCCTCTTCCAGCAGGACTGGTCGTGACGCACACCGTGCACCACGACCGTCCAGCCCTCCCCTCATCCCGCACCACCCGTCCCCAGAAGGACCTCCTGTGAAGATCTTCGCGATGATCCGCGCCGAACTGTCCCGCCTGTGGGCCACGCCCATGTCGCGGCTCGCCCTCGTCGCCCTCATGTGCGTCCCGCTGCTCTACGGCGGCCTGTACCTCTGGGCGAACCAGGATCCGTACGCCAAGCTCGACCAGGTGCCCGTGGCGCTCGTCGTCGAGGACACCGGTGCGCCGGCGACCGACGACACCACCGGCGACGCGACCGGCGAGACGGAGAACTACGGCGACGACATCGCCGACCAGCTCATCGAGGACGGATCGTTCGCCTGGCACGAGGTCAGCGCGGCCGACGCCGCCCGGGGCGTGAACGACGGGACCTTCGACTTCAGCGTCACGATCCCCGCCGACTTCTCGACCTCACTCACCTCCGCATCGGGCGACGCCCCGCAGCAGGCGACGGTCCAGCTCACGACCAACGACGCCAACAGCTACCTCGCGACGACGATCGGCGAGCAGGCCGTCAAGCAGATCAAGGCGACCATCGTGCAGACGGTGAACCGCCAGGCCGCGGGCCGGTTCCTCATCGCGCTCGACACGATCAAGACGAAGCTCGTCGACGCCACCTCGGGCGCGACGCAGTTGGCCGACGGCGCCCAGCAGGCCTTCGACGGTGCCGGGACGGCCCAGGCCGGCGCGGCGACCCTCGCGTCCGGCACCGCGCAGATCGCCTCGGGGACGGCCAGCCTGCCCGCCCAGACCGACCAGCTGGCCTCGGGTGCCGAGCAGGTGGCGTCCGGGACCTCGACCCTCGCCGGCAAGGGCGACGAGGTCGGAGCAGCCGCCCAGCGGCTCGTCGACTCGATCCCCACGGCCCGCGCGCAGATCTCGCAGACCCTCGCGGAGAACGGCTTCACCCCCGAGCAGATCGCCCAGGTGCTGGCACTGCTCGACCCGGTGGCCGCCGACGCCACGACGGCGAACGAGCGCGTCCAGACCGTCGTGTCGCAGGTCGACCAGTTGAACAGCGGCGCCCAGCAGGTCGCGGGAGGTGCCCGGAAGCTGAGTGACGCGATGCCCGCGCTCGCCTCGGGGACACAGCAGGCCGCCGATGGTGCCGCATCGCTGCAGACCGGCCTCACGAGCCTGCAGACGGGGCTCGGCACCCTCCGTGACGGCATCGTCACCCTCCGCGACGGTCTGCAGTCGGGCGCGGACGCCATCCCCGCGACCACGGCGGACTCCCGCGAACTCCAGGCCAAGACGATCGCCGATCCGGTCAAGCTGACCAACTCCTCCGTGACGAGCGCGGGCACCTACGGAGCCGGACTCGCGCCGTTCTTCGTCAGCCTCGCCGCCTGGATCGGCATCTACGCGCTCTTCCTCATCGTCAAGCCGGTGTCTCGGCGCGCGATCACGGCGCTCCACAGCCCCATCAAGGTGACCGTCGCCGGTTGGCTCACGCCGGGCCTCCTCGGGACGATCCAGATGGTCGCGCTGTTCGGCATCCTCGCCGGCGCCCTGCACTTCGAGGTCCACAACCCGCTCGCGACCTACGGGATGATGGCGCTGGCGTCCCTCACCTTCGCGGCGATCATCCTGACGCTCAACGTGTGGTTCGGCAGTGTCGGGCAGTTCCTCGGCCTCGTGCTCATGGTCGCCCAGCTCGTCACCGCCGGCGGGACGTTCCCCTGGCAGACACTCCCGGCGCCGCTCGCAGCCCTGCATCACGTGCTCCCGATGTCCTACGCGGTCGACGGCATGCGCCAGTTGATGTACGGCGGACGGATGGACGCCGCCCTGCAGGACGCCGGGGTCCTGCTCGCCTGGCTGGCGATCGCGCTGAGCCTCTCGGCGATCGGCGTGACGCGGATGACGCACGCCAGGACGCTCCGCGACCTCCGGCCGAGCCTCATCGGCTAGGCACCGGTCGAGCGCGCAGGCGCCCGCGCAGGAGCGTCGTCCTCGGGTGGGACGACGCTCCGGCGCGTGCGGTACGCCTGCTGCGTGCGACGCCCATTCGGGTCGGGCATCGTTCGACGTCGGCGTCTGAGCGCCGCGTCGATCCGGGTTCGGGTCCGCCCGACAGCGTTGCACTCCCTTGAGTGATCGCGCGAACGCTCGTTCATGACGCGGAACGCGGCAGATTCTCTGGAACGTCGTCGAGCCACCGGACGGACCGGCCGTCGTCCGTGGCGGAGACCCTGCCGTCGTACCCCGGAAACACCGGAGGCCGCCGGGAGTGGGGGGACTCCCGGCGGCCACCGGTGCGACGGAACGGACGTGTTCCGTCTGGAGCGGCTGAGCGTCGTGGTTCGGGCCACGGCGACCGGCTGCGGGTGCAGCGCGCTGATCAGCTGGAGAGCAGCGACGCCTCCTCGCGCTGTTCGGCGAGCATCCGACGACGAGTCGCGAACGCGGCTCCGGCTCCCCAGATGAGGAGCGACGCGAACAACGCACCGGCCGGAGCGATGAGCTCGCCCGAGCCGGTCTGTGTCGCACTGATCGAGCTCGACGCCTCGTCGACCCGGGCGTCGGCCTGAGCCGGCGCGGCGACGCCGACGATGAGGGCGACCGCGAGGGCTGCCGGGACGGCGAGCGCGGCGATGCCACGGACCTTGGACGGGTGGGTTCCTCGTTCGGGCGAGGCTCCCAGGGCAGAACGGTGCGTCATCTTCGATTCATCCTTCGGGTGACCGCCGATTCGCACCGCACGGATTCGGGTCCGTGCGGTGGCCCTCGGTGGCTTCGGGTGCCGGAGGGATTCGGGTTCAGCGGTGGAGTGTTGCTCCGCTAGACAGTATGCCGGGCGGTGTCGGCACTTTGGGGGACCAGCGGACCAATTGAGGGAATCTTGAGGTGTTCCTGAGGTAGGCGCAGCGCTGCCGTTGGAAACCACCCGCGGACGGGGGCCAACCCGATCAGGATGCGTCGAAGGAGACGTGCTGCATGACCCAGGCGTGCATCGCGACGGCCGCTGCTGCGGACGCGTTGATCGATCTCGTCGACCCGAACTGGGTGATCTCGAGCACCGCATCGGCCGCGGCGAGCGCCTCCGGCGAGAGCCCCGGCCCCTC
>Ga0308161_1005497_pt1 | contig 11101 bp, 9 predicted proteins | sample PhyFR2_FD_201034 | JGI IMG/M metagenome (GOLD analysis project Ga0308161, IMG submission 201034) | Phyllosphere microbial communities from UC Gill Tract Community Farm, Albany, California, United States - DLSLF.R2 | ecosystem: Host-associated > Plants > Phyllosphere > Unclassified | place: USA...
TCAAACAGCAACTGAATGCAGGAGCAGATCAGATAGGCGGAATTACCGCCGGTGCAAGTCCACCTTAGCACCTTCGACGTCCACTGCGAGCTTCAGCACGCGCCAGCCGATGTCCGGCGTGTTCTCTGCCGTAAAGGCCTGGATGAAGGCCAGTGCATCAGCAGCCTGGAGCTCACCGTTGGCCAGGACCAGGACGGTGGGCCCGGCCCCGGAAACCACCGCCGCGTAGCCCGCCCGGCGCAACGCGCCGATCAGGGCTGCGCTGGGCCGCATGGCTTCTGCACGGTAGCTCTGGTGCAGGTAGTCTTCCGTGCCCGGCAGCAGGAATTCAGGCTTTTGCGTGAGCGCATGGATCAGCAGCGCTGCCCGGCCGGAATTCATCGCCGCGGCGTGGTGTCCCACCGATGCGGGCAGCAGGGCGCGGGCAGCTTCAGTGGAGAGTTCGAAATCCGGGACCGCCACGATGGGGATAACGGACCCGGCGACGGTGGCGCTGGTGCTGCTGTACTGCTCACTGTCCTGCCATGACAGCGCCAGTCCGCCGAAAATCGCCGGTGCCACGTTGTCCGGGTGGCCCTCGAGTTCGCTGGTGAGCTGGAGGATCCACTCCTTTCCGCGTTGGCTTTCGGCGGGCACCATGGCGTTGGCGGCCGAAACTGCGGCCACCACGGCGGAAGCAGAGGAACCCAGCCCACGCCCGTGCGGGTTGACGTTCCGGGCGGTCACCTTCAGTCCGCCGTGGCGGTAGCCCAGGCGTTCGAAAGCGGCATCCATGGCGCGTATTACCAGGTGACTGGCGTCCCGCGGCAGGGTATCGGCACCCTCGCCGCTGAGCTCGAACACGAGTTCGTCCGTGTCCAGGCTCTCCACCGTCAGTGTGTCGTGCAGTGCAAGTGCCAGCCCGAGGCTGTCGTAGCCGGGCCCAAGGTTGGCCGTGGTAGCGGGAACGCGGACGGTGACGCGCTGGCCCGGTTCAATCAGTTGCAGTCCGATGGCGGCCTGCGAGGTGGTGTCCAAGGCTATTTTTCTTCCAGTCCCAGCTCAGCAGCAACGGTGACGACGTCGTTCGGAACCTTGACCGGCTGGACGTCGCTGCCGTCTTCGGTACGGAGGGCCCACTGGGGGTCCTTGAGTCCGTGTCCGGTAACGGTGATGACGATCTTCTTTCCGCTTGGAACTTCACCGGCGGCATGCTTCTTGAGCAGGCCTGCCACGCCGGCGGCGGAACCGGGCTCCACGAAGACGCCTTCCTTGGCTGACAGCCAGCGGTGGGCGTTCAGGATCTCTTCATCGGTGACGGCATCGATCAGCCCGCCGGACTCGTCACGGGCGCCCACGGCCCCGTCCCAGGAGGCGGGGTTTCCGATGCGGATAGCGGTGGCGATGGTATCCGGTTCGGTGATGGGGTGGCCCGCAACGAATGGTGCAGCCCCGGCGGCCTGGAAACCCCACATGGCCGGGGTCTTGGTGGACACGGCGGGCAGGGTGCCGGCGGTATCTGACTCGAAGGGCGCGGAGTATTCCTTGTAGCCCTTCCAGTACGCGGTGATGTTGCCGGCGTTCCCGACGGGCAGGACGTGGATGTCGGGTGCGTCGCCCAGGGCGTCCACCACTTCAAAGGCGCCGGTCTTCTGGCCCTGGATGCGGGCAGGGTTGACGGAGTTCACCAGGAAAACGGGGTAGGACTCCCCCAGCTTGCGGGCGATGTCCAGGCAGTTATCGAAGTTGCCGTCCACCTGCAGAAGAGTGGCGCCGTGGGCAATCGCCTGGCTGAGCTTGCCCATGGAGATCTTGCCTTCCGGCACCAGGACGGCGCACTTCAGGCCGGCAGCGGTTGCGTAGGCGGCGGCGGATGCGGACGTATTGCCGGTGGAAGCGCAAACCACTGCCTTGGCTCCTGAAGCGACGGCTGCAGTCATGGCCATGGTCATGCCGCGGTCCTTGAAGGAGCCGGTGGGGTTCATGCCCTCCACCTTGAGGTAGACCTCGGAACCGGTCAGTTCGGAGAGCTTCTGTGCGTGCACCAGGGGGGTGCCGCCCTCGCCCAGGGTGATGACCCTGGTGGACTCCGTCACGGGCAGACGGTCAGCGTATTCGCGGATGACACCGCGCCATTGGTGAGCCACTTAGACTCCTTCTACCCGCAAAACGGATGTAACTGAATTGATGACGTCCAGGCCCTTCACTGCCTCAACGGTGGCTGCAAGGGCAGCCTCTGACGCACGGTGGGTGACGATCCGCAGTTCGGCCGACTCCACCTTGGAGCCGGCGTCGCGGTGGATTGTCTGCCGCATGATCTCAATGGAGACGCCATGCTCTGCGAAGAGCTGGGCGATCTTAGCCAGCACGCCGGGCTGGTCGGCAACGTCCAGGCCGATGTAGTAACTGGTGGTAGCAGCGTCGATAGGCAGTGCGGGGACGTGTCCGGTAGTGGTTTCGGTGCGTCCGGGACCGCCCAGGACCAGGCGCCGCGCTGCTGACACGAGGTCGCCCAGGACAGCGGAGGCGGTGGGGGTTCCGCCGGCACCCTGTCCGTAGAACATCAGCTCACCGGCGTTCTCGGCCTCGATGAATACCGCGTTGAAGGCACCGCGGACGGCGGCCAGCGGGTGTTCGCGCGGCAGGAGCGTGGGGTGCACGCGGACCGACACACCTTCCTTGCCGTCTGCATCAACGAGTTTTTCCGCGATGGCCAGCAGCTTGATGACGAAGCCGGCGTCCTTGGCCGCGGCAATGTCGGAGGCGCTGACGGATGTGATGCCTTCGCAGTGGACATCGTCCAGGGAGAAGCGGGTGTGGAAGGACAGCGAGGCGAGGATTGCGGCCTTCGCGGCGGCGTCGTGGCCTTCGACGTCGGCGGTGGGGTCAGCCTCCGCGTAGCCAAGCCGCTGGGCTTCGGCGAGGGCGTCGGCGAATTGCGCGCCGGTGGTGTCCATCTGGTCAAGGATGAAGTTGGTGGTGCCGTTGACGATGCCCAGGACCCGGGTGATCCGGTCGCCGGAGAGGCTGTCGCGGATGGGCCGGAGGATGGGGATGGCTCCGGCGACGGCGGCCTCGTAGGAAAGCTGGACGCCTGCTTTGTCGGCCTCTTCGTAGAGCGTGGGGCCGTCCTGGGCCAGGAGCGCCTTGTTGCCGGTGACCACGCAGGCGCCGTTGCGCAGAGCGGACAGGATCAGCGTGCGGGCAGGTTCGATGCCGCCCATCAGCTCGATGACCAGGTCTGCGTCCTTGACCAGGGTGTCGGCGTCAGTGGTGAAGAGCTCCTGGGGCAGGTCCACGTCGCGGGGGGCGTTGACGTTGCGCACGGCAATCCCGCTGAGCTGCAACCGGGCCCCGGTGCGGGCGGCAAGGGCATCGGCGTCCTCAATCAGGATCCGCGCAACCTGGGCCCCCACGTTGCCACAGCCCAGCAGGGCTACTTTCAGCGTTCGCATTTCCGTCATTCAGGCTCCCATGTCGCGGCTCAGCAAATCTTCTTCGGTTTCCCCGCGGACAATCAGCCGGGCAGATCCGTCGCGCACCGCGACAACGCCCGGCCGGGCCAGATAGTTGTAGTTGCTCGAAAGGGCCCAGCAGTAGGCGCCGGTTCCCGGGACAGCGAGCAGATCACCGGCTGCCACGTCCTCGGGCAGATATACATCTCTAACAACTATGTCGCCGCTCTCGCAATGTTTGCCCACCACGCGGGACAGCTGCGGGGCCGCGCCGGACGCGCGGGAAGCCAGGACAGCCGAATAATCCGCGTCGTACAGCACCGGACGGGCGTTGTCGCTCATGCCGCCGTCCACCGAAACATAGCGGCGGGGATACGTAACGTTGTTGCCCGCGTCACCGTCGCCGGAAGCCTCGGGAGCGTCCACGCGGACGGTCTTCAGCGTGCCGACTTCGTACAGCGTGAACGTGGTGCTGCCCACGATGGCGCGTCCGGGCTCTATGGAGATGCGCGGCGCGTCGATGCCAAGCTCCGCGCAGGTGGAACGCACGACGCCGGCCATCGCGTTGGCGATCTCGGCTGCGGGGCGGGGCGTGTCCACCGGGGTGTAGGCGATGCCGTAGCCGCCGCCGAGGTCCAGTTCCGGCATGGTGATGGAGTACTTTTCCTGCATGGCGGCCAGGAAGCGCAGCAGCTTCTCGGCGGCCATGGCGAAGCCGTCCGGCTCGAATATCTGTGAGCCGATGTGGCAGTGCAGGCCCAGCAACTCGATGCCGGGGTGCGCCGCTGCCGCTGCCACCGCTTCCTCGGCGGCGGAGACACCGGCTTCGTCCGTGGTGTCGGCGGCCATGGAGAGGCCGAACTTCTGGTCCTCGTGGGCGGTGGCGATGAATTCGTGCGTGTGGGCGTGGACGCCGGGGGTGAGCCGCAGCATGACCTTCGCCTGCTCACCGCGGGCCTGCGCCAGGGCGCCGACGCGGTCCAGTTCAGCCAGGCTGTCCACCACGATCCGGCCCAGCTTCATGTCCAGCGCGCGGTTCAGTTCGGCGTCGGACTTGTTGTTGCCGTGCAGGGCCACCCGCTCCCCCGGAATGCCGGCGCGTTCGGCCACGGCCAGCTCGCCGCCGGACGCGGTGTCCAGGCGCAGGCCTTCCTCTTCCACCCACTTCACCACTGCGGTGCACAGGAAGGATTTCCCGGCGTAGTAGACGTCCACGCCGCCGCAGATATCGGCGAAGGCGGCGTCGAAAGAGTCCTTGAAGGCGCGGGCACGGGAACGGAAGTCGGCCTCGTCCATGACGAACAGGGGCGTGCCGAACTGCTCCTTGAGTGCCTGCACGTCCATGCCGCCGACGGTCAGGGCACCGGAGTGATCGCGGGCCACGCTGCCGGCCCACATGGGCTGGTGCAGTTCATTCAGGTCTGCCGGGACCTGCAGCCATTCCGGGGCAAGCGGGGAGGCGGCAGTGCTTGGGGATACTGGCATGGTGCTTACATCCGTTCCGGCGCGGACACGCCAAGCAAGTCAAGGCCGTTGGCCAGTACCTGGCTGGTGGCGTCGTTGAGCCACAGCCGGGTGCGGTTGAGGTCGGTGACGGGTTCTTCACCCATGGGGGCGATCCGGCACGCGTCATACCAGCGGTGGTATGCACCGGCAATGGCCTCGAGGTGCCGTGCCACCCGGTGGGGTTCGCGCAGTTCCGCGGCCTTGGCCACAATCGACGGGTAGCTGCCCAGGTGGGACAGCAGTTCGTTTTCGGTTGCGTGGTCCAGGAGTGCAGCGTCGAAGCTGTCCTGGCCGTCCACCTGCCGTTCGACGCCGGCAGCCACGGCGTTGCGGGCTGCGCCGCGCGAGCGGGCGTGGGCGTACTGGACGTAGAACACCGGGTTCTCGTTGCTGTGCTTTTTCAGCAGTTCCGGATCGAGCGTCAACGGCGAATCAGCGGGGAACCGGGCCAGCGAGTAGCGCACCGCGTCCTTGCCAAGCCAGTTGATCAGGTCCTTGAGCTCGATGATGTTGCCGGCCCGCTTGGACAGCTTGGCGCCGTTGACGGACACCAGCTGGCCGATGAGCACCTCGATGTTGACTTCGGGATCGTCGCCGGCGGCGGCAGCGATGGCCTTCAGCCGGTTGATGTAGCCGTGGTGGTCGGCACCCAGGAGGTAGATCTTTTCCGTAAACCCGCGGTCCTTCTTGGACAGGTAGTAGGCGGCGTCGGCGGCGAAGTAGGTGGGCTCGCCGTTGGCGCGGATCATCACGCGGTCCTTGTCATCGCCAAAGTCCGTGGTCCGCAGCCAGACCGCCCCGCCGTCGTCGAACACGTGGCCCTGTTCGCGCAGGCGCGCCACGGCACTTTCGATGGCGCCGGCGTCGTGCAGTTCCTGCTCGGAAAAGAAGACGTCGAACGCAACGCCGAAGTCTGCCAGGGTGGCCTTGATGTCCTTCATCTGGGCTTCGTAGGCGGCGGCGCGGATCACCGGCAGGGCGGCAACCTCGGTGAGTTCCCGGATGTCCGGATGCGCCGAAAGTACCTCATGCCCCAGGTCGGCGATGTACTGCCCGGGGTAGCCGCCGTCGGGCACGGGAAGGCCGTGCAGCCGGGAGTACACGGAGTTGGCGAAGGTGTTCATCTGCGAGCCGGCGTCGTTGATGTAGTACTCGGCCGTGACGTCGGCGCCGGAAGCACGCAGCACGCGGGCAATCGAGTCGCCCAGTGCGGCCCAGCGGGTGTGCCCGATGTGCAGCGGACCGGTGGGGTTGGCGGAGACGAACTCCATGTTGACCGTGTGCCCGGCGAGCGCGGTGTTGGTGCCGTAATCCGCGCCCGCCTCAACAATGGCTTTGGCGAGGGCACCGGCGGCTGCGGCGTCCACGGTGATGTTCAGGAAGCCCGGGCCGGCGATGTCAACGGCAGAAACACCGTCGATGGCCTTGAGGCGGCTGCTGAGGATGGAGGCGAACTCGCGCGGGTTGGTGCCTGCCTGCTTGGCGAGCTGCAGGGCAATGTTGGTGGCCCAGTCCCCGTGCTCCCGGTTCTTGGGTCGCTCCACGCGCACGTCGGCCGGAATGGCTGATACAGCAAGGGCAATATCGCCGGCGGCGACGGCGTCCTTGAGGCAGGCGGATATGGCGAGGGAAAGTTCTTCGGGAGTCACCCCTCTAGCGTACCGGGGGCCAGTGACAGCAAAGAATTTGGCGGCGGCGGCCGGGCCCGGCGTCACGGAAGGGAGTGAGCCCTGCCATACGGTGAACCATTCGCATGCATCCGGCGTTGACTAATCCGTAGCCACTGCCGCACGGCATCCCTCATCCGGTACCGCCCCGAAAGTGAAATGAGAGCCTTCATGAGACCCTCCAGCCCTACGAGCCTTTCCCTGTCAAGGGATGCCTTCCGCAACGGTCTCTTTGCCGGTATTGCCGGCCTGTCGCTGGCGGGGACCGTGGCCGGCTGCGCACCGTCATCCGCCGACAACACACCCGGCACCGCCGGTGCCCCACCGGCCCCCTCTGCGGGATCTTCCTCGCTGGCCGCCAGCGGCACCGGTTACAAGGACGGCACCTACAGCGCCGACGGGAACTACGTCTCGCCCAACGGCACCGAAACCGTGGGTGTCCAGCTGACCCTTGCCGCGGGAAAGGTTTCGGATGTGCAGATCACCCAACACCCGTCCAATCCGAACACCCGCAAGTTCCAGGGCCAGTTTGCCGGTGGTATCGCAGCCCAGGTGGTGGGCAGGAACATCGATGAACTGAACGTTTCGAAGGTTGCCGGGTCCTCGCTGACCAGCGGTGGCTTCAACCAGGCGGTGGCGAAGATCAAGTCCGAGGCACAGTAGGCGGTGCCCGTGTCGGACTGGGAGGAGTTTTCATTCCAGGGGATCGGTACTGACTGGGCAGTCAGCACTCCCCTGCCGTTGCCGGCGCCCCTGCGCACGCACCTGCTGGACCGGGTTGAGAAGTTCGACGGCGACTGGTCACGTTTCCGCTCCGACTCGCTGGTCGCAGAACTTGCAAGGGAGCCGGGGCGCTACGAATTTCCGGACGAGGCCGCCCCGCTTGGCGAGCTGTATCGGCTGCTCTACCGGATCACCGGCGGGGCCATGACGCCCTTGATTGGCGGCAGCCTTGAGCGCCTGGGCTACGACGCAGCGTATTCGCTCCAACCGGCCGGGCCGCCGCTCCCGGCGCCGGAGTGGGAGTCGGCCCTTGCCTGGTCCGGGACAGTAGTGGCGGCCGGCGCCCCCGTGGTGCTGGACATCGGCGCCGCCGGCAAGGGCCTGCTGGTGGATCTGGTCGCGGCGGAACTGGAGGCCGCCGGCGTGGGCGGATTCGTCATCGATGCCAGCGGGGACCTCCTGGTCCGCGGGGCAGGACCCGTCAGCGTGGCGCTTGAACATCCCTACAACCCGGAGCAGGCAATCGGCATGATCCACCTGGACGGCCGGGCCCTGTGTGCCTCCGCTGCCAACCGCCGTGCCTGGGGCGACGGACTTCACCATGTGCTGGACGGAACCACCGGGCAGCCGGTGCGGACCGCCGTCGCCACCTGGACGCTGGCAGACACCGCCATGGTGGCCGATGCGCTGGCCACGGCGCTTTTCTTCGTTCCCGGCGCCACGCTTCAGGAAACGTTCGATTTCTCGTGGTTGACCGTCTTTTCGGATGGCAGCGCCGCCTATTCCGCCGAGTTCGAAGGGACGCTGTTCACATGAGCCCCGTGGAGACGCCAAGAACCCGCCTGGTCCGCCCGCTGGCGGGGCGCATGGAAACCGTCGTTGGCAGGTTCACCATGTACCGGCTTGTCCTGCTGGCCCTGGCGGCCCTTGCCGCTTACAGCCTGCTGCTCAATGTGTTGGGCTGGCTGACGTTCGGCATCCCGGAAATGCTGGCGCACCTGGCGTTATGCCTGGCCCTGACCTATGCCTCAAACCGTGCCCTTGCGGCGCTCTTCCGGGTCAAGCCCCACACCGAGTCCTCGCTCATCACCGGGCTGCTGCTTTATTTCCTTTTCTGGCCGCCCCTGCAACCCATGGACCTGGCAGGGGTGGCGCTGGCATGCCTCCTTGCGTCCGCGTCCAAGTACGCGTTGGCTTGGCGTGGACGGCATATCTTCAACCCGGCTGCGGCGGGCGCCTTTATTACCGGGCTTACCGGTTTGAACATCGCCACATGGTGGGCAGCGACACCGGCCATGCTGTGGCTGCTGGTCCCCGCCGTGCTGCTGGTGGTCTACCGGATGCGGAAGGCCCTGATGGCGTCGGTGTTCACCGTGGTGGCAACGGCCATCACTACCCTGGTACTGGTTCGGGCGGGAATGCCGGCCGCGGCCGGCATCTGGCAGGCCCTGGCCCAGCGGCCGGTGCTCTTTTTTGTGGGATTCATGCTCACCGAGCCCCTGACATTGCCGCCGCGGCGCTGGCAGCAACTGGCCCTCGCAACGGTGGTGGGCGTGCTCTTTGCGGTCCCCTGGAACCTGGGAATCTTTGCCAACTCACCGGAGGCGGCGCTGCTGGCGGGCAACCTGCTGGCCTTCCTGGCGGGCCAGCGCGGAGCCGTGAAGCTCCGGTTCGCCGGCGCCCGCCCGCTGACGCCCGCCACCACCGAGTTCTCCTTTGAACCTGCCCGCCCGGTGCGCTTCCTTCCCGGGCAGTACATGGAGCTGGACCTTCCGCAGGCCAAGCCGGACGGAAAAGGACGACGCCGGGTGTTCAGCCTTGCGGGCGGCCCCGGCGAGCGCCTGGTGAAGTTCGGCGTGCGGACGGATGGTCCATTGTCCGCCGCTAAGGCGGCCCTCCTGGCGCTGCGGCCGGGTGACGAGCTGTCGGCCACAGCCGTGGGCGGGGAGTTCGTCCTGCCGCGAGACCCGCGCCGGCCGGTGCTTCTGATTGCGGCGGGAATCGGCATCACACCGTTCGTTTCGTATCTGGCCTCGGGCGCCCTCCGGGAACGGGACGCGGTTCTCCTGGTCCTGGCCAGGAGCGCCGATGAGTTGGCCTACGCGGAGGAATTGCGGAGGTCCGGTGTGCAGGTGCTGGTGCGGCTTGCAGACGGGTCCGTGCCGCCGTCGGGCTTGGCCTCTGCCGCCGGGCGTCCCCCTGGCGTCCGAAGCTTCGGTGCGGACGGCCGGCTGGACGGACCGGACGGCCGGCTGGACGGACCGGCCCTGGCAGCTCTCGTTCCAGACATCTCCCGGCGGGACGTTTACGTCTCCGGCTCTCCGGCAAGCGTTGCGGCACTCCGCCGTGCAGCGAAGCGTTCCGGGGCGCGCCGGGTGCGGACGGACTCCTTTTCGGGCTACTGACGCTGCTTCCCCGCCCTTCCGGGGCCGGCTCCGGTGGCGGTTTTCCCTTGCGGGCCACCTTCCTGCTAAGCTCTAGGACGTCCCGCCGGGAACGGCAGGATATCCGGATTGCCCTCGTAGCTCAGGGGATAGAGCGTCTGCCTCCGGAGCAGAAGGCCGTAGGTTCGAATCCTACCGAGGGCACCAAGAACCCCGCCGCTTCATTGAAGCGGCGGGGTTTTCGTTTGTTGTCCGGGACCAGCTGTCAGAAACGCAGCGCTGCCTCGTCCATCGTGGCCAGGGTGAGCACGGCTTCCTCCACCGTTTCGTGGTCCTCCAGCTCACGCTCGATCCGCCGCAGGACCACCGCGACCTCGTGCTCCGGATGGTCCCCCTGGAGATCCACGGCCGCGACGAGGTACAGCTTGCGCGGGCCCACGAATTCCAAATGAAGATAGGTGAGCCGGGCGATGTCCTGGTGCTCCAGTACCCGGCGGGCCATGGACCGCTCAATATCAGGTGTGACGCCCTGCCCCACCAGGAAGCGCCGGTTGCGGTCGATCAAGATGACGGCGACGACGGCGAGCAGCACGCCCACGGCGATCGAACCGATTGCATCCGGCAACGGGGACCCGGTGACCTGGTGCAGGAACACGCCCACGAACGCCACGACGAGGCCGATCAACGCCGCCGCGTCCTCGGCGAAGACTGCCCTCAGGGTGGGATCAGAACTGATGAGGACCTGTTCAAGGGTGTGCCGTTCCAGTTCATGCGCCGCTTTCCGGGTCTGCCTGAAAGCCTGCGCGAATGAAATCCCTTCCAGGACAAAGGCCACGCCCAGGACCACGTAGGCCACCACGAAGTCCGATGCGGGTTCCGGCTCAATAATCTGCTGGACGCCGTGCATAATCGACACCACCGCGCCGGCGGTGAACAGACCGAAAGCGGCAAACATCGACCAGACATAGGCTTCCCGGCCGTAACCCATGGGATGGCTCTTGTCCCGAGGGCGGGCAGACCGGCGCTCAGCAAGGAACAGGAAGACCTGGTTACCGGTGTCTGCCCAGGAGTGTGCCGCCTCCGCGGCCATCGAGGCTGAACCGGAGAGGACAGCCGCCACCGACTTCGCCGCGGCCACCAGCGTGTTCGCCGCAAAGGCGACGATGACCGTCAGCAGCGTTGAGCCGGATTTTTTTCGCTTTTCGGTTTCAGCCATGCGCCTACCGTACCCACCAGGACAGGTATCAGTACCCGGGAGGGTGCACAATTCCCGAAGCGGGGTCCCGACGATTGTCAGTGGCTGCTCGTAGGCTGAAACCACCTAGCTGAGGGAGTACGCCATGCACGTTCAGTTCTGTTCCATTGTTCCGCCCTACCTGCTGCGGCG
>Ga0308161_1005503_pt1 | contig 11094 bp, 9 predicted proteins | sample PhyFR2_FD_201034 | JGI IMG/M metagenome (GOLD analysis project Ga0308161, IMG submission 201034) | Phyllosphere microbial communities from UC Gill Tract Community Farm, Albany, California, United States - DLSLF.R2 | ecosystem: Host-associated > Plants > Phyllosphere > Unclassified | place: USA...
TCGCATCCAGCGCACCGGCCTCTTCGCCGATCGCGGTCATCTGGATGACCATGTGCGGAAACAGGTTGGTTTGCTTCATCGCTACGTTGACCGGGTAGCCTACCGAGACGTCGTCTCGCATGCGCAACACCGCTTTCTCGTAGACGCTGTTGCCGGTGGCGCCGGCGACGATGTCCAAGGCCTCCACCAACGGAACGCCGGCGCGGAAGGTCACGCCCAGAGTCCGCGAGAAGCGCGCTACGGAGCTGTTATGCATGATCTGGCCGATGATCGGCACTTTCAGGATCAGCCGGTCCATGCCGTGCTGCATCGACGGCGAGCGCTTGTAGGCGAAGATGAAGCCGACGATAGTGCCTATCAGCACGAGCAACAGCATCCACCAATAGGCGACCATGAAGCGCGACGCGGCCACGATCATTTGGGTAAACGCGGGCAACTCTGCGCCAAAGCCCTTGAAAACGTCCTCGAACTGCGGCACTACCCAGACTAGCAGGATCGAACTCACAAGCAGCGCCACCGCCATGACCATGGCCGGATAGAACAGCGCCTTCTTGATCTTGCCCTTCAGCGCTTCGATGTTTTCCTTATAGGTCGCCACCGTCTCCAGCACGGTCTCCAGCACGCCGGCGCCTTCGCCGGCCTTGACCAGATTGCGGTAAAGCTCGTCGAACTGGATCGGGTGCTTGCTGATCGCTTCATAGAGCGACGAGCCACCCTCGATGTCGGTGCGGACCTGATCCACCATCTTCTTCATGCGCGGGTTCTTGTGCCCGCTGCCGATGATTTCCAGCGACCCCACGATGGGAACGCCCGACTTCATCATCGTCGCCATCTGGCGGCTGAAAAAGGCGATGTCCTTTGCGCTGATCTTGCTGCCGGCTGAGCCGAACAGCGGCTTGGGCTTGGGCTTGACCACCGAGGGCGTGATGCCCTGGCGGCGCAGCTCGGCGCGCAGCAGGTTGGCGTTCTTGGCGGTCTGCTCGCCCTTCATCTTGACGCCGCGCTTGTCCGTCCCTTCCCAGACGAACGGCAACTGCTGGCTGGTATTGCGTGCGACGGGCTCTTTGGGTACTGCGCTACGAGTTGCGGACATCAGGTGTGCTCCCCGTCCAGCCATCCCCAGGCGGACATGCCCGGCATGGTATCGGTTTCCGTGGCGTCTGGCATCAGCGCTCAATGGACAGTCGAGCTCCGGGCGCAGAGGATCAAGGTTTCGGCGGTGTGACGCTGAGCGTCACTTTGTGACCCATCCTGGCAGAGAGGAAAGCCCGTCGCAAATTCTTTCTTTGCTCATGCCGGACGGCATTCAATGGGGCATCATGGCCCCTGGGGAACATAAGGCGCGCGTGGGGAAGTTGGCACGCGGCCTGCTTGTATCACCCGCACGTGGCGCTCTGCCGCGCGGCGCTCGAGGGGTAGCAAGCTCCGCGGGCCGAGTGTCTGCCAACTTACACACCATCTCTAGGGGATTCACCATGAAGAAGCAGCAGGGCTTTACCCTGATCGAACTGATGATCGTCGTCGCGATCATCGCCATCCTGGCCGCCATCGCGCTGCCGGCCTACCAGAACTACGTGCGCAAGTCGCAGGTCACCGCGGCGCTGTCCGACATCACCCCGGGCAAGACGCAGTTCGAAGTCAAGATCAACGAAGGCAGCGGTTTTGGCACCACGGGCAGCGCCGTTGGTCTGCAGAACACCACCAGCCGTTGTTCCGCGATCACTGTCAGCCCGAGCGACACCGGCAACATCACCTGCACCATGATTGGTGGCGCCGGTGTGGGCGGCACCACGATTGCCTGGACGCGTAACGCTTCCGGCAACTGGACCTGTTCCACCACTGCGGATGCTAAGTACCGTCCCAGCACCTGCGCGCAGTAATAATTGTTGCCTAAAAAGGCCCCGCCGTGGCGGGGCCTTTTTTTTTACCGATAAGCCGTCATCGAGCCTAGGGGGAGCGAGATGGGCGTTTCAAAAGAAAAAATACATGGTTTCACTCTGGTGGAACTTATGATTGTTGTCGCTATCGTCGCGATCTTGGCCGCCATCGCGTTGCAGGGGTACGCAATGTATGTGAGCAGATCGCAAGTTGTGGCAGGGCTCGACGAAATCAGGGGTGGAAAAATGGGCGTCGAGTTGGCGCTCAATGAAGGACACGCTGCAGACGTGGATGCCGCTTATATCGGGTTGCAAGCATCCACACCGCGCTGCTCTACGACAACGGCCTTGCTTTCGGCGACTGGCGAGGGATCGATATCGTGCACTTTGCGCGGCAACGATGGAGTCGCAGGCAGAGACATCAGGTTGCTGCGTAGTGCCTCTGGATATTGGGCTTGTGATGCCGGCGGATTGCCAGCAAGCTATCGGCCCGATGGTTGCAGCTAACGTGGCTCACTCGCGCGTCGAAATGGTTCTGGATAGGTAAATAATGCCTAAAATAATTCTTGAAAAGAGTGGTTCTGGATGGCTTTTTTGGCCGATGGGCGTGATCGTTGCATTGGCAGCCATGCTTGTGTACTGGCCAGGTCTTTCTGGCCCTTTTGTTTTTGATGACTACTCGAATATTGTAACCAATGCCAGAATTCACGCGCAGCGTTTGGATTTGTCGAGTTTGATCGAGGCAGCCAAGGCGTACGAGCCAGGGAAAATAGGCAGGCCGCTAGCTACTGTGAGTTTTGCAATAAATTACTATTTCTCTGGCGATGACCCCTGGGCCTACAAGCTAACCGGAGTGGTCATTCACGGCATTAATGCGCTTTTAGTGTTTGCTTTACTTTTGAGCCTCGTGAAGGCCCGGTCGCTAAGTCGAAATAATAGTGTTGTGTTTTGCGCGGTAGTGGCTATTTTTTGGGCAATACATCCGCTGCAGGTGTCGACTGTTCTCTACGTCGTGCAGCGAATGGAAATTCTTTCGCTTACATTCGTGCTTGCCGGATTGATATTGTACGTTGCTGGCCGTCGCCGGCAGATTGAAGGTGGGAGCGGTAGCTGGTTTGTATTGCTTTCGGCCATGGTCGCCGGAGTAGGTTTGGCCTCAAAAGAGACGGCTGCACTTTTTCCCTTGTACGTGCTCGCGCTGGAGTTGACTGTCTTGTGCTTTGATGCACAGGACGCGCGAATAACCCGGTTCTACAAGCTATTCTATCTTCTGGTCGCGACGCTTGGCGCTATCGTGTTTTTTGCGTGGATAATTCCGTCCGCGATCGCGGATGGGGCCTTCAGCAATCGTAGCTTCAGCTTGATCGAGCGTCTGCTGAGTCAGCTTAGAATAATCCCAATGTATCTCGGGCAAATAGTGCTGCCGATTCCTTCGCGGCTGCCCTTTTACTATGATGCATATCCGAAGTCCACGGGTCTATTCTCTCCCGCAACGACTGCGCTGGGTGGTGCCCTGCTTCTCAGCCTTTTGGCCGCCGCTTGGATTGTTCGAAAAAAAATGCCGCTTTTCTCGCTCGGCATTCTTTGGTTCTTTTCTGCGCATTTCTTGACAAGCAATGTACTCAATCTAGAGTTGGCATTTGAACATCGCAACTATTTCGCTATTCTGGGGGTCTTGCTGGCAATCGGTGATCTGGTCAGCAGAATCCGGCTTCGAGATGGTCCCGCACTCAAGTACGTCGCTTTGGGGGCGGTACTAATAACGGTGACGTGCCTTTCTTTGATCCGCTCAGCGACCTGGGGCAACGAGCTCTTGCTGCGTAATGAACTGGTTGACATAAATCCGAACTCCCCTCGTGCTGGGAGCGATCTTGCTGCGCTGCTAGTCGCCATGGCCAATGGTGATCCGACCTCGCCGTTTTACAGCATGGGTAGGCAGCAGTTTGAGCGCGTTGCGAGCTTGCCTGGGTCCTCGCCTCTGGCCGAGCAGGGCTTGATCTTAATGGCGGCTGTGCACGGGCAGCCAGTGGAAGATGCTTGGTGGGAGACTCTGACTCGGAAAGTAAGGAGTCGGCCGCTCTCGCCTGAAGAACTGATGGCGGTAAGTGGATTGCTGAAGCAGCGATATGAGGGCGTGCAGCTCGACGACTCTAAATTGTCCAGTGCATATATGGCATTGTTGGACAGAAAGCCAGAACAAGCGTTTCTATATGCCCAGTTCGGGGACTATGCGTTGAGATATCTGCGAGATGAGAATCTGGCAGACAGGATGTTTGTCGAGGCGTTAAATCATTCGACGAACGACAAGGCTTATGCACATATCGTCCTTTCGGGATTGTTGAAAGATGGGCACGTGCGGCAAGCTGAGAAAGTCTTCTTGCGTGGTAGACAGCTTGGGCTCTTTGAAGCGGGTGAGTTGCCTGTTGGCAAGTCGCCGTCGACAACGGCGCAATAAAATGAAGTAACTTTTCCCAAGTAACTAGGGACGTGCGGCCAAGGCCAAGCGTATGAGTGTCGCGCTTAATCACGCAGTTGAGATGATAAAATGACAGCGGCGAATGATTTTCTCGTTTTTGGGTCTCCCCTAATCCAAGAGGAAGAGATTGAGGAGGTTGTTGCTTGCATGAAGTCGAGCTGGCTTGGAACCGGCCCCCGGGTTGCTCGCTTCGAATCCGAATTCTCGTTCTATAAAGGAGTCGATGCTTCTCATGTGGCGGCGGTTAACTCATGCACTGCGGCACTGCATGTCAGCATGATTGCGGCTGGCTTGGAGCCAGGGGCAGAGGTGATAACTACGCCATTGACTTTTTGCGCCACTGTCAACGCGATAATCCATGCGGGGCTCACTCCGGTGCTTGCGGATGTAGACCTGCGGACGCAGTGCATTTCCCCTGAGGCTATTGAACGTGCGATTACCTCAAGAACGCGCGCTATCCTGATTGTTCATTTTGCCGGCAGGCCTTGCGAGATGGATGAGGTCATGAAAGTCGCTGAAAGGCATGGGTTAATAGTGATAGAGGACTGCGCTCACGCCATCGAAACGGAATTCCATGGCCGGAAAGCCGGTACCTTTGGTGACTTTGGTTGCTTCAGTTTTTACGCGACAAAGAATATTACCACTGGCGAAGGCGGGATGGTTATTGGAAAGAACGAAAGTGCCATTTCTAGGGTGCGCGTTCTAGCGTTGCATGGGATGAGTAAAGACGCTTGGCATCGATTTGGTGATGATGGGTACAAACACTATCAAGTAGTGGAGGCCGGCTTTAAGTACAACATGATGGATTTGCAGGCTGCCATTGGAGTTCATCAGTTGGCAAGGGTGGCGCCCAGCTGGCGACTCCGACAGTTAATTTGGAGCCGATACATGGAGGAGCTTTCGGATCTGCCGATCACTTTGCCGCTTCCACCTGCGCTGAATACGGTGCACGGTTATCATCTCTTTACGGTGATGATCGATCCGGAAAAATGCGGAATATCTCGGGATGCATTCCTGGGGGAAATGAACGCTAGAAGAATTGGCACTGGCGTGCATTATCTTTCAGTTCCTGAGCACCCATATTATCAGGGGCGATTTGGTTGGAAGCCTGAGGCGTGGCCGAACGCCATGGAGATAGGGCGCAATACTGTCAGTCTTCCCCTTTCTCCAAAGCTTACGCATGGGGATGTTGGTCGTGTTATTGACGCAGTGCATTCTATTTTGATGTAGTTCTGAAGATCCTGCGAAGATGGCCTCGGATCAGTCGTTGTTTTATTCCGGGAGATGAGGTTCCAAAGCCGGCTATTGTGGTTGACGCTTTGGTGAGCGAGCCTAGGATCTGTAATGCGAGCGCCGGTGGGCAACTTCCGGTAATGAGTGCCATTAGAAATCGTTCAATTTGGACCCATTGATGATTCTTGGCGGAAGTTGATTCTTTCGGTAAGCTTTTTCCGCGCAAAGCCAAGATTGCTTTGTCCAAAATCGGAACTCCGGCACTTTCAATCAGGCCGATTTGTAGCCATGGCCTGGTGTTTAACTCAATCATATGCGGTTTCCCGCTCCCGTCTGGTAGATGCGCGAGCTCGCAGATACCTACTATTTCCAGTGCTTCCATAAGATTGCTTGCCGGGGAAAGAAGATCTGTCGTTTCTTCGGTGGAGACCCAATAAGCCGTTCCCCCCATTGCGGGATGCTTGGCCTTTTCAACTACTTGGTTGGCGTGGACGTAACCATTGGTATCACGAACTGCGCAGACGCTTCGCTCTTGACTTGACCCTGTGACGAGACGAGGTTGTGCAATCCAACGTTCGCTAACTGACCATGCTCTGGTGAGGCGATTGACTATAGAAGACGCATTTTCCTTGTGGTCTTGCCTTGTAACTACTTTCGTACCGCCTCCGCCAAGCGGAGACAAGTCCATGTGTATAGGCTTTAAGGCCGGCTTGAAGATGGCGTCCGGCCCGAGTTTTTCTAGGGCAAGGATCGCCTGCTCGGGGCCATCCAGCACGATTGAAGTGGCGAGATAGTCGCTTGCGCAATGCTTCAGTGAAAATTCGACTAGTTCTGCTTTGTCGAGTCCTCCCATTTTTAGGGCTCGAGCTCGCGAAAACTCGCCATATCTAAGGACATCATCTCGGCATTCGTTTAGCAGGCGAAGTCCGCCATCTTCCGTAGGAAAGATGGGTAGCTTTTCTCCCGCCAGAGCGGTTGCGTGCATTAGCGCCTTAAGGAAACCGTCTTGGAGTGCGTTCCAGTCTTCTAACAGAGGCGAGAGGTCCATGAAGTCGATACAGCCAGGCGCATTTTTTAATAGGCTGTGAGGCACTAGAGAGAAAACCGCATAGTTTCTCCCGGCGATATGGGCTGCTTCAGCCAAGGCTAGCCCAACAATCTCTGATCCTCCACTTATAATCAGAAGTTCGGGCACGGGGAGATCACGATTTTTCATAGATGAAAAGATAATTGTAGTAACTAAGGCGAGATGGCATGCGCTTCTTTGCCATGCGCTTCAATTCCCACTCTGCGATCGCCGCAAGCCAATGTGTTGGGATGAGCCCATATCGAATTAGATAGACTACCGGCCATCGGCTATTGCGGATCGGTAGCTTTAGCACTCTTCGCAGCCCGTTACGAGCAAAGGTCTCGTCGAACCATGGCTCTTGGAGGTAGCGCCCATCACCAACCTTAAGGTTGTCAATGACCGCCAACTGTCCTCCAGGCTTGACCAATCTGGGGGCGCTGCGGCAGATATCAGCCTTGCCTAAAAGGAGCGTCATGCGCGCGACTCCAAAAAGGCAGACCAAATCGAATGATTCGTCACGGAACGGAAGCTGAGGAAGCGAGGCATTGAGGATCCCTGCATATCTTGATTTCTCAGGCATCGCACGGAGTATGCGTAAAGATGGATCTAGGCCAACTACGCTGTAGCCGATTCTTCCCAGGGCTTCACCCATCCGGCCTAGTCCGCACCCTACGTCCAACGCGTAGCCAGTTCCAGGCTTCAAATACTTCTCAAGTGCCCGCTGCTGTAATAGTTGAATGTAGTCACTTTTTCTTCCGAGTCGATCATGGGGGTCTGCTAAGTTGTTCCCATGGTCGTCAAACGCTGGGACGTTTGCACGGTCGGCACTCATGAGCGCACCCGATACGGCGCGAAGATCAATCCGAGTGAAATGTCTGCTATCAATAGTGATATCCGCCCTAGGACAGCTAGGCCAGCGACCGCATCGGAAGGGAAGTGACTGGCCATCAGCACGAACATCAGTTCTCGAACGCCAATTCCAGAGGGAGTTATCAGGCTGATGTACCCGACGAACCATGCGGCAGTATATATGCCGCACAACCATATTCCATCGACGGCGGTTAGACCGGGCCAAGCGACACCATAGGCAGACCACGCCAACAAATAGACTAGCCAGCTTGCAGTGAGCCAGGCCCAAACCTCCCCTTTTAGCCGCGCAGAGGCTGTAGCGAACGGCCTTAGTGCATCGCATAGGCGGGCTACGGCTCGGCTCGGTATTCGTCTTGCTAGATCAAGTGCCGCATTAATGGGGCGGGGATGCCAGCAGTACGCATATATAACCGACCCTGTGCCGAGCAACGCGAGTCCAAGCCACCAATGGAGCATCGTGCCGACTACCGTAATAGAGATCCATATAGCGAAAGCTGTAGTTAATGCCATGTAGGTCGCGTTGACACTGATCCACTCCGCAAGAGTGGCTGATGTTCCTGTGCCCGATTGATAGGCGATACCCCAGACGCGTCCGGGGAGGTGCTTCATCAGTTGGCCGGTAAAGTAGAGATGTGCCAACGTCGTACGCTTATAGAGATTTTGTCGCATCTCCCTGAACAGAGTGTGGAATCCCTCGAATGCCAAATAGCTGGATATTGGCACTCCTATCAATGCTAGGGACAGCCAGCCGATTCGCAGGCGCGGAATGCTCTTGCTCAGCGATGGAAGTGAATCCCATAGCAGCCAGCCAGCCCACATCATTGAGGCAAGTGCGAGCGGAGCAAATAGCCATCGCCAGCGGCTGCGTCGATCAGTCATTAGTCACCAGCGAACTGTACACTTTCGCGGCAATGTCGGAGATGTCGAATTGGGCCGCGAGTTCCCGAATTCCAGACGAAAGATCATAAGGGGATGAAAGCAATGCAGCTTCCATGGCCTTATGGAAAGACTTTGCGCTCAGATCCTTGGCAACCACCCCGCCAGTTTTGCCCTGCAAAAGAGCAGGGAGATCGCCTACGGGTGTGGCTATTACTGGACATTTTAGTTTCATTGCATCGGAAAAGACCACTGGAATGCTCTCTATTCTTGATGGGATGAGTAGCCAGTCAGCATCGATTATTGCCTCCTCTGCTGACTCGCGATCAAGGAAGCCGCTCAGAAGCACGGGCCGGCCTGCTTCGCTCAGCCTCCTTATGTTGGATTCGACTTCCCTTTGCAGGGGGCCTCCACCGCAAATCCGAATTTTTTTGATTCTCTTCCATTGATTCTCGGTCAATAGGTCAATGGCTTCAAAAAGAAGGTCGATTCCCTTGTTGGGATGCCAGCGGCCTAGGAAAAGCAGGCTGTATGGCGGGCATTCGCTAAGTGGCTGGTTACGGCTACGAGAGGTGCGCCGTGTGCTGGGCAATAGGTGAACTTCTCGCCCAGCTATGGCTTCGGTATCGTGAGCCAGTTTCAATCCGTCAGACCAACAGTGTTTGGCGTTTCTGAGTACTTTGCGCAGGAAAGATCTAACTATTGGTATACGTCCCAGGCTCCATATGTCACTTCCCAGCGTCCATACAGAGTAGTTGACTCCGTATTTTTGCGCGCAGGATCTGGCCCATTCTCCACAAGGCAGCGCCCAAAGCGCTAGAATATGTTGCACACATCCCTCATCCAATGCCGCCTCGGTCGCCAAATATCCAGCACGCATCACATTTGCAATCCTCCATGCGTCAGCGGGATTCAATGGGTTGAGGGTTGATAGAGGACGCTCGGGGGTGGGGTAACGAAAGATTTCGATACTTTCGCACCATAGTTCTTTGGTTTTTTTGGGGCCTGGTGCTACGACGCGCACGTTCACTAACTTGCCTAGTTCAATGGCGAAGTCAGCAACAAATGCGCCGGCTGCTTCGCTTCCGTCACCCGAAGTCGGAAAGGATGAGGTGATGATCACGACGGTGCAGGGTTTTGTCATGGTCGGTAGGCCTTAAGACCATCCTTCGGAGCTGGCGGTGCGCAAATGTCCATCTGGCGGGTTGGCGCATCTGCAGCAGCAATGTTCACCCTTCTCGGTCGGTACAACATGTCTAGCGCCAGGGCGTGTGCATGCTGCCAATCTATATTCCTAGGCTCGAATTGCCGAGCAGTCGTTGCCGATGAAAAGGGATCTATGAAAGGCGTTTCAACCATAGGCAAAAAGCACTGCGAGTGCATGCTCAGGCGTCGCGTCTATACGTCAGATTGGTAATCTGCTCGGAAATTAGGCCGATCAGAAAAATGATCACCGCCGCACTGAACAACAGGGTGCTCATATTGGTGAATCGGTGCATCGTCGCGAAGGTGTAGCCATAGTAGGTGAGTCCAAGGGCGAAGAACGCCATCGAGACCGGGACGAACAGCTTCAGCGGCGAATACAGCGTGGCGATCTTGAAGATGATCAGCAGGAAGCGGATGCCGTCCTTCATGGGGCGGATATGACTGCCGTTGCCGACGCGCTTCGCGACGGGGATCGGCACGTAGGCGACCGGATAGGCGCTTCGAAAGAACGCCATCGTGCTGGTGGTGGGGTAACTGAACCCATTCGGGAGCAGGTGCAGGAATTCGCGAAACCTGTCAGCGCGGACGGCGCGAAAGCCTGAGGTGAGGTCCTTCACTTCGAAGCCGGTCATGCGGCTCGCCAGCCAGTTGTAGAAGCGGTTGGCGAGGCCGCGATGCACGCTGGCCTGGCCGCTGCTGTCGCGTGCGCCGACGACCATGTCGTAGCCCTGGCCAAGCACAGCGAGCAGTTTCTGGATATCGCCGGGATCGTGTTGGCCGTCAGCATCCATGAACACGAGGATGTTGCCGGTAGCGGCCCGTGCGCCGCGTTTGATCGCAGCGCCGTTACCCATCGAGTAGGGGCTGCCGATGACCCGGGCGCCTTGGTCGCGCGCCACCTGCGCCGTCGCGTCGGTCGAGCCATCGTCGACGACGATGATCTCGGCGCCCGGCATTTCCTCGCGCAGCCGGGGCAGCGTACGCGCCAGACCGGCTACCTCGTTCTTCGCCGGCAGGATGATGCTGATCTTGTCCAAGGTCGACCCCTAGTTCCCCGTTCGCTATGTTAGTCGCAGTCGCGGCCGGATTCATGGCGTATGGCGGCAACGCCGGCTGTGTAGCTGCGCCAGAGGCGGTTGCGTTGGAATTGAAGTATCTTTGGTCGGTAAGAATGGGGGCTTTTCACATGAACGCGGCTGTCTCGGCCAACCTGGTCGGCATCACCGGCATCGCGCGCCGCCTGGTTCAGGACGGTGCGCTGGAGGAAGCGGTCGCCCGCACCGCCATGGCGCATGCCGCCGAGGCCAAGATCCCGCTGCCGCAATGGTTTTCCGAGAAGAAGCTGGTCACCGCGGCGCAACTGGCCGCTGCGAATGCCGTCGAGTTCGGCATGCCGCTGCTGGACGTGTCTGTGTTCGATGCCAGCCAGAACGCGATGAAGCTGGTCAGCGAGGAGTTGCTGCAGAAGCATCAGGTGTTGCCGCTGT
>Ga0308161_1005507_pt1 | contig 11089 bp, 9 predicted proteins | sample PhyFR2_FD_201034 | JGI IMG/M metagenome (GOLD analysis project Ga0308161, IMG submission 201034) | Phyllosphere microbial communities from UC Gill Tract Community Farm, Albany, California, United States - DLSLF.R2 | ecosystem: Host-associated > Plants > Phyllosphere > Unclassified | place: USA...
CGTCAGTGTGAGCTGCGGCGCTTCATCGGCCATCAGCCTCACCGAAAACACCATCAGCTCGTCGCGCCGGAAGGCATGCATCGTCACCGTGTCGCCGACGCCATAACGTGACATCAGCGCATCGAGATTTGCTGCGCTAACCCGCAGGCCATCAATGGCCACCAGCAGATCCAGCGCGGACAGGCCGGCCCGATGCGCGGCGCCGCCTTCATACACATTGGCCAGCTTGCACTCATTGCCTTCCTTGACCGTACGCGCGCCCAGCGACGGCTTGCCGCCATTGCGCTTGTCAGCAAGCGTGACCCCAAAGGGCGCCAGCAGCTTGTCCAGCGCGACGTCGTCGGTGCCATGGATATGGCGGTCGAAGTAGCGTTTCAGGCTGACGCCGCTGACTTCCTCGAACAGCGCCAGCGCATCACCCTCCTCCAGGCCGCGGCCGCCGCTTTCGCCGTCGCTATAAAAGTCCCTGCCGTAGCGCTCCCACAGCGCGCGCATCACGTCGTCCAGCGATTTCTTGCCGTTGGTGGCAGCGCGTATGGTGAGGTCCAGGCCCAGGCCGACCAGCGAGCCCTTGGTGTAGTAGCTGACGATGGCGTTCGGCGCGTTTTCATCCTGGCGGTAATACTTGACCCAGGCATCGAAGCTCGATTCGGCCACGCTCTGACGGGTGCGTCCGCTGCCGCGCAATACGCCGCTGGCGGTCTTGGCCAGCAGCTTGAAATAGTCCGCCTCGCTGATCAGCCCGGCGCGCACCAGCATCAGGTCGTCGTAGTAGCTGGTGAAGCCTTCGAACAGCCATAGCAGCGAGGTATAGCCTTCGCTTTGCAGATCGTAGGGTGCAAAGGCGGCAGGCTTGATGCGCTTGACGTTCCAGGTGTGGAAGTACTCGTGGCTGCACAACCCCAGGTAGGTGCGGTAGCCATCGGTCATTTCCTTCTTGCCCTGCACCGGCAGGTCGGCGCGCGAGCAGATCAGGGCCGTCGATGCTCGATGCTCCAGGCCGCCATAACCGTCGCCAACCGCCAGCGTCATGAAGACATAGCGCCGCATCGGTGCGCGCCGGTTGCCGGGCTCGAACAGCCGGATCTGCGCTTCGCAGACCTTCTTCAGGTCGGCGCACAGCCGGGTCAGGTCCAGGTTCGGCACTTGCCCGGTGATGACCACGTCATGCGGCACGCCATGCGCCTTGAAGGTCGCCAGCGCAAACGTGCCCAACTCCACGGGATGGTCGATCAGCTCGTCATAATTGGCAGCCTGGTACAGGCCGAAGCCGTAGCGCTCGGCATCGAGCTCCGGCAAGGCGGTGGCCACGCGCCAGTCGGCAAACGCCGGACCCTCGGGACGGCGGATGTCGACTTCATGCGGCGCCTGTTCCTGCCCGATCACCTGCAGGAACACGCTGGTGCCGTTGAAGAAGGCATGGGTCTGGTCGAGGTGGGCGGTGCGCACCGACAGGTCCCATGCATAGACTTCATAGGTCAGCACCAGCGGGCCGTCGCAGCGGCCGGCCTGCCAGCTGTGCTTGTCGGTCTTTTTCAGCGCGACCTTCCTGCCATTGGCCCTGGCGGCGATGCGCACGATATTGCGCGCGAATTCGCGGATCATGTAGCTGCCCGGAATCCAGGCCGGCAGCATGAAGCGCTGGCCGGCGGGGTCGGGCGTGTCGACCGTGAGAACCACCTCAAACAGGTGGGCGGCAGGGTCCTTGGGGAGGATGCTGTAGCGTACGGGCTGGATCATGCGGGACAGCCCTCAGGCATTGACGTTGACGACGAGACGGCCGCGCACCTTGCCAGCCAGGATCTCGGGCGCGCGGGACAGCGCGTCAGCCAGAGTGATCTCGCTGGTGATGGCGTCGAGCTTGGCGGGATCGAGATCGCTTGCCAGCCGCTGCCAGGCAGCGATGCGTTTTTCCGTAGGCGCCATCACGCTGTCGATGCCTATCAGCCGCACGCCGCGCAGAATGAAGGGCGCGACCGACGCCGGGAAGTCCAGTCCCTGGGCCAGGCCGCAGGCTGTGGCCACGCCGCCATAACGCACCTGCGCGATTGCATTGACCAGAGTATGCGAGCCGACCGAATCGACCACGCCGGCCCAGCGTTCCTTCTGCAGCGGCTTGCCGGGCGCCGACAGCGCGGCCCGGTCGATCACTTCGGCCGCGCCCAGCGATTTCAGGTAATCCGCTTCATCGAGCTTGCCGGTGGATGCCACCACCTGGTAGCCCCAGCCCGACAGGATGGCGATGGCCACGCTGCCCACGCCGCCCGATGCGCCGGTCACCAGGATTTCGCCATCGCCTGGTTCCACGCCCTGCTCCCGCAGCGCCAGCGCCGACAGCATCGCGGTGTAGCCGGCGGTGCCGATCGCCATCGCGGTGCGCGACGACATGCCCTGCGGCCGGCGGATCAGCCAGTCGCCTTTCAGGCGGGCGCGCTGCGCCAGGCAGCCCATATGGGTTTCACCGACGCCCCAGCCGTTCAAGATGAAGGCATCGCCCGGCTTCCAGTCTGGATGGCTCGATTCCAGCACCTGGCCGGCGCCGTCGATGCCGGGCACCATCGGCCACTTCCTGACTACCGGCGCCTTGCCGGTAATGGCCAGGCCGTCCTTGTAATTGATGGTGGAATAGTCGACGGCGACAGTAACGTCGCCATCCGCCGGCAGTTGGGCTTCGTCAAGTTGGGTCAATTGAGCGGCGGTGCTGCCGTCTTCTTTCTTGTTAAGCAGGATCGCATTGAACATGGGTTGTCTCCGTGTCGGGAGCACCGATTATAGTGCGCGGCCGCAGATGGCGTGCGGCACGGGAACGCTACAATCGCCCATTTGAACGATGTAAGGAGGATGCGATGAGCTCCAATGCCAAGGCCGCCCAGGGCATGATCTCGGCGCGTGAAGCGCTGCAGCGCCTGAAGGAAGGCAACCGCCGCTTTGTCGCCGACGAACGCGGCAACGACAGTTATTCGACCCAGGCCCACCGGGCCGACCTGGTGGCGGGCCAGGCGCCGTTTGCCGTGATACTCGGCTGTTCGGATTCCAGGGTGCCGGTAGAAATCATTTTCGATCAGGGACTAGGCGACCTGTTCGTGATACGGGTGGCAGGCAATATCGTTGCGCCATCGCAGGTCAGCAGCGTGGAATTCGCGGCAGAGCGTTTCGGCACGCGGCTGGTGGTCGTGCTGGGCCACAGCCGCTGCGGCGCGATCGAGGCCACGCTGGACACCTTGCGGCTACCGCCGCAGCAGCGCTCGCGCGACCCGCATTCCATCGTCGACCGGGTGCGGCCCAGCATCGAAGGCTTGCTGGAGACCGAGCTGCGGCATGACCATGACGCGCTGGTGCATCATGCGGTGCGCGCCAACATCCGCGCTTCCGCCAATCATCTGCGGCACGGCTCGCAGGTCATCGAGCAGCTGGCGCAGAGCAGCGGCCTGATGGTGGTGGGCGCCGAGTATTCGCTGGAAACCGGCGTGGTCGACTTCTTCGATCATGCCGACCAGGACGGCCAGCAAGGCTGAAACCGCGCCGCCCTTGCCTTATTTGACGGAAGCCAGCTTGGCTTCCAGTCCCTTGGCGTCGATTGCGCCGGGGATACGGGAACCGTCGGTGAAGAAAATGGTGGGCGTGCCGGTCACGCGCAGCTTTTGTCCCAGCGCCTTGATCCTGTCATTCGGCGTGCTGCAAGATTCCGGCGCTACGGCTGCTGCCTTGCCGTTGAGCATCCACTCGTCCCAGGCCTTGTTGCGGTCGGCCGAGCACCAGACATTCTTGGACTTCACCGCCGAATCAGGCGACAGGATGTTGTAGAGGAAGGTATAGACCGTCACATTGTCGACGTCCTGCAGCGTCTGGCGGAAACGCTTGCAATAGCCGCAGTTGGGATCTTCGAATACCGCGATCACCCGCTTGCCATTGCCCTTGACCGTCTTCAGCGCCGATTCCAGCGGCAGGTCCGAAAACTTGATCTTGCTGATCTCGTCGACCCTGGCCTTGGTGTAGTCCTCGGTGGTGTTGGCATCCAGGATGCGGCCCACGAACAGGTACTTGGCCTGCGCATCGGTATAGAAGATGTCGCTGCCGACCCTGACTTCATACAGGCCGCTGTAGGGCGTCTTGGTCACCGACTCGATGACGGCGCCCTCGCCCAGCTTGGGCTGGATCTGCTTCTTGATGGCTGCTTCCTGCGTACTTTCCGCATGAGCGCAGGCGAAGGTCAGCATCAGGCCTGCAATCACGGAGAACTTCAACGATTTCATCATTTCATCAACCTTTTTTTACGGAAGGCGCCAGCGGCTTGCCCATTGCATGGGACATCAGGCGCCGTTTTAAGACAGGCAATTGGTCCAGCAGGTTCAGCCCGACATTGCGCAGCACGCGCACCGGCTCCAAGTCGGTGGCAAACAGCCGCTCCAGGCCGTCGGTGGCGATCTGCATCAGCAGGATATCTTCCTTGCGCTCGCGGGCATAACGACGCAGCACGCGGGCGTCGCCGCAATCGCGTTCGCCGCGTTCGGCCAGCACCTGCAGCAAGGCAGTTACGTCAGCGAAGCCCAGGTTCATGCCATGGCCTGCCAGGGGATGCACCACATGGGCGGCATCGCCCACCAGAGCCACGCGCTGGGCAACGATCTGGTGCGGGCGCATCAGCGCAAGCGGGAATGCCTTGACGCTTTCCGGCTGCAGCGGCACCAGTTCGCCAAAGGGTTGCCTGGGCAGGTTTGTCAGCCTTGCCGCCAACTGGGACAAGGGTTCCTGCAACAGCGTATCGGCCAGCGCGTCGGGTGCGGACCAGACCAGCGACACCTGGTTTCCCGGCAATGGCAGGAGTGCAATGATGCCTTCTTCCGAAGTGAACCACTGATGCGCGGCGCCATGGTGCGGCAGCGCCGTGCTGAAGTTGGCCACCACCGCGCGCTGGCCATACGGCCGGTAATCCAGGCCGATATCGCATTGCGCGCGCACCCATGACTGCGCCCCGTCGGCGCCCACCACCAGCGCCGCATGCAATGTCGTGCCATTGTCCAGATGGATGACGGCTTCCTCGGCCTGCTGCTCCAGCCGTATTGCCCGCGCCGCCACCCGGTTCAGATTGGGCGCGAAGCGCAGCGCGGCGTCGAGCGCGGCATTGATATTGCTGTCCTCAACAATCCAGGCCAGCACGCCGGCGCGCGCGCCATAGGCATCGAACGAAAGCCGTCCGCCCGCCTGCGGCCCGTCGCCATTGACCACCATCGCATCCACCGGCGCGATGCGCGCGGCATCCAGCGCATCCCATACCCGCAGCGAGGACAGCAGCGCATGCGCGACCTGGTTGAGCGCGTAGACACGCACATCCCAGCTGCCGGAGGACGCAGCCGGCTGGCTCGCGGGCGGCGTCAGCAGGGTCACCGAAAACCCGGCCTGCGCCAGCCCCAGCGCGGCCACCTTGCCTATGATGCCGTTGCCAACAACGCAGATCGTGCTTGCGGTATTCATGGATGCGGATTTTCAGACGAGTGGAAAAGAGTGCAGCCATTATAGCGGGTGCGATTGGCGAATATTGCCGGCGGCACTTGCATATCGCGCGAAGTTTGTTATACTGCACCGCCTTGGCCTGGTAGCTCAGTCGGTAGAGCAGAGGATTGAAAATCCTTGTGTCGGTGGTTCGATTCCGCCCCGGGCCACCAAGATTGAAGGGCTCAGTTTCGACTGAGCCCTTTTGCATTTCCGGATGCATTGGTGCGCATTAAGCCACTCAGGCTTTTCATGGGCGGCGTCACGCAGGTTTCTGCGCCGGTGCATCTCGAGGCTTACTCCCGCTTCACCCCAACCGCCGGATTAAGCGGATTGCTCAATTGGCCATCCGGAAGGAAGTGAACGCCGCCCTTCCCTGGCCACTCTCAATCAGTTTGGATCGCTGCCAACCGCTTACGCTCGATGCATTACAAGGCCGGCATAGCGGCGGATAATCACGGCCACATTATTTTGGAAATCTCCCATGGAAATCAAAGTCAACTTTCTCGACAAGCTTCGTCTTGAGGCCAAGTTCGATGACTTCACGGTGGTGGCCGACCAGCCCATCCGCTATAAGGGCGACGGCTCGGCGCCTGGTCCCTTCGATTACTTCCTGGCCTCGTCGGCCTTGTGCGCAGCTTACTTCGTCAAGCTGTACTGCAACACGCGCAACATCCCGACTGAGAACATTCGCCTGTCGCAGAATAATATTGTCGACCCGGAAAACCGTTACCAGCAGATTTTCAAGATCCAGGTCGAACTGCCTGCGGATATTTCCGACTACGACCGCCAGGGCATCCTGCGTTCCATCGAGCGCTGCACGGTAAAGAAAGTGGTGCAGGCCGGACCCGAATTCGTGATCGAAGAGGTGGAGAACCTGGATGCCGATGCCCAGTCCCTGCTGACGCTCAAGCCGGCGCCTGATGCCAGCACCTACATCACGGGCAAGGATCTGCCGCTGGAGCAGACCATCGCCAATATGTCGGGCGTTCTGGCGGACCTGGGCATCAAGATTGAAATCGCCTCGTGGCGCAATATCATTCCCAACGTATGGTCGCTGCATATCCGCGATGCGCACTCGCCGATGTGTTTCACCAATGGCAAGGGAGCGACCAAGGAAAGCGCACTGGCATCGGCATTGGGCGAGTATATCGAGCGCCTGAATGCCAACCATTTCTACGCCGGCAGCTTTTGGGGCGAAGACATCGCCAATGCGCCGTTCGTCCATTACCCCAATGAGCGCTGGTTCAAGCCGGGCCCTGGCGATGCGCTGCCGGCTGGCATTCTCGATCCCTACTGCCTGTCCATCTACGATCCCGATGGCGAGCTGCGCGGTTCTCACCTCTACGACACCAACTCGGGCAATGTCGAGCGCGGCATCTGCTCCTTGCCGTATGTGCGTCAATCAGACGGCGAAGTGGCGTATTTCCCGTCCAACCTGGTTGAAAACCTTTTCGTCAGCAACGGCATGAGCGCCGGCAATACGCTGGCGGAAGCGCAGGTGCAATGCCTGTCCGAGATTTTCGAGCGGGCCGTGAAGCGTGAAATCCTGGCAGGCGAAATAACGCTGCCGGATGTGCCGCAGGAAGTGCTGGCGAAGTACCCGGGCATTCTGGCCGGCATCGAAGGCCTGGAAGCGCAGGGCTTTCCGGTGCTGGTGAAGGATGCGTCACTGGGCGGCCTCTATCCGGTCATGTGCGTCACGTTGATGAACCCGCGCACCGGCGGCGTCTTTGCTTCCTTCGGCGCCCATCCAAGCTTCGAGGTGGCGCTGGAACGGAGCCTGACTGAACTGCTGCAGGGACGCAGCTTTGAAGGCCTGAACGACCTGCCTCAGCCCAGCTTTGTCAGCAACGCCGTGACCGAGCCCAACAACTTCGTTGAACACTTCATTGATTCCAGCGGCGTGGTGTCCTGGCGCTTTTTCAGCGCCAAGGCCCATTTCGACTTTGTCGAATGGGATTTTTCCGGCCAGGGCGAGCACGCCAATACCGAGGAAGCCGCCACCCTGCTCGGCATACTTGAAGACATGGGCAAGGAAGTCTACATGGCGGTCTATGACCAGTTGGGCGCGATCGCCTGCCGGATTCTGGTGCCCGGCTACTCGGAAATCTATCCCGTGGAAGACCTGATCTGGGATAACACCAACAAGGCGCTGTCGTTCCGCGCGGATATCCTGAACTTGCATCGCCTGGACGACGCTAGCCTGGAAGCGCTGCTGGATCGTCTGGAAAACAGCGAACTCGATGAATACTCCGATATCGCCACGTTAATCGGCGTCGAGTTTGACGAAAATACGGAATGGGGACAGCTGACCGTGCTGGAACTCAAGCTGCTCATTCACCTCGCCCTGCAGGATTTCGAAGCGGCGCACGAGCTGGTGGGCGCCTTCCTGCAGTACAACGACAACACGGTCGAGCGCGGCCTGTTTTACCAGGCTTTGAACGTGGTGCTGGAAGTGGTGCTCGACGAGGACATGGAACTGGACGATTACGTCGTCAACTTCTGCCGGATGTTCGGCAACCCACGGATGGACGCAGTGCTGGGCTCACTGGACGGCAGCGTGCGCTTCTTTGGGCTGACGCCAACCAGCATGCAACTGGAAGGCCTCGACAGGCATCATCGCCTGATCGACAGCTACAGGAAACTCCATGCGGCGCGTGCCGGTGCGGTGGCTATCGCGCGTTAGCGTGAAGACTAGAACTCCGGCCAAGCATTGAAAACGGGGCGCCTGTGACCGCTGGTTGAGGCGCCCCGGTGAAACTTACGCCGAGAAGGAGGAACCGCAGCCGCAGGTCGTGGTGGCGTTCGGATTCTTGATCACGAACTGGGCACCTTCCAGGTCGTCCTTGTAGTCGATCTCCGCGCCCACCAGGTACTGGTAGCTCATCGAATCGATCAGCAACTGCACGCCGTTCTTGGACATGGTGGTGTCGTCTTCATTGACGATTTCATCGAAGGTGAAACCGTACTGGAAACCGGAGCAACCGCCGCCCTGCACGAAGACGCGCAGCTTCAGGTCGGGATTTCCTTCTTCTTCAATCAACTGGGCAACCTTGGAGGCTGCACTGTCGGTAAAAACAATCGGTGCTGGCATTTCTGCAATGGCGTTCATTTTGACTCCTGCTTATTAAAGCGAATAATGTTCGATTATAGAACTAATAGCGCACTCACACATTGGAGGCCAATTTTGGCGATGCCAGCTTGAGCACCTGCTCGCTGTCTTGCGGGTGACTGAGCTTGCCTGAAACCAACGCCCCGCCATGCATTTCCAGCGCCTTGTAATGTACATCCCCGGTTATGCGGGCCTTGGGCTGCAATTCAAGGAGCTCGGAACAAAAAACCGGGCCAGTGATCACCCCGTCCACGACGATATGTTCCGCCTTGACTTCGCCCTCCACGCTGGCCTGTTCTGAAATGACCAGCATGCTGCCGTCGATCGGATCTGCGATCAGGCTGCCCTTCACGTGTCCATCCACCCGCAAGCCGCCACGGAAACGAATGTTTCCCTCGATTGTCGTCGACATGCCGATCAGGCTGTCTATCGTGTTCTTTGCCTTTTGCCCGAACATCAAGCCTCTCCTTTATCTTTCCATATTGGCCGACTGTTGTGCACGCACCTTGCCATTTTCCAGCACCCGGGCCTGCACATTCCTAATCTGCACGCCTTCTGGCAGGGGAAGTATGCCTTCGATACGCTGATAGCGCTGGAATTCCAGTTGAAACGGTTCGGTTTTGTCTTCCTTGCCGGGAAAATTCAGCACCGAAGCTTTGCCGGCCTGAATAACAGCCAGCGACAGCGCAAGGCTACCCCTGAAATCCTGGGGGTTATTGCCGCGCCGCATTACGAGCAAGCGATAGCGCAACTGGTTGGGCGGCACAAGTTCCAGCTTCAGGCGGCGAATCGAGATGCCTTCCGACACGGGCCCGGCGGGCACCAGGCTGTCAAAAAAAGCCAGATCTTCCTGCAGACGCGCATTTTCGGCGGTCAGCGACTGGACCTGTGCAGCCAGCTGCGTGTGCGCCGCGCGCTCCATTGCAAGCTGATTTTCCAGTGTGCCAAGCGCGCCGCTTGCCCGATCCCGCTCGGCAAGCGCCTTGGCTGCCTGCGCCTTGAGCAACTGCGCCTGCTCGGCGCTGACGCCAGCACCGAGCACATTCATGCCACGTCCAAGCTCATAGGTCCACAGCGCCAGAGCGCCGATGATGAAAAACAGCAGCGCCATGCGCGACAGGCGCACCCGCCAGGAGACCTGTTTGCTGACAGTGAGCTTGGGCGCCGCCAGAGGCCGGCGACGCCGCGGCCAACGACCTATCCTCATCGCCAGAACAATCAGGGAAGGACAGGCACCTGCTTCAGGCCGGTGGTTTCATCAAGCCCGAACATGATGTTCATGCACTGCACACCCTGTCCGGCCGCGCCTTTGACCAGGTTGTCTTCCACCACCAGGATAACGAGCTGATCGCCGTTGTCAGGGCGGTGTACGGCAATCCTGAGCATATTGGAAGCGCGTACGGACCGGGTTTCCGGATGGCTGCCAGCCGGCATCACGTCGATAAACGGCTCGTTCCGGTAATGATTTTCATAAAGCGCCTGGAAATCCACATCGCGCGCCTCGGGCAGGATGGTGGCGTACAGGGTGGAATGAATGCCCCGGATCATCGGTACGAGATGCGGCACGAAAGTGAGCGCTGCCGGACGACCGGAGATCGCTTCCAGCCCCTGCCGGGTTTCCGGCAAATGCCGATGCCCCTTCACGCCGTATGCCTTGAAGTTGTCCGACGCCTCCGCCAGCAGCGTTCCTACCTCGGCCTTGCGGCCGGCGCCGGAAACGCCGGACTTGCAATCGGCGATCAACGCTGCTTCATTGACTAGGGGCTTGCCCTGCGACAGCAAAGGCGCAAAGCCGAGCTGCATCGAGGTGGGATAGCAGCCCGCCAAGCCCACGACACGGGCTTTCCTGATCGCTTCACGGTTGACCTCGGCCAGACCATACACCGCCTCCTCCAGGATTTCCGGGCAGGAATGCGGCATGCCGTACCATTTCTCGAAAACCGCCGTGTCCTTCAGGCGGAAATCTGCCGCCAGATCGATCACTTTCACGCCGGCAGCCAGCAATTCCGGCGTCTGGGCCATGGCCACGCCATGCGGCGTGGCAAAGAAAACCACATCGCAGTCGGTCAGCCTGGCTTTTTCAGGTGCAGAAAAGGCGAGGGACACAAAGCCACGCAGCGACGGAAACATGTCGGCAACCGGCATGCCGTCTTCCTTGCGCGATGTAATGGCGGTCAGTTCAACCTGCGGATGCGTTGCCAACAAACGCAACAACTCGACGCCGGTATAGCCGGTGCCGCCTACGATGCCTACTTTGATCATGATTTTTCCAAGCCGGATTGAAATAATGTCCCGAAATTCTAACAGTGTCGGCAGACGACCGTTTTGCTCCAGCCTGCCCACAATGACAAAAGCCGCCCGGCGAACCGGGCGGCTTTTGCAGTGCCAAAAACGTGATTAACGCTTCGAGAACTGTTTTGCGCGACGTGCTTTACGCAGGCCGACTTTCTTACGCTCGACTTCACGTGCATCGCGGGTAACGAA
>Ga0308161_1005508_pt1 | contig 11086 bp, 8 predicted proteins | sample PhyFR2_FD_201034 | JGI IMG/M metagenome (GOLD analysis project Ga0308161, IMG submission 201034) | Phyllosphere microbial communities from UC Gill Tract Community Farm, Albany, California, United States - DLSLF.R2 | ecosystem: Host-associated > Plants > Phyllosphere > Unclassified | place: USA...
ACGAAGGACAGCTGCAGGCCAAAACAGATATTGTCCATGAAGCTTTCAGCCGCTATGCCGGTCTGGAAAAGGTGAAAATCAAGTCTATGCTCGGTATGGAGCATCCATGGGCTTACCGTAACAAAGCCCAGCCGCAGCTGGGACGCGATCAGGATCAGAATGTAATCGCTGGTCTGTATGAGATTAACAGTCATGATATCGTCGATATTAGTGGCTGTCCGATTCAGCATCCAGCTATTAATAATGCAATCGAGATCGTTAAATCTGCATTGGAAGATTTGCAGATTCCGCTTCACAAGGATAATGGTTCACGGGATGGCGTACGTACAATTGTCGTTCGTTATGGATTCCAATCCAATCATCTGCAGATTACGCTGGTAACGACCAGCCGTCAGCTGCCTCGCCAGGACGAGCTGATTCAGGCACTGCGCCTGTCGGTACCGGATGTAACCAGTATCGCGATTAATGTGAATCCAAAGAAAACGTCGCTTGTCTTTGGTGAGCATACGGTAACCCTGTGGGGGCAGGATACCATGCTTGAATCACTGGGTGATCTGGAATTCGCCCTGTCACCAAGAGCGTTCTTCCAGCTGAATCCACAGCAGACCGTCAAGCTGTATGAATCGGTTCGTGCTGCTGCTGGGCTAACCGGCAAGGAACTGGTAGTCGATGCTTACTGCGGTACCGGTACGATAGGACTGTGGCTCGCACCGTATGCCAGAGAAGTGCGTGGCATCGAGATGATCGCCGAAGCCGTTGATGATGCGAACAAAAATGCTTATCACAACAACCGCGATAATGCCAGCTTCTACGTCGGCAAAGCCGAAGAACTACTGCCGCGCTGGGTGAAAAAGGGTATGAGCCCTGATGTAATCATCGCCGATCCACCGCGTACCGGTCTGGAACAGCAGTTCCTGGAGACAGTGTTGAAGACCAAGCCGAAGCGGTTTGTCTATGTATCGTGTAATCCGTCTACACTGGCCAAAGACTGCAAAGTACTGCTGGATGGTGGATACGAAATTCAGTGGGTACAGCCTATCGATATGTTCCCACAGACGAGCCATGTCGAAGCAGTGACGCTGCTCGTACGTAAAGACGCTTAATTTCAATTCGATAGATCGTGAAATGAAATGCAACACTTATACAAGAAGAAGCTGACCATGGACTATATTATTGAAATAGAAGAAATGGAGCTGCTCTTTTTGTTAAGGATCTTATAAAATAGGTTCTTATCCAGCGTTCTCTTCTTTTAATTTCTAATTATTAAAGATAATAGTATTTAAAATTCTATAAGAATCTATAGATATAAAGTTAAAAGAGAGCCTTTTATATTAAAGGCTCTCTTTTTGTATTTATGAATGTTGTTTTAATCATACTAAAATGTAAGTGCAGATCAATCTAGTTCTAATATAGATGTTACACACATGCAGAAAAGTGCAAATTCAAGCATTGTAAATAGTACCAATTATTCAAAAAAATAGTATTTTATTTTCTAAATAGTGACTTCTTATAGATTTTATGAGGACTTTAAAAAGATATAATTAAGTAACATATGGCTAACTTTAAAGCTAACAAAGTTTTAATTAAAAGGAGAGATTAGAAATGAGTAATATGGATGAAAAGATCATTTCCATGATCCATGCTTCCAGGCAAAAAAAAGAAGGTCTTTCCTATGACTCACCAATCTTAGCAGAGGGAGAAGATCAACATATTGAAAGTGAAAATGAGTCTTTAAAGAAGATAGATATACGCCACTTATTTGTATCGATTGGCGAAGGCAGTGTTCCTTTTCATGAAACAAGTTTGCTTAATCGTCAGATCACTATACATATGCCAAGATTATTTCGTCTTATGACTCCGCAAGAGGCATCGCTTAAATATCCATCTGAGCGTCGTCCCACACTGATTTATACGAATAATAATGCGACTATTAATCTGACATTCAACCATACAAGCAGTCTACTTGATTATGAAGAAATCGAAGAATTTACGCAGGCCATGTCTACGATTTTGCAAGCAAATCAACCCGTTCGCCAGTGGATTGGTCATGGTCTTTATGTAGCAGGGGAGCAACAGTATGGATACTGTGAATTTATTTCTCCTGCGCTGAATACAGATATTTATAATCTAATGTTTTTCGCTTCCTTACAAGGAAAAGCACTTATTGGAGGTTTTAATTGTATAGAGTTTGATCAGACAGACTGGCAACCGATTGCTTGGGCAATCCTGGAATCACTGGTCGTACATGAACATGTGCAAGGAGGCAAAGTTTGATGAGTACAATATCTGCTACTTACAGCAATTTACGAGTACATCCGTATGATTTGGTCAGTCTGGAAGAGTTGACGATCACGAAGGAAATGAATAATCATGCTCGTTTGCGCTTTACAGGAATCATTCCTGAAGAGAAGCAGGAAAGCTATGTGGAAATGACAGAAGCGGATACGGCTATTGAGATCCGTCAGCTGGATGATCAAGGCGGTACCAATACACTATTTCACGGCATTGTCTTACATGTCGGTATTAAGACAGTACGTGGTGTTTACTATCTAGAAGTAGAGGCTGTATCGCATACCTATTTGCTGGATGTAAAAAAGAAAAAACGTTCCTTTCAAAATCATGCTATGACGTATGGAGAGCTACTAAATCAGGTAGCTTCCGATTACGACAAATTTGATGTGATGGATGCAGCGACAGATGGAGCGGCCATTGGCAACTTTACTTTGCAATATCTCGAGACAGACTGGGAGTTCCTTAAACGGATGGCTTCCCGCTTTCATACTTCATTAATGCCGGTAGCTACAGCAACTCATCCCAAATTCTACCTAGGCGTGTTTGAGAGTTCTTCCAAAGGGAAACTGGATAATTATCATTATCAAGTAGAGAAGCGTATGGACGATTATCATTATTATTCTGCTAATGACACTGGTGGTTTTGACGAAAATGATTTTATCGATTACGAAGTAGAGACCGAAACAGTACTTGATCTCGGCAGCATGGTTGAATTTAAGGGACGCCAAATGTATGTACGCACTGTACATACGCAAATGAAACAGGGTGTAGCCCTACATCGCTACTGGCTATGCAGTCGTAAAGGACTACGTCAAAGACAAATATACAATGAAAAAATTATTGGAGCATCGATTCAAGGTAAAGTCATCGGGATTGTGAAAGATACAGTCAAAATTCATTTGTATATTGACGAGATACAAGATGTTGGTACAGCGCACTGCTTTCCGTATTCTTCGATGTATACAGCAGAAGGCAGTAGCGGATGGTACTGCATGCCAGAGACAGGTGACCATGTACGTATTTATTTTCCAGGAAGCCGCGAAGAGGAAGCTGTCGCGAGCAGCTCGGTCCGTCAGGACAAATCGGAAGGTACTAGCAACAAGGTAAGCGATCCGGATAAAAAAATTCTACGCACTGCAGCTGGGAAAGAGATCATGCTGGCGCCAGATGAAATTGTGATTACAGGTAAGGACGGAGCCGTCTTTATCCGGCTGAATGAAGGCGGAGGAATCGAAATTATCAGTAATCAACAAATTACGCTAAAAGCCACTAAAGATATTATGATTAACTCTGACAAGAATGTTACCATCTCGGCTAAAGAAGAAATTAGTCTGGCTTGTAAAGAAAGCAGCATTCTGATGGATGGAAGTACTAAGGTTATCGGTAAAAACCTGAATACGAACTGATTCAGGAATATGGTGGACAAGCAAGGAGGCGAATGATGAATCATACAGAAGTCTTCAGTCATTTTGAACAGCATAAGGTAAGCCCTTGGCGTCAGCGCACACTCCTAGAGGTAGACGCTACGTTTCGGCAAGAACGAGAAAAATGGATAGCTGCTTTTTTGAACCATTTTGAGAGATGGTGTTCTCAACTGCTCGAAAAACAGCGACGAGGAGAGAAAGGGGAGATTGGCTATATCAGCTATCATCTTTTACGGACTCGTTTACAAGAGAAGGAGGCCGTTTATCTGGTTGAAGGAATGGATCATACCTGGTGGTTAGATAAACAGCCGTATCAGGGATATTATGCAGCAGATTGGGCCTTTTCTTCCTGGCTGAATTGTACACAGGAGCTGCGCTCTGCTGCTCAATCTTATGGCGGTAAAATACGCGATCCACAGCTTGAAAAAATAGCTCGTAACGAGTGTGAACATTTTCATCGCTATGTCATCGAATTGATTCGACTGGCGATGCCAAAAGCAGCAAAACTGGATGCTTACCAACAATTGCAAAGGGAAGAGATCTTCGAAGTACGTGTAGGCGAATATATGGATCATAGTGTTGTAGTCTATAAAGAAGATCGACGTCAGCGCGAATCGGAAGTTGTTCGTGAATGGCTTCTTGAGAGACAAGACAATGATTATGCTTATGAAGCTTATGAACGTTTGGATTTGTCTGACGAGTACGTCATAGGATTGGATTTCCGTTACTCGACTTTTCGTAAATGTCATTTCAAGCAGATAGATATGCGACTGAGCATGCTGGTTGGAACACGCTGGGAAGATTGTGTTCTCCATCAGGCGGATTTGTCAGAGAGTCTTCTGCATGGGGCATGCTTTGATGGATCCGATATGAGAGGAGCAAACTTACAAAAAGTTGTAGGTGGTCGATCTCTTGAAGCTTCTACTCATTCGGGAATGCCCTCCTTAGATGCAGTAAGCTTTGCCTATGTTGATTTAAGAAAAGCAAATCTGTCTTACGCAGATCTTCCTCAAGCTAACTTGTCTTTCGCTGATCTAAGCGGGGGGATTTTGCAAGAAGTGAATCTAGAGAGGGCGATTTTGTGCGGTTCTAATCTAAGCGATACGCAAATGCAGGGAGTAAACCTTAGATATGCAGACCTACGTGGTGCGAATCTAACCCGTGCCAATTTAGAAGGAGCAGATTTGACCGGAGCACTTGTAGAGCGTGTAGTCTTACCATCCGTTGAATAGAAGCGGCTGCAGGAAGGAACAAAAAAATGGAATACTTTATATTAAAACAGGATCAGCGACTGATGAATACGGCGCAGCCTCAGCGAGTATCTCAGCTATTACCTCAAGAGTTGTTGCTTCCTGAGCGGCATAATGCTCTAGTTGAGATGAATTTGTATTTTACTGTACAAAAAGGAGGTTTAATGGAGCCTGCCGATTATATTCAGCATCCTCTCCCTCTGATGTCAGACGCTATGAAGAAGCTTCTTACTATCTGGGAGCCAGCTCTACGTAGCTATCCCGTTACGCTAAATGATACAGAGCGAATTGAGCATAAGCTATATTGGCTCGTGCTACCTCCAAGCATACACGCGCTGGCGGAAGAGACGTCCTTTTATCCTGATGGCAGTCTAAAACGGCTTATACTGAATGCTCAACAGCTAGAAGAATACTCGGTTTGTCAGTTGGCAGGTATAAGGGAGCGAATCATTCTCGTCAACCTAGGTCTCGCCGAGAGTATCTTACGCCGAGATTATGACGGGATTTGTCTAGAACGTATCGAAACATCAGTTTAAGTATACAAATATCGATCTATTTGCATATAACCTTAAAGAATAAGGAGGAAATATCATGCAAGTCGAAAGTGCCACGCAAGCTTTGCCATCTGCTCCAGCTGCACAGCAATCCTATGTGGTAGCTGGAGCTATTATTAGCTGCAGTTGTGGAACGCAGCTTACTCGGCTGAAAGTACCAGTAAGCCATGGTGTCTACATACGAAAGTTACCACAGCTCAATATCAATGATTACCAGCCTGGTGTAAATATTATAAATTTTGGAAATTGTACGAATCAACTTAATCCAGCTGTAAAAAATGGTTCAGTGGATACGAATGGAGTTCAGAAAGCGCCTTGCATTCCAGTAATTACGACTCCCTGGATCAATGGCAAGGAAGATGTACTGGTTGAGAGTCAGCCAGCTATGCTAAATGGTTGTACAAATACCTGCGTATACGCGGGAAGTTTGATCAAAGTAGAAGACGATGGACAGAATCTTGGTGGTGTCTCTGTAGGCGGAGGGGGAAGCTGATGAGAGGTATATTATTGTCGGACATTCCACTCCTTACCACTATGAAAGGAGCGGGTAGATGAGCATTGTACACACATGGAGTGGTTATGGACAGCTAAATGTAAAAGGACCTTTTGAGCTTCAGCGTCTGCATGAGTTAAAGCTAGAACGCCATGTGGGTGAGCATGCGTATCTGCAGCTGACGGCGATTGTACCCGATCAGCATACAGATACTTACGCATCGCTGTCTGCTGAAGGTGAATCAATCGAAATTCAAGAAATAGATGAGCATGGTAATTTGCAACGTACCTTATTCCAGGGTTTTATTCGGCAGCTTAGTATTGAAACCGTACGAGGAATCTATTATCTTAAACTAGATGCCGTTTCTCATTCGGCTCGGCTTGATCATAAAGTGCAGATTCGTTCTTTTCAAAGAGGGCGTCAGACCTCAGGAGAAGTTATCGAAGCGGTACTAAGCGATTATCCTGGCTCGGACGTTATCGATAATGCGACAGAGAACGATCATCTGGACTCATTGGTTCTTCAGTATCGTGAAACTGACTGGCAATTTATTAAACGCCTGGCCTCTAGAGTAGGAGCCATTGTTATTCCTGAATCAGCAGCTCGTACACCTAAGCTATGGATTGGTATTCCGGAAGGGGGAGTCACCTTACTCCCGGAGGATGTAGCCTATACCATGAGCCGAGACTTGCAAAGTTATGCAGCAGTTCAGGCTGCAGGTCACGAGGTTCAATTGAGTGACTTTACCGCGTATGAAATACATACAGAGCAGTGGTTGGCACTCGGCAGTCGGGTGAGCTTCCGTGGTAGGGAACTTGCTGTTCGTTCTGCTGTCACGGTATTACAAGATGGTATTTTGCAGCATGTATATGAGCTGCGCCGTGAAGAGGGGATACGCCAGCCTAAATTTTTAAATGAGAAAATTATTGGTGTCTCTCTGGATGGTAAAGTTATCGATCTTAAAAGTGATCAGGTACGTGTGCATTTAGAAGTAGATGATTCACAAGATAAAAGTCTCGCAGTCTGGATTCCATACGAGAGTGCTTATACAGCTGAAGGCAGTAGTGGGCTGTATGTAATGCCTAAAATAGGAGATGCAGTAAAGCTTTATTTTCCAGGTGCCGAAGAGGAAGAAGTCAAAGCACAAGGATCTGTTCGTAAAGGAGCACAACCACCCCCGAAGGTTAGTGACCCAAGCCAGAAATACTGGGGTACGGATTATGGTAAAGAACTAAAGATGGCACCTAATGAATTAAGTTTGACGGCTATTGAAGGTAGTCTCTTCATCTCTCTTGAGGATTCGAGTGGAATTACTATTCAAAGTGATACAGATATATTGATGTCTTCTCAAAAAACATTTGAGATTACTTCGGATACAAAGGTAGGTATCCAGGCAGGGGAAGGCATCTATCTTCTCAGTGGCACTAGCAGTGTTATAATGGATGGAGATACGGATATCTTGGGAGAAAACATTTATTTGGATGGTTTGATCAAAGCTCCAGTAAGTATCGAAGACCTAGAACCTCAACCTGAAGCGCCGTACCAGGAGGAAGTACAAGAAGAAGCACCGCCCGAGAAAAAGAGTTTCTGGGAAAAGGCGCTAGACGTGACACAGATCACGCTAGACGTGGTGGGATTAATTCCAGGTGTAGGAGAAATAGCCGACCTTGCTAATGCAGGTATATCTTTGGCAAGAGGAGACTATGTAGGAGCTGCCTTATCTGCAACGGCAGCAATTCCTTTTGCTGGCTGGGCAGCTACAGGAGCCAAAGCTACACGGAAAGTAGCAAAAGCAGTCGATGGAGTGGCTGGTGGCTCCAAAGCTGCCAAAGCAGTTAAAACTGCTGTCAAAGTGACGGGAGCTGCTGCGGGCCGAATGGTGAAATCTGCGAGTGAGATTGCTGCGAAGTTAGCGGCGAAAGCAAGCTTTGTACTAGGTAAGGTCACAGTAGGTGCCCGGAAAGTAGCCCGACAGCTAGACGTCGATACAATGGCAGCCCAGTTATCTAAAGCCATGCAGAAAATGAAAGATGGCATGCGAAATATGGAGATTCCGAGGTTAATACCAGCACATGCGATGGCAGGCGGTCCAAGTTTGGGGAGAAAGACAATTGGCGAAGCTTACGATGAGATGAAAGATAAGGCTCAAGTGATGATGTCCAAGGTTTTGCCTCCGCCCAAAAATGGAAAAGGAGGAGGACCAGGGGGAGCACATCCGCCAAATCCTAACAATATAACAGAAGCGGAATTTGATCAATTAGCTGCTGTTCTCAAAACTCAAAATCTATCAAGAGTTATGGTCAAAGAACTGAAACAAGGGATGGCTCAAAATAAATTCGCTATTGAAAAAGTAGTAGGTGGAAAAGCGAAGTATAAAATTGATGTACTGGATAGCAAAGGTGTTCCCACTACGTCGGTATGGATCGATGAATTTGGTAAGACAACAAGTATGAGCTGGACAGTAGGGACAAAAGTTAAACGCGGCTCAGGTTACAGCAGAGCAAAAGTGCCGAAAGGAACAGAGCGAGGACATATTAAGTCGGTTAATGAGGGTGCACTAGATAATGCCGTAGAAGACAGCCCGCTAAATATTATTCCTCAGATACGCGCTGTTAATGATCCGAGGATGAAAGCTTTTGAAGCGTATAGAGTTAAACAGTGTCAGGGAGAAAAAGTGATTACTGACGTATTAGATGATCCTGCAGGTTATGTAAGGGTAAGAGTGCCTGGGAAAAGTATTGATGTTGTGTATAATCCATTATCTTCTGAGGCCAAAGATTGACCTGCTAACTGGTATATTGAAAAAGGACCCTATGAATAAGGAGTGATCTACTTTGAATCAGCATCTGTATGTATTAAAAATTAATAATAAATACGGTTTTATTAATGATCAGGGGGATATAGTTGTTCCTGCTGTATATAAAAGTGCTAATAATTTTCATGACGGGCTAGCTCAGGTATGGACAAAGGACAATAAAAAAGGATATATCAATTCGGATAATAAACTCGTTATTGAGTTAGAAGCAGATTATCTAGATGATTTCAAAGGCGATTTAGCAATAATAAGCATGGCAGGCAAAAAAGGCTGCATAAATAAAGAAGGAAATATTGTTATTCCGGTCATATTTGACCGTATTAATGGAATTAGTGAATCAGGAACTATTATAGGTATGAAGAACGGACTTATGGGCCTTTACAATAACAAAGGAGAAGTAATAACCGAGCCACAGTTCAAATCCATACAGGCATTTTCTGAAGGGTTGGCAGCTGCGAAAAAAGGAGATACATATGCATACATTAATGAACAAGGAGAAATAGTGATTCCTTTTCAATTTACTTCTTGTGGACCATTTAAAGAAGGATATGCTGAGGTTTCCCTAGACCATGATACGTACGGATTTATCGATAAAACAGGTGAGTTTGTTATCCCTCCAACATACTATCAGCTGAAGAATTTCAGCGAAGGGTTGGCAGCTTTCCGTCTTAAAACAGCTGGAAAATGGGGATTTATTAACCAAAGTAATGGAGTAATTATTAAGCCTAAATTCCAGAGTGTAAGTGACTTTAGCGAAGGTATATCAGCTGTAGAATTAAAAGACAGTTACGGATATGTTGATAAACAAGGGAAGTGGATTGTGAAGAACATTTTCTCCACTGCAGACTCCTTCTCTAATGGACTGGGCCTTGTCACGTACGAAGGGGAGTGGGGATATTTGAATAGAAGTGGGGAATGGGTATACAAGCCCCATAATTTTAATCGATAACCGGAAAGGATGTAGCGAATGTTAAATCGTATCGAGATAGTAGAACAGATTCTGGAACAGTCTCCTTATTTTGAATTTCTTTGTAGAACCGTTGAAAGTGTAGGCTTTATTTTTGCAGATGGAATCGAATATGTACGTCTGACCGGAAAGCCCCAGCCTCAAACGACAGAGTTGATCCATGCACTTGGTTTGGAGTCATCCGAGATCGGGATTGTAGAGAGTAAGACGCTTCCCTCAGATAGTACGGAAACAGCCGATCTGTGGGTGGAAATGGTTGAAGAAGAGCTTTATCTTCTCTCACAAAATAAAACGCCTGTTTCCAAGCTACGTATGACTACACCCAACCAACAAAAGGCAGTGCCGCAAGTGGAGACACTTATTCAGCGTATTTTTATGCCGCCTCTGGAAGGTACATATCCATTATCCGATCGTATCGAGTTGATTTATGGTTCTCTCTTTCAATTTCAAGAACCTCAATTCATTTGGCAAAACGATCAGCAAAATTTGTTGGTTTTGAAATACAAACAAGGCTATGCTGAAATGGATGTGTTGGTTACTGCAGGTCTAAGTGATCCAGATCAAGGAAGCTCAGATCTAGAGTTTGAGAGGGGCTCTGCATCAGGTTACGGCTATGAACTTATGATGTTCCTTGCTGGAGAAGAGGATGCTGTGCTGCAACGCGAATTTATATCCTGGGTTCAGCATACCGAGCAAACGAAACGCCCCATTTATCAAGGGGATTACTTGGAGTACGCTGGAAATCAGATTCCTGGTATCCCTTCCGGAGGCTTTATCGTTGTACCAGCCATTGATTTTCCGGAAGAGTTCCCTGTGACTAACGGATTTAGCACCTTTAATACGTTGATTGCTGTGACCCCAGCAGAAATGCAAGCAGCCAAAGAGGATGTATTTATTGTAGCTGATGAGTTTTTTGAGAAGGGTTATATTAACTATGCTCCGCTTTTCAGATAGGATAAATGCTCATTGGTATTTTCCCATGCTATGAATACATTTCAAAAGGGGTTGTGAGATACATTGCAACCCCTTTTAATAGCATACAAATACTTAAGTATAGTTTTTGATAAAATTACTAATAAACTCTTTACTTATAAATGGCGATAAGACAGTACATAACTGTTATTAAAATAAATGTACGGCTATGAACTGGTAAGATCGCTGGGAAATCAAAAAGAAACTCTCCCCGCTATTGCCCAATCTGTGGTACGCTTATCGAATACCCAAGAACGAAGGAGTTTACTATCTAATGAGCGAAAGCAACACATTGAACGATATACAGAACGGCAGCAGT
>Ga0308161_1005509_pt1 | contig 11083 bp, 10 predicted proteins | sample PhyFR2_FD_201034 | JGI IMG/M metagenome (GOLD analysis project Ga0308161, IMG submission 201034) | Phyllosphere microbial communities from UC Gill Tract Community Farm, Albany, California, United States - DLSLF.R2 | ecosystem: Host-associated > Plants > Phyllosphere > Unclassified | place: USA...
AGGTTTGGTTGCGACAAATGAGAGGTTAAATCATGCCTTGTTATAGTATTGACGGTGTTATTCCAGTCGTTAGCCCAGAGGCTTTTGTGCATCCAACTGCTGTTTTAATTGGTGATGTGATTATTGAAGCGGGTGTATATGTGGGGCCATTTGCCTCATTACGTGCCGATTTTGGCCGAATCCATATTAAGCAAGATGCCAATATACAAGATAGCTGCACCGTACATGGTTTTCCGCAAAGCGTGACGTTAGTTGAAGAAATGGGGCACATAGGGCATGGCACAACTTTACATGGTTGCCGCATTGGTAAAAATGTTTTGGTCGGCATGAACAGCGTAATTTTGGACTATGCCGAAATTGGTGAAAACACCATTATTGGCGCAAATAGTCTGGTCAAAACTAAAGATATAATTCCGGCAAATGTACTGGCAATGGGTAGTCCTGCCAAGGTTGCACGTGATTTATCAGAACAAGAAAAAAAATGGAAAACCCGCGGCACGCAAGAATACATTGAGCTTACACAGCGATGCTTAAACTCAATGCAAGAAGTTCAGCCTTTAAGCTCAGAGTTAGATGACCGCCTGACCTATAAGGACTTTAGTTCTTCAAACTATCAGATTAAACAAGATAGTGTTTAACGGTTATTCATAAGTCGATTTCAATACACATAAGTTTATAACACTTAAGGAATACTCGCACGAGTAGGGAGACGTCTGTGTCAAAAATGGAAACTACCGCGGTTGATCAATTCGCAGAGCTATTGGGTGTTCAAGTGCTGCATCGCAGTTTTGATGAAGCACGTTGTCAGCTTAATGTGAAAGACGAACACATGAATGCTTTGGGCGGCGTGCATGGTGGTGTCATATTTTCTTTAGCCGATATTGCTTTTGCGATAGCTTGTAATGCAGGGGATGCGCCATATACAGGCCTACAGGCTGACATACGTTATATGAGCGGTGCGAAAGATAAGATGTTATTTGCAACGGCAACCAAGGTCGGCAGTAGTAAAAAATTCGCGCATTATGAGGTGGTGATAACAGACGGTTTGAATAATAGAGTCGCTTTATTTACATCTACGTGTTACAGACTAGCGCCGTGATATGTGGTTGTTTGCAGGTTAGAGATTTAAAGATAACTAGCCAGTACAAAACCAACGCTCGAAGTTTCCATCTTTATCATAAATTTTGTGAGCTAATGCATAAGGGCACTGTATTAAGAAGTACCATCCTATGTAATTATTTTCCTCATCCATCTTATTGATAGCATCACTGCCGATCCAGACTTGTTTTAACTGCTTAATTTGTTCTTCTGCTGATCCAGTTAGCAATTCTCCATCTCTAGATGGGTCTTCAAAGTTCAAATTATAAAATAGAGAAATATCACCACTGTCTAACAAGCTTTTTAAAGCCATGAAGAATGCTGTATCTTGGTCATATTTGAGCATAATCGTTGGATAAATTTCTTTGAGAAAGTTACCCGATAAATAGAATAAATCATCTAAACCTTCCTTAAATTCATATTCATGAAAGGTTTTTAGAATTAATTCTAGTTGATTCATTAAAATTTATGCTCCGTGATTTTAAGAAAATATAAAACTAACATAGAAGCTTATGCCAAATCCCTAAAAATAGTTTACAACTATTATATTATTTTTAATTTCCCCCTTTATGATTTTCTATAAATTTCATTATATTAAATAGATTCTTTTTGCTTTATCTAACATTGACTAATAAAATAATAAAACTAGAAAATGCTAAAAGAAATTTTTAAATGCTTAATAAATTAAAGAAGTTAATAGGGCTTGTCGGCTTAACATCACTTTCTACAGTAAGCTGCGCTCAACAAGATCAAGAAGCTGTCTGGCAAAATGTGTACAACACTAGAACTCAATATTATGAAGAAAATATAGGTAAGTTACCTGATGATATTCTAAAAATAGTTCACATGGCTGGTGTTTGGCCTGGTGGTGGTTTATATGTAATTCCAGCGGATAAAATTGGCAAAGATATTACCGTCTATTCTACTTTTGGACTTACAAACTCTGATATGCCAGCTCAAGCAACTGTTTCAGATGTAAAAGTTGAGAAAGATAATTTAGGGCGAGTTGTTTCAAGTTCAGCAAATGTAAAATCAAAAACACAAACCGCGGCTCTCTCTGGTGTAGCAGGTTATGGATATGAATTAATATTAATGACTAAAGATAAAAATGCTGAATGGCCACTTTGGTTTTTACAATGGGCAGTACAAGCTGAATTGTTAAATGATGCAGGCTTTCTCAAAAGAGTTGAAAAGTATAATGGATTGACTGTAGAAGCCATATCAGTTGGAGAAAATGAGAATGACAAAATTAATGTCTTAATCACCAAAGCCCAAAAACCTCTACCTCTTGGTACACAGCTTCCAAATGGGAAAATGGAGTTTCTAGTCGCAATAGTTATTACGGATGAAGAAATGAAATGGTCTATGAAAAATGGAAGGAATGAATTAGCTAGTAAGCTCATGGAAGCAGGGGTTGGTCAACTCAGTGATCGAAATAGACCATCTGTCATAGGTCATTAATTTTTAGATTTAACTACTTTATGTGACATAACTTCATATGCCCAAATAAAAGCAGCCTATCATCAGTATGCTGCTTTTATTTTATCTAGTACCCTCGGCTTAAATCATCTTTTTAACTTTATTGTGCTTATGTTTTATAGAACATTGAATTATATTTAATAGCTAAATTTACTTATATTTAATTATTTTTTTAATTTAAGGGTTCAGAGTGGTTTTTGTATCTGTAAAAGAAGTAGCTGATAAAGCGCAGCATTTTAGTGTCCACGAACAAATGATTATAGGGATTAATTATTGTTTAGGATTAAATGGACATGAACAAGACACTAATAAGGGACGAGCATGGTTGTGGATAGCAGCTACATATTATCGGTCTTTTATTGCTCAGTATAATTGGGCTTTAACATGGACAAGTAAGCCTTGTTATAAAGTTGAAAAAGATATTTCTTTAGAAGAATTACAAATATTGGCAAATGAAAATAATTTGGCAGCGATCTACATGCTAGGTGTTCATTTTAGAGAACCTGATCCTATGTTAGCTATTGAATACTATCAAAAGGCGGCAAAAGAAAATTTTTATCCAGCAATAAATAATTTAGCTGATATATATGAAAACGGCTCTGGTGTTGAACAAAACATTAATAAAGCTGTTGAACTTTATAACATTGCTGCTGAACAAGGTATTGCTGCTGCTGAGTGGAGTTTAGGATTGCTTTATTTCAATGGAGATCTTGTGAATCAAAACATTCCATTAGCTCAATATTGGTTACAAAAAGCAGAAGCAAATGGATGGTTTCCAGCGCAGGATCTTTTGATTTCTATCGATGAAAATTATCAAAAAATTTAAGTCTATAAATTCAGATTATTTTCTCCTTAGATATTTTGCCTAGTACCTGTTAAGTTGAAAGGAAAACTTATCAGGTACTCAACTTATAACCAAAATGATTAAGGCATACGTTAATACCGTTAAGTGAATAGTCCGTACAGCCTTTATGAAAGCACTTGTTTTCTGAAAAGCCTTCATGAGCTAAAACAACTAAGAATTGCTTAATACTGTTTATTTGATTTTGGTTTAAGGTCTGCTTCACTTCTGACAGTTTAATTCCAAAAATAGGTGCTGTCGGTGTATCTGGATAACACTCGAAATACCATGCTTGCTCACACTCAGAGCAGACATAATAAAACTCATCATAGTCAAATTTTGGTCGAGCTTCTTCGCATGGAGCTTCTTCAATGATGTAGTGAGGAAACCTATTTTTCATTTCATAGTTATAGCTGAAAATATTTGAAAAGCTATCAGGGCATACAAAAAATTCACCGACATTTTGACATTCACACATAGATTCTGTTCTTTAATGTTTTCTTGAAATATATAATAGAGTCAATCAAAGAAAATTTTATATTTATCTGGTATATGATTAGATTTTTCTTACAAGATATTCCAAATATTAGGTACTTAAAAATAAATGATTAAACGAACTTTGTGGTATCAAGTTGAAAAAGAGTATTTGCAAGTAACTCAAGAAGATTTACCTAATATGGATAACTCCTTAATTATTTTAGGAGAGGCAGGTATGGGAAAATCTTGCCTGCTTGAGTGGTTAGGACGCTTGGATAATTTTGCATATTGTACTGCTCGACAGTTACTCCATCGTCATAAACCTAATACTTTGTTAAATAATAAAAAAGTTCTTGTAATCGATGCTTTGGATGAATTGAGTTCATCTAAGGATGGAGATGGTATCGATTTAGTTTTGCAAAAATTGGGAGAACTTGATTATCCACAGTTTGTTTTATCTTGTCGTGTAGCAGATTGGCGTAGTGCTACTGGTTTAGTAGCAATTAAAGAGCAATATAATATTGAACCACTAGAGCTTCATTTAAATCCTTTCTCTCAAAGTGATATGAATGATTTCTTAAGTGAAAAAATAGGAAATGAGCAAGCGTTGAAAGTTGTAGATCATTTTGTGAATCTCGGCTTAGATGGGCTATTGGGTAATCCACAAACATTAAATTTGATTTCAGAAGTTGCTAGATCGACTCAACTACCTGAGACATTAACTCAACTTTTTGACCAAGCAGTTGGCTTATTAAGAATTGAACATTCTGAACAGAAGATGGAAAGGCAACTATCTAAAGAAACTGAACTTGAAGTAGCAGGAGCTGCTTTTGGAAGTTTAATATTGTCAGCAAATGAAGCTATTACTAGGAAGCCTATTAACAAAATTGATGATGGGGAATTGCCAATAAGTGAAATAAAAAGTCTTACAAATGGACAGTATATTGAAAATGTAATTGGTTCTCGCTTATTTAAAGCTAATGGTGTTGAACGCTTTACCTATCTACATCGTAGGGTAGGAGAGTTTTTAGGTGCTAAATGGCTAATTAAACAAGCAAATACGAGCCGTAAAAGAAAACGTCTTCTATCTTTTTTTCATGCATATGAGCTTGTTCCTGCTAATTTACGTGGTATACATGCATGGTTAATTATGGATCATAATTTAGCTTTTGAAGTTATTAAATCCGATCCAATCGGAATATTAGAATATGGGGATGTCAATAATCTTTCAGTAGAACAAGCTAAAGTTTTATTATCTAGTATAGAAAACTTAGCAGAAAATAATCCTAGGTTTTATAAACGAAATAGCTATCAGATTCGGGCTTTCACTACACCAGTTATTTTAAGCCAAATTAAAGATATTCTTTTAAATTATGAAATCTCTTTTACGTTTAGAATTTTTTTACTTGAATCTATTCAGTCATTTCAATTGCCAGCTTATTTTATTGAAGTGTTAAAGAAGTTAGCTTTAGAGACTGAGATGGAGTATGCGATTCGTAAAGCTGCTGGTGAAACATTAGCAATTCAAAAGCAACTAATAGGTTGGGAAGAAATTTATCTTAGTCTCTCTAAATTTCATGATGAATCATCATTTCGACTAGCTTTAGAGCTATTACAAGATATTGGATATAACAGAATTGATAGTAAGCTAATAGCCACTTTAGCTTTTTTATATTTAAAAACTGAAGAAACTGTTTCGGGGCCACTCTGGTTCATCGAAATTGATCTACCTGATGATCAAATAGAAAGTTTTCTTGATGCTTTTGTAAAGCACTTAAAGTTAGAAGAAAAAAAATTTCAACATGATGAAAGATATGAAATAAAGAATCTTCTATCTCATTTAATATTAAGAGTTCTTAATTTTAAAGAAATTTTAATTGAAAAATTATGGGGATGGCTTGAAGAATTTGATTATAGCTACGGTTACAATAATGAAAAAATAAAAGAATTAGAAAACTTTTTCCGAACCAATGATTTATTAAGACAAAAAATACAGAGCTTTGTACTTCTTGAACTTACTAATGAGAAGCTTATATGGCAACGATCTAGAAATCTTTCACAAGCATCATTAGGTCTTATACCGAATGAAAACGATGTTATTTTATTATTAGAAAATATGTTTTTAACTAATCCTAGGGATGAGCGTTGGAAAGATATTGTACGGTTAGTACAACATGATGGTGAGATAGGTCAGAAGATTCGCAATGTAGCACTGCCTTTTACTAGAGGGAACGCACAAGATAAAATATGGTTAGAGCAAATTTCTATTAGAAAATTGGATGATTGGGCAATTAAAGAAGATTTGCGTACACAGAAACAAGAAAAGAAAAAACAAGAACAGCAAGCTGAACAACAGAGATTTTATCATCAAAATAGCGAGCTATTACGTAATGGTAATTATGAGGTCATTTTGGCACCAGCAAAAGCATATTTAAAAATGTTTAGTGATATCGATAGTAAACCTGCACCTCACCAGTGTATTGCAGCATGGCTAGGGGATGAAATATCAAATACTTGTATGGAAGGATTTGAAAACTTTCTAATCAATAGTGCACCAAAAGTAAAGGCTGAAGATATTCTGGAAATTAGAAAAGAAGGTAGGGTTTATAATGAATGCTTTATTCTCATTGTGGCATTAGCAGAGCGTGTTCGAAAAAATATTGGCTTGAGTGATTTACCTCATGAACGCTTATTGGCTGGTTATTTCACATTAATGAATCATCGATATGATCAAGTAGTGAAGATTCCTGAAGTTTTTGAAGGAATTGAAAATGAGTTGCTCAGACGTGGTTGTTTAGAAGAAGCACTACAATTATTTTATGAACCACTATTTCAAAGCAGATTTGCTGATATTGAGGGTTTATATAATATTATGAATGGAGAAAAATATAAAAGTTTCAATATTGAATTAGCTAAACGATGGATGGATAAATTTCCACTTATTGCGTTTAAACCAGAATCAGAATTAATAGATAGTTTGCTTTATGCAGGCCAGTTTGATTTTTTAAGAAAATTTCTATCGCAGCGTACAAAACTGGAAAATATTGAACAGAGGCAAAATTGGATTGGTATAGGTTTAATTATAGATTTTGAAGAAACGATAAAACAATTTCAGAAAGAGTTATTTGATAGAGATTTTATTTGGACTATTAGAGATAGGTTAAATGGAAGATATCGAGAAAATAAAGCTAACCTTCAACTAAGTGTTAATTTTTTAGAATGGATAATGACTACATTTCGGACTGTATATCCTAATGTAGGTCATCCTATGGGAGTGTATTCAGGAGATAGGCAACCTTGGGATGCTGCTGACTTCCTCAAGGGGATTGTTGCCCAGTTAGCTAAAGATCCTAGTGATGAAGCTTCTAGAGCATTAGAGCGACTTAAGAATGCAGAGCAAGATAGTTATACAGATTTAATCAAGACTTTACAGTATGAACAAAAGCAGATAAGAGTTGAGAGCTTATATACTCCTCCTACAATTGCTCAAATTAAAGTAATTTCAGAAGATTTACCCCCTCAGTCCATCTCTGATTTGCAAGCTTTTATTCTAGAAGAATTAGCTGTAGTTCAAGCCAAAATCAGAAGTGATGATGCAGAGTCTTGGCGTGGTTTTTATGACGATAACGCTAAACCATACAAAGAAGAGCGCTGTCGAGATCATTTGATAGGATTGCTCCGACAAGGAAGTAACGAAGTTGTTTATGAGGTGGAAGTTCATGAAGCTGATGATAAAGAAGCTGATATAGGGTGCACTGTAGGGCAACTACGTTTACCAATTGAAGTGAAAGGGCAATGGCATCCTGAATTGTGGACAGGTGCTGATAATCAGCTCAATAAATTATATACACAAGACTGGCGTGCTGAGGGTAGAGGTATCTATCTTGTGCTATGGTTTGGCTCGAGGAATGACCATAAGAAGTTAAAAAGCAGAGGCAGGGGAAAACTTAGTCCTACTACTGCTGCTCAGTTAAAGGAAATGTTGATTGAAAGTAGCCAAGCTGCAAAATCTGGGCAAATTGAAATAGTGGTTTTGGATATTGAAAGATTAAATTAGAGAAATTTAAATGGGGTAAATATACCTATTAATAAATATTTTTTGATATTGTAGGACACTAGTTCTATCAAATTTAAAATAATAAATCCTAGATAAGATCTGAGCTTTATTGTTTTTAGATATGTAGGTAGAGACGTAATAATAAAGAAAAATATAAAGAGAAGATAGTAGGCTAATAATTTGAGGGCTTTATTTAAACTCTAAAATGTATTATGGTTATTTATAAGTTGATAATTGTTAAGGATTTCTATTTTTTCATGTAAGATATAGTGTATAAGTTTTAGAGGAATTTTATGAATACAGATATTGATTTAAAGGATTTAGATAAAGTTAACCTTAAGCTTTCTTATCTAAATCTATTGCAAAATATTATTAATCGAATGTCTACTTTTAGTATAGCTATGAAAACTGCATCTGTAACGACTCTTACAGCTTTACTAGCTTACTCAGCATCAGAAACTGTTGGAAATAATTTTAAGGTATGGATGTTTTTCTTGCCGTGGATTTTTTTTACTGGATATAATGCATATTTTTTACGCTTGGAAAGAGCATTCAGAACTTTATATAATAATTCTGCAAATCATGAAGATATTTCTTTTGACGATTTTAGAATTGATAAAAATAAATTGAAAGCTATTTATGAAAAATGGTCAGAAATTATTTTTTCTAAACCATTACTAATTTTCCATCTAAGCCTTCTTTGTTTAGTGGTTATATCATTTGCAAAAATTAAAGGAATCTCATGTATATAAGTGCTGAAGTTACTGATTTTCAAAATTTTAACCCAATCGAGTATATTTCTGCTAGAGAGATAGAGTTATATAAATCTAACAAGAAAGAGGTATTAGATGACTTAAAAAACTATCTTCTTAACGATGGGAATAGTTTAGATGGAGATGAAATTCAAAAACATTTATTCCCTGAAGAAAATATTGATATTTTTTTATCACATTCACATGGGGATGAGGAAAAGATTGTTAAATTAGCAATTCTTCTAGAAAGAAAAGGACTAAAAGTTTTTGTTGATTCGTGTGTATGGGGTAATGCATTCGATCTATTAAAAGTTATTGATAAAGAATATTGTCTTAATACTGATGGAAGTGCTTATAATTATGATAAAAGAAATTACTCAACATCACATGTATATATGATGTTGAATACAGCACTACATAAAATGATAGATAATTGTGAGGTTTTTTTATTTTTAGGAACACCAAATTCTGTCTCTGTAAAAGAGGGTATTAAAAATGAAGAGTCTTTAAAGTCCCCATGGATTTATTCAGAACTTGCATTTATACAACACGTTCGTAGAAAAACTTCTTTTAATGTAAATACTCAAAAATCTTTAACAGAAAGTTTAGAGAGTGGACACATTATAATGGATTCATTAAATGTTCATTACGAGAAACCTAAGTTAGATTACAAAATTAATAGTAGAACTTTAGAAGCTATTTTAAGAGATGGATACACTAGTAATATTCAAGTATTAAGATCTTTATACAGCCAATTAACAAAGAATCAACAAATTCCAATTCCTACAACTGGCGTTAATCTTTTTGGCTGATAGTAAACATCTCCAACCAAAACAGCCTCCCAAGGCTGTTTTTTTATTCCCCTCTATAACCCTCACTTAACAATAACTCCCTCATTATTTAGCCTTACTTTTCTAATGATTTAATTTAAAGCAAATGTCATTTTGTGTGCTTGACTGCAATAAATGTGAAGCTTATCCTTTGCCTGCTGGCCACATTGCCAGTCGGTTTTAGCAGACCGTGATGAAAGATCGCATCAGAGATATTCCGTCTGAGGGATAGTCTTATGCGTAAACTCCTCGTCTCCTCCCGTAGCGGTAGGACGGGAGAGGGACACCTTCGGGTGTGCTGGTTATATCTTTCACCAGTCTGCTAACCCTTTCTCGTTCTGCCACCATAATTTTAATGTCTGGCAGAACTCCCAATAAAAAGGAGTTGGCTTTGCACATCCATTATTTCTTGGCTCTCAATGCCAAAAGCTATAACAACACAGCTTAAAAATTTAAAGCAGCTTGATCACCCTAAGGTTTTCAGGCTTTAAGTCTTTTCTATTTAAAACTTAGTAATAACAAACTCGAGATGTGCCAAGCACAGTCTTTACGGCTTTGCTGTGCCTTTTTTCTCCCAAAAAAGTATCTCATTTAGAAACAACAAGAATTTTTATAGCGGTAAAACCATGCCAAACTTAGTTCTCTCTACGCGTGCTGTACAAGTCATCAATAAGTCGATTCATTTATTTCACCATTTTGGATTTCATACGGTTGGGGTCGACAGAATTGTGAAAGAGTGCGGAATTCCAAAAGCGACTTTTTATAACTACTTTCATTCTAAAGAGCGGTTTATTGAAATCTGTCTAATCGTGCAAAAAGAACGCTTAAAAGAAAAAGTGGTTTCAATTGCTGAGTACACTAGCCACACAAGCGCTAGGGATAAACTCAAGGAACTTTATTTCTTACATACTGACTTAGAGGGGCTGTATTACCTATTATTTAAAGCTATTTTTGAGATAAAACTGAGCTATTCAAAAGCCTATCAAGTCGCAATTAAATATAGAACTTGGCTCATCAATGAAATCTATAGCCAGCTTATAAAACTAAAAACCGATGCGACTTTTCAAGACGCTAAGCTATTTTTATATATGATTGAAGGTGCAATTATTCAGCATTTAAGCTCAGATGGGGCAGACAACAGAGAAAGCTATTGGAATATGATCTCTAATGTCTTTCTTTAGATGTTTCAGCCCATGTTTGGGGGAAGCATAAGCCTTAATTCTAAAATAGCTATTGGATGAGCTTTGAGAGTTGACTTCAAATTGTGGCTTAAGTGGTCTGAGGTCAAGTTTTTTTAAAGAGACTTAAGCAATATGGTTTGCGTAACTTCAATCAAATACTGAAATATTTCGAATCAGCGTATGAGTTGCCTACGTCAGTCATCGTCTCGCACAAAAGTATGCTGAATATAAATAGAGGAGTCATTCATGGGTACGCGTTCAACCATTATGGATACCAATAGCTTTCGTCCAGAACATGCTGCTGAGCTGGACCATGCTACCCGCAAACTGACCGATAAAAGAAATAAAATTTTAGGTGAATCCTATCG
>Ga0308161_1005511_pt1 | contig 11083 bp, 10 predicted proteins | sample PhyFR2_FD_201034 | JGI IMG/M metagenome (GOLD analysis project Ga0308161, IMG submission 201034) | Phyllosphere microbial communities from UC Gill Tract Community Farm, Albany, California, United States - DLSLF.R2 | ecosystem: Host-associated > Plants > Phyllosphere > Unclassified | place: USA...
TTACGGCTGGGCCGAAGAATATGTCGAGGCCGCCTACAAGTTGTGGGAAGGTTCGTGGGAAGACGATGCGCTGCTGGCCGATAAGGAAGCCGGCCTGTACGCGGACCCGAGCAAGGTCAACAAGATCAACCACCGTGGCGACTTCTATTCGATCGACGGCCCGCATCTGGCCCTGCCCAGCGCCCAGCGCACGCCGTTCCTTTTCCAAGCCGGTTCCTCGGCCCGTGGTTCCCAGTTCGCGGCAACGCATGCCGAAGCGACTTTCCTCTTTGCCCCGCACGCGCAGTATGTGGCCAAGAAGAATGCGCAGCTGATCGAGAATCTGGCGGCTGCTGGTCGCAAGCGTGAAGATATCAAGGTGTTCGCCGGCTTGTCCTTTGTGGTGGGTTCCACCGAGGCAGAAGCCAAGGCGTTGGAAGCCGAATACGATGAGTACCTGGATCTGGATGCGATTGTCGCGCATATCGGTGGCGGGCTCGGGGTGGATCTTGGCGGACTGGATCTGGATACCCCGCTGGGAGACATCCAGACCCAGGGAGCCCAAGGAGTGCTGGAAGCGGTCAAGGCCTCGGTGCCTGGCGGCAATCCGACCTTGAAGGATCTGGCCCACTACCGTGCGAAGGCCCAGCAGATTGTCGGCACTCCGGAGAGCATCGTAGATGAGCTGGAGCGATGGCAGGATGCCGGGATTGATGGCCTGAACATCATGAACCACGTGCTTCCGGGGTCCTACGACAACTTCATTGAAGGTGTCCTGCCTGAGCTGCGTCGCCGCGGGCTGGCGCAGAGTGAATATGATCAGGGAAGCCTGCGGCAGAAGGTCTTCGGCCGTGGCGATTACCTTCCCGAGAACCATCCTGCGGCTAAGTTCCGTGGTGTTTTTTCGGAGCTGAGCGCGGCCAACACCGAGGCGGCAGCCCAGCTGCAGGGCTAAGGAAATGATTCTGGCAGGGACGGCGGAGATCAAAACTCTCCTCCGTCCCTGCCGGGTTTAAACCGTGGCGACATCTGCAGCTTTTACCGAGTAAGGTGTCGAACATGAAGAACAGCCATGTCAATGATCCGCAGGCGATCCGCCGGCTTCTGAGCACACCGGGGCGGTGGGCCGTCGTTGGCCTGACCAACAATCCTTCGCGTGTGGCCCCGTCCATTGCGCGGTTCCTGCGTGACGAGTTATCCATGCAGATCATCCCTGTGTCATTGGATGCCCAGAACGTGATGGGGGAGCAAGGGTATGCGCGTTTAGCTGATATCCCCGGTCCCATTGACGTGGTTGACTGTTTTGTGAATTCATCGAAGGTTGGCGGCATCGTCGATCAAGCCATCAACGTCGGGGCGAAAGCCGTTTGGATGCAGTTGGGCGTGATCGATCATGAGGCGGCCCAGCGTGCCAAGGATGCTGGGCTGGACGTCGTGATGAATACCTGTCCGAAAATTGAATACCCATTTCGGTAGCCGAGGTGAGCATGAATAATAAAGGGAGCCAAGAAGCCCTGGAACAGCAGTGGACGCAGTTGTGCCTGAGCATGCCCCGCGCCTTTGCCGATTATCCGTTCGGACCTGAAAGCACGGTTTTCAAGGTCTCAGGCAGGGACAAGGCCAAGGCCAAGATGTTTGGCCTATTAATGAATGTGCGCGGCGACCTGGTGCTCAACCTTAAATGCGAGCCTGCCCTTGCTGACCAGCAGCGCAGCGAGCATCCGGAAATCACCCCTGGCTATCACATGAACAAGAAGCACTGGAATTCCATTCGAGCAGGGTTGGACCCGGAATTGCTGCTGGAACTGATTGAAGATTCTTATGATCTTGTGGTCGACGGCATGCCACGACGGGATAAAGAATACGTCCGATTGCAAGACACCATTAGCCAATCAGCCCTAGACTAGAACCATGTACTTCATCGTTGTTAAATATCAGGTAAAGCCAGAAAACACCGAGAACTTCATGGATCACGTTGCAGAGTTCACCCAGGCCACACGCGCCGAAGACGGTAACCTCTGGTTCGACTGGTCCGTGAGCGTGGAGGACCCCAACGAGTTCGTACTTGTTGAAGCCTTCCGTGATGACGAGGCAGCTTCTGCCCACGTCAACTCCGCACACTTCGCAGCAGGCATCGAATCCATGCGTCCGCTGCTGGTCTCCACTCCGAAGATCGTTTCGCGCAAGGTCGAAGGCGAAGGCTGGGACAGCATGGGCGAATTGGTCATCGACTAGTTTCCACTACGAACAAGGGTCATCACCACGATATTTCGTGGTGATGACCCTTGCTTTATGCCCTGTTGTTCTTAGCGGCCGGCCTTGTTGCCGAAGCGGCGAATCAGGAGCAAGACGATGCCCGCCAGGACAATGACGCCTGCGGCAATGCCGATCCAGCTGGCGCTGAAACCGGTGTCTGCCAGGTCTTCGTTATCCTGCTGGTTTGAATCATCCGAGGAATCTTCGGTTGGCTCCGCTGGGGAGTCTGAAGACTGGGTAGGCTCTGCCGAGTTGCTCTCATCTGAGCTTGGCGACGAGCTTGGGTCTTCGCTGGTCGACTCGGAAGGCGAAGCAGTTGGCGATTCGTCCGGGTTTTCGCTTGGCGATTCAGTTGGAGTTTCACTTGGCGATTCCGACGGTGCTTCAGGATCGATAGCTGCTGCGCGACCCAGCGGTGCTGGCTCGACCACATCATGGGCCTTGAAGTAGTTCACCGTGGCGTCCAGATCGATCTGGCCTGAATCTGCGTGGTTGGCGCCTTCAGCGAAGGCGGTGAAGTTATCGCCACCGGTAGCCAAGAAAGCATTGGCGGCGACGCGGAAGGTTGCCGACTCGTCCAATGGTTCACCATTGAAGGTGATCTCCTGGATGTGCTCGCCCGCTGCCGCGTCTTCGACGTAGGTGTAGGACAGGCCATCCGAGATGCCCAGGTGCAGCTTGTTGCGCTCGGAGCCCTCCGGCTGCCACTGCTGTTCCAGTGCCTCGCGGATCTGCGCTCCGGTGAGGTCGAAGGTGATCAAGGTGTTGGCAAATGGCTGGACCTCAGCCGCCGCCTTGTAGGTCACGGTGCCGTCTTCTCCGTAGAGCAGGTCCGAGCGAAGGCCGCCAGGATTCATGAAGGCAATCTGGGCTGGCTCACCGGCAAAATCCTCATTGGACGTAGCCCACAGGTGGATATCGGCTACCGTGTTGCCAAGCGTTGATTCGACACCGCGGTCCGAACCGGGAACGTCTCCGCCGCGCAGGATATCTTCGGAGATCTTGCCGACCTCAACGCTGCCGACAACTTCAGCTTCTGATTCGGCCTCTTCGACAATCTTTGCAACGGTTGGGTTGGCTTCGTAGTTGGCGGTCCATTCGCCGTCGGCCGATTCGGTGGCCAGCGGCAAGCGGGTGCTGGAAGCGTCCAGGACCTCACCGGTGGTTGGGTCGACATTGAGGCTGACCTTGCCCAGGGTCGTTCCATACTGGTGCGACTGGATGACCGGGCGCTCGCCGTCAGGGCCGGCGATGGAGCAGTCGTAGGAAGAGTGGGTGTGGCCCGAGAAGATCGCGTCGATATCGCCGCTGGCCTCGCGGACCAGATCCCCATAGGAAGTGGTTTCGCTGGCGATGGCAGAGCAGTCGGTGCTGGCCGAGCCATTGTGGGTCAGCAAGACGATCACGTCTGCCTCTCCATTGGCGTCGTCGCCGTCGCTAAGTTCCTTGGCAACGCGGTTAGCTGCTTCGGCTTCGCTGCCGAAGTCCAGCCCGGAGATGCCGCTGGGGGAGACCAGCGATGGGACATCTTCGGTGACGGTGCCGATGAAGCCGACGGACAGGCCGCCGACTTCACGGATTGCGTACTCTTTGAGTGCTGGAGTCTTGGTGCCGGCCTTGTAGACGTTGGCGCCCAGTGCGTAGTCCTCGCCGGGCTGGCCGGTGGCTGCCGCAAAGCGGTCGGTGACGCGCGAGGTCAGGTCTTCGTAGCCCTTGTCGAACTCGTGGTTGCCCACGACGGAAACATCTAGGCCGGCGGCGCCGAGCGCATCGATTGTCGGAGCGTCCTCCTGGGACGCGGACGCGAAGGTCGAGGCCCCGATATTGTCGCCAGCAGAGAGGAATAGCGTGTTTTCGTTTTCTGCACGCAACTGGTCAACGGCCCCTGCGAGGACTGCTGCGCCGGCGGAATCCCTATCGGCGGCAATCCGGCCGTGGAAGTCGTTGATGCCAACCAGATCCAGGGTCACCGGATCTGCTGCTGCAGGGGAGGCGCTGGTGGTTGATTCCTCGGTGGGCGTTGCTTGGGCCATGGCGGTTCCGGTGGCTACCAGCGAGAGGGTAGCCAGGGAGGCGAGACTGAGTTTTCTCATCTGCCTGAATGCAGACATGGGTACTCCTAAAAGTGACGAGTGTGACAAGACTTATGTCTATCGCATCTAGGTGAACCTGTCGATGCCTGCGGGTTAAATTGCTGTTTCAGGGCAATGAGAACTAGCGGCTAAATAGTCGAAGCAACGCACCAGCCTGCAGTTGATGCGTTGCTTCGAAAAAATCGCCAGGAGGCTAGAGCTGTCGGTTCTTGCGTGTTTTGGCGGCGGTGACCGATGAGGCGCCAACGATGGCTCCGAGCATGAGCATGGCTGCGGCAATGAAGAAAATCGTGGACAGCACCCAGCAGGCCATGGCGGTATCCCGATGAGCTGTGTTCAGGGCAAACCCGAAGAGGCACACACTGGTAAGCAACAGGAGAGCTCCCGACAACCGTGTCTTCATCATGTGACCTTTGCAGCTGAGAATTTTGCCAACAGTCACTGACCATAATGGCTATTGGCTTGACTAATATCCATAGTGTCACAAATCCATCAATTTGACGATAGGCCTTAAGGGGGATCTTTTGCTGCGACTTTAGGCTGGCTACACGCAGTTTTTCAGGATTCGCTCGATGGTATCGTGCTCACCCTTGGTCATCCAAGCCCCGTACTTAGCTTTGACCTGAGTCTGGCGGGAGACATATTCGCAACGGAAGCGCTTGTTGGGCGGCAGCCATGAAGCGGCGTCCTTGTCACCCTTGGCCGCGTTGGTCGGGCCGTCTGAGGCCATGAGGTTCAGCGGGTCATTGGCGAACTCGAACCGGGCTTCTTTGTCCCAGTGCTGCGCTCCTTTTTGCCATGCATCTGACAGGGCGACGACGTGGTCAATCTGGACCGCGGTGCTGGTGCTCTGGCCTCGAACGAAGTTAATGGTGGTGTTCGTGTAGGGATCGTGAAAGGTTCCGCTGAGTACCACGCAGGGCCTGGAGGCGGATTTGTACTTCACGTCTTCCAGGTCGCGCGCCAGGATGTCATTGCGCGCATCGCAGCCATTGTGGTCCGGGTCTTTCCAGCCCTTGCTGAATTTTTCGCGTTCATAGCCGGTCTTCGGTGCGCGGCCCTTGACGTCGATTTTCGCGAGCAGCTCAAGCGAGTCGGTGTAGCTTGCGCGTTGCGCTGCGCCGTCATGGGTGGTGTCGGCCTGCGCGTCGGGAACGCGGTACTGCTCGATGGAATCGAGGGTTGAGCATCCCGTGAGGGCAAGGGATGAGGCGATGAGTGCAAATGAAATGGTGCGACGCAGCAGGCGCATGCGGTGGTACGACTCCTAGGGAAATGAAAGCTGGCAACGGGTATAAGCCCTTAATGAACTATATGGAGCAGGTCGGACCATTTAGTTGTGATGGCGCCGTGTTTTGGTGTGAGATGCGTGTGAACCGTCAGGAAGTGATATTTCAAGATTTCATAACGATTGTTATTCCTTACCTTGACATGCATTGTTTAAGTCAGATTCCTAACATAAGGTCGATTGAAATAACTCATTCACCTCTGCATTGGAGCGCTCATGAAGCGGACTGCCCCGTTGGCCCTGGCTCTGCTTCTCGGGCTTTGCTCTTGCACCACTCCGGTCTCGCAATTGAAGCTTCCCGAAGAATCTGCCGAAGACCTGTCCTCGGGCGTCCTCGTGGAAGAAATCACCGAGGAAACTCATGAACCCATAGATGACATTGCCGGTTTGTACCCGCCGATGATCGCCTTTGCCGCGGCCAGCAGGGGAGAAACCTGGCTACTTGGCTCATTGGAAGACCCGGGCGCCGAGTTTTTCGAGGAGAACGGCTTTAGCACCGGGGCGGGAACGATGAACACCTACCAACTGGATGATGCAGGTGAAATTCGGCCAGATCACATGATCGCCCCTACGGTGGCAGGGCAGAAGAATCTGCTCCAGTTCGCCTGCCAAGGAGTCGGATTCGTGCGCATCAAGGCTGTCAAAGATGACGCGGTGATCGCCGAGGACTCATTGCGTTGCGGGATCCCCGCCAACAAATTGAGCATGGAATTCACTGTTCCAGATGGCGGGGAGATCTGGATTGTCCAGGAACCGAGTGCCGATACGCGCGGGATCCATGAAGTAATGTTCTACAGCTAAGCCGTGCATGTGCTACTAATTGAGCAGTGACACGGGGTGCCGCACGGCGGCTGAGAAAACACCCGTTGAACCTGATCCAGTTAGTACTGGCGAAGGGAATGTCCTAGATTCGGCGTTTGCGTGCACCCTGAAGGGTTGAACCATTCGCGTCCTTGGCCAGGTTCCGTTCGCCCAAGACGCCGTCAAGGAGTTCAAGCACCATGAGCACGGATACCCACACATCAGCGCACCCGGCTGCCCTTCCACTCGAAGAGCAGATCATTCTGGTCACCGGCGGGGCGCGAGGACTCGGTGCGGCCATCAGCCGGGCCTTCCTGGCAGCGGGCGCGAAAGTCGCGATCAATTACCGCTCTTCGGCTCAGGCCGCTGAAGATCTCGTCGCGCTCTACCCGGACACCGCAGTTGCCATCCAAGCCGACGTCCGGGACCAAGACCAGCTCAAAGCGATGGCTGCTCAAGCCAAAGACCGCTTCGGGCGACCGGTCACGACCCTGGTGAACAATGCATTGGTGGATTTCTCCTTCAACGGCGACGCGCGTTCGACTGCGGAAGCGATCTCAGCAGCAGAACTGAGCGCCCAGTTTGCCGGTTCGGTGCTAGCTCCCGTGGCAGCCATCCAAGCAGTACTTCCGGGGATGCGTGAAGCCGGCTTTGGACGCATCATCAACATCGGCACCAATCTGTTCCAGCACCCCGTGGTTCCGTACCATGACTACACCGCCACCAAGGCGGCCCTCTTGTCCTTGACCCGTACCTTCGCCGATGACCTGGGCCCCGAAGGGATCAACGTCAACATGGTTTCCGGCGGACTTTTGCGCACCACGGACGCCTCCGCAGCGACGCCCGAAGCAGTATTTGACCTGATCGCCGCGGGAACACCATTGCGGCGGGTCACCTCGCCTGGAGAACTGGCTGATGCCGTGCTGTTCTTCGCCTCGCCGCTTTCCCGCGGGGTGACCGGCCAGAACCTCATCGTTGACGGCGGGCTGGTGAAAGGATGAGCCAGAAGAAACAAGTACACCTGAACTTGTTCCTTTATGGCGCCGGCCATCACCAAGCAGCCTGGCGCGCCGAGGACTCGGCCGCCGAGCAGCTTTCGGAAACGCAGTACTACATCAAGCTGGCGCAACTGGCCGAAAAGGGACTGCTCGACGCGGTGTTCTTCGCCGATGGGCAAGCGGTGTCAACCAGTGCCGCGCAGGCTGGCCCCACCTGGTTCTTCGAACCGGTGACACTGCTATCCGCCATCAGCCAATGCACCACGAACATCGGACTGGTGTGCACCATCTCTGCCAGCTTCTACTCGCCGTTCCATGCTGCTCGCATGCTAGGCAGCTTGCAGCATCTCTCGCAGGGGCGTGCCGGCATCAACGTGGTGACCAGCATGTGGGACACCGAGGCGCAGAACCATTCGCTACGCGAACTGCCCGCGCACGCGCAACGATATGCCAGGGCCGGTGAATTCATTGATGTTCTGCACAATCTCTGGGGTTCCTACCCTCAGCAAGCAGTCCGGATTGATCGGGCGGGGAACTTCACCGATGCATCCCTGCTCCAGGAAATCAATCACGAAGGGGAGCACTTTGCCGTGCGGGGCCCGTTGAATATGCCCAACTCCCCATATGGTGAACCGGTCCTCTTCCAAGCGGGATCCTCGCCCGCCGGACGTGAACTAGCCGCCGCCCATGCCGAAGCGATCTACTCGGTCGCGGCAGACCGCGGCATGGCGGGCGAATTCGCCCGCGATATTTCGCGACGCACCAAGGAGCAGCGAGGAACGGAGAACCGAGCCCTGATTATGCCGGGATTGGTTACCTACGTGGGGCGCACGCTGGAAGAAGCCCAAGCCAAACAACGCGCGCTCAATGAGTTGCTGCCCACCGAGGATGCGCTGCGCCAACTGGGCGTATTTTTGCAGCAGGACACCAGCTCGTGGCCATTGGACCAGCCCGTTCCGAAGCTGCCGCCACTGGAAGAGTTCACTGGCCCGGCTGGTAGATACACCACCATTTTGCGCCTCATAGAGCTGCACCAGCCGACGGTCCGCGAACTGCTCGGCCTGCTGGCAGCTGGCGGTGGGCACTGCACGATGGTGGGGACACCGGAAATGATTGCCGATGAGATGGAGCGCTGGCTCGATGAAGACGCCGCTGATGGGTTCAACTTGATGCCTCCGTCGCTGCCGGGAGCATTAGAGGACTTCATTGACCTGGTCATCCCGGAGCTGCAGCGACGCGGCAGATTCCGTACCAGCTATGAGTCAGCGACCCTGCGCGGAAATCTTGGCTTGAATATCCCGCAAACCGCGATACTTGAGCGCAGTTAATCTTGGGTTTGCGTTTCGGGCTTCAACCCTGGGAAATCATTCTCGAAGTAATCCAGGATTTTCTGTGCCGAATAGAAATCCATGAGGAATGATTCTTGAAGGGCAAAGACGTTGCCCTGGCGGATGGAAGGTATATGCGCCAGGGATTCGTCGGAGGAGAACTGTTCCGAGATTTCCGGGTCCGAGGAGAGCAGGAACGCTGCATCTCCGGAAAGCGACTTGGCTAGGCCGTCATAACTGGTGAAGGAGAAATCCTCGCGTTCCTGAGTGGAAGTATCAAATTCTTCCGGAGGATCCACCACGGTGAAACCGAGTGCCTCGAATAACTGCGCATGGGGACCGGTGCTTTGCGCGACAGGGGAGATATTTCCCTGATCGTAGGAAAGAATCGACGCCGTGGTGCCGGAGGAGATCGCTAGCGATTGCTTGAGGCTGGCAACACGTTGCTTGATGATCTCGTTATTCCGGGTTGATGCGGCCTCAGCACCGGTAGCTTTGGCCAGGTCCGCACTCAGCGAAGTCCATTGCTCTTCGGTGTAATCAACCAGAAGCGTTGGGGCGATGTCCCGCAGCTGGTCCAGGTGCTCCAACTCGGAATCCGCGCCTGAAGCGGAGAGCAGGATCAAATCAGGCTTGCGGTCCCGTATGGCTTCAAGATCAAAACTCCCGATTTCATATAGCGCGTCGACCGAGTGCTTTGAAGCGACGTCCGCCCACTGGGCCAGGAATCCGTGCTTGTCCGTGGCGGGGCTCTGCGGGGCAACCGCGGTGCCAACTACCGGTGCATCGAGGGACAGCAGGGTGCCGGTCACGGATACCGAGGTCGAGACAATGCGTTTGGGCTTGGACGGAATCTTGATGAGGTCGCCGGTTTCGTCGGTGACCATTCGAGGCCAGCCGTCGGCTTCAACAGTGGCGGTGCTGGCTTCACGGGCAGCGGGGGTTGGCGCAGATGTACAGGCGCCCAGCGAAAGCGCGAGAAAGCAGGTCAGGAGGAGGGCAGCGGTCTTGGACAAACTTGAATGCACTGACGCTACTCCCTGGCCTTGGCTTGTTGGACGGTGTCGATCAAGAACCCAACTATGAGTTCCATAGTCCACCACGGTATTAGATGATCTTGTGGATCTTCGGTCTTCAGAAACTATGAAAACCACCATTGATCAGTCTATATTCAGGTGCGGTGGGTGCTGTGCGCGTGCTGAAGATCATTTGCCGCACAAAGACGCCGTCTTTGGATAGGCGGTCTCGCCTTCCAAGAGCGACTGCGTGAATCTCACGAGATCCTGGTTCAATGCTGATCCTTCGCCCACTAATGGCATGTGGTCCAGGCCCGGGTATTCGGCATAACCAATTTGTGCACCGTGCTGGCATGACGCCTGGACAAAATTACGTTGCATCGAAGGCACAACGAGCGAATCGGTGGCGCCTTGCGAAAGGAATATCGGGAGCCCCTTGGGAATTGGCGCGGAATTCTGCTCAAGCAATTCACTCAGCCCATGGTCGAGAGCTTCCGGGCTGAAGACCGGTTCGAACAGTTGGCTGGCCTGGGCAATGCCGGCAACAGCTCCGGCGCCGGTGAAACAGTTCTTCGACAGCTGATTTACGGCAAGTTCAGAACGCGGCGTGAGCCGGTCGGCAATATCCATCTGCGGATACAGCTCGTTCCAACTCGCTGCGATGTAGCTTGAGACAATCTTTCCCGCCGACGTGTCCGCAATGGACTCGGCAAGATGTGGCAAGTCGGATGCGGGGGCCATGGCCGCAACGCCTAGGATGTCTAGATCTGGCGCGTACTCCTTGGCCTCATTGGCCGTGGCTAAAGCAGCGTGCCCGCCCTGCGAGTGGCCCCAAACGACACTTCGTTCATCCAGGCGCATGCCCTGTTCGGCCAGGGCATTGAGTTGCGCTGCCGCCCGGGTTGCATCGAGGACCGCGTGTGCTTCGGCTTGCGGCACCAAATAGGGGTGCGGGCCAGCGGTGCCCAAGCCGACATAGTCCGTGGCAACGATGGCCCAGCCCCGGGAAAGCATTTCTTCTCTGGCAATGGCAGGACCGTCATCGTACGGATTCGGACCCGCTGACAGGGCACATTGGGATGCTATGCCCTTGGTTCCGTTGGCCCAGGAAATGACGGGCAGCGCGCCACGGGCGTCGCGGGGAACGGTGACAATGCCCGAAGCAATGGCCGCGCTGCCATCTTCGGAGGCAGTGGTGTAAAGGATCCGCCATGCTTCGGTATTTTCTAATGCCTGCTGCGCCAATGGTTCTGAACGGATAAGTTCCCCACGGGCATTCGGGACGGACGCTGGCGGCAAGTAGAAATCGTCAGCACTGGACGTG
>Ga0308161_1005512_pt1 | contig 11082 bp, 9 predicted proteins | sample PhyFR2_FD_201034 | JGI IMG/M metagenome (GOLD analysis project Ga0308161, IMG submission 201034) | Phyllosphere microbial communities from UC Gill Tract Community Farm, Albany, California, United States - DLSLF.R2 | ecosystem: Host-associated > Plants > Phyllosphere > Unclassified | place: USA...
GCCTGCAACGCTGGCGCAACGGCTGGGCACAGGATGAAATGCCGCTGCAGCTCAACCCCGACCAGCCGGAAGTGCAGCCACGCTTCGCCCGCCTGCTGGCCGGCAGCGACCTGGTGCTGGTGTTCCTTGACGACTCCAGCGTGGTCTCGCGCCGCGCCGAATCGCTCACCCTGTCGGCGATGGGGCGCTTCTCGGCCAGCCTCGCGCACGAGATCCGCAACCCGCTGGCGGCCATCAACTACGCCGTGCAGCTGCTGGAGGAAGGCACCGGCTTCAACGAAAGCGACCGTCGCCTGCTGCAGATCATCCACCAGCAGTGCCAGCGCACCAACGGCATCGTTGAAAGTGTGCTGGGCTTGGCCCGGCGCGAACGCGCCAACCCGGAAAACGTCGACCTGGCCGCCTTCGTGCGCCGCTTCGTGCTGGAGTACAAGCAGGGCCAGACGCTGGAAACCGACAGCATCGAGCCGATCATCAACGACACCTCGGTGCCGGCCCAGGTCGACCCGCGCCACCTGTACCAGGTGCTGACCGTGCTGGTGCACAACGCCCTCAAGTACGGCCGCATCGGCGAGCAGCCCGCGCGCGTGCGGCTGCGCGTGGCGCAGCACGAGCGAAGTGCGGTGATCGACGTGATGGACCGTGGCCCCGGCATCCCCGAGACCGTCGCCGCGCAGCTGTTCCGCCCCTTCTTCACCACCTCCGAGCACGGCACCGGCCTGGGCCTGTACATCGCCCGCGAGCTGTGCAGGGCCAACCAGGCGCGGCTGGATTACATCCCCGTCCCCGCCGGCGGCTCCTGCTTCCGCCTGGTACTGCCCGGCCCGCACACCCTGCTTCCGCACTGATTCCGTGCGTCAAACATTTGTCGCCTTCCACACCCTCGGCTATCTTTCCCACCCATGAACGAAACCCGCAGCGCCCTCGTCGTCGACGATGAACGCGATATCCGCGAACTGCTGGTGTTGACCCTCGGCCGCATGGGCCTGCGCATCAGCACCGCCGCCAACCTCGCCGAAGCCCGCGAACTGCTGGCCAGCAATCCCTATGACCTGTGCATCACCGACATGCGCCTGCCCGATGGCAATGGCATCGAACTGGTCAGCGAGATCGCCCAGCACTATCCGCGCACGCCGGTGGCGATGATCACCGCCTTCGGCAGCATGGACCTGGCCGTGGAAGCGCTGAAAGCCGGTGCCTTCGATTTCGTCAGCAAGCCGGTGGACATCACCGTGCTGCGCGGCCTGGTCAAGCATGCGCTGGAACTCAACAACAGCGAACGTCCCGTTGCCGGCCCCGCCGCCGAACAGGCCGCACGCCTGCTCGGCGAATCGCCGGCGATGGACGTGCTGCGCGCCACCATCGGCAAGGTTGCGCGCAGCCAGGCGCCGGTCTACATCCTGGGCGAATCCGGGGTGGGCAAGGAACTGGTTGCACGCACCATCCATGCACAGGGTGCACGCGCCGCCGGGCCGTTCGTGCCGGTCAACTGTGGCGCCATTCCCACCGAGTTGATGGAGAGCGAGTTCTTCGGCCATCGCAAGGGCAGCTTCACCGGCGCCCATGCCGACAAGCCGGGACTGTTCCAGGCCGCACACGGCGGCACCCTGTTCCTGGATGAAGTGGCCGAGCTGCCGCTGCAGATGCAGGTGAAGCTGCTGCGTGCGATCCAGGAAAAATCGGTGCGCGCGGTGGGCGCCCCCAGCGAAGAGCCGGTGGACGTGCGCATCCTCTCGGCCACCCACAAGGATCTGGCCGAGCTGGTCGAAGACGGGCGCTTCCGCCACGACCTCTACTACCGCATCAACGTCATCGAACTGCGCGTACCGCCGCTGCGCGAGCGTCGCCAGGACCTGCCCGCGCTGGCCGCGTCGATCCTGGCGCGGCTGGCCCGCAGCCACGGCCGCGCCACCCCGCTGCTGGCGCCGTCGGCGCTGGACGCGTTGGCCCAGTACGGCTTCCCCGGCAACGTACGCGAGCTGGAGAACATCCTGGAACGCGCGCTGGCACTGGCCGAGGAAGACCGTATCGGCGCCGACGACCTGCGCCTGCCGCAGCATGCGCCGCGCTCACCGGGCAGCGCCGCCCACGCTGAAGCGGTGGTCGATCTGCACCCGGGCAGTGCCGCCCTGCCCTCGTATATCGAGCAGCTCGAGCGCAGTGCGATCCAGCGCGCGCTGGAAGAAAACCGCTGGAACAAGACCCGCACCGCCGCGCAGCTGGGCATCACCTTCCGTGCGCTGCGCTACAAGCTGAAGAAGCTGGGGATGGAATAAGGCGGGGCACCCCGTGGTGGTGCCGGCCGCTGGCCGGCAACCTCGTGCACAGCGCCATCCACGCACGGCGTGGATCAACCGGCCGTTCTGCGTCGAAATGGTAGTGCCGGCCGCTGGCCGGCAACCTCATGTACCGCGTCATCCACGCATGGCGTGGATCTACTGGTTACCCAATCCACGCATGGCGTGGATCTACGGCATCAATCCTTGGTGACGCGATTGATCTCGGCCAGGCTGGTCACGCCCGCGGCCGCCTTCTTCAACGCCGACTGCCGCAGGTCATTCACACCGATCGCCTGCGCGGCCTCGGCAATCTGCAGCGCATTGCCACCCGCCAGCACGATGGTCGCGATCTCGTCGGTCATCGGCATCACCTGGTAGAGGCCGGTACGGCCCTTGTAACCCTCGGTGCATTCATCGCAGCCCACCGCCTCGTGCAACTGGATACCCGCGTCCAGCTGCGCCTGGGTGAAGCCCTCGGCCAGAAGGGCGTGTGCAGGCAGGTCGGCCGGCCGCTTGCAGTTCGAGCACAGGCGGCGTGCCAAGCGCTGGGCGATCACCAGCGTCACCGAGCTGGTGATGTTGTACGGCGCGATGCCCATGTTCATCAGGCGCGCGATGGTCTGCGGCGCATCGTTGGTATGCAGCGTGGACAGCACCATGTGACCGGTCTGCGCAGCCTTGATCGCAATTTCCGCCGTTTCCAGATCGCGGATTTCGCCGACCATGATGATGTCCGGATCCTGTCGCAGGAACGAGCGCAGCGCTGCAGCAAAGGTCATGCCGCGCTTGTTGTTCTGCTGCACCTGGTTGACGCCCGGCAGGCGGATTTCCACCGGATCTTCCGCGGTGGAGATGTTGCGGGTCTCGTCGTTGAGGATGCCCAGCGCGGTATACAGCGACACCGTCTTGCCCGAACCGGTCGGGCCGGTCACCAGCACCATGCCGTACGGCTTGTGGATTGCCTCCAGGAACAGCTTCTGCTGGTCCGGCTCGTAACCCAGCTTGTCGATGCCCAGCTTAGCCGCGCTGCCATCGAGGATACGCAGCACCACCTTCTCGCCGAACAGCGTCGGCAGGGTGCTGACACGGAAGTCGATCTGCTTGGTCTTGGAAAGATTGAGCTTGATGCGGCCATCCTGCGGCACGCGCTTTTCAGCGATATCCAGCTGCGCCATCACCTTCAGGCGCGCGGCAATGCGCTGGTTGAGCTTGTTCGGCGCACGCGCGACCATTTTCAGCAGGCCGTCGATGCGCAAACGCACGCGGTAGTCGTCTTCGTAAGGCTCGAAGTGGATGTCCGACGCGCCCTTGCGGATCGCGTCGACCAACACCTTATTCACGAACTTGACCACCGGGGTGTCGTCGCCCTTGGCGTCGATACCGCTGTCGGTGCTGGTCATGTCGTCGTCGCCACCGCCAACATCGAGGTTGGCCATGCCGTCATCGTCGCCACCCAGCGCATCGCCCATCGTGTCGTGGCTGGCATGCCACTGCTCCAACGTGCGGCGGATCTGGTCCTCGTCCACCAGGATCGGCTCAACCACCAGATTGGTGTGGAACTTGATCTCGTCCAGCGAGTGGGTGGGGTTGCTGGTGCCGACGAACAACTTGCCGCCGCGTTTGAACAGCGGCAGCACGTTGTGCTTGCGCAGCAGCTCTTCGCTGACCAGGTTCATCGCATTCTGGCTGCTGTCGAACGTGGACACGTCGAACAGCGGCATGCCGAATTCGACCGCGTTGGCGGCAGCGAGCTGCGAGGCGCTGACCAGCTTGTTCTGCGCGAACCACGTCGGCAGGGGCTGGCGAGCGGCGGCCGCCTTGGCCATGGCATCACGGGCAGCGACTTCGTCCAGCGCGCCGTCCTGGACGAGGCGGCGGGCCAAGCCGGTGATGCCGACGAGATTGGCGGTGGTAACGGCGTTCATAGAAATCCTTGGCTCATGGGTCTGGCAGCGCGGTGCGCCCTCCAAGGGCACCACACGGGGCAGCAGAACCTGCCGCGAGCATCGGCCAGCGGCATCGCCAATCCATGAGCAACGCTGCCTTGCCCGGCGTTGCCGGCCCGGCAGGCTCGATCCTGACTCCCCCGGGGATGATAGCCCCGTCAAGGGTCGCCCAACATCCCATTGCCGGCTGAAATGTGATCAGCAGCCCGTTGGGCGATAGCGTGCTTCAAAGGCGCTGCCGTCGCAGCTCCAGATGCCCTCGGCGGAGCGGCGCAGGATCAGGTCCTTGCCTTCCAGGGCACTGTGGCCCTTCAGGGTGCAGCTGATATGGCCGACACCTGATTCGCTGAGTTCGGCCTCGACTACCGAGCAGTGGGCGTTCTGAGAACCGCCGATGAGTTCCGGCGTGACTTCACTGACAGATCGTCCTTGATACACGACGATTTCCACCAGCGTCTTGCCGGGGCTGATATCGGCCAACGCGGCGGTCAATTGGGTGCGGATGATGTACGGCTGGAACGCCACCATCGCGATCGCAGCCAGGATAGCGATGATGGCCACCACGATCATCAGTTCGATGAGCGTGAAGCCTTTTTGCGTATTCATGACTCCCCCTGTTTTATCCAGCAATCCCCATTGCTGCGTGCCGACCGGTTCTCATGCATCAGTCAGCACAAGGCCCGCCGAAGCGGGCCTTGTGTGTAACAACTGGAGTCGCCCAGATTCAGATGCGACGTACCCCAATCAAAAATCGATCAGCTGCAGCCCTTGGGCTTGAACTTGTCGTCAACACCAGTGGTGACACAGCTGAAGCCACCAGCAACTGCGGTTGCACCCGAGCCAGATGCTTCGGCGTAGTTCAGGGCGATCGTCGAAGAAGTGCCGATACGACCCGGGTCGCGGATGGTGCAGGTCATACCGGCCGTTGCAACGGCAATCGTCGAGCAAGCACCGGTTTCGGCAGCCTGGAAGCCAGCGTTGGCCACGGTCGGGGTGCCACCGTCGCTGATGACCATCTCGAACTGGGTCTTGTGCGAGGCCAGGTCAGCCAGAGCGGCAGTGACCTTCGACTTCGAGGTGTAGTCCTGGTAAGCCGGCAGTGCAATGGCGGCCAGGATCGCGATGATCGCAACAACGATCATCAGTTCGATAAGGGTGAAGCCCTTCTGGTTCTTCATAGTCGTACATCCCCAAGATAGTGGTGGTTGAGTCAGTGCACAGGATCGGTCCGACCTTCGGCCGGCTGAGCGGGTCCTGCACCTGCGGGTGGATCAACGCAGGTTGCGTGCCAACCCCGGCACGCCTCCCCCTGGATTTCCCCGCGCCCATGATGGCAGCAATTTCGTGGATGGGAACCCCCCGTATTCGAATCTGCGATGGACGCGGCAATGTGACGCAGTGCGTCACCTTTGGTCGGCGGCCGGCACGAAATTGCATTCCGGCCCGCTCGGCAACTGCCCAGACGGCAATGAACCCGCTACCATCGGCAACTGGATGCCCGTCTGGGGATGGCGGGCCGGGGAGCCAACATGTCTGTCAGTCGCAGTGCGATCAAGAAGGAACCGGTGGCGCGCGCCACCATGGAGCTGCAGCCGTTTGTCTGGGAGGGGACCGACAAGCGGGGCGTGAAGATGAAGGGCGAGCAGTTGGCCAAGAATGCCAACCTGCTGAGGGCCGAACTCCGTCGCCAGGGCATCAACCCAGGCACGGTAAAAACGAAGCCCAAACCGTTGTTCGGTGCTGCCGGAAAGCCAATCAAACCGCGGGACATCGCCTTCTTCAGCCGGCAGATGGCCACGATGATGAAGTCCGGCGTACCGATCGTGTCGGCCCTGGAGATCATCGGCAGCGGGCACAAGAACCCGCGCATGAAGAAGATGGTGGACACCATCCGCACCGATATCGAGGGCGGTTCCTCGATGTACGAAGCGGTCAGCAAGCATCCGGTGCAGTTCGACGAGCTCTATCGCAACCTGGTGCGAGCCGGCGAAGGCGCCGGCGTGCTGGAAACCGTGCTGGACACGGTGGCCACCTACAAAGAGAACATCGAGGCGCTGAAGGGCAAGATCAAGAAGGCGCTGTTCTACCCGATCATGGTGGTGGTGGTGGCCATGCTGGTCAGCGGCATCATGTTGGTATTCGTGGTGCCACAGTTCGAGGATGTGTTCAAGAGTTTCGGCGCCGATCTGCCGGCGTTCACCCAGATGGTGGTGAACCTGTCGCGGTTCATGGTGTCGTGGTGGTGGCTGATGCTGATTGTTGCGATCGGAACGGCGGTCGGCGCGGTCATGGCCTACAAGCGATCGCCAAAGATGCAGCACGCCATGGATCGGTTCGTGTTGAAGGTGCCGGTGATCGGCCAGATCATGCACAACAGCGCCATCGCCCGTTTCTCCCGTACCACCGCTGTGACGTTCAAGGCGGGCGTGCCGCTGGTGGAGGCACTCGGCATCGTGGCGGGCGCCACCGGCAACACGGTGTATGAAGAGGCGGTGCTGCGGATGCGCGATGACGTGTCTGTCGGCTACCCGGTCAACGTTTCCATGAAGCAGACCAACCTGTTCCCGCACATGGTCATCCAGATGACCGGCATCGGCGAAGAGGCCGGCGCCCTGGATGCCATGCTGTTCAAGGTGGCCGAGTACTACGAGCAGGAAGTCAACAATTCAGTGGATGCCCTGAGCAGCCTGCTGGAACCGATGATCATGGTGTTCATTGGTACCATTGTTGGCGGCATGGTGATTGCCATGTACCTTCCCATCTTCAAGCTCGGCGCCGTCGTCGGATAAAACATACATGGCATTTCTCGACCAGCATCCCGGCCTCGGCTATCCCGCTGCGGCCGGCCTGGGGCTGCTTCTGGGCAGCTTCCTGAACGTCGTCATCCTGCGCCTGCCCAAGCGGCTGGAATGGCAGTGGAAGCGCGATGCGCGCGAGGTTCTGGAGGAGCCGGACTTCTACGAGCCGCCCCCGCCGGGCATCGTGGTGGAGCCTTCGCACTGCCCCCACTGCAAGCACAAGCTGGCCTGGTACGAGAACATCCCGCTGTTCAGCTGGATGATCCAGGGCGGCAAATGCCGCCACTGCAAGGCGCCCATCTCCATCCAGTATCCGCTGGTGGAGGCCCTGACCGCGGTGATGGTGCTGGCCTGTGTGTGGCAGTTCGGCTTCGGCTGGCAGGGCTTCGGTGCGATCGTGCTGACCTGCTTCCTGATCGCCCTGTCCGGCATCGACCTGCGCACCCAACTGCTCCCGGACCAATTGACCCTGCCGCTGATGTGGCTGGGGTTGATCGGCAGCATCGACAACCTGTACATGCCCGCCAAACCGGCCCTGCTCGGCGCCCTGCTGGGCTACCTGTCGCTGTGGTCGGTGTGGTGGCTGTTCAAGCAGCTGACCGGCAAGGAAGGCATGGGCCACGGCGACTTCAAGCTGCTGGCCGCGCTGGGCGCCTGGTGCGGGATGAAGGGCATCCTGCCGATCATCCTGATGTCGTCGGTGCTGGGCGCCCTCATCGGCTCGATCTGGCTGTACAGCCGTGGCCGTGACCGGGCGACACCGATTCCGTTCGGCCCCTACCTGGCACTGGCCGGCTGGCTGTTCTTCATGTGGGGCGAGCCGCTGTTGAACCAGTATCTGGTGATGAGCGGGCTGCGCTGAGGGGAGTCCCCATGAGCCAGTATGTGGTGGGCCTGACCGGCGGCATCGCCTCGGGCAAGAGTGAGGTGACCCGGCGCTTCGAGGCGCTGGGAATTGTTGTGGCCGACGCCGACCTGGCCGCACGTGCGGTGGTGGCGGTGGGCAGCCCTGCCCTCGCCCTGATTGCCGAGCGCTTCGGTGCGGACATGCTGCTCGCCGACGGAGGTCTGGACCGAGCGCGCCTGCGTGCCCACATCTTTGCCGACCCAGCCGAGCGGACGGCGCTGGAAGCAATCACTCACCCGGCCATCCGCCGGCTGATGCAGCAGCAGTGCGAGCAGGCCGCCAGCCCCTATGCGCTGGCGGCGATCCCGCTGCTGACCGAAGTGGGCGGTCGCCAGGCCTATCCGTGGCTGGACCGGGTGCTGCTGGTAGATGCCCCGGAAGCCGTGCAGCACGCCCGGCTGATGCAGCGCGACGGCATCGACGCCGCGCTGGCCGACCAGATGATCGCCGCCCAGGCCACCCGCGCGCAGCGCCTCGCGCTGGCTGATGATGTGGTCGTCAATGATGGCCATCCGGATGACCTGCAGGCGCAGGTCGAGCGGTTGCATGCGCGGTATCTGGCGTTGGCGGCCGGATAACCCTGCAGGTCCATCGGCACCGCGCGAACGGGCATCCACGCATGCGTTGATCTACTCCAGCTGCTGGCGGGCGTAGCGGGCCAGTTCGCGGGCGGCCAGCAACAGACCTTCCACTACATCCGGCGGCAGTTGCTGGCCCGCGCTGCCCTGCACGCGTGCCGCTTCGGCGGCGTGCAGCATCTGGATCAGCGCATTCAGACCGGCCAGGGTACGGCTGAGGCTGGCCAGGGTTACGGCCTGCGACGGACTGAGACCGGTGCCCTTCCGGGTCTGGCCATCGGCGTTGTCGCGGCCATCCATGCGTGCCATCAGCGCGGGCAGCAGGTCGCCGGGTTCGGCCAGTACGTCTTCGATGCGTTCGGCGATGTCGGCCGGCAACTGATCGGCGGATTCGCCAACCAGGCGGCGCAGGTTCGGATAGGTAGTGCGTGCAGACATGGCAATGCTCCTCGCAGACGGCAAGGCCACCCGCGAATGCGGGGTGGCGGACGGTGCGGGTTGGCGTACCGGAGACCCAACAACTCGAAAGCAAGGAAAAAGACTCCAGCGGATTCTGGTGAATCCCCACGCACCGCCCGCCGAAGCAGAAGGCATGCGATGCATTTTCCACGATGGCCAAAGCGCATCTGGAGCTTTCAAGTTGTCGGGTTTATTCAGGACGCCAATCCCGGCCGGGGCGATGACCCCGACCGTGCCATCTCGCCAGCTGCATGCATTGCGGTCATGAGGCGAAAACGCCATGCGGCCAACCGTCTGCGGAACCGTGCGGTGTGACACGCGCAGGGCGCGGAATGCATCACGCAGGTGTCGTGCTGGACCAGAAACGCCGCGCCTTCGCGGAAGCTGCATTGGCGTTGCATGCGACATTTCGCGCCGAACGGGAGATTTTGACGACGGATGGATTCGTGCCGACCAAGGTCGGCACCCACCAAAGCAGCAGCCAGAATGGGTTACAACGGCTTCGGCGAGAACGTCAGCGTTGCGATCACGCCACGGGCGCCGCCCGGCCGCACGCTTACCTGCCAGCCGTACAGATCGCACAGGCGACTGACGATCGACAGGCCGATACCGCCACCCTGCGAGTGGCCGGCATGGGTACCGCGGTAGCCGCGCTGGAACAGCTTGGCGGCATCTTCCTCGCTCAGGCCTGGCCCGCTGTCGGTCACCGACACAGCGTTGGTGCCCACATGTACGCGCACCTCGCCATCCTGCGAGTACTTCACCGCATTGCCGATCAGGTTGCCCAGCGCCACCGACAGCGCCGCTTCGGGGGCATCGATGACCAGATCGCGTTCACCATCCAGGTGCAGCTCCAGCGGTTTGCCACCCAACTGAGCGCGGTGCGCGTCCAGCAGCTGTTCGGCCACCCGGGCCACATTGCTGCTGCCCTGCCCGCGTTCGTTGCGCGACAGCAGCAGCAGCGCGCCGATCAGATCGCTGCACTGCTGCTCGGCACGCTGGATGCGCTGCAGGCGCTGCAGCACCTTTTCGTCCAGGCCGGGGCGGGTCAGCAGCAGTTCGGTGGCGCCACGGATCACCGCCAACGGCGTGCGCAGCTCGTGGCTGACATCGGCATTGAACTCACGGTCGCGCTGCACCACTTCGGTCAGCCGCGAGGAATAGTCATCCAACGCCTGTGCCAACTGGCCCACTTCGTCATCCGGGAAGCGCGGCGCCAACGGCTCGGGCTCACTGGTACCGCCACGGTACGCACGCAGGCGCGCGGCCAGATCCGAGACCGGCTTCATCACCTTGGAGGCCGACCACCAGCCCAGCACCAGCGACAGCAGGCTGAATACCAGCACCGACAGGAACAGCGCGCGGTTGAGCTGCTGCCCACCGCGGACGCTGTCGGTCATGTCGTAGGCCAGGAACGCCCAGGCATCGGGAGTCTTGCGCACGGCCAGCTTGTAGGAATAGCGCTCGCCGCGCTCGTCCACACCGCCCATGTTGTACAGGCCGTCCTTGAACTCGTACCAGTCCGGCTCCTCCTCGCGCAGGGCTTCGAACTTGTCCGGCTTGATCAGGCGCGCGCGCATCTGCTGCACCGGCAGGTCGGGGTTGCGGTCCGGGCTTTCGTAATAACGCCGCACGTACTCGCTGATGTTGCGGTTCATCACGTCTTCCACCAGCTGGTTTTCCACCCGCATGCGGGCCCAGTTGGTGGCGAACGCGAACAGTGTCGTCAGGCAGAAGCCCAACAACACGAACGAGACGATGATGCGGCTGCGCAGGCGCCGCCGATAAGGCGTGCGCCGGCGCTCCCCCTTGCTTGCCACAGAATCAGGCTTCCGGCGTAGCGATGCGGTATCCGATGCCATGGCGGGTCTGGATCATCGGCACTTCAAAGGGCTTGTCCACCACGGCGCGCAGGCCGTGGATGTGCACGCGCAGCGAATCGGAGTCCGGCAGCTCTTCGCCCCAGACACGGGTTTCCAGCTCCTGCCGGGTGACCACGGCCGGGGCCGCTTCCATCAGCGCCTGCAGGATCTTCAATGCGGTCGGGTTGAGCTGCAGCAGCTTGCCCTGGCGGCGCACTTCCAGCGTGTCCAGGTTGTATTCCAGGTCACCGGT
>Ga0308161_1005513_pt1 | contig 11081 bp, 8 predicted proteins | sample PhyFR2_FD_201034 | JGI IMG/M metagenome (GOLD analysis project Ga0308161, IMG submission 201034) | Phyllosphere microbial communities from UC Gill Tract Community Farm, Albany, California, United States - DLSLF.R2 | ecosystem: Host-associated > Plants > Phyllosphere > Unclassified | place: USA...
GACCCCCTCCAGCAACAGCACGCGGATATCCTGCTTCGGGAACGAGGTCTTCTTCGGCGACATGGGGCGGCACGGCCAGTGGGACAGGGGCTGACCACTATGCCAGATCGCAACGCCCATGGTGCAGTGCGCAATTGGTTGCAACTGCAGCTATTGAAGGCTCTGCAGGGCTGGACGCTGGGCCCGGCCACTGGCACGCTTGCCCGTTCTTCACGCCCCGCGCTGGACCGTCATGACCGATTCCCGCATCGCCTCGTTGCAGCAGGCCTGTCCCGGCCTGAAGCTGAAGACCGACCCTGCCGACCTGGAGCATTACGGCCGCGACTGGACCCGGCGCTGGACACCGGCGCCGCTGGCGATCGCGTTGCCGGCCACGGTTGAAGAAGTGCAGGCGGTGATGCGCTGGACCGCGGCCGAGGGCGTGGCGGTGGTTCCCTCCGGCGGTCGCACCGGCCTTTCCGGCGGTGCGGTAGCGGCCAATGGCGAGCTGGTGCTGAGCCTGGAGCGGATGAACAAGGCGCTGGACTACGATGCGGTCGACCGCACCCTGGTGGTGCAGGCCGGCATGCCGCTGGAGGCGCTGCACAACGCGGCCCTTGAACATGGCCTCATCTATCCGGTGGACTTCGCGGCGCGCGGGTCGTGCTCGATCGGCGGCAACATCGCCACCAATGCCGGTGGCATCCGGGTGATCCGCTACGGCAATACCCGTGAATGGATCGCCGGACTGAAAGTGGTTACCGCCACGGGCGAACTGCTCGAGCTCAACAAGGGCCTGATCAAGAACTCCAGCGGCTACGATTTCCGCCAGCTGCTGATCGGATCGGAGGGCACGCTGGGCGTGATCGTCGAGGCCACGGTGAAACTCACCGACCCGCCGCCGGCCAGCAACGTGATGCTGCTGGCGCTGCCCAGCTTCGATGTGCTGATGCAGGTGTTCGCCGCCTTCCGTGCGCGGCTGCAGCTGCAGGCCTTTGAATTCTTCACCGACCGGGCGCTGGAACATGTTCTGGCCCATGGTGCGCAGGCACCGTTCGATGAGGTGCATCCGTATTACGTGGTGACCGAGTTTGCTGCCGGTGACGAGGCGCAGGAGGCGGCGGCGATGGCGGCCTTCGAGGACTGCATGGGCAACGGCTGGGTCAGCGACGGCGTGATCAGTGCCAGCGATGCCCAAGCGGCGCAGCTGTGGCGCCTGCGCGAGGGCATCACCGAGGCGCTGGCGCGCTACAAGCCCTACAAGAACGATGTCTCGGTGCGGATCTCGTCGATGCCGGCATTCCTGGCCGAGACCCAGGCGCTGATCGGCGAGGCCTACCCGCACTTCGACGTGGTCTGGTTCGGCCACATCGGCGACGGCAACCTGCACATCAACGTGCTCAAGCCGGACGGCACCAGCGACGCGGACTTCGTAAGCCAGTGCGAGCATGTCACCAAGCTGCTGGCGCAGGTGCTGGCGCGCTTCAATGGCAGCATTTCGGCCGAGCACGGCATCGGTCTGGTCAAGAAGGGCTACCTGGACAGCACGCGTGGACCGGCCGAGATCGCGCTGATGAAGGCGGTCAAGCGCGCGTTCGATCCCGAAGGGCGGCTGAATCCCGGCAAATTGTTCGACCTTTGACACGGGCAAAGTCTTCACCCAGCCGTTACGCTCCACCCACCCAATCGATGAACTCCCTGACCATGATCCGTCCGTTCCTGCTGCTTGCCCTGCTGTCCCTGCCGCTGGCCGGCGTCGCTTCGAGTTTTGCCGGCACCTCGGCCGGTTCGGCGACGGGCGCCTCTTCGGGTTCCTCGGGCAGCAGTTCCGGCGATGACAAGGTGGTGCTGGCTGCCCGCGATGATGCGGCTGCGTTTGTCGCCAGCGATGGTCAGATCCGTGGCGCGCGCCTGCAGGCGGCACTGGTGCACCTGCGTGAGCAGGATGCAGCTGCACAGCAGCAGAGCGATCTGCAGCTGGCACGCGCCCTGCTGGCGCGTTGATCCAGCGCCCGGGTAGTGCCGGCCGCTGGCCGGCAACCTCATGACACCTGCGTGGAACGCTGCCGGGCATGGCCCAACGCGACGGAGGCGGATGGGCTGGCTCGCTGCGTTGGCGTGGCTGGTCATTCCAACAGCCCATGCCGCCGACCGCCTGCAGCTGGACCCGGCCGGGCTGAGCCCGGCGCAGCAGCAGGTCGCAATGCAGACACTGGCTGATGTGCAGTCGTTGCTGCCCGACGGCCTGCTGCGTGCCTTGCCCACGCAGGTGCAGGTCGGCTGGCGTGACGACCTGCCCGCCAACGTGCATGGCCGTGCCTTCGCCGGGGGCATCGCGCTGCGCCGCGATCTGCTGGACGACGATGTAGCCGGTGCCCGACGCGCACGGCGCAGTGCGCTGGTGCACGAATTGACCCATGTTGCCGACCGCACGGGGGCGCACTGGTCACGCAGCGCCCGTTGGCGTGACCTTGCAGGTTGGCAGCGCAAGCCCTGGCACCTGGGTCGCGGTGACAACGCCTTCCGCGACCGCAGTCCCGATGCCTACGAACTGACCGACCCGGCCGAGTACCTGGCGGTGAACGCCGAACACTTCGTGCTCGATGCAGAGTTCGCTTGCCGTCGTCCGGCCTTGGCGCAGTGGTACCAGGCGCATTTCGGTACGCCGCCCTCGCTGCCCGCGCCGCACTGTGCGGGCACCGTTCCGCTGCTGCAGGCCGATGCGGAAGAGGGCGCTGCATCGCTGCTCGCACTGGACCCGGCGCGGGTGTATGCCGTGGACTACCTGTTCGCCGAAGGCAGTGCGCAGCCAATGAGCCGCTGGGGCCACAGCATGCTGCGGCTGGTGATCTGCCGTCCTGGGCGCGCAACGGGCCCGGACTGCAGGCTGGACCTGGAGCATCATCGGGTGCTGTCCTTCCGCGCCTTCGTCGGCGATGTGCAGATCTCCAACTGGCGCGGGCTGACCGGTGGTTATCCTTCGCGCCTGTTCGTGCTGCCACTGCAGCAGGTGGTGGACGAATACACCAAGGTCGAACTGCGCGGACTGGCCTCGCTGCCGCTGCAGCTGGACCGCAGCGAGATCGCCAGCCTGCTCGAGCGCACCGCCCAGGTGCACTGGAGCTATGACGGTCGCTATTACTTCGTCAGCAACAACTGCGCGGTGGAGACGGCGAAGCTGCTGCAGGCCGGTGTCCCGCGCCTGGGCGAAGCCGGCCTGGCACAGCTGAGCCCGCGCGGGCTGCGCCGCCGCCTGGCGCGGCTGCAGGCACTGGACGAGCAGGTGCTGGCCGATCCCGCGCAGGCCCAGGCGCAGGGCTATTACTTTGCTTCTGCGCGCGACCACTACCAGCAGTTGTTCGCGGTTGCCGCCGCGCAGATGGCGTTGCCGGCGCGCGATGTGCGCGCATGGCTGGCGCTGCCGGCGCAACAGCGCGCACCGTGGCTGCTGCGCGGTGATGTACGTGCCAGTGCCGGCCTGCTGCTGTTGGAACAGGCGGCGCAGCGGCGCGCGGAGCTGCGCGCGCGCGATGCACTGAAGCGACGGTTGCTGGCCAACCCGGACAGCAGCGCTACCCGCTCGCTGCGCGCGTTGCTGGAACAGAGCGGGCAGTGGTTGCGGCCGGGCCAGTTGCTGGCCGACGCTGGCTACGGCCTGCCGCAGGCGGACGAACAGGCGGAGGTGGCACGGGCAGCGGCCGCTGCCAGCGTACAGGCGGTACCTGCCTGGCAGGCACTGCGCGTGCAGCTGCGCGCGCAGTTGCCGGAATCTCAGCGACGTGAGTTGGATGAGATCGACCGCAATCTCGCTGCGCTGGGTGCGCGCGTGCGTGAGCAGGCGGCCGCAGTGCCGCCTACTGGCGCGGCAGCTCGATGATGAAACGACTGCCGCCGCTGGTGCCCGGGGTGCAGTAGACCTGGCCGCCGTGCGCATCGGCGATGGCCTTGACCACCGCCAGGCCGAGGCCACTGCCACCGCCCAGGCGCGATCGTGAGCCGTCACCGCGCATGAATGGATTGAAGATGTCCGCGTGCAGGGCCGGGGCGATGCCCGGGCCTTCGTCTTCGATCGCCACCTGCACATGGGCCACGGTGTCATGCACGGCGATGCGTACCTTGCCCGGGTTGGCATAGCGGCGCGCGTTTTCCAGCAAGGCCAGCAGCGCTTGCCGCAACCGCGTCGGGTCGCAATGGGCGGGGTGCTCCTCGCGGCTGGTTTCCAGCTCCAGCACGAAGCCGGCGCTGCGGAACGCGGGATCCACCAGGGTCATCACCGAATGCACCTCGGCAACCACGTCGGTGCGGGCGCGGCGCACGTCGAGGCGGGCGTTGTCGGCCAGGCTCAACACCCGCAGGTCCTCGATCAGCCGTGACAGGCCCTCGACCTGCGCCAGCAGACTGCGGAACTGCGACTCATCGGGCTGGAACACGCCTTCGGCCAGGCCCTGCAGGCGGCCGCGCAGGATCGTCACCGGTGTGCGCAGTTCGTGGGCGATGGCCGCGTGCCACATCACCCGTTCGCTTTCCATATGCTGCAGGCGGCGTGCCATTGCGTTGAAATCGTCCACCAGCGCTGCGACCTCGCCGGGCGAGTTGGCATCGGCCGTGGCGCGCGCGCCGAGATCGCCGCCAGCCAGCGCACGCACGCTGTCCACCAGTGAATTGAGCGGCGACAGGATGCGGTGGGCCAGTCGGAACGAGGCAGCGATCGCCAGCGCCAGCCCGGTCAGGATCACCCCGACCATCCAGGCCAGCTCCGGTCCACTTGGCAGCCAACCTTCCGGCTCTTCGGCGCTGGCCGGGAAGAACTCGATCAGTACGGCGTACAGAAGCCACGAAGAGAGGATCACCATCACGATGACGCCAACGACCATCAGCGACATCGACACGATGATGTGCCGGCTGAGCCCGGAGCGACGCATCAGCGGTCGGCCATCAGGCGGTAGCCGACACCGCGCACGCTGGCCGGAATCTGGGTGAGGCCCACTTCGTCCAGCTTGCGCCGCAGCTTGCTGACATGGCTGTCCACGGTGCGCTCCAGCGCTTCGCTTTCCGGCAGGCATTCGTGCATCAGCTCGCTGCGGCTGAAGATCCGTGACGGGGCCAATGCCATGCAATGCAGCAGCTTGAACTCGGTGAGGGTCAGCAGCAGCTCGTGGCTGTAGCCGTCGCCCTCCACATGCACGGCGTGGGTGGCGGTGTCGATCAGCAGCGGGCCCACGCGCAGGGCGCTGGGCGCATCCGCCCGCGGGCTGCGCAGCGTACGCCGCAGTACTGCACGCACGCGCGCCGCCACTTCTGCCGGGTTGAACGGCTTGACCACATAGTCATCGGCACCCATCCGCAATGCGGTCAGCTTGTCCAGATCCTGGTCCAGCGCGGTCAGCATGATCACCGGCGTTTCGCCGCGCTGGCGCAGCTGGGTCAGCACGCTCCAGCCATCCAGTCGCGGCAGCTGCACGTCCAGCAGCACAAGGTCCGGGCGCATGCTGCGATGCATGTCCAGGGCGATCTGGCCATCGGCCGCACGCAGGGTGCGCAGGCCCTCGCGTTCAAGGTAGGCAGCAAGGATGTCGGCGATCTCGGCTTCGTCCTCGACGATCAGGACCAGCGCCGCGAGGGCAGGGGAGGCATGCATGGCAAGGCGAGGCCGGAAGGTGCTTGTCCTCCATCGTATCTCCACAGTTCCTCCATCGAAACCCCATCATCGCCACGCACACTGCGCGCTTCATGATTCCTCAGCCGCGTCTGCGGCACTGTGCACAGCAATGAGAACCTTCAGGACTCCGGTCGCGCTGGTCGCGGCCTTCGCCTTGGCCATGACGGCCTGCTCCCGCCCCGAACCCACCGTCGAAGCCGTGCCGCGTGTCAGCGTGGTCACCGTTGGCCCGCAGGTGGTGCAGCGCGATGATGAACTACCCGGTCGGGTGGCGGCGGTGCGCACCGCGCAGATCCGTGCGCAGGTCGGCGGCATCGTGCAGCGCCGGATGTTCGAGCAGGGCGCGGAGGTGCATGCCGGAGAGCCTCTGTTCCAGATCGACCCGGCGGCGTTCCGCGCCGACGTCGATTCGGCGCTGGCTGCCCTGCAGCGCAGCGAGGCGGCCCTGGGTCGCAGCCGGGTGCAGTCACAGCGGCTGCAGGCATTGGCGGCCGCACAGGCGGTCAGCCAGCAGCACCGCGACGATGCCAGTGCCGAGCATGAGCAGGCCCGGGCAGCGGTCAACGAGGCGCGCGCGATCCTTGCGCGACGCCAGCTCGACCTGCGCTACGCCACGGTCAGCGCACCGATCGATGGCCGCATCGATCAGGCGCTGGTGACCGAAGGCGCGCTGGTCGGCGTCGCCGATGCCGAGCCGATGGCGGTGGTGCAGCAGATCGACCAGGTCTACGTGGACGTGCGCCAGCCTGCTTCGCAGCTGCAGTCCCTGCAGCGCAGCGCGGTGGACGGCGAGTTGCCGGTGACGATCATCGGCGCGGCGGGTACGCCGCTGCCGGAGCGCGGCCGGCTGCTGTTCTCCGGTGTCAATGTCGATGCTCGCACCGGCGATGTGATCCTGCGCATCCTGGTCGACAACCCGGAGCGGCAGTTGTTGCCGGGCATGTACGTGCGTGCGCGGGTGCCGCGTGGTGCGCCGGCCAGCGCGTTGCTGCTGCCGCAGCAGGCAGTGCTGCGCAGCGCCGGTGGCCAGGCCTATGCCTGGGTCATCGCTGCCGATGGCAAGGCGGTGATCCGCACGCTGGAGGTGGACGGCAGCGTCAACCGGCAATGGCTGGTGCGGCACGGCCTGAAGGCCGGCGAGAAGGTGGTGGTGGAAGGCCAGGAGCGCCTGCAGGAAGGCGTGCTGGTCGATCCGCGCGACTGGCAGGTGCCGGTCGCCAGTGCCAGCGCACCGCCGACATCCGAACGCCAGGGCTGAGCCCTTCCAGGAACCCACGACATGGCCCGTTTCTTCATCGATCGCCCGGTATTTGCCTGGGTGCTGGCGATCTTCGTCATCCTGGCCGGCGTGCTGGCCATTCCGCGGCTGGCGGTCGAGCGCTACCCGGCGGTCGCACCGCCCAGCGTCAGCATCTATGCCAGCTATCCCGGCGCCAGCCCGCAGACATTGAATGATGCGGTGGTCGGCCTGATCGAGCGCGAGCTGTCCAGCGTCAAGCATCTGCTGTACTTCGAATCGTCGGTGGACACCTCCGGTGAAGCGTCGATCACCGCCACCTTCAAGCCCGGCACCGATCCTGAGCTGGCGCAGGTGGACGTGCAGAACCGGATCAAGGCGATCGAGCCGCGCCTGCCGCGCAGCGTGCGCCAGAACGGCCTGTTCGTGGAGGCGGCCGACTCCGGGTTCCTGATGCTGGTGGGCCTGCGCTCACCCGATGGCAGTGTCAGCGAAGCGGCGCTGGGCGATTTCATGGCGCGCAACATCATCGAGGAGCTGCGACGCATCGACGGCGTCGGCCGCGTGCAGCTGTTCGGTGCCGAACAGGCGATGCGGATCTGGCTGGACCCGACCCGCCTGACCGGCTACGGCCTGACCATGGGCGATGTCGCCAGCGCGATCGAGCAGCAGAACCTGGAGATCTCGCCGGGCCGCATCGGCGATTCGCCCGGTGTTCCCGGCCAGCGCATCACCGTGCCCTTGAGTGCCGAAGGCCAGCTGTCCACGCCCGGGCAGTTCGCGGCGATCGTGCTGCGCGCCGGTGCCGATGGTTCGCGCGTGCTGCTTGGCGACGTTGCCCGGGTCGAACTGGGCGCGCAGAGCTATGCCTGGGGCACGCGCGAAGATGGCTATCCGGCGACGGCCGCCGGCGTGCAGCTGCGCCCCGGTGCGAATGCGGTGCGTACCGCCACGGCGGTGCGCGAACGCATGGCCGACCTGCAGCCGCTGCTGCCGCAGGGTGTCGAATCCAGCATTCCGTTCGATACCGCGCCCTTCGTGAAAGTATCGATCCAGAAGGTGCTGCAGACCCTGATCGAGGCGATGCTGCTGGTGTTTGCAGTGATGTACCTGTTCCTGCAGAACTGGCGCTATACGCTGATCCCCGCCCTGGTCGCGCCGATCGCGCTGCTGGGCACCTTCGCGGTGATGCTGGCGCTGGGGTTCTCGATCAACGTATTGACCATGTTCGGCATGGTGCTGGCGATCGGCATCATTGTTGACGACGCGATCGTGGTGGTCGAGGGCGTGGAGCGGATCATGGCCGAAGAGGGGCTGCCGCCGCGCGAGGCCACGATCAAGGCGATGCGTGAGCTGACCGGTGCGGTGATCGGCATCACCCTGGTGCTGACGGCGGTGTTCATCCCGATGGCGCTGGCCAGTGGTTCGGTTGGTGCGATCTACCGCCAGTTCAGCGTGGCGATGTCGGTGTCCATCCTGTTTTCGGCCCTGCTGGCGCTGAGCCTGACCCCGGCGCTCTGCGCGACGCTGCTGCGGCAGGGCACGCGCGGCCACCACGGCCGCGGCGGCGTGTTCGGTGCGTTCAACCGCGGCTTCGAGCGGATGACCGGGCGCTACCAGCAGGGCGTGGCGGCTGTACTTCGGCGCAGTGGCCGGGTGATGGGCCTGTTCGCTGCCTTGCTGGTGGCACTGCTGATCGGCCTGCATTGGTTGCCGGGTGCGTTCCTGCCGGAAGAGGACCAGGGCTATTTCATGACTTCCATCCAGCTGCCGGCCGAAGCAACCGCCGAGCGTACGCTGGCGGTGGTCGAAGCCTACGAACAGCATGTCGCCTCGCGGCCGGCGATCGCGTCCAACCAGGCCATCCTCGGCTACAGCTTTTCCGGTTCCGGCCCAAGTGCGGCGCTGACCTACACCATGTTGAAGGACTGGGGTGAACGCGGCGGCAGCACCGCATCGGACGAGGTGAAGGCGGCGCAGCAGGCCATGGCAACGGTCCCGGAAGGCGAGGTGATGAGCGTGATGCCGCCGGCCATCGACAGCCTTGGCCGTTCCTCCGGCTTCTCGCTGGCGCTGCAGGCGCGTACCGGACAGGGCCAGGCCGAGCTGCGCGCTGCCCTGCAGCAGCTGCTGAAGCTGGCAGAGGCAAGTCCGTTGCTGGCCGAAGTGAATGCCGATGGCCTGCCTGCGGGCAGCAATGTCCGGCTGGACATCGATCGCGCCAAGGCCGAAGCGATGGGCGTGGCGTTCACCGACATCAGTGCCACGTTGTCGGCGGCAATGGGCTCGCAGTACGTCAACGATTTTCCAAATCGCGGGCGCATGCAGCAGGTGATCATGCAGGCCGATGCGCCGTACCGGATGGAGCTGGAGGACGTGCTGAAGCTGTATGTCCGCAACAGCGAAGGCGGCATGGTGGCGCTGTCCGAACTGGTCACCCCACACTGGACCGAGGCGCCGCTGCAGCTGCAACGTTACCTGGGGTTCCCGGCATTGAATCTGTCCGGTGCACCTGCCGGCGGGGTGTCCACCGGCCAGGCGATGGTCGAGATGGAGCGCCTTGCCCAGCAGCTGCCAGCGGGTTTTGCCCTGCAGTGGACCAGCCAGTCGCTGCAGGAACGCGAGTCGGGTGCCCAGGCGCCGTGGTTGCTGCTGCTGTCGATGCTGGTGGTGTTCCTGGTGCTGGCGGCACTGTACGAGAGCTGGTCGATCCCGCTGGCGGTGATGCTGGTGGTGCCGTTGGGCCTGCTCGGCGCTGTTGCTGCGGTGTTGCTGCGCGGGATGCCCAATGACGTGTTCTTCAAGGTCGGCATGATCACGGTGATCGGACTTTCGGCGAAGAACGCGATCCTCATCGTCGAGTTCGCCCGCCAACTGCAACAGCAGGGACGCGGCCTGGTCGAAGCGACCATCGAAGCGGCGCGGCTGCGGCTGCGGCCGATCGTGATGACCTCGCTGGCGTTCGCGCTGGGTGTGGTACCGCTGATGCTGGCGCAGGGGGCTTCAAAGGAAACGCAACAGGCCATCGGTACCGGTGTGTTCGGCGGCATGGTCAGTGCGACCGTGTTGGCCGTGTTCTTCGTGCCGGTGTTCTATGTGGTGGTGCAGGGGGCGCAGCAGTGGCTTGGGCAGCGCCTGCGCCGACGCCGGCCGACGCCGGGAGGGAGCGTAGATGGAAGGCAGGTGGATGGAAAGCAGGAACCCTGAGGGCCTGTACGAGGCGCAGCTGCGCGTGTTGGAGCAGCAGCTGCGCGATGCGCTGCTGGACGGCGACCATGGCGCAGCCACTGCGCTGCTGTCACCGGTGTTGTTCATGATGGACGGGCAGGGCGGGCGGGTGCTCGACCTGCCCTGGTTGAGGGACTGGCAGCAAGGGCATCTGCAGATTCATGCGCTGCAGGCGCATGCGGTCGAGACGTTGCTGTGTGGTCGGCTGGCGCTGTTGTCCAGTGATGTTCAGCTGCATGTGCATTGGCGGGGACGCGAACACGTGCAGCGCTTGCGCCTGTTGCGCGTCTGGACAAGCGCTTCCAGTGCCAGCGGCGCGCAGCTGCTGTCGATGGCGGTGCTGGCAGGCTGAACAGGGTCATGCAGCTTTCAGGCCCCCTTCTGCATGCAGGTGGTACGTTTCCCGGTTCCTGAAGTGTCGACAAGGAGTCGAGCCATGCGTGTACTTCCCAGCCTGATGGCGGCTTCCCTGGGCCTGGTGTTGAGTGCCTGTCAACCGGCACAGACGCCGGCCGCCAGCAATGCAGGCGATGCGGCCGCAACGCCTGCACCGGTGGCCGCCGACGCTGATGGCGGCGGCATAGGCGCCGGCAACGAAACCCTCTATCGCTGCGGCGACCTTGATGCGCGCGCGACCTTCAACGGAGAGGACGCAGCGACGGTTGTGATTGGCGGGCGCAGTTTCGCGATGTCCTCCGAACGTGCGGCCTCCGGTGCAAAGTATGGCGACGGCAAGGGCAACAGCTTCTGGACCCGCGGCAGTGACGACGCGCTGCTCAGCCTGAAGGGCGAGGCGGACCGTGAATGCAGCGCGGTGGAAGCGACCGAGGGCGATGGCAGTGCCGGCAACGCGGCGTTCCGTGCCACCGGCAACGAGCCGGGCTGGCTGGCCGTCGTCGACGGCGATACGCCGGGCCTGCAGGTGGATGTGGATTACGGCGAGCGCCGCTTCACCGTCGCCAAACCGACCGAGGGTGC
>Ga0308161_1005514_pt1 | contig 11080 bp, 9 predicted proteins | sample PhyFR2_FD_201034 | JGI IMG/M metagenome (GOLD analysis project Ga0308161, IMG submission 201034) | Phyllosphere microbial communities from UC Gill Tract Community Farm, Albany, California, United States - DLSLF.R2 | ecosystem: Host-associated > Plants > Phyllosphere > Unclassified | place: USA...
CAAAAGCCACCTGCACGGGCCCCTGCACCGGCACAAGCCGCTGCGCCCACAAGCCGACGCCGGCCCGGTGTGAGAAAATACCGCCTTCGTCTGAATCCAGGCCCGACGCCGTCCGGCGCGAGTCTCCCGCAATCAGTAAGTCCAGGCCGGCGCCGCCGCGCGCTCCGCCATCCATGCCTTAACAAAGAGATCACGTATGAATACCGCTGTGAACCCGGTCAACGAGCCTGACATCGACATCGCTGCCGACACCGACGAGCAAACCTCCGCCCAGGAGATGATGCATACCGGTTCGCGGCGCTTTGAGATCCTGGAAAAGAATCTGCGCCGCCTGACCGGCAAGGCCGTGATCGACTTCGGCATGATCGAGGAAGGCGACCGGGTGATGGTCTGCCTGTCCGGCGGCGCCGACAGCTACACCATGCTGGAAACCCTGCGCTATCTGCAGCGCGTCGCTCCGATCCGCTTCGAACTGTTCGCCGTCAACCTCGACCAGAAGCAGCCCGGCTTCCCTGAGCACGTTCTGCCGCGCTATCTCGACGGCATCGGCGTGCCCTACAAGATCGTCGAGGAAGACACCTACAGCATCGTCAAGGACAAGATCGCGCCCGGCAAGACCACCTGCTCGCTGTGCTCGCGGCTGCGGCGCGGCATCCTGTACCGCACCGCCAAGGAAATCGGCGCGACCAAGATCGCGCTCGGCCATCACCGCGACGACATCCTGCACACCTTCATGCTCAACCTGTTCTACGGCGGCACCATCAAGACCATGCCGCCCAAGCTGCGCGCCGACGACGGCGAGAACATCGTGATCCGCCCGCTGGCCTACTGCAAGGAGTCCGACATCAAGAAGTACGCGGCGGCGATGCAGTTCCCCATCATCCCCTGCAACCTGTGCGGCTCGCAGCCCAACCTGCAGCGCCAGGCCATGAAGGAAATGACGAAGCAGTGGGAAGCGAAGAACCCGCTGTGGGTCAAGAGCATGTTCACCGCGATGGGCAATGTGACGCCGTCCCACATGCTGGACCGCGACCTGTTCGACTTCAATGCCTTCACGCTGAAGGAAGGCGCCCCGGTGGAAGGCGACCGGCTGTTCGACCCGGACGAGACGCCGGCGCAGGGCGGCAGCGTGGTCAAGCTGATCTGAGGCGTTGCCCGCTTTCTGCACGGCGCTGCCACGCCGCCTTGTGCGGGATCAGCGGCCTGAAACGCTCACCTCGGAAACTGGATTCAGCTCTTCGCCGCTGCTTCATATTCGGTTCGCCAGTCGGAAATGACTTTTACCGTATTCCCCAGCAGGTAGTCTTGAAGCGCACGCAGCCTTTGTTGTCCGGCCTGCATTTCGGCTTTGGTAATACAGCCCCTGACTGCCTGCGCGAGTGTTTTCCTCGCTCTTGATGTCGCTATGCTTATGGCGGATGCGGGGAGTTGTCCGGCTCTCCATTGCCTGAGTTCCATCTCGGAAAAGCCGCATAGGCTGGCGACCATTTTTTCGTCGACGATGCGCGGATAGCCGGTTTTTTCATCCCTCAGAGTCCAGTTCAGACCCTCAAATAAAAACCCGAAATATTTCGGCTCTCCGCTTCTGGCAGGCCAGGACTGATCGTTGTCGATGCCCTTGACCTCTCCTTGGGCAGTTAAACGCATGTTGTCCTCATTACGGTCTATCTGGCCGCTGGCTTGGTCGAGCAGCATTAGCCACGTCAGATTCCGATAAAGTTCGGCGCCGGCGTCGGAACCGGCATCCGGCTTGGCCAATTCAGCACCTTGGAACCGGCGATAGGTTTCCTCCGCTTTTTCCATCATGACGCCTGGCATGAAGACGAAATCAGGAGCCTGGCGCCCTGTCCTGGCCTGGTATTCGGATTTTTCCGTGTCAGTAAGAGGCACAGTCGAAATCGCAAGTTCGGATTCAACGATAACGTCCGCTCCGAATGCCTTTGCCAAACGATAGGAAGCAAGATTGCGGCCAATAATGCGCGGATCCGCAAGCGTTTCCGGTCCTATCAGTCCAAAGATATGCAAGGTAAGCAGCCCCGAGTCGTTGCCTTCTCCCGCGATCAGCTCGCCAGCTTGCAAATCGCAACTCCTGACTGTGCCGTTGCCATTTGATGTCGCTGAAGCGGCAATGAATTTTTCCGGCTTGAATATTCTTTCCGCTTTCGCTGCGTGCACTGCTCTGACTGCAGGGTTTGGATGTTGCCCGTCCTTGATGAAGAACCTTGCAAAGACGGTATTGAATGCTCCGTTGCCGAATTCCCGTCCTTGGTTTTCTGCCCATGCGTCATGATGGTCCTGAAGAAAAAGCTCTGCCTGGGCCAGACTCGCTCGCTTGCCGAGCGTCTCCTCGAAAAATTCCCTGGTGTAACCGCGCTGTATCAGTTGCTTTGCAATTTGCCCTGTAATGCCGGTGCGTTTCAGATGAAGCACCTGTTCAGGCGCATAGCCGGCGTTTTTGAATGACAAGGCCTCCCTTGCTGAAAATCCCTTTTTTCGCCATGCGCGGAGGTAAGTCGGGTCTTTGGCTGCATGCTCGAATTCTGCCGGCGACACGCCCAGCATTTCCCAGTAACGCCAGTCAGTTCTTAACCCGCGAAGGATGTCCGCTTCACGCAAGCCGTTACGCAAGGCCTGGAATGCGCCACCCCGGCTGCTTCCCGGCTGATCAACGGCATTTTTCAGCGCCTCGTCCAGCGCTGTCAGTTTGCCTTGCAACTCCGTCTCTCGGACGTCGCAGTGCCAATAACGCCTTAGTTTGTCATTGTTGTATTCATTTGCCAGGGCGTTGTATTGATCCAGTAAACTGGCGGTTTCAGTTAGCACAGGATCATCCGGAGCAGGAAGCGCGGTGCCATCCGGCCCAACAATGGTATTGATCAGACGTAGCTGTGCCCCGGTTGGGAAACTCAGCAGGTAGGCATCGGTTCGCAGCTTTTCCAGCGAGGCGGATTTATCCGCGCTGACGGCGTCTATGCCTCCAAGGCATTCCCAGTCCTCGCTGGTCGGGGGGTGGATGGAATCAATGGATCGTGAGACTTCAGCCGACCTGCTTCCCGCATGCACAGAACGGTCAGGGCTCGCGCGCTTGTCACCTTGCACCGTATCCTCACGCGGTATCGGTGCTCGATCCCACCGGCCAAATCCTGTCCCGATCATCGTTCTCCCAAAAAGCTTCGTTATGGATTACTTGCGTAAACCATTTTGGAAACGAGGTTCGTAATTTTGGGAAACCGGAAAGTCAGTGAATGTCGTTCAAATCGGGACTCGACCCATGCTCTTTAATTGGTCAGCTGCACGGGAGGTGGCTGGCCCGGCAACCTGTACCAGGCTGATGAGTGTACGGGCCGCCTCAACCCTTCTTCACCTGAAACACCTCCACCCCCACCGATTCGCAGTCCGGATACACATCCGGCTTCTCGGTCGACACCCTGACCGCGCGCACCTTGGGATGGGCCAGCATCGCGCGCGCGACGTCATCGCACAGGGTTTCCTGCAGGTGGATGTGGCCTTCGGCCATGCGGCGGGCGATGGTGTCGCGCATGAAGTCGTAGTCGACCACTTCATCGAGCTGATCGGCCTGCGGCGTCGACATGGCCAGCGGGATGAAAAGGTCGACGTTGATCAGCACCCGCTGCTCGCCCTTCTTTTCAAATTCATGCACGCCGATGTTGATCTGCACTTCATAGTTGCGCAGGAACAGGCGGCGGCAGTCGGACAGCTCGGGGTAAAACAGGGTAGGCAGCATGGGTTTCTCTACAGGTTATGAAAAGGGCCACGTTCAGGTGGCAAGGAACATCACGTCGCGCGGCAGCGGCATCAGGTGCTGGCCGCCGTCGACCAGGAGCGTCGTGCCCGTCACCGCGCCAGCCTGTGCAAGGTAGCAGACCGCGGCGGCCACATCTTCCGGCAGGCTGGAGCGGCCCAGGGGCGTGACCTTGTGGGCTTTCACGAAGGCTTCGGGCGTCTGGTCGCCCGACTGCAGCGTGATGCCGGGCGCCACGCCCACCACCCGCACCCTGGGCGCGAGCGCCTGGGCCAGCATGGTGGTGGCGGTTTCGAGCGCCGCCTTGGACAGGGTATAGGACAGGAAATCGGGGTTCAGGTTGTGCAGCTTCTGGTCCAGCAGGTTGATCACCACGGACTGCTCGTCCTCCGGCGTGATCGCATGGAGCGCCTGCGCCAGCAATACCGGCGCGGCCAGGTTGGCATGCATGTGCGCATCCAGCCGCGCCGTCGAAAAATCATCCGCGCCGTCCTCTTCGAACAGGGCGGCATTGTTCACCACGCAGGACACCCGGCCGAAGCCGGCCGCGCGCGGCAGCAGCGCCCGCACCGCGGCCTCGTCGGACAGGTCGCACTGCAGCGCCAGCGCGCGCCGGCCGCGGCTTTCGATGTCCAGCACCGTCAGGTCGGCGTCATCTTCGGAATGCCGGTAGTGCACCACGATATCCCAGCCCTGGTCGGCCATGGCCAGCGCAATGGCGCGGCCCAGGCGCTTGCCGGCGCCGGTCACGAGTGCAACTTTCCGGGCATTCGTGGTCTGATGTCTGCGTGCAAGCCTTCCGGCGCCGCGTAGATTCATGTACAACCTCCAAGCCTATTTGACTACAATACCGTCTATGCAACTGCAACTGCCTGATCCTGGTCTCGACGCGCTGATGGCCTCGCGCGCGCTGCAAAACCTCATCGCGAACGACATCCGCCACAACTCCGGCTGGATTCCCTTCTCCCGATTCATGGAGCTGGCGCTGTATGCACCGGGCCTCGGTTACTACAGCGGCGGCGCGGCCAAGCTCGGCAGGGACGGTGATTTTACAACCGCCCCCGAGATGTCGCCCCTGTTCGGTCAGACCCTGGCCCACGTGGTGGCCGACCTGATAGGCAGGACCACGCCGCAGATCATGGAGTTCGGCGCCGGCACCGGCAAGCTCGCGCGCGACATCCTCAACGAACTCTCGGCCATGGGCGTGGCGGTGCATCGCTATTCCATCGTCGAGCTGTCCGGCGAACTGCGCGCCCGCCAGCAGGAAACCCTGCGCGGCTTTCCGCAGGTGACCTGGCTGGACCAGTTTCCGGCGGTGTTCTCGGGCGTCGTGCTGGGCAACGAGGTGCTGGACGCGATGCCCGTGCAGCTGGTTACCAAGACCGCGCACGGCTGGCGCGAGCGTGGCATCGGCCTGTCGCCCAGGGGCTTCGTCTACCGCGACCGGCCATGCGATGCGTCGCTGCTGGCGCAGATTCCGCATGCCGAGCTTTTGCCGGAAGGTTATCTGACCGAGGTGCATCCTATCGCGCTGGGCTTCGTGCGCACGCTGGCCGGGATGCTGCGCGCCGGCTTCGACTACACCGGCCACGGCGGCGCGGCCCTCCTGATCGACTATGGCTTTCCGGCGCATGAGTACTATCTGCCGCAGCGCACCGAAGGCACGCTGATGTGCCACTACCGCCATCATGCGCATCCCGACCCGTTCTACATGCCGGGCCTGCAGGACATCACCGCCCATGTCGACTTTACCGCCGTGGCGCAGACCGCGGTCGCCAACGGCCTGGACGTGCTGAGCTATGCCAGTCAGGCCGCCTTCCTGATCGACGCCGGCATCGCCGACATCCTGCAGCGCACCCCGGCCAGCGACCGCCTGCGCTATCTGCCGCGCTCCAACGAGGTGCAGAAGCTGACCTCGCCGGCGGAAATGGGCGAGCTGTTCAAGGTGATTGCGCTCGGCACCCGGGTCGAATTGCCGCCGCAGTTCGCGCGCAACGACCGCAGCCATCGGCTTTGAGTACAATCGGGCTTTCGCCGTCGACGTTCCACCTCACAGAAAGCCGCGCATGTTCCGCTGGGTCCTGACCATCTTCATTGGCCTGATCGTCTTTTCCGCGCTGCTGCCCTGGCTGGAAAAGCTGGGCGTGGGCCGCCTGCCGGGCGATGTCAGTTTTTCATTGTTCGGCAAGAGAATCTTCCTTCCCTTCGCTTCCACCATCCTGCTCTCCACCGTGATTTTCCTGGTCGCCCGCTTCCTCTAGAACGAAGCGTAGGCCCGGCGCAAGCAGGGCCGCCATGCAACTGGGTATACTGCCCGGCCAAACAATAAAACCAGAGACACATGGCCCTGACCCGGGAACAACTGCAGGCGCGCTACGGCGAGCGACACAAATGGCTGGTCCTGGTGACCGTGATGATCGGCTCGATGGCGGCGATCATGTCCTCCACCATCGTCAATGTCGCGGTGCCCGACCTGAGCCGCCATTTCACGCTGGGCCAGGAACGCGCCCAGTGGGTATCGACCAGCTTCATGCTGGCCATGACGCTGTCCATGCTGACCACGCCCTGGCTGCTGTTGCGCTTCGGCCTGCTGCGCACCTATGCCGGCGCAATGCTGCTGCTGCTGGCCGGCGGCATCTTTGGCGGCATCTCCGTCAACTACGCGATGCTGATCGCCATGCGCGTGGCCGAAGGCCTGGCCTGCGGCGTGGTGCAGCCGATACCGGCTATCATGATCCTGCGCTCCTTCGCCAAGGAAGAGCAGGGCAGGGCGATGGGCCTGTTCGGCTTCGGCGTGGTGCTGGCGCCGGCGATCGGCCCCAGCATCGGCGGCTTCCTGGTCGAGCATTTCGGCTGGCGCTCGATCTTCTTTATCATGGTGCCGTTCTGCCTGACCGTGCTGGCCATGGCCAACCGCTACCTGCCGCTGGGCGGCAGCGGCGGCAACGGCAAGCCGCTCGACTGGCGCGGCCTGCTGCTGGCGGGCGTGGCCATCATCTGCCTGTTGAACGGCCTGGTGGAGGTGCGCCAGCAGGGCACGCTCGCGCTGGTGCTGCTGGCGCTCGGCGTGGCCGGCCTGGCCGGCTTCGTCGCCTACCAGCTGCGCACCGCCAACCCGCTGATGAACATGACCCTGTTTCGCTATCCGCAGTTCGCCATGGGCGCGCTGGTTGCCTTCATCTACGGCATGGGCCTGTTCGGCTCGACCTACCTGCTGCCGGTGTACATGCAGATCGGCCTGCATTACCAGCCGTCGCAGGCCGGCCTGGTGCTGCTGCCGGCCGGCGGCGTGCTGGCGGTGACGATCTGGCTCGGCGGCCGGCTGGTGGACCGCTACCGGCCGCATGTTCTGGTGGCCGCCGGCGTATCGCTGCTGGCGCTGTCGTTCGCGCTGATGGCCATGGTGCAGGCCGATACCAGCTATGTCGTGCTGATGCTGTGGGCCATCGTCGGCCGCATCGGTCTGGGCCTGGTGCTGCCGGCGCTCAGCCTGGGCGCGATGCGCGGCGTCGACTACAACCTGATCGCGCAGGGATCCAGCACCATCAATTTCCTGCGCCAGCTGGGCGGCGCCATCGGGGTGTCGCTGGTGGGCATCGTGCTGGAATGGCGTCTGGCGCTCTACCCGGCCGGGGGCGCGCATCCGCTGCGCGCCTTCGACGAGACTTTCCTGTTCATCGCCGTGGTGTCGGCGCTGGCGGTGCTGGCGGCCTGGCGCATGCGCGAGCCGCAGGCGGCCGCGCCGAACTGATCCTGCCTAATCGTCCCAGCCGCCGCGGCGTTTCTCGCCGCGCGCCGCGGCGTCGCGGGCGAACATGGCTTCCAGCTCGTCGCGCGCCTGTCGCGCCATCGACACGTACTGCTGCTGGTCGCGGTAATACGGATAGACATCGAGCAGCGACTTGAGCGTATGGGCGCGGAATTTCATCGTCGCCTGGCGCGCCTGCCAGGCGCTTGCGCCGAGATGCTGCATCACGCGCCGGCCCAGCAGCAGCGCGCTCTCGAAGGTTTCGCGCTCGATCACGGTGACGCCGCGGTCCATCAAATCGTAGTAGTGGCTGACGTTGCGGGCGCGGGCCAGGATGGGCAGGTCGGGAAACACCTCGCGCGCCGCGTCCACCAGCTTCAGGCTGTCCTCCACATCGTCGATCGCCAGCACCAGCGCCCGCGCACCGGCGGCGCCGGCGGCATGCAGCAGGTCGATGCGGGTGGCGTCGCCATAGAACACCTTGAAGCCAAAGCGGCGCAGCAGGTCGATCTGGTCCGGGTCATGGTCCAGCACCGTCAGCGACACGCCGTTGGCATGCAGCAGGCGGCCGACGATCTGGCCGAAGCGGCCGAAGCCGGCAATGATCACATGGTCTTCCTTGGCTTCCGGCTTGTCGTCCGGGCGTTGTTTCCCAGCCGCGTGGCGCGGCGCGATCACCTTGTCATGCCAGAGCAGCAACAGCGGCGTGGCCATCATCGACAGCGTGACCGTCACCACCAGCACCGCCGCCTGCTCCTGGCTGAACACCCGCGCCGTGGCGGCGGCGCCGAACACCACGAAGGCAAATTCCCCGCCCTGGGCCAGCACGAAGGCAAACAGCGCCCGCTGGCCGCGGGCAACGCCGAGCTTCATCGCCAGCAGATACAGCACCAGTCCCTTGATGACGAGAAACAGGACGACCATGCCCAGGATGCGCCACGGCTGGGCCAGGAACACGGCGAAATCCACCGACATGCCGACCGCCGTAAAGAACAGCCCCAGCAGCAGGCCCTTGAACGGCTCCAGGTCCGACTCCAGCGCATGCCGGTATTCCGAATCGGCCAGCAGCACGCCGGCGAGGAAGGTGCCGAGCGCCATCGACAGCCCGACCCATTGCATCAGCATCGCGATCGCGATCACCAGGAGCAGCGCAAAGGCGGTGAAGATCTCGCGCATGCCGGTTCCGGCGATCATGCGCAGCGCCGGGCGGATCAGGAAGCGCCCGCCCAGCACCAGCGCCGCGATCACCGCGATGATCCGCGCCGCGTCGACCCAGCTGGTGCTGTCCTGTCCGGACGACACGCCCAGCATCGGGACGATGGCAATCATCGGAATCGCCGCGATGTCCTGGAACAGCAGGATGGAAAAACCGGCCGCGCCGGCCGGCGTGGCCATCAGGTTGCGCTCCTCCAGCGTCGCCAGCGCAATCGCCGTCGACGACAGCGACAGCCCCAGGGCTGCGATCAGCGCCACTTTCCAGTCTATGCCGAACAGCAGCGCCGTCCCGGCCAGCGCCGCCGCCACCAGCAGCACCTGCGCGCCGCCGCCGCCAAAGATCGGCCGGCGCATCGCCCATAGCCGCTTCGGCTCCAGTTCCAGTCCGATCAGGAACAGCAGCAGCACCACGCCGAATTCCGAGAAGTGCAGAAGATTTTCCACACCGCTGATCAGGCCCAGGCCCCAGGGCCCGATGGCGATGCCGGCCAGCAGGTAGCCCAACACCGCACCCAGGCCGAGGCGCTTGGCGATCGGCACCGCCACGACCGCGGCCAGCAGGTAAATCAGGGCGTTCTGCAACAGGCTGTGATCCATCGCTTGTCCTCTTTTCCTTCTTAATAGCGCGGGGCGCCGGTGTCAGTGCGTTGCGCCAGGGAAGCGGGAAAGCCGGCCAGCAGGCTGCGGTAAGCCTCGACATGCGCCGCCACCGCCTCCTCGCCGGCCCGGCGGGCGCCATGCAGCACCAGCGGCGGCAGCCAGCGCATGCCGCATAGCGCCGCAGTTTGCCGGTAGGGCGGCAGGAACGCCGAAAAGGGGTGGCCGTGTTCGCCGCCTTCACTGTAGGACTGCGCGCTGCCGCCGGTCGTCACCGCCAGCAGGAAATGCTTGCCCGCCAGCGCGCGGCCATTGCGGCCATGCGCCCAGCCATATTCCAGCACCTGGTCCAGCCATTCCTTCTGCAGCGAAGGCATGCCATACCACTGCATCGGATGCTGAAGCACGATCAGTTCCGCCTGCGCCAGCAGGTTCTGCTCATGGTCGACATCGATCACGAAGTCCGGGTACAGCTCATAGAGCTCGCTGACGGTCACGTCCGGCACGGCGCGGGCAGCGGCGATCATGCGCCGGTTCACGCGCGAGGCGTTCGGCGCGGCATGGGCATATACGATCAGGATTCGGGACATGACAATCTGCAAGAAGGGCGATGCCGCATTATCAACGCCCGGCGTGGTTTTTTCAGCACAATACCGTCTTGTATGCCGCCAGGAACCGAACAGACGAAACTTTTTGCATCCGCAAGGCAAAACGCACTTTTATTTCCTGTGCGGCTGGTGCTATGATTCGGCTCCTTCGACATGAAGTGCAGCAAGAAAACACTTCGATGTTGACAGGCCGAGGGTTTCCCAATATAGTTCGGGGTTCCCTGCGGAGGGGTGGCCGAGTGGTTAATGGCAGCAGACTGTAAATCTGCCCTCTTACGAGTACGCTGGTTCGAATCCAGCCCCCTCCACCACAGGCGAGTAGCGGTAGGTGATAGTAATTTAGTTGTGAGTGGCTGTCTGGTCACCCTTGCGGGTGTAGCTCAATGGTAGAGCTGAAGCCTTCCAAGCTTATGACGAGGGTTCGATTCCCTTCACCCGCTCCAGTTTTCGGCTGTTGACGTTGCTTCAGGGCGTCAGGAGTCAAAGGTTTTGCCCTTTTAGCTCAGTGGTAGAGCACTCCCTTGGTAAGGGAGAGGCCACGTGTTCAATCCACGTAAAGGGCACCAAATTCAGTACGGGGCGCATCGCATCGCGCGATGCGCCCTTGGCAATGCGCACATCAGCAAGATAGTCGGGCCAGTGCCTGGACATTCTCATCAAATCGTTAGGAGTCTAAGATGGCAAAAAGCAAATTTGAGCGGACCAAACCGCACGTGAATGTGGGCACCATCGGCCACGTCGACCATGGCAAGACCACGCTGACCGCGGCAATCGCAACGGTTCTGTCGGCCAAGTTCGGCGGCGAAGCAAAGAAATACGACGAGATCGACGCAGCGCCGGAAGAGAAGGCACGCGGCATCACTATCAACACCGCTCACGTCGAATACGAAACCCAGAACCGCCACTACGCGCACGTTGACTGCCCGGGCCACGCCGACTATGTGAAGAACATGATCACCGGCGCCGCCCAGATGGACGGCGCGATCCTGGTGTGTTCCGCAGCCGACGGCCCGATGCCGCAGACCCGCGAGCACATCCTGCTGGCGCGTCAGGTTGGCGTTCCGTACATCATCGTCTACCTGAACAAGTGCGACATGGTCGACGACGAAGAGCTGCTGGAACTGGTGGAAATGGAAGTGCGCGAGCTGC
>Ga0308161_1005518_pt1 | contig 11068 bp, 8 predicted proteins | sample PhyFR2_FD_201034 | JGI IMG/M metagenome (GOLD analysis project Ga0308161, IMG submission 201034) | Phyllosphere microbial communities from UC Gill Tract Community Farm, Albany, California, United States - DLSLF.R2 | ecosystem: Host-associated > Plants > Phyllosphere > Unclassified | place: USA...
ATCAGTGTGGATACGGCTGTTGATATTACGAAAGAAAGTGCTGATATCATTCTGCTGGAAAAAGATCTTATGGTCTTGCGAAAGGGGGTGATTTATGGCCGTCGGACTTTCGGAAATATCATTAAATATATTAAGATGACGGCAAGCAGTAATTTCGGCAATATGTTCAGCATGCTTGGGGCAAGTGCATTTCTTCCGTTTTTACCGATGTTGCCTGTACATCTGCTTATTCAGAATCTGCTTTACGATATATCACAGGTATCTATTCCCTGGGACAGCATGGACGAGGAGTTTATTGTGGAGCCAAAGAAATGGGACGCTGGAAGTGTCTCTAAGTTTATGTTGTTTATTGGTCCGATAAGCTCAATATTTGATTTTGCAACTTTTGCTGTATTGTTTTTCGTTTTCAAGGCAAATACAGCAGCAGATCAGACGCTTTTCCAGACAGGTTGGTTTGTGGAAGGACTACTCTCGCAAACATTGATCATCCATATGATAAGAACCAAGAAAATACCATTTGTTCAAAGCTGGGCCGCGGCTCCAGTTGTTGCACTGACGAGTTTAATTATGCTTATTGGTATCGTCTTGCCCTTCACGCCTTTTGCTGCAGCACTAAAAATGGAAGCCTTGCCATTGATGTACTTTCCATGGCTTGCAGGGATTCTCATCTGCTATTGTCTGCTTACACAATGGATCAAGAATTGGTTTATTCAGCGGTTTCATACCTGGTTATAGTTTTAAATTATTGGAGTAAAATGCTGAAATTCATCAACAATAATGTTAATTTTAGGCAAATTACTCCAATGAAACTTATAACATATACACTTACTATCGTTGGATTGGGCATCATGGCTTCCTGTGGATCGGGGTCTCATGGCAAACAATCCGCTGCAGATACCGTTGTCAATGAAAAGTTTAAATCTTATGAAGACAGCTTTATCCAGCAGCTTTGGAAGGAAAATCCGGAATGGGCCACACAGGTGGGCTTCCATCAGTATGATTCCTTATTGACAATACCGGATGCGAATGCGAGAAAACTACGTCTTGAATTTTCCAAAAGACATTTGGATAGCCTTAAAAGCTTTGATTTAAATACGTTGAACCTCTCGCAGCAAACAGATTATTATCTGATCCAAAACTATCTTGAATCTAATATTTGGTCTATTGAGCAAGAGCGCGCTTATGAATGGAATCCTTCTTCGTACAATGTTGGGGGGACGATCGCTTTTATGCTTGCAGAAAACTATGCGCCATTATCGAATCGGCTTAAAGCAATTTATCAGCGTTTGACGAAGATTCCCGCCTATTACGAAGCAGCGAAAAGACAGATTAAAAGCCCGGCTTTGGTATTGACAGATTTGGCAATTCAACAGAATTTAGGCGGTTTATCTGTTTTCGAAAGTGATTTACGTGATTCATTGAAAAAATCAGATCTGTCTGTTGCTGAAAAAGAGGCCCTACAGAAAGCCTCGCAGCAAGCTGTGGCAGCGATTAATGGTTATGTTCAATTTTTGAAAACAACACCTAATCCTTCTCCGCGTAGCTTTAGATTAGGAAAGGAACTTTACGATAAGAAATTTGATTTCGATATCCAGTCTGGATCGACTGCCGAACAGATTTATCAGGCTGCTCTCGAAAGAAAAAGCTATTTGCATGGTGAAATGTATAAAATCAGCAAAGAGCTCTGGCCAAAATATTTTGGAAAATCGGCCCTGCCGGCAGATAGTTTGGTCGTCGTTCGAAAAATGATTGATACCTTGTCGGTTAATCATGTGAAAGCGGAAGAGTTTCAGTCGGCTATCGAAGCGCAGATACCCAAGCTGGTCGCTTTTGTCAAACAAAAAGATTTATTATATATAGACGATAGCAAACCGCTCGTTGTGCGTAAAGAACCCGCCTATATGGCTGGTGTTGCCGGTGCTTCAATCAGCGCGCCTGGGCCTTATGATAAAGGCGGAAACACCTATTACAATGTGGGGAGTCTGAGTGGCTGGACCAAAGAGGCTACAGAGAGTTATTTGAGAGAGTATAACCATTATATTTTGCAGATACTTAATATTCACGAAGCTATTCCGGGGCATTATACGCAATTGGTCTACGCGAATCAGTCGCCAAGCCTGATTAAAAGTATTTTAGGCAACGGTGCAATGATTGAAGGCTGGGCTGTGTATACAGAACAGATGATGCTCGAAAACGGTTATGGTGACAATGCGCCTGAAATGTGGTTGATGTGGTATAAATGGCATCTGCGTACAGTTTGCAATGCTATACTCGATTATAGCGTGCACGTGAAAGACATGAGTGAGAAAGATGCAATGCATCTGCTGGTTGATGAAGCCTTTCAACAACAGGCAGAAGCAGCCGGTAAATGGAAACGTGTGTCGGTTAGCAGTGTGCAGCTGACGTCTTACTTTACCGGGTATAAAGAAATCTATGATCTTAGGGAGGCTGTTAAGCAGAAAGAAGGTAAGCAGTTTAATTTGAAGGCGTTCAATGAGAAATTCCTGAGTTTTGGTAATTCACCTGTGAAATATATCCGGGAGATGATGTTGAAATAATACAGCTGATAAATCTAATCATAAAGCCACTCCTGCGAGTGGCTTTATTGTTTACCCAGCGCTATTGCTCAATGGCAACATCAGCTGCCACTTTGGCAAATTTGTTGCGATAGTCTATTGGCGTAAGACCCGTAATTTTTCGAAAGATATCCCGGAAGGCTTTTGTATCGGTATAGCCTACATCATACATGACCTCGGAAACGTTTTTTCGGGAGGCTTCGAAGAATTTCTTTGCAGCCTCGATGCGCACACGTTGAAGGTACTCAACTGGAGTGTTGTTGGTCGCTTCTTTGAATCTTCGTTCAAATGTGCGCCGCCCAATATTGACATGGTTGGCCAGGTCTTCGACTGTAATTTTCTCCTCGTATTTTCTCTCAATATAGTCCTGGGCATGCTGGATATCCAGATCACCATGGTTACGTTGTCCTCTGAATATGGCAAACTGCGATTGATTATCCCTGCTGATATCCAGTGCAAAATATTTAGCGATGAGCACAGCCGTTTCTCTGTCGGAGTATTTCTCTACTAAATAAAGGATGAGATTCCATAAGCTGCTCGCACCACCGCTACTATAGATATTTTCATGTTCGGTGATAACAGCACCATCCTCAATTTCAATATTTGGATATTTTTCCTTGAACTCCTCAATATGTGCCCAGTGTGTCGAACATTTTTTTCCATCCAATAAACCTGTTTCAGCAAGGAGGAAAGCACCTACACATAGACTGGCAAGACTGGCTCCTTTGTGATACAGTTTTCTAAAATATGGAATGGCCTCTGCATTGTCGTGTAGTCCCTTATCGATGCTTCCAAAAATTGGTGGTATAATGAGCAAGTCCGTTTTTTCTACATCCTGTAATAAACGATTGGTCTTGATGGTATACTCGCCGCTATTGGCGGGGACATAGGCGGTTAAGCCTACATATTCAACCTTGAAAATAGGTTGTTTGCCAAAGGCTGACAGAAATTCATTGGCCGTATGAAAGGTCCTGAATGCAGGTGTAATACCTTCTATCGTGCCGTATTCGGGGACAAAAACAGAGATTTGCATATCATTATCGGTTTATAAAGTAAAGGTACAAATAGTTTTTGTCGTAATCTACCCCTAAAGTTGTCGTTTTTGCAACAGCTTGTATTTTGTGATCCTTCGCATCTTTGTTATATCAATATAAACAATAGAAAAAATGAAAAAGAACAAAATTGCTTTTTGGATAGCAACGGTATTGATCGTCCTCTGGGAAGGGCTGATGCCACTAGGAACACTTTTATTTGCACCGCAATATATTAACGCGGGCACAAAGCCATTGGGGTATCCAGATTATTTTGCATACGCATTAATTATCTGTAAGGTCCTGGGAGTTCTCGCTATTGCGGTACCACAGGTGCCGGGTAAGTTAAAAGAATGGGCCTATGCTGGATTGACATTCAATTTAATATTTGCTTTTATCAGTCACGCCTGTGTTGATAAAAATGCAGCATTTATGTTTATGCCAATCTTGGTATTGGGCGTACTCGCTGTTTCTTATTTCTATCAGGTCAGAATTGCACGTTTGAGTAGTAAGGAGCAGGCAAATACAGGGGCATATCATCAAACGTCAGTTGTGTAAGCGATTGTGGGACCGTATTAGGTTGAAACAATGTTAGGTAAGAACGTAAAACAAAAATTAAGCAGTAGTTATTCACTTATAAAACGATTTAAATATGAAAACGAATCATGTTTCCTTACATCGAATTATTCAGGCAAGTCCTGAAAAGGTATTCCGTGCTTTTGCGGATCCGGTAGCACATGCAAGCTGGCTACCTCCTTATGGTTTTCTGTGTACCGTACAACAGATGGATTTTAAAGTTGGGGGAAGTTTCAAAATGACTTTTACCAATTTTAGTACGGGTAATGGCCACTCCTTCGGTGGTGAGTATCTGGAGATTGAGCAAAACAGCTTTATCAAGTATGTAGATCGATTTGATGATCCTAATTTACCGGGGGAAATGACCACAACTGTTTCCTTGCGTAAAGTGATCTGTGGAACTGAACTCAAGATTGAACAGACTGGAATTCCGGAGGTTATTCCAGCTGAGATGTGCTACCTCGGCTGGCAGGAATCGTTGGAGAAAATGAAAAAACTTGTAGAGCCAGAAATACCGGATGCATAATCAATTTATACGATGTTAGTTCAGCAAATGGAACGCTTGCAAAGCGGAATTTTCATTACGTTCTCCGGGAATTGTAGAGCGGCACTTACGTTTTATCAGGCTTGTTTCGGAGGAACTTTGCATTTCGAGATGTTCGACGAACCCCTGCAAGGATATACCGAAGTGCCCGTGGTAAGTGCCACTCTTATTTCCGAACGTATTGCGATCTACGGTTCTGATCTGGTGCATAATGAAGGCCGTAAAGTGGGCAACTACCTGGCGGTATTTATGCCCTGTGTGGATATAGCCGAGCGTGAGGAATTGATTGCAAGACTTACATCCCGAAAGAATAAAAAGGAGGATTGTGATACCACGCATAAATTTATCGAGGTAATTGATCTGTTTAATGTGCGATGGGTTTTAGGAGTTGCTTAATTTTTCATCTGCTGACCTGTCTATTAGACGCTTTCATTTTAGTTTGTTTTTAACTTTTACTATATTCATGTAACATATCATCGTTTTGGTATACTAACATATTATTAACAGTTAAAATAAATTATGAATTTATCAATAGAAACCCTTAGTAAGACCTATTCTAATGGGGTGAAAGCTTTAGACGGTGTAAACTTGGAAATTAAACCTGGAATGTTTGGTTTATTGGGGCCGAATGGTGCCGGCAAGTCTTCTTTGATGCGGACGATTGCTACTCTTCAGAAACCAGACAGTGGACGTATTACTTTTGGAGATATTGATGTACTCAAAAATCAGCTGGATTTGCGGAAAGTTTTAGGTTACTTACCGCAGGAATTTGGTGTTTATCCGAATCTCTCTGCTACGGATCTGCTGCACTATTTTGCAAAACTTAAAGGGGGTTAAATCGAAGGCTGATCGGGATGCAATTATCAATCGGGTTCTTGAGGTGACCAATCTTTGGGACGTGCGCAATAAAAGTGTAAGCGGTTACTCCGGTGGGATGAAGCAACGTTTTGGTATTGCCCAATTGTTGCTGAACGATCCCAAGTTAATCATTGTTGATGAGCCAACAGCAGGGCTTGACCCAGCTGAAAGACATCGTTTTCTAAACGTTTTAAGGGAAATAGGTACAGACCATACGGTTATTTTTTCTACCCATATTGTGGATGACGTACGGGAATTATGCCATGAATTAGCCATTCTCAATGGCGGCAAGATCCTCTTGAGGGGGACACCCAAAGAATCTATTGATCAATTGGAGGGTAAGATCTGGGTACGTATCATCAGTAGAGACCAATTGGATGAGTATACACAAAAGTATAATGTCATTTCAACCAATTACAACCAGGACAATACACTCAATATTCGGGTGTACAGTGATGAACGCCCTGATGATTCATTTGTGAATGCGCAGGGCCAATTGGAAGATGTCTATTTTGTTGCGCTAAAAAATGATCAACGCCATGTTTAAAGCCATTTTTAATTTTGAGTTTACGCGTTGGTTTAAAAGTTCGGCCGTCTATATCTATATGGCCCTGTTCTTCGCGCTTTCCTTGTTCATTATGCTATCTTCGCTCGGTATCTTTGATGGGATAACGGCAACGACTGCATCCAATACCATTATGAACTCTCCTTGGGCGATTAATGGAATGGTCAATGGCATGTCGACCATTATCTATTTCTTGATACCTTCCATCGTTGGAGCCTGCGTCTATCGCGATTTCCAATATCAAGTACACACCATACTTTTTAGTTATCCTTTCTCAAAAACGGACTACCTCCTTGGAAAATTTTTTGGATCGGTGGCTGTTGTACTAGTCATTGTATTTGCCTCAACCTTGGGGATTGTTGTTGCGCAATTTGTACCGGGTATTAATCAGTCCTTATTGGGGCCAATTCATATTTGGGCTTATTTACAGACTTATCTTGTACAGGTGATTCCTAATCTCCTTATTTTTAGCGCTATTATTTTTGTGCTGGTGACATTGACCCGAAATGTCTATGTCGGGTTTGTTGCGGTGCTGATTCTGATTGTGCTGCAGGTGCTCGTTCAAAACCTGGCGAACAATATGGATAATCGTTTTGTAGGGGCATTAATTGATCCTTTTGGGGACAGTGCCATATCGTATTATACCCAATATTGGTCTCCTGATGAGAAGAATGTTAACAACCTCCCATTTACTGGAGCCGTTATTTATAATCGTTTAATCTGGCTTGCTGTCGCGGCCTTATTTATTGGTGGTTTTTATCTCTTATTCTCTTTCTCTCAGCATCAAATATCGTTTAAATCATCAAAAAAAGGCGTCCGGCTAACCAAAAATAATTTTGATAGCATCTTCAAAATCAACCTACCTAAAGTAAATTATGATTTTTCGGTATCCCATTATATAAGAACAATGTGGACCATGGCACGGTATGATTACCGGTATATCGTCAAAAATCCGGTTTTTTTGATATTAACGTTGGTCGGGGTACTTTTCATTATTTTGATGGCCAGTACTATTGGCGCGATATTCGGAACTTCGACTTATCCCGTCACTTGGAAAATGCTGATGATCCCCGGAACAACATTTACTTTTTTTCTGCTGATCCTGACTTTTCTTTTTACGGGGCTTCTTGTTCATCGAGGAAGCATTACACGTATGGGAGGACTGCTGGATACGACTCCAGTTCCAAACTGGGCTTTGATGGGATCTAAAATTATTGCAGTCCTATTGATGCAATTGACGCTGTTGGCCGTAGTCATTGCAACTTGTATGGGCTTTCAGGTATACCATCGTTATTATAATTTTGAAATAGGACAGTATGTGATGCATTTGATGGTATATGGGATGTTGTCCAACCTGGTATGGCTGTTTGTGGCGCTGTTTATTCATACGCTCTTCAAAAATTATCTAGCTGGATTTTTTGTGCTGTTGACCCTATTTATTGGGTTGCCATTTTTATATATGATGGGTGTAGAGCAGGAGATCTATCAGTTTAACCAGGGACCAGAGCTGGACTATTCGGATATGGATGGTTTTGGCTATATTCTTCCGTTTTTAACCTACCGGATGTACTGGATACTTTTCGCTGTGTTTTTTGCTGTTATCTGCCTGTTGTTATGGCGTAGGGGCAGTTTTTCTGGAGTCAAAGAGCGTTGGTCTATTTTTAGGGCGAACTTACGTCCAGCAACAGCAGCGATTCTCATTTTTACTTTTGTGGGTTTTATCGGTATCGGGTCTGCCATATATTATGAGAACCATGTTAAAAACCCATATTATACAAGTTTGGATCACGAAAAGCAGGCTGTTGAATGGGAAAAGAAATATAAAAAATACGAATATAGACCACAGCCCCGGGTGGTTGATATTAAGTTCAATCTGGATATTTTTCCTGATAAACGGAGTTTTAAGGCGAATGCGGCATATGTGCTGAAAAACAAGACCAGCACACCGATTGATTCTATTTTTGTCAATTATAATGATTACGATTATATATTTTCTTTAAATGTGCCGAATAAGCTGATCTCTGCCGACGATAAATATAATTTTAATATTTACAAACTAGCGAAGCCGATGGCTCCCGGAGATTCCATCGTGCTGAAATTCAGTGTTGTCAGTCCGGCCAATACTTGGGTAAATGAAAAGTCTCCTGTTAAGGGAAATGGAACCTTTATCAACAATATGCTTTTCCCGAACATAGGTTATCTGGAGCGGGGCGAGGTGGTAAACAATGATATTCGCAAGAAATACGGGCTACCATACCGCGAGCGGATGGCTCCTCAGACTGATCAAAGGGCCCTGCAGAATAATTATATATCCAATGATGCCGATTGGATCCGCTTTGAAGCTACTGTAAGTACTTCCAAGGATCAATTGGCAATTGCTCCGGGGTATTTGACAAAAGAATGGGAAAAGGATGGCCGTAAATACTATCAGTATAAAATGGACTCGGAGATTCTGAACTTTTTTGCCTTTAATTCGGCGCAATATGAAGTCAAAAAAGATAAGTGGAATGGGGTCAATCTGGAAATATACTACCATAAAGGCCATACTTACAACCTTGATCGTATGATGGCTTCCAGCAAGGCTTCTTTGACTTATTATACGAAGGAATACAGCGCGTATCCGCATCGCCAATTACGCATTATTGAGTTTCCGCGCACAGCCGGCACTTTTGCGCAGTCCTTTGCCAATACCATTCCTTTCTCCGAAGCAATCGGTTTTATTGCCGATGTGAACGAGAAGAAGGAAGATGCGGTTGATTATCCCTATGCGGTAACAGCACATGAGATTGCACATCAATGGTGGGCGCATCAAGTTGTGGGAGCCAATGTGCAGGGGGCGACATTAATGTCCGAAAGTATGTCTGAATATTCATCGCTTAAGGTTTTGGAAAAAAGATATGGGAAAGGGCAGATGCGTAAGTTTCTCAAAGATGCACTCGACGGCTATTTGCAGGGACGAAGTGCCGAAAAACTAGGTGAAAAGCCATTGATGTATAATGAAAATCAAATGTACATCCATTACCAAAAGGGATCCTTGGTGCTGTATGCTTTGAGCGATTATCTGGGAGAAAATCTTTTTAACAGGACAGCTCAATCTTATTTGCAGCGTACAGCATTTCAGAATCCACCTTACACGACCTCCTCTGAGTTTGTAGACAGTTTTAGACAGGCGACTCCAGATTCATTGCGTTACCTGATTAAGGATATGTTTGAAACAATTACGCTATATAACAACAAAGTTGAAAAAGTAAGTTCAAAGAAGCTGAAGAATGGGAAATATCAGGTCGATATCCAATTTGAAGTTTCTAAATATCGGGTAGATGGCAATGGTAAAAAGAGCTACAATGATGAAGGAGGACAAGCCTTGTCATTTAAAAAATCAGATCGTGTGACGGTGAAATCATTGCCACTGGCAGATTACATCGAGGTGGGTATTTTCTCGGATAAAAAAAGCAAAGACGGAAACAAACGTCAGGAGCTGTATCTAAAAAAACACAAAATCGACCGGATCAACAATACGTTAACACTTGTTGTTGACCAAAAACCCGAACAGGTAGGAATAGACCCCTACAATAAACTGATTGATATTGAATCGGATGATAATCGAAAAGACATATAAGAAGGTTTAAAAAAAATCCTCATCATACGATGAGGATTTTTTTATTAATATCAAAACGCGATTGAAATTTGAAAAGAATGGGATCTATATCTATATCGTGCTTTTGAGATCGTTTGCGTAGAAAAAATAAAGTAATGCGTCCATAAAAAGCTAATTTTAGGTAGTAACCAAATTTTCAAAAGGGGGGATAAACCTAATCTTAATTATGATAAAATTTAGTAGGTCGTGGATATTTTTATTGGCGTTAGTTCTTGCCTATATGCCCTGTGTTTTAGGTCAAGAAAACTTTAGGTTGGATCATTTTGGAGGAGAAAAAGGTCTCTCCCATGGTAATCTAACAGGCCTATTGAAGGATAAGGATGGATTTATCTGGATTGGGACATGGAATGGAATCAACCGTTACGATGGTCAGCATTTCAAAACCTATAATTCCACAGAACTTAAGAAGTATGATGTTGCAAGTCGTCGAGTTATCCAGATGGTCGACGGTACTAAAAACGATATTTGGTTTCTTACTTATGATATGAAACTTTATTGTTTTGATAAGGCTTCTGAGGAGTTTTTTTCGATTTCGGAAAAGGTGGAAGCCACGCAAAAAAAATCAGTACAGTTCAACAAAATTTTTGCAATCGATGAACAATCATTATGGGTTGGCAGCACAGATGATGGTTTATTTTGTATAGATACAAAAAGTAAAAATTTTAGCTATTCAATTTTTAGTTCGGACAATAAGACTTTAGATAATCATTTATCATCAAATAGATTGACTTTCTTTCATAGGAATGCCCAAGGACAGGTATGGATTGGGACAAAAGATGGTCTTCATTTACTTCAATTTACCTCAAAAAAGGAGAATAAGCCACAGGTTATCCAGTCTTTTGAGCTGATATCAAATGGTATCTTTAAGATTGCTGAATCTTCCGATCTCATGTTCTTTTCTACCGAGAAAAACAACCTTTTGGTGTATAATAAGCAAAGACAAAACTTGCAGAAGTTAACGGTAACAAAAGGACGAATCAATGAAATGCGTATGTCACGCGATCAAAAGCAGCTTTTCCTGTCAACCTCCTTGGGTGAACTTTTAGCATTTGATGTTGTGAGACATACAATACAGAGACTATATCAATTTCGAACTAGCCTTACTGGAATTTATGAAGATAGTAAGCGACGATTGTGGCTTGAACCAGAAGGGAATGGCGTAGTCCTGCTGAATTTGAACGATTTTAAAAGCAGCTATTTTAGTTCTCCTTTCTTTAAAAAGAGTTCAACCGTGAGTTTTAAATGTTTTGAGGATGCATC
>Ga0308161_1005523_pt1 | contig 11055 bp, 9 predicted proteins | sample PhyFR2_FD_201034 | JGI IMG/M metagenome (GOLD analysis project Ga0308161, IMG submission 201034) | Phyllosphere microbial communities from UC Gill Tract Community Farm, Albany, California, United States - DLSLF.R2 | ecosystem: Host-associated > Plants > Phyllosphere > Unclassified | place: USA...
ATTGGCGCACACCGCTGGAATTGACCCTGCTCGGCGCGATCTGGGGCTGCTCGTTCCTGTTCATGCGGGTGGCGGTGCCTTCATTCGGGCCGTTCGCCCTGGTCGAGGTACGGCTGGTGCTGGGCGCACTGGTGTTGCTGCCGTTCCTGTGGCGCGCACGCGCGCAGTTCCCACCGCGCCGCTGGTTGTGGTTGGCGCCGATCGGCCTGGTCAATTCGGCGTTGCCGTTCGTGCTGTTCGCTTACGCCGCAGAGCGTGCGCCGGCGGCCATCGGTGCGATCTGCAATGCGATGACGGTGCTGTTTGCCGCACTGATCGCCTTCCTGTTCTTCGGCGAGAAGATCGGTGTACGCCGTGCCGGCGCGCTGCTGGTGGGGTTTGCCGGCGTGGTGGTGCTGGCCACGGCCAAGATCTCGGGGCTGAGCATCGGCACGGCCGTACTGGCCGGTGCCGCCGCCTCGCTGCTGTACGGCTTGGGCGTGAACCTGGTGAAGCGGCACATGACCGGTCTGCCCTCGGCTGCGGCCGCCGCTGCCACGTTGTCGTGCGCCTCATTGTGGTTGTTGCCGATGGCGCTCACTCATCTGCCGCAGGGTCCGATCCCAGGCAAGGCCTGGGGCGCGGCGATCGCGCTGGGCGTGGTCTGCACCGGATTCGCCTTCCTGATGTTCTATCGCCTGATCGGCCGCATCGGCCCGTCGCGTGCGTCAACGGTGACCTACCTTGTTCCGTTGTTCGGTGCTGCGTTCGCCTGGTTGTTCCTGGGCGAGCCGGTGACGCTGCAGATGCTGATTGCGGGTGCGTTGATTCTCGGTAGCGTGGCGGTGAGTCAGAAGGGCTGAGGGCGCCGACGCAGCGTCGTCCGACACACTGGTAGTGCCGGGCGCTGCCCGGCAGCCTTTTCCCGCGCCTGCGGGGAGGCGTCACTTTCTTTGCTCGTGCAAAGAAAGTAACCAAAGAAACACGCCGCCAGGTCGCGAGCCGGTGCTGCGCACCGGTGCCCTGTGCTCCTCGGCCCGTCGAGGGACGGCGCGCAGAAGTCAGCCGACTAACAGTCGGCTCTACAGGACATCGGCGCCTCTTCGCCCTCGCCGGACCTGCGGTGCTCGGCTCGCTCAAGGCGGACGGGAAGGTCAAGACCAACAGCAAGAGCATCCACGCATGGCGTGGATCTACTGGGTGCAGCTGCGGCCTTTGATCTTGGGTCCGCCTTGAGCGAGCCGAGCATCGCAGGGGAATCAGGGGCGAAGAGGTGCCGATGTCTGAGCGCAGCGAGTTCGGCACCGGCCCCTGATTCACCGAGAAGCGCAGGGAACCGACGTGCGCAGCACGGCGGCTCGCGACCGGCGGCGCGTTTCTTTTGGTTACTTTTCTTTTCGCGCGAAAAGAAAAGTGACGCCCATGAACGATGAAGCGCCTTCAGCACGCGACACGCGCAGGAAGCCAGCCTCCTACCGCACCGGCACCGGGATATTGCACAGGTCGATATGCCCCGCCGGGCGCTTGTAGAAATCATCCACGCGGTTGCGCCGCGCTTCCACCGTATCGGCGAAGGTCTTTGAATCCGTGCGCAGCACCTGGATCGGCGTGCGCTCGGCCGCAGGCACGTCACTGGCGCGGCGGATCGACACGATCGGTGTGCGCAGCTTCGGGTCGGTGTAGAAACCCATCGGTGCCGGTCCACGCTGGATCGCACTGAGCAGTTCCATGCCCTTCAGCACGCGGCCGACCAGGGTGATGTTGCGGTCCAGCTGGCGCGGCGATTGGCCAGTCACCACGTAGAGTTCTGCACCGATGCTGCTGTCTTCCTCGTTGCTGCGGCCCGCACCCAGCATGCCGTAGCAGTGCGCCAGCCAGGCCTTGCCGGCCTGCGGGTCCTGACCGACCGGGAAGCCGTCGACGAAGCCGGTCTGCGCTGCCCAGCCATCGCGATCCGGCAGCACGCTCACCTTCAGGCCGGCGCTGGCGCGCTCGAACTCGGCCGGCAGCTTGCGCTGCGCGCTGCCGAACGGCTTGGCCTTGGCGGCATCGTCGGCGTCGGCATCGCCGAACTGCACCACGAAGTTGTCCTGCGAACGGTAGATGCTGGTGCCGTCCCAGAAGTGTTCGTGGGCGAAGGTCTGGATGTTGGCGACATGGCGCGGGGCGAACTGCGGCGCCAGCTCGATGATCACCCGCCCGGCCGGCAGGTCCATGTACAGCAGGTTGGCCGGGTCCGGCGTGCGCCAGTCGCTGGCCGCGGAGGCATCAAGGATCTGCTGCGGGCTGCGGTAGGGTGTGGCTGCGCTGGCCATTGCGGGCAGCAGGCAGGCCAGGGCGAGGGCGGTCAGGGCAAGACGGCGACGGTGCGGCATGGGATCCCCGGAACATGAACGAGGCTTCGATTCTGCGCGAGTCGCTGCTGTTGCGCCAATCCTGCAGACTGGCTGTCGCGCCGCCCCTGCGGCACGATGTGCTTCCTTTGCATGGACGCACGAAATGCCAATGCTGGATCCAGGGGCCAAACTGCAGGCGATGGTCGATGGCTATCTGAAAGGCAATATCGATGACGGCGAAGACGGTGTCGGCTGGCTGCATGCACAGTCGCCACGGATGCTGGTCGATATCGATGGCCGCCGGCGCAGTTGGTGGGCGCCGCGGAGCAGTGAGCTGCTCGAATGCCTTCGGGTCAGTCCGCAGGCACCCGCCGCAGTGAAGGCGGCTGCGTTGTTTCTCGCCGGCGCGGACGGCAATGGTCGCACGCGTCAGGCGGCGCTGCAGCGGATGGACGCCCTTGCAGGGCGTCTGACGCTTTCCAGTGCGTTGCTGCGCTGCAATGACTGGGTCCCTGAGGTGCGGGTTGTAGCCCAGCAGGTGGTGGAAGTTCTGCTGTCCCGCTGCAGCATCGACGACGTGCTGGCAGCGTGGCCGCTGGCGGTTCGCTTGCAGGATGCGCAACGGGTGGATGCCGATTGGCGCAGGGATACGCTGGAGGGCTGGCTATCGGCGCCCTCGCAGCGGGCAGTGCTGGGTGGACTGCTCGTCCATCGTGACTCACTCACGCGGCTGAGCGCCCATGCGATCGCCTTCGATGTCCACCCGGAGCGTGTGGCGATCCGTGCGCGTGCGCTGCGGGACAGCGATCCGCGCATTGCGCGCATGGCCTTCCAGGACCTTCTCGATGAGGGCGACCCATCGCAGGTGGTGGAGCAGTGCAGCATCGCGCTGACGGCTCCCTCCAGCCAAGTGCGCGCGTCGGCCCTGCGTACGTTGGTGGCGCATGAGGTGGAAGGGATCGACGTGTTTGTCGAGGATGCACTGTTCGACCGTGCACGGGCCGTCCGCAGTCTGGCGGCATTCCTGGTGCGGCAGCGCCACGCAACGCCGGCCATCGAGTTGTGGCGCAGCGCATTGGCGCAGCAGACAGCGGGGCGCTGGCGCGTGGCGCTGGAAGCGCTGGCCGACCATGCCGTCGCTGAGGACGTTGCACTGTTGCGGTCGCTTTATCCACGGGTGACGGCGCGCCATCGGCGGAATTGCGTACGAGGCTGGATACGGGCCGAGGGCGGCGCAGGGCTGGCGTTGCTGCGCGTTGCGCTGGAGGAGCCGGGGCGAAGCATCCACGAACTGTTGACCCACGCGCAGGCGGACTGGGTAGCCGAACTGGACGCCCCCCGGCTGCTGGCGTTCTGCCACGACGGTCCTTCCCCGGTGGCTCAGACCGGGCTGCTTCGGCTGCTGCCCCACGTGCCGTTGTGGCAGCATCTGGAACTTCTGCTGGATGCGGTCCCGCAGAGGCAGGACGAACGTGCATGGCATCTGCGCCTGGTGGAGAACTGGCTTCGAGTGAGCGAGGGTTACTCACCGCTGTCGGCAGCGCGCAGACAGGCCCTGCTGACCCGCCTTGAACACGGTGGGCACGACCTCTCCAATGCAATGGCACAGCGGCTGGCTGAGGCGGTCCGCCAAGCCTGATGTGGCCGGTACCCAACCGGCAGAGTGACTAACGACACATTCGCTATACCGAACTTCGCACTACTGTGGACTTCAACGTAGTGGAGGGCCGGTCATGTCCGAGGACGATGTCCACCTGAAGAAGTTCCAGAAGGAGCTCAGCGCCGGCACCGTGTCGCTGGCCCTGCTCGCAGTGCTGGCCCGCGCCGGTGAGCCGCTGTACGGCTACCTGATCGCCAAGGAGCTGGAACGGGTGGGCGAGGGCGTGCTCAGTGGCAAGCAGAGCGCGCTGTACCCGGTGCTGCGCAACCTGGAGGGCGCCGGCCTGCTGGAGAGCCATGTGGAGCCGTCCAGCAGCGGGCCGCCGCGCCGCTACTACCGCATCAATGCGCGTGGCCGGGAGGTGCTGCAGCAATGGCGCCAGGCCTGGCGCGACACCCGTGATTCCGTCGATTCCGTGTTGGAGGGGGTACCGCAATGAACGACCTGGACCTGGCAGGCAACCGTCTGCCCAGCACCATCCCGCAGTACCTGGCGCAGCTGCGTGCCGCGCTGGCCGGTGCCGATCCGGCGATGGTGCAGGATGCCCTGTACGACGCCGAGGAATACCTGCGCTCTGAACTGGCGGCGCAACCCGGCCGCAGCGAAGCCGAGGTCATCGCCGACGTCGCCGGCAGCTACGGCGCACCGGACGAGGTGGCGGAGATCTACCGCGAAACCGAGCTCACGGTGAACCGCGCGCTGCGCACGCCGCGGGCCGACACCGGCCCGGTGCTGCGTGCAGCGGCCGAGGCCAGCGGTGCTGCACCGGCGGCACAACCAGCAGCGCCCGTGCAACGCTCGCTGCTGGCGCGTTTCTTCGGCGTAGTGACGGACCCGCACACCTACGGCGCGCTGTTCTACATGCTGTTGTCGCTGGCCACCGGCATCTTCTTCTTCACCTGGGTGGTCACCGGTCTGTCGCTGTCGCTGGGCCTGCTGATCCTGATCATCGGCGTCCCGCTGACGGTGCTGTTCTTCGGCTCGGTGCGTGGACTGGCGTTGCTGGAAGGGCGGCTGGTGGAAGCGCTGCTGGGCGAGCGCATGCCGCGCCGGCCGCAGTACACCGACCGCAGCCGCAGCTGGCTGCAGCGTATCGGCGACATGTTCACCGATGGCCGCACCTGGCTGACCCTGCTGTACTTCGTGCTGATGCTGCCGCTGGGCATCATCTACTTCACCATCGCGGTGACCCTGCTGTCGCTGTCGCTGGGCTTGATCTGGGCACCGGTGGCGGCGATCTTCAGCGGCGACATTCCCGGCATCTACATCAACGACGTGAACGTGCTGCCGATGGCAGCCTCGCCGCTGGTGGCGATCGTGGTAGCAGCGGTGGGTGTGTTGCTGCTGCTGCTGACGATGCACCTGGCACGCGGCATCGGCAAGCTGCACGGCATGCTGGCCAAGAACCTGCTGGTGCGCTTGTAAGGCAGCGATCTGTTCTCTGGTGAGTGCCGACCTCGGTCGGCACTTCGCCATGGTAGGTGCCAACCTTGGTTGGCACGAACCATCAGGTGTCAGTACGCTTGAAAGAGCGCCAACCAAGGTTGGCATCCACCGAAAGCGCCAACCAAGGTTGGCATCCACCAGGGACGTGCTACCCCGCCTTGCGGCGCAGCGGGGTGACGTTGCTCTTCTTCTTCGTGGCCTTCGATGCCGGGGCTTCGGCATGCGCGGCGAAGAAGTCACGCACCTTCGGGTACACCACTTCGCGCCAGCGGCGGCCGCTGAAGATGCCGTAATGGCCGGCACCATCCACGATGAAGTGTTCACGGCGTTCGGCCGGTATACCGCTGCACAGTGCCTGCGCCGCTTCGGTCTGGCCGAGGCCGGCGATATCGTCCAGCTCGCCTTCGATGCTCAGCAGCGCGGTATCGCGGATTGCCGACGGGTCGACCTTTTCGCCATTGACCACCCACTCGCCACGCGGCAGCAGGAAGTCCTGGAACACCACGGAGATGGTGTCCAGGTAGTACTTGGCCGGCATGTCCAGCACCGCGTTGTACTCGTCGTAGAAACGACGGTGTGCGTCGGCGTCCTCCAGGTCGCCCTTCACCAGGTCGGTGTAGAAATCCCAGTGCGAGCTGAAGTGGCGGCTGGGATTCATCGACAGGAAGCCGGCGTGCTGCAGGAAACCGGGATACACGCGGCGGCCGGCACCGGGATAGCTGGCCGGTACGGTGTGGATGACATTGTTCTCGAACCACGACAACGGGTTCTGCGTGGCCAGGTTGTTGACCGCGGTCGGGCTGCAGCGCGCATCGATCGGGCCACCCATCATCACCAGCGTGCGCGGCGTCGGTTCGCCGCGGCTGGCCATCAATGAAACCGCGGCCAGCACCGGTACGGTCGGCTGGCAGACACTCACCACGTGCAGGCGCTCCACGCCAAGATGGCGGATGAACTCCTGGATATAGGCGATGTAGTCGTCCAGCCCGAATTCGCCTTCGCTGCCGGGCACCATGCGCGCGTCGACCCAGTCGGTCACGTACACGCGGTGGTCGCGCAGCAGCGTGCGCACGGTATCGCGCAGCAGCGTGGCGTGATGGCCCGACAACGGCGCCACCACCAGCACGAACGGCTGGTTGAGCATGGTGTGCAGCTGGTCGGCTTCATTGCTGTGGCGCTTGAAGCGCAGCAGCTTGCAGAACGGCTTGCTGAGTTCCTCGTGCACCACGATCGGCACGCGCTCGCCCTCGACTTCGATTTCGTTGATGCCCCATTCGGGCTTCTCGTAATCCTTGCCGATGCGATGGAACAGCTCATTGACCGCGGCCAGGCGATCAGCGCCGGGCATCTGCGACCACCAGTGCCCCTGGTTGGCGAAGAACTTGGCGTTGGCCTGGGCCTGGTGCACCCAGGGGGCGAGCAGGTTGCGGGTCAGTTCGTGCAGTTGATAGAGCATGCCGACCGAATATGTATGGTCTTATGTTGCCGCGCAGCATAGCGCATCCGACTGTCCCGGACGTTAAGCAGACGCACTGGCCGTATTCAGCGGGCCGCCTGTTCCAGCGCAGTGGCTTCGGTGGCCAGTGCTGGCCCCAGCCAGAGGTGGGACCCGACTGCCTGCAGGCCTTGGCGCGTCAGCTCGCGCCGGTACCAGCGGGCCGGGCGCGACTGGAATCCGTCATGGTCGCCCTCGAATTCATCTTCGGCGGCAAAGGTCTCCAGGAAGGCCACCCCTGCGGTCAGTTCGGCCAGCCCGGCCAGGCCCGCGCGCAGTTCGCGGTTGGGCACGTAATGCATCACGTCCGAACAGATCAGCAGGTCGACCGGGGCGCAGGGGCGCAGCCAGGCGAAATCGCCGAAGCTGGCCAAGTGCAGGTTGCGGGTGCGGCCGTAGCGGCGCACAGCGTACTCGCTGCTGTCGAAACCGAGGTATTCGACCTTCGGACGCAGTTTCAGCAGCGGTGCGCGCCACGCACCTTCGCCGCAGCCGATATCCAGCACGCTGCGGATCGGTCGTTCCAGGTAGTACTCGGCCGTCGCCACGGCGAGGGCGACCTTGCGCGCCAGGCGCGCGCTGCCGCCGATGTCGGCGTGCCGGTACCAGCGCTGGAAGTAGGCGGCGTCGTAGGTCTTGTCCATGGCGTTCGGGTGCAGTCGTGAAATCGGCGCCTATCGTACGGCGTTGCAGCACGTCATGCGTCGATGTGTCGCGGCGGTTGCACGTGAGGTGGCCTCGTCAGCGCATGCGAGAATGGCGGACATCCACGCCAGCCGCCGGAGCGAGCGCATGCAGAGCTATTACTGGGTCAAGACCTTCCACATCGTGTTCGTGGTGGCATGGATGGCCACGGTGTTCTACCTGCCGCGCATCCTGGTGAACCTGTCCGAGACGGCGGGGCAGCCGGCGGTGGTCGAGCGCCTGCAGCTGATGGGCATGCGCCTGTATCGCTTCGGCCATTCGATGTTCGGCCTGGCGTTCGTGCTCGGCCTGGTGCTGTGGCTGGGCTACAAGGTGATTCCGGATTTCCCGACCATGGTCGCCCCGGGTGGCGCGGGATGGCTGCACGCCAAGCTGGGCCTGGTGGTGGTGCTGCTGGCGTACTTCATCTGGATCGGGCGGCTGCTCAAGGGCGTGGCCAGGGGCAGGGCGCTGCCGTCGTCGCGCGCGCTGCGCTGGATCAACGAGATCCCGCTGCTGGCCTTCATCCCGATCGTCTGGCTGGTGCTGGCCAAGCCGTTCTGAGATATGGAGCTCTCGAACATGTCACTTTCTTGCTCGTGCAAGAAAGTAACCAAAGAACACGCCGCCAGGTCGCGAGCCGGTGCTACGCACCGGTGCCCTGTGCTTCTCGGTGAATCAGGGGACGGCGCCGAACTCGCTGCGCTCAGACATCGGCGCCTCTACGCCCCTGATTCCCCTGCGATGCTCGGCTCGCTAAAAGGCGGACCCAACGTCAAACGCCGCACCTGCACCCAGTAGATCCACGCCATGCGTGGATGCTTTTCGCTCCGCTTTCCCAATCCGCCTTCAAGCGAGCCGAGCACCGGAGGTCCGGCAAGGGCGTAGAGGCGCGGATGTTTGAGCGTAGCGAGTTCCGCGCCGTCCCTTGGCGGACTGAGGAGCGCAGGGAACCGGTGTGCAGAGCACACCGGCTCGCGGCTGGCGGAGCGTTTCTTTTGGTTACTTTTCTTTTCGCGAAAAGAAAAGTAACGCCTCGAGCACAGGCTCAGGCCGCTTCGTAAGTACCGTAGCTGCGCAGGCGCTTGTAGCGCTGGTCCAGCAGCTCTTCGGTGGACAGCGCATCCAGCGCGTCCAGCTCGTTCAGCAGCACGGCCTTCAGCCGCTTGGCCATCTGCGTCGGGTTGCGGTGGGCGCCGCCGGTCGGCTCGCGCACGACCTTGTCGACCAGGCCCAGGCCCTTCAGGCGCGGCGCGGTCAGGCCCAGCTGCTCGGCAGCATCCTTGGCCTTGCCGGCATCCTTCCACAGGATCGAAGCACAGCCTTCCGGGGTGATGGTCGAGTACACCGCGTATTCCAGCATCACGGTACGGTCGCCCACGCCCAGCGCCAGTGCGCCACCGGAGCCGCCTTCACCGATCACGGTGCAGATGATCGGCACCTTCAGTTCGGCCATTTCGATCAGGTTGCGCGCGATCGCTTCGGACTGGCCGCGTGACTCGGCATCGATGCCCGGCCAGGCGCCGGCGGTATCGATCAGGGTCAGCACCGGCAGGCCGAAACGCTCGGCCATCTTCATCAGGCGCAGCGCCTTGCGGTAGCCCTCGGGCTTGGGCATGCCGAAGTTGCGCTTGATCTTTTCCTTGGTGTCGCGGCCCTTCTGGTGGCCGATGACCATCACCGAGCGGCCATTGATGCGGGCCAGGCCGCCCATGATCGCCTTGTCGTCGGCGAAGGCACGGTCGCCGGCCAGTTCCTGGAACTCATCGCAGATGATCCGGATGTAGTCGGCGGTGTACGGGCGCGACGGATGGCGGGCCAGCTGCAGCACCTGCCACGAGGTCAGGTTGCGGAAGATCTGTGCGGTGCGCACGCGCAGCTTGTCCTGCAGCGCATGCACTTCGGCCTCGACATTGACCGCCGGCCCGGCACTGGCGTTGCGCAGTTCCTGGATCTTGGCTTCCAGGTCGGCGATGGGTTGCTCGAAGTCGAGGTAGTTCGGATTCATCGGAAGCCGTCGTGTAAAGAAGAGGGGAATTCTAGCCGAATGCGCAGGAACGGCCCGTACGCCTTCGTCTGGAAGCCGACGGTAGCGCAGTGGGGGCCGGCGGCGCCAGTCGGTCCGCCGGCCGCCGGTTCAGGGCAGGACCAGCGCGCTGCGGGCCATTTCGGTACTGCGGATCGTCACGAAGTCGTTGTAGGCCTGGTTGGCCGCCACCGGCAGCTTCGCGCCGAGCGTCATGGTGGCCTGGGTGAAGGCCATCTGCGCATGGAAGTCTTCCTTGCGCAGGGCCTTCTGCTCGCTGGCCGTGGTGGCCTTCAGCCAGCGGGCATAGATGTCGCGCACCGGACCGGCATGGGCCTCGAAGGCCGGGTCCAGCGCGGGCAGTGCCGGCGCGGGTTCCAGCGTGTAGGCCGGGGCCACGTAGCCGGCGGGCTGCTCGCGCTTGTAGGCACCGGGTTCGCCCATGCTGGCCTCGATGTAGGTGATGAACTCGGGCGCGGTGAAGATCTTGGTGCTGATCCGGCCGCCGGTCGAGTCCACGTGCGCAACCACCTGCTCCTCGGGGAACGGCTCGCGCACGCCGAAGTTCCAGGTCTTGTCGATGAACAGGCCGTGGTGCTTTTCGAACGGTCCCTTGAACTCGACACCGCCCAGCTCGATGCCCAGGCCGCTGACGCCGAAGTTCTTCAGCTTGTCCTCGCCGGTCACATAGATCTCGCGCGCCGTCACGTACTCGCTGAGGCTGGGATTGATCAGGCCGCCGCGGCCGTCGGCGTAGACCATGAAGCGCACATCGCCCAGGCGGTCGGTATGCAGGTGATGCTCTCCGGCAGCCAGGCTGATCGGTCGCGACGCGTGCGCGGCCACCGGCAGGTCCTTGCCATCGATGCTGATCGCCAGCGGCGCATCGGTCGGGTTGTCGATCTCGAAATCGACCTTGGAGGAACAGCCGGCCAGCGCGAGCGCGGCCATCATCGGCAACAGCAGGTTCTTCATTACGGGCAATCGTCCTTGACGTATGCAGCGGGAAAGCGGAAACGGGGTGGGGCCAGCCTCAGCTGGCCCATGGCGGGCTGTAGCGCACCTTCAGCGTGCGCACTGCCGGTTCGGCGCGCAGCGCCTCCATCAGCTTGGAATCGACGCGCACCGCGCTCTGCCCGGAAACATCGAGCATGCCGGCGATGCCGCCATCGGGGCCCTTCAGCAGCAGGTCCAGGCGCAGGGGCGTGCGGCCGGGGCGATGGCGGTCGAGCAGGGCGTCGATGCGCTCCCACACCGGCCGCTGATGGCGCAGGTCCAGCCGCAGCGACAGGCGCGTGGCGTAGTTCGCACAGACCTCGTCGAAGTCCCAGCACTGGCGGATGCGCAGTGCGAAGCCGCCATTGAATTCGTCTTCGCGCAGGCCGCCCTTGACCACCAGGATACGGTCCTTGGTCATCAGGTGGCCGAA
>Ga0308161_1005525_pt1 | contig 11054 bp, 7 predicted proteins | sample PhyFR2_FD_201034 | JGI IMG/M metagenome (GOLD analysis project Ga0308161, IMG submission 201034) | Phyllosphere microbial communities from UC Gill Tract Community Farm, Albany, California, United States - DLSLF.R2 | ecosystem: Host-associated > Plants > Phyllosphere > Unclassified | place: USA...
ACCGGGCACGGCAGCCACCGGTTCTACTTCGGCTACATGGACGCCGACGAATTCTGGCTCAAACTCGACGTCGTGTCCGAGGTTTCCTTCGGCCGCTTCCAGCAGTGGAGCACACCCTTGGCGGCCGGCTGCCTGGACCGCCGCGTCCGGCAGGATGGCCTGTGGCTCCCCGAACCGGCCGACAAGGCCTGGCTGCATTTGCTGCATCTGGTCTTGGACAAGGGCGGGATAGCTGCTGACCGCCAGGCCGCGGCGCTGGCATCTGCCGCCGTCGCCTCAACCGCCGGAACCGTCGCGGAGTACGTGGACCGGCGCAGCGGGGACGGGGCGGCATCCGCCCTACTCGACGCCGTCAACGCGGGGAACTTCGACGGCGCCCGCGATCTCGCCGGACGGTGGCGGCGTGCCTGGACCCGTACCCAGCCGCTGGCCAGCCGCGGCCGCTGGCTGGGCCACAGGACCCTCCGGCTGATGACCCCGCGGCTCCCCGGACCAGGCCCGGTGGTGGGCGTCATGGCGCCGGACGGTGCAGGCAAAACCACACTCCTGCACGGGCTACGCGCCGACTTTCCCATCCCCACGTCCTACGTCTACATGGGGCTCTGGGGCGCCGGCCCGTGGGACCGGTGGCTCGAGCGGCTGCCCGGCGGACGGACTGCCAAGAAGATGTTCCGGGTGCTCAAGGGCGGCACCAAGGCGCGCTATCACAGCCTCCGAGGCCGGGTGGTGTTGATGGACCGGGTGGCGTACGACGCGCTCCTGCCGCAGGTCGGCGGCGGCCACACCAGCGCTGGCCTGACCAACACGCTGGCGGTGAAACTGGGACCGGCGCCCGACGTGCTGCTGGTGCTCGATGCCCCCGGCGAGGTGATGTTCGCCCGGAAGGGCGAGCACACGGTGGAACTGCTGGAGCACTGGCGCAAGTCCTACCTGCAGCTGGCCACCCGGCTGCCCGGCGCCCGCGTGATCGACGCCGGGCTGCCCCGTGAGCTGGTCCGCCGCCTGGCCACCGAAACGGTCTGGAACAGCATCTCCTCCCGGACCCTTCCGACCCCTGAGGCGGATCCGGGCGGACGTCCCGGCCTGACCCTGCACCGCTGGCGGATGCTGGACTGGCGCTTCCTGACCCCCGTGCTTCAGCCCCGGCACCTGGGCTACGGGGGATCGATCGACCCGGAGCTGCTGGGCGCACTCCAGCTGCTGGACCCGGATGCCCGGCCGGTGGGCACAGGCACGGGCGCGCCCGGACCACGGTTCGACGTCGTGTTCCTGCGCGAACCCGACGCCGGCCTCTTCGAACGGGCGGCAGCGGACGTGGAACCCGGGGGATGGGTCTGCGCCCAGGTCCGGCGCACCGCCGCCGGGCGCGGACCGCACACGGTGGCGGGCTGGAAGCGGTTGTTCGCCAAGCACGGCTTCGAAGACATCACCGTGCACTGGAACGTCCCCGGCCTCGACGGCCCGGCCCGGCTGGTGCCGGTCGACTCCCCGGAGGCGGTACGCGGTACCCTGGCGCTCCGGCAGGGAGTCCGCTTCGGCCTGCTGAAGGCCGTCGCGGGGCGCGTGGCACTGGGGCTGCGGCTGTTCCCGGTTGCCATCCCGGCCGGCACCGTCACGGGCCGGCGGCCGGCCTAGCAGCACTGCCTGCCGCGGGTCGTCAACGCGGGCCGGCGCGGCCTGAAGTCTCAGCTCCTAGGCGCGGCGGACCATGCCCAGCAGCTCGTCATGCAGCGGCCGGTAGGCGAACCGCACGATCGCGTAGACCGCCCCGACCGCCACCACGACCACCAGCACCATGCAGGGCACGGACCCCAGTTCCGGAGCCAGGAGGTTCCCCAGTCCGGTCAGCGCCACCGCGGCGCCGCACACCAGGCCGGGGGCGATGGCGCCCAGCAGTGCACGGGGCCGCAACTGGATGACCTTCGCCGCGACCACCTGCATTCCCACCGCGAACACCACGGCCACCACCAGTTGCGCCACTGCCACGCCCACGATGCCCCAGCGGGTGGCATAGAGCAGGACGGGCAGGAGGATCAGGAGGCGAACCAGGGACACCACGATCGAGAGACCGGGCCGGCCCAGGGCCTTGTAGACATCATTGGCGCCGGCGCCGAGGGATCGGGCCGCGGCGTAGAGGGCCAGGAAGACCAGCGGCAGCACGGCCTCGTCCCACTTGTCGCCGAACACCAGCGGCACCAGCACCGGCGCCACCACGGAGAGGCCTACCCCGGCGGTGACGCCGTAGAGGGACTGGATCCGCACGCTGGTCAGGTAGCCGGCACGGAGCCGTTCGGGTTCGCCGCGGACGCGGGCGTAGAGCGGGAAGAGGACGGTTGAGAGGACGAAGAAGACGTTCAGGATCACCACTTCCGGGAGGCGGAACGCCAGCGTGTAGTAACCGAGGGCCTGGGCGCCCAGGATGATTCCGATGATCAGGTAGTCGATGTCGAAGATCAGCCGGGCGAGCAGGCTGCTGCCGGCCACGGGTGCGCCGTACTTGACGTTGGCCATCAGGGCGGCCTTGCTGATCCGCCAGATCTGCCAGGGTGCCTGCCTCCCAACCAGGTACCAGCAGGTCGCCGCATACGCCACGGATCCGGCGGCGGTGCCTACCGCCAGCGACCAGGCGCCGTGGCCGGTGAACGCCAGGGACAGGGTCACCGTCCCCATGGTGACGGCCTTCAGGACCGGGGCGGCGGTGAGCTTCTTGAAGTGCAGGTCCCGTCGCAGCAGTGCCTCGGGGACCGCGCCCAGCGACGTGGCCAGCACCGAGACGCCCAGGATCTGCACCAGGGGGACCACGTCAGGGAGCTGGAACAGATCGGCGATGAGGGGCGCGGCGAAAAAGGCCGTGAGCCCCAGCAGGGAGCCCAGGATCGCGGAGATCATGAGCGCGGACCGGGCGATGATCCCGGTGCGGGGCAGGTATACCAGGGCCTGGGCGACGCCGGCGTCGGCAATCGTCTCCGCGTAGCCCATCAGGACCAGGGCCAGGGCCACCAGGCCGTATTCGTGCGGGGACAGCAGCCGGGCCAGGACCACGGTGGTGATCAGGACGATGATGCGGCCGCCGGCGAAGGCCAGGCCCTGCCACATCGCGCCGCGCACGCCGGTCCGGGCCAGTTCCCCCGGCGGGGCCTGCGTCATGCGGAGGTGCTCCGCGCCGGAAGCCCCGCCCCCGCGGAGCCGATGGCCGACTGCAGCTCCGCCAGGTACTCCAGCGCCGCGGTCTGCCAGGACCGGACCGATCCCGCGGTCTCGGGTCCTGCCGTCCCCGCGCCGGTCCCGCGGTTCTCCAGCGCCTCCACGACCCGCCGGGCGAAAGCCTCCGGGTCCCCGACGACAGTCAGCAGCGGGTGGGCTTCCTGCTCCCGGGCCGCCACGGGCGTTGCCACGACGGGCACACCGGCGGCCAGGGCCTCCCGCACCGAGTTGCGGATCCCGACGCCGTGTTCGTCCGGGAAGGCGGCCACGTCAGAGGCCCGGTAGACGTCAAGGACGGACGGCACGTTGCCGGCGACCTCCACCCGCGGGCCGGCCAGGGCCAGGACGGCGGGGTCCGGCCGGCGCCCGGCGAGGACAAAGGTGGCCCGGGGGACGCTTTCCCAGACCAGCGGGGCGATAGTCCGGACCAGGACCTGGGCGCTGTCGATGTTCGGGCCATAGTTCAGGCTGCCGACGAAACAGACCACGGGGTCATCGCGCCGGGCGGCCGGCTGCGCCGCCTGGTCGGCGCCGTTGGGGATGCTGCGGACAGGGCGGCCCAGGCTGGCGGACCACCGGGCGGCGTCCTTGGCTCCGACGGTGAGCAGGCGGGCCCGGGCGGGGAGCCGGCGTTCGGCCCGCAGGGCCAGGAATTCCCGGGCCCGGTAGGCGGCCTTCAGCCGACCGGCGATGGCGGTGTCCATCTGCGTCCGGACGGACCAGGGGTCAACGGTCTGCAGCACCAGGGGACCCTGGACGTACCGGGAGAGGAACAGTGCGTGGGGTCCGTGAATGAGGGTGGCGTCGGCGCGGGCGGAGAGCGAAGCGGTCAGCTCCGCCGCCTCGCGCGTCGCCCGTTCCTGCCGGCCGGCACCGTTGAGGCCGCCCAGGGAGCGGACGAGGGCGGCCGCACGCGGGCGGGGGGTGAGCATCTGGACCTCCGCGCAGCGCTCGCGGATCTCCTCCGGCAGCCCGACCCGGCCCTCGAAGCTGAGCAGGGTCACGTCGACGTCGCCGGGCAGATTCCGCAGGATTTCGTACGGGATCATGGAGCTGCCATCCCCGTACACGGGGTCGCGGTTGGGCGCACTTTCTGTGATGTACAGAAGCCTCATTGCATGAGTGTACTTGACCCTACCTACCCGTTATCGGGGGCCACATGGCCCTGTTCATAGGGACAAGGAGGGTCTAAGTTTCCGCCTGCGAGATGCAGGGGTTCCGTCGTCGTGGCCCGGCTGGTCATACTGGGAGAAAGGCATCGGACCCGGGAAGGGGTGCAGGTATGGTCGACGGCGGGAACCCGGCATTCCGGCGCCGGGTGGAACGGGCCGCCGAGCTGAGGTCCCTCCGGATCAGCGGCAGTTCGGTCGAGGAACAGGCCGAGTTGGACGCCGCCGAGGAGAACCTGAGGCGGAAGCGCGCCGCAATGGACGACGCCGCCCGGGCCGAGTACCTGGTCCGGGACGCCATGGCGCAGGGGAAGTTCGACAATCTGAAGTACGCCGGCAAGCCGATTCCGGGCCTGCGCGAGGTGTACGACCCGGACTGGTGGGTCAAGGGGCTGCTGCAGCGTGAGGACCTCAGCGGACTGGGTCCGGCGGCGATCCTGCTGCGGACCGAGGATGCTGCGCTGGACGACCGGCTGGACCAGCAGGTGGCGGAATCCCAGGTGCGGGAGATCATCGCCGACTTCAACGCCCGGGTCATCGAGGCCCGGCGCCAGTTGCAGGGCGGTCCGCCGGTGATTACGAAGACCCGCGACGCCGACGTCGAGGTGGCCAGGTGGCGGGAGCGTCGTGCCGCGGCGGAGCCGGAGGTCCCGGCAACGGAGCCGGACCGCCGGCGCCCGTGGTGGCGCCGGCGGTCCGGGGGATAGCGTTCTGGCGGCTGCCGTAGGCAGGGCGGTCGCGTTCCACGCGCCAGCTCTCGGAGAGCGGGCCGATGTTGACGGTGTCGAAACCGAACTCGTCGTACAGCCGGGTGACCAGTTCCGCGGCCTCCGGGTAGTCACTGGCGGTGGCCAGCGCCCGGCGGTTGTCGGTGCCGGCCGGGGTGCCGTCGGTGGTGATCTGGGTGTACATGATGTGGTTGAAGCCCTTGGCCACCTTGGACTGCGGCAGGAGGTCCTGCAGCATGCCGGAGGTGGTGGCCTCGCCGTTATCCAGCGCGGCGATGCGGCCGTCGCGCTCCCAGTAGTAGTTGTTGGTGTCCACCACGATCTTCCCGGCCAGCGGTTCGGCCGGGATGTCGCCGATGTTCTTCAGCGGGACGGTAACGACGGCGAAGTCGCCGGCCGCGGCGGCTTCGGCGGCCGTGGCCGCGCGGGCCTTCGGCCCCAGTTCCGCGACGAGGTCGCCCAGCGTCTCGGGTCCGCGGGAGTTGCTGATGACGACGTCGTAGCCGAGTTCGACCGCCTTGCGGGCGACCTGGCTGCCAATGTGACCTGCACCGATGATTCCAATAGTTGTCATAGTGGGGGCAACGGCCCGAGGTCCCGGGATATTTCGTGGTGTGCGGGCCGTTCGCTCTGCGCGGAGCTTTCCTTGCCCGGACGAACCATCAGACGCGTCATGGCCGGCGCGTCAGAGCCTCAGCCAGTCCTCGTTGAAGTCGGGGTGGTCGACGTAGGGCATCGCCACCGCCCGCAGCGACCGTTCCATCCAGTCCAGTGACCGGGGCGCCCAGCCGCCGTCCCCGGAGCCCCCGTCAACCGATTCGGTGACCATGGCCGTCAGGGCGGATTGCCGGGCGGCCTCCACCACCTGGATCAGCCGCCGTTTGGCCTCGCACTCGAGCAGCAGCCGCTGTTCGTACCATTCGCCGGACTTGGAGAGGGTCCTGTCGGTCAGCAGCGATTTGGCCGCGGCCTCGTCCTCGCCGATCCGTTGGGACAGGAATTCAACGATGTCCACAGCTCCGAGGGTACGCCCGGGTACCACCGGCAGGCACGTGCCGGCGCCGGGATCCGTGTGTCCGGATCGTGATCCCCGGCGGCCCCGGCCGGTGCAAGCGAAGCGGTGCCTAGCCCAGCAGGTCGTCCTCGTAGCACCAGCGCCACTCCTCGCCGGGTTCGGCGCTGCGCATCACGGGATGGCCGGTAGAGCGGTAGTGCTTCGTGGCGTGGGTGCCGGGGGAGGAGTCGCAGCAGGCGACGTTTCCGCACGCCAGGCACATCCTGAGGTGGACCGGCGTCGTGCCCTCCCGTCGGCATTCGGCGCAGAAGGGGTCCTCGGGGACCTCGCGCTCCGGGGCGGATTCCAGGTGCCCGCAGGCGCCGCCGGGCTGCGCGACGCCCTCGCCGCCGCCGTCGCCGGCCGTGTCCAGCTCATCGAGGGAGATATCCAGCATGGATTCCTCGACGTCCAGCCGGTCCAGGACCTCGCTCAGCACCTCGTGGGCGTACTCCCCGCCGCGCCTAAGCTCCAGCACCTTGGCACGTTCCGCCTCCAGCATGGCCAGGCGCAGCTCCGCATAGCGCTGGCTGGGGGTGGCGGCCTCGGAGGTGGGCCGGCCCAGGCGCTCCCACGCCGCCAGGCCGCGCTCCTGGGTGCGCCGCTTCAGCATCGCCATCACTTCGGGCGGGTCGTTGTCGGTGCGCAGTTCCTGCAACCGCTCCACGCCCGCCGCCGTCGCCAGCTGCATCAGGGACGCCTGGTTGAGGGCATCCTCGCGCCGGTCCGGGCCCTGCACCCGCAGCCACCGGACCAGCGGGGGCAGCGTGAAGCCCTGCAGGGTGAGGGTGCCGGCCACCACCACCAGGGCGGCGAGGATCAGCACGGAGCGGTGTTGCAGGTCCGCCGGCAGCACCAGCACCGCGGCGAGGGTCACCACCCCGCGCATGCCCGCCCAGGACACGATCGCTGCGAACTGCCAGGGCGGAGCCGGGTCCTTGCGCCTGATGCTGGGAATCAGCCGCGGCAGGTAGGTGGCCGGGAAGACCCACACCGGCCGAAGCACCAGCACCGCCAGCAGGATCACGGCGCACCCGGCCCAGATCCGGCCCGCGCCGAGCGAATCGTCCTGGACGCCCTCGATGATGGTCCGGACCTGCAGGCCGATCAGCAGGAAGACGGAGTTCTCCAGCAGGAACTGCACGGTGTTCCAGTTGCTGCGCTGGCTGAGCCGGGCCGCGCCGTTGGGCATCGACGGCGCCTTCATCCCCATCACCAGTCCGGTGACGACGACGGCGAGGACCCCGGAGGCGTGGATGGCCTCGGCCGGGAGGTAGGCGACGAACGGGGCCATCAGCGACGTCGAGGTGTTGATCGCGACGTTGCGGATCCGCTTGCGCAGCATGGTCAGGACGTAGGCCGCGGCTAATCCCACCACCAGGCCGCCGCCCGCGGCGAGCACGAAGCCCCCCGCGATGCCGGCCGCCGAGACGGTTCCGGCGATGGCGGCGATGGCGCTGCGCAGGCAGACCAGGGCGGTGGCGTCGTTGACCAGCGATTCGCCCTCGAGGATGGTCACGATGCGGCGCGGCATGCCCACCTTACGGGCGATCGCGGTGGCGGCCACGGCGTCCGGCGGGGCGACGACGGCGCCGAGGGCGATCGCCGCCGCGAGCGGGATTTCCGGGAACAGCCACCAGACCACCAGCCCCACGGCGATGGTTCCGAAGATCACGTAGCCCACCGAGAGCAGGCCGATGGCGCGGCGGTTGGAGCCGAAGTCGAACAGCGAGGTGCGCAGCGCCGCCGCGTAGAGCAGCGGCGGCAGCAGGCCCACCAGCACCATTTCGGGGTTCAGTTCGATGTCCGGGACGAAGGGAATGAAAGACCCCGCGACGCCGGCCAGGACCAGCAGCAGCGGGACGGAGATGTCCAGCTTCCGGCCCAGGGCGCTTCCGGCGCAGACAACCGCAACGAGCACCAGCAAACCGAGGGCTATGTCCATAGGCTCATTCTGTCAGGCGCTCACCGCGGTGCGGGCCGGCACTCAGGCGGCGTTGCCCGCCGTGACGGACTCTTTGACACGACCATGTTCTTCTGCCGGTTCCCCGGTCCGTTGGTGGTCCGACGGAGCCGCCGCGTGCACCGGGTGGGGGAGGCCGTGGTGGCCGAAGGGGTTGAAGCGGCTGTGTGCCAGGCCGTCGAATTCGTAGGCGGTCTCGGCGTGCTCGGAGCGGTCGACGCCGGCCACCTCGGCTTCGTGGCTGACCCGGAAACCGATCGTCTTGTGGATGGCCAGTCCGATGACCGCCGTCGCCAGTGCCGAGAGCAGCACGGTGATCAGCACGGCAACCGTCTGGGCCACCAGCTGCTGCAGTCCGCCGCCGTAGAACAGCCCGCCGCCGTGGCCGTCCACGGGCAGGGCGATGAAGCCCAGGGCCAGGGTGCCGATCAGGCCGCCGCCGAGGTGGACGCCGACGACGTCGAGCGAGTCATCGAAGCCGAAGCGGAACTTCAGGTCCACGAACACGCAGCAGGCGGCGCCGGCCAGCAGGCCCAGGCCGACGGCGGCGAGCGGACTGACGTCGGCGCACGACGGTGTGATGGCCACCAGGCCCGCGACGACGCCGGACGCGGCGCCGAGCGAGGTGGGGTGGCCGTGCCGGACCTTCTCGACGGCGAGCCAGCTGAGCATGGCGGCGGCCGGGGCGGCGAGGGTGTTGACCCAGATCAGCCCGGCCTGTTCCACGGTGGTGGCGGCGCCGGCGTTGAAGCCGAACCAGCCGAACCAGAGGATGCCGGCGCCCAGCATGATGAAGGGGATGTTGTGCGGGCGGTGCGAGGGGTCCTTTGCGAAACCGTGGCGGTTGCCGACGATCAGGACCATGACCAGGGCTGCGGTGCCGGAGGCGATCTCGACGACGGTGCCGCCGGCGAAGTCGATGACCTGGCCGAAGATCTTGCTGACGGCCCCGCCGGGGCTCATCAGCCCGCCGCCCCAGACCATGTACGCCAGCGGGCAGTAGACGGCGGTGATCCACACCGGGACGAAGAGGGCCCAGGCGGAGAATTTGGTGCGGTCTGCGATGGCCCCGCTGATGAGGGCGACGGTGATGATGGCGAAGGTGGCGCTGAAACCGGCCTTGATCAGGTCCGGGGAGCCGATCAGCCGGGAGAGCCCCGCGTTGGCGAACGGGTCTCCGAAGATGCCCAGCACGCCCTGGCCGGTGGACATCGAGTAGCCCCAGAGGACCCAGACGACGCCGACGATGCCCCCCGAGACGAAGCTCATCATGATCATGTTCAAGGAGGCCTTGGCGCGGGTCATGCCGCCGTAGAACAGGCCCAGGGCCGGGGTCATGAGCAGCGCGAGGGCTGCAGAGATGATGATCCAGACGCTTCCCGCGGTGAGCTGCACCTGCGTGTCCCTTCGTCAACCGTCGTACCGGGACACTTCGCCGCCGGCCCCCAACCGGGTTTAATCCTCGCGTCGGAGTGTTTCAGGCAGTCGGGCCCTGCGTTGCAGGAAAGTTACAGGATTCGGGCTTTCGTGTCGGGGCGTTAACGGTCATGTTTCGGGGATGTTAACGATGGCTCACGCGGGCCGGCGGGGCACCTGCTTCAGGCGCTTGTCCGGAATCCCAGACCATACCGTCCTTTTCGCCAGTGATCCCGGTCACGCCTCGTGCTCAGATGGACCGACCACCCTAAATCTTTGAAGTGAGGACGAGCATGCAGGCATCCACTCGAACGGGAAGCGGCACGGCTCGCCCCGGCAGCAGTTCACCCTGTGGTTTGGGGCGAACATGCAGATTACGGCGATTGTCGACGGCGCCCTGGCCGTCCTCTTCGGCGCCGACGCGCTCTGGGCCATCCTGGGTTTGCTGTTGGGCAACCTGCTCGGCGGCGCGGTGATGGCACTGCACGCAGCCCAGGGTCCAAAGCTCGGCCTGCCCCAGATGATTTCCAGCCGGGCCCAGTTCGGCGTGTTCGGGGCGGTTATTCCGCTTGTCCTGGTGATCGTCATGTACCTGGGCTTCGCGGCCACCGGCACGGTCCTGGCAGGACAGGCGATCGACCAGATTACCCGTACGGGGGTCCCCGCCGTCGGCATGATCATCTTCGGCGCCCTGACGGTCCTCGTCGCGACGCTTGGCTACAAATACATCCACCTGCTGGGGCGCATCTCGACCGTTGTCGGCGTTGTGGGCTTTACCTACCTGGGGGTGCGCCTGTTCGCCAGCCAGGACGTCGGTGCCATGCTCGCCTCCGGTTCCTTCGAATTCCCCACGTTCCTGCTGGCGGTCTCCCTCGGCGCCGGCTGGCAGCTGACCTACGGCCCGTACGTCGCCGACTACTCGCGTTACCTGCCGGCGTCCACTCCGGCCCGCAAGACTTTCCTGGCTGCCTTCGCGGGTACGGTTCTGGGCTCGCAGTGGTCCATGACGCTGGGGGCGCTCTTTGCGTCGATGGCGCTCCCGAAAGGCCAGCGTTTCCTCGACGGCCAGGTCGCCTTCCTCGGCAACCTCAGCGGCGGAGGCCTGATCGCAGTCGTGATCTACCTGGTCATCGTCACCGGCAAACTGACCGTGAACACGCTGAACGCCTACGGCGGTTACATGACCATGCTGACCTCGGTCACCGCATTCACCCGCCAGGCCGTCACGTCCTCCCGCACCAGATTCGCCTACGTCGTTGGTTTCATTGGACTCTCAGTCCTCATTGCGGTCCTCGCATCCCCGGACTTCATCGCCAACTTCAAGAATTTCGTCCTGTTGCTCCTGATGGTCTTCATCCCGTGGAGCTCCATCAACCTGGTGGATTACTACCTGGTGTCGAAGGAGCGGGTGGACATCCCGGCCCTCTACGACCCGAACGGACGCTACGGCCGCTGGAATGCACCCGCCCTGATCTCCTACGCGGTAGGCATCGTCGCGCAGATCCCGTTCCTGGCCCAGA
>Ga0308161_1005526_pt1 | contig 11054 bp, 10 predicted proteins | sample PhyFR2_FD_201034 | JGI IMG/M metagenome (GOLD analysis project Ga0308161, IMG submission 201034) | Phyllosphere microbial communities from UC Gill Tract Community Farm, Albany, California, United States - DLSLF.R2 | ecosystem: Host-associated > Plants > Phyllosphere > Unclassified | place: USA...
GCTCTCCTCCTACATCAAGTCAAAGTAAGCATCTTTCGATACGCACTTCTCGCGCTTTTTCTCGCATTGCTGACTCTGTCGATCGATAGACTTCCGGAAATTCGCAAGGTCGTAAACGAAGGATTCGTCGAAACTCAGTCCCGCATCGACGATCTGCCACCTCCCCCTTCGACCGATCCCCTCAGCGAGATGATGCAGCTCCTACAAGCGTATCGATCCGATCTGGATGCCTACGTCGCTGGCTCTCAAGGTTTTGAATCACTCATCAAGGACAAGAATCGGATTCAAGCCGTATTCGCCGACAACATTCGGGAGACACGCCCTCGTCTTTATCCGTTCACTGAGGAGCATGTTTCGCAGCTTCCGAAAGACTTGATCCAGAAGTCGCCTGTCCTCATCGATTGCAGCGATTCATCGAGCTTTTACTCATCTGAGAAAATCAACGACTTCGTTCTCACCTTGAACCTGAACGATGTGACGGAGCGTATCGAGAGGTACTCTTCACTTAGTTAGCACGCTGCTCGGAATCCGTTGCTGACGCTTCCCCTCTACAGGCTCAAGACTCGAGAATTGCCGGTCAATGTCCCTTTTCGAAGTAAATCATCTCTGATGGTCGAGAGCACGAAAGGCTGGAGTACCATCACTGCGAATGCCTTGGACGCCCTTCGAAACCCGGTGCTCAGCGTCTTGAACGATCTAGTCGAGGAGTACTTCGGTCGTTACGCAGAATCTGGGTTGACAGCAGCGGCCAAGTAACTTTATTCTCCTTCTTCAACACGATGACTACTGACTCAGTAGCTTTGATAGGGACATCACAGACTCAGTGTCAGCTCAACTCTTCGCTGAAACCGAATCTCGACTCAGACACCTCATCGAACTCGAGAATATCCCTTTCACACTCAATAATCACTACTACGAGGCGACACTCGACAAGTCTCGAGCGCATCTCAAGCACCAGCGGCAAGAGTCGGAGAAGATTGCGCCCATCGCGAAGAAAGTCAAATCGACAGCGGAAGGAGCAGCTAAAGCGAAACAACCTCAAGCTCAGCCTCAAACTCAACCTGCGCCGTTGTTCCCGCCGGCAGCTACGGCTGTTCCCGATTCAGCCTCTTCCTTCGGTTTCAGCTTCCAAACAGCTTCTGTAGAACCACAGAATGCGTTTCAGCAAGTTGCAGCAGCACCGGTAAAAACGAAAAGTAAGCAGCAGGAGGAGAAGGAGAAGATGCAGGCGGCTCTCGCAGCTCTAGCGTCACTCGGTTACAACGTGACGGAGGAGGACTTGCCGAAGCTACTTCCTCCCGACAAGTATGCCGACGAGCTCGATGTCATGAGTCACGTTATGGCGAATTGGAAGGTACGTCTCCTTTTCGACTGTCTCTCTTCCGACGCTGAAGCTAACGCTATCTACACTCTTTGCAGGTCGCTTACAAACGAATCATCGACAACGTTCCTCGTTTCGTCGATTACGACGTCCTTCAGAAACTTCCTCTCGCCGTCTCGACCGCTTTCGCTCAACTCGCTTCGGGAGGATCAACAGGAGCAGCACACTACCTTCGAGAAGGACTCGAGGTGCAAGAGCTGAGGGCGGAGTTGACGACGAAGCTTACTCGGATCACGGAGGCGAAGCAGTTATTGAGCGCATTCGGGAGGCACTGAGAGGGATTTTGGTAGTTTCAGTTTTCTCTCGTTTGTATCTAGCTTATTTGTGCACTCGTCGTACCGCTCTCCGCGAAACGAGAGGAGAGAGAAAAGCGGGAAATTACATTTCGATTTCGTTTTCTGTTCTGAAAAAATTGTAAAGCTATTCTTCTTCCTATTTTCACTTCCACTGCCTCGGAAGATCTCAAGCTTTCTTCCTTTTCTCTCCTATCATCCTTCTCCAGAAATCACTCGAGATCCAAGCATCCGACATCCACGAACCTGGTTGCTCTTCTCGCACGATCTCGACCCCTTTCTCGCCACAAACTCTGGTCAACCGTCGTAATTCATCCTTGAGATTTCCACTGCTCCAGTCAAGATTTGTGTCTGGGAGGTAGAGCAGTCGATGCGACGAAGGGGCGTTCTGAAGCAGCGAATCTGAGATGAATTCGAATGTCTGCGCAAGCCCGCGGTGATGCTCGACTCCGATGATCCGAATGTTACAGACGATTGGTAGAGACTCGGTATTGGCGTCGAGATCGAATAAGGTGAATTCGTTGATCGCTCGCCGCGTTTCCTCCGGGAGCTCGGAAATCATCTCAGCATCGAGAGACAGAGCATCGAGCTGAGGCGCTAGCACGTCGAGCGCTTGGGTCAAGGTTCCGTCCGCGTCGGCGTCTTCATCCGAGTAGCTGAAGACTCGGAGACCGGGGAACGCCTTTGGGGTCAGAATCCGATTCGGAGAGTCAACTGCATAGACTCGCAGGAGTTGTAGTTCGACGATTGTAGGTAGCTGCTCATCGTGGGTATTCTCGATGGAGACGTCGGAGAGGCGCAGGACTTCGAGGTCTATTCGAGTCAATGATTCAGTTTCGACTCGAGACGCACAAGGGCGAAAATCATGCTAGACTCACTCGGAAGAAGAGCCAATACACAGAGATCCATCACATGCGGTGATCCATCGACAGCGAGGAGTCTGAGTGACGGATACTGAATGATCGAAGGATCGACGACTCGCCCGACCTCGATGTTACTCGCGACGAGCTCTACTGGACGTCTCGCCTCCTCCTCAGTCGGGTTTTGGGCCAGCCAGCTGCTCATAGCGCGCCGGTTTGGAACGTGTACAATGCTATAGAGGAGTGGGCTTGAGATTCGTCGAAAGAGTCGAGAGACGAGACAGAGAGAGCGAAGAGTAGCTTGTCGTGTTGTGTAGGTGGTCGAGTGGTAGTGATGGGTTACTGTAGATTCGATGATGGTCTGAATGAGTTCGATGGGGAGGTTAGAGAAGGGTCGATAAGGCGAGGAAGGGGAGGAAGCATCGGGAGAATCGGAAGGAGGAAGCGAATTTGACATGTTGATGGATCTGTAAGGCACGCAGGAGATAGATCAGCACCTCATAGGAGTATGCATATAACTTGTGGGACATTCAGCAGCGTGAGAGGACCAGGAGAGCTTAACCGAGATGAGAAAGTGAGAGGGGAGGTGAAAGGAAGTAAGACTCACGAGGAAGTACCTTGGACGGCTGTCATTGCTCTCATTTTTTATCTTGGGTATCTACTGGTTTGTCTGAGTCGATCAAGTGAGTTGTAGGAGTGAGAGCGTCAACGAGTCTCCTTCTCTCTTTCTTACCTTTCACTTCTCTGGCTTGGGATCGCTCGAATCGACTCGAATACACTCGCAAAAGAGTCTCGAATATACTATGAGTGAATACAAGGTGTGTCTATTATTCAAAATCCTTTCCTCCCTTCTCTTCTTCGCTCACCTCGAATCGCCTGTTCGCTCTCGACAGAACTACTTCTCCCTTCTCCCTCCCGACGTCGTTCAAGATATCTTCGACTCTGTTCAAGCGGAAGAAAAGCCGATCCTCGATCCCCTCTCGAAACATCTTCTCCCTTTCCAACAAAAACCTCTCTTTCATCACCTCGTCCTCGACTCCTACGAAGATCTAGAGGTGCTCTGTGACCTGACACGAAGAAGATCGACAGTGGCGACGTACATCGATCATCTCCACATCAACATCAATTTCACGTTCGTCCCTCATCAAGGAGTTCCAACGGAATCAAATGATCCTCTCGTCCCATCCTCTGATCAACTTCAGGACTTGTTCCACGCTCTCGCAGACATCACAACTCTCTCCACCTCTGGATCGTACCGTCTCGCTACCTCGATCCTCACTCAAGAGATGACCAGCAATTGTTTCCCGAGACTCGTTAAACTCTCTCTCACCTCGAGTTTCCCACAATTCGAAGATCCGTTCGACCCAGCACACTACACCATCCTCTCCAGCTTCATGAAGCTTGAAGCCTTCCTCTTGTCTGTTTACCGCGACCCTTCCACGATCCATCCGAACCTTCAAACATCTCCGCCTGTTCCTCTCACAACTCAACTTGAAAGCCTTCGTCTCGTTGGACCTCTCACGTCGAGCGCATCATCAACAAAACATCTCATCGGGTCCTCCACTTCAATCACTTCTCTTATCCTCATCGATACCTGCGGAAAGTCACCCGTCACTGAACTCCTCGAGGGCTTGCAGCACAGCGACAAGCTTCTCGAACTCGAGCTCAATCGCTCGCCTGGTTACGGTCCAATCTCAACCTCGTCTCTCGTTGAAGCCTTGTCTCGATGCCCGAATCTGGAATCGATCACTCTCGGAGGAAGCTGTTCATCTACTTCTCCCTCGTTCTACTCTGCTCTCCTCGCCCTCCCACTTAAGACTCTCACCTTTGGCTACAAAGCTCAAGTATCTCTCGATCAACTCACGGAACTCGTTATCGGCTCAAACAAGCACCGTACTCTTCGTTCGATCACGCTCGATAACGTTATTGGTGTGATCGGAACTACTATTGAAGATGCAGGAGAACCTTACGCAGGACCTGATGAAGATACGTGGGATGTCTATCCCGATTGGAGACTACCTGAATGGACCGATACTTTCACGAGGAGAGGTCTGGTCGAGTTTTTGAGAATTGTCGAATTCGAGGGAGTAGAGGTGGATGGAACTGCTTTGGAAGCTGTCAGAGTCGAGAGGGCATATGAGAAAGAGTTGGAAAAAGTTGAAGATTGGAGTGAGTGAAGAATCACGGAAGGAAGGAGAGAAATGAAGTGGTGAAGACGTTTGCTTGATTAGTTTTTCGAGATCGAAGGAATGCAACGATTTCTATTGAGCAGTGCTCTCACTTATTGCCAACCAAGAGATGATCTAACGCTCAGCGACTATTCCAAGCTTGTTTCGAACCAATTCCATCCTCGACCATTCGTCCATTGTTCGACCGATCAATCCTGCGAGCCCGGAAATCAAGTTCCCTTCATCGAGGCCTCGCCAGTTCTTCCTACGACGGGCGAGGGCGTGAAGTATGAAGTCCTCGTAATGATCGTCCTCCTTTGGAGTGAAGAATTTGATGATTGTTTCCTTCGTACGATGATCTCCAAAGTCGAGAAAGACGACGTGAGGCTCAGACTCCGTTGTCGTGTTGAGGACAAGGATATCTCTGACATCAAAGCCGAAGTCGACTAATTCGCTATCTTGCAAACGACGTTGAGTTCCCAACATTCGACAAACCTTTGTCAAGCGTTCGGATCAGCTCAGTTCAGGCGGACAGGAAGGAAAGTGAATGACTTACGATAGGGTCTATCCCTTCAAGAGTGAGCTGTCCATGTTTCGCCAGATTGAACTTGTAGCAATCTTCGAAAGTCACCGCAATCTTCGGGTTGCTCAGATCCTCCAAGACGATGCCGACGACGTCTTCTCCCCAAGGCACTCGGAAGCGATAGAAGCCGTAACAGATCAAAACGTCTCGACCTTGTAGAGACCTGAAAGCGGCGTATCTGAGAACGAAGAACGCGAACATGTCAGCTCAATCCCAGAGTCCAATGAGAGAGTAGAGGAGTACTGACGCTCGAGCTTCTCGTGATTCGAACCATTTTGCTGACCACCAATCGAAAACCTCGACTTCTTCATTAACCCAACTTCCGTCAGGAAATGGATAGGAAATGGATAAAGTGATTCGACGAGCAATTTGACGACGACCTTTCCGTAGACCTTTCCTTCTCCCTCGACTGTGGCTGTCCAGACTTGCGACCACTTGTCGACTCCCGACTGTAACGTTTTGAGTAGCTTGATTTCGAGATTCGAGGGGGATTGTTCGAGTCGATGAAGGAGAGATTCGTTTACGGGTCGAAGAGGATTCGGCGAAGGATGATCGGATTGATTGAGCAGAGCGACATCGACTGTGCTCTTCGGGTGAACATTCGAGGAGGTGAAGGGGAGCTTGACTGTCGAACCGAGCGGACTTTCAACGGCGATTGCGCGACGTTCTTCGAGAAGTGCGAGCTGACGCTCTGTGACAGGCTCGATATAGCGATTTGGTAGGTCGTATGTCAAGGGAGGATTCGACATCCTTGAGGGGTGGGGAGAGAGAGAGCAAAGAAAGCTAACGCTTCTTTCTCGTTTTGAAGTCGATATCCGCGGAGTATTTGCGGTCTGAATCGGATCAAGTCAGAACCGGACCCAAAGGAGCCGATGGGCAAGAAGCTAGAGTCCCAGGATCCAGCGAAGCAGCGAAGCAGGGTTAGAGGGAATCGAACGATGACGAACGGAAGAAAGGTGGAAGAAGCAGAGATCGACTTCAGCAGACCGTCTGCACCTCGGGGGAGATAAGGTAGAGTCCAGAGCAATGAAGCGTTCAATGGAAGTGAAGTGTCGAGAGTCAAGAGTTAGTTCGAATTCGATTTCACGGGTTGACCTCATCCCAAACTCTACCCGACACCATGCAACGCTATACCAGTCAGATCCTACTCCTACAGCGCCAACTAAGCGTCCGACAACTCTCTACGACTTCCCCCCTCCTCTCGAAAGCCTCGAAAGAGCGATCAACCAAGAAACCCAAATCCTTCTCTGCCACCTCTGCCGCTACCTCCGGATCAGTTTACGCTCAGGCACCCGCACCAGGACAGGCAGGAACTGATGTAGGCAAGTCAGGGGAGAAGGCGAATTCGGCATTGTTTGAGACGGGAGGAGGACAGCAGGAAGTCGCTAAGGAAGTTACTCCGGATATGATCGAGAAGGAGTTTGTACAACATCAAAAGGTCGATGATAACACTCCTGAGAAACGAGCGACTGAGAATCAGGTGAGGAATATTGAATTTTCGATCCTTTTCGCAAGAGTTGCTGCTGATCGAATACCTCGAGCTTACACACAGACTGGTACGGATGTTGCGAATGGAGGAATCGGAAACGCGGACATCCAGAATGGACAACCCAAAGAAGGTAAGTAGAGCAGAGAGCAGAAGCGAAGGAGAGAAAAGGGGGAAAAGCGAAAGGAACGAAATCAGTACAAAGTCCGGAAAGGTCAAAGGGACAGTCAATATGAAATCAGTTTATTTGTTGTTGCACCTAGAGCTTTCCTAGATCCTTGATTCTCCCTTCGCTTCTGCTCTCTCTCTCTTTCACTCCATCCCACGATTCCTCATCGACGGTTTCTGACTCTTCTATTGTTCTGGTCGGTTTCTCCTGCTGCAGAAGTCATTTACACTGCTCAGCCACCCTATAACGTGGCGTTGATCATGTCTGCTGCCTTTGTTGTCGGAGTGTTTTGCTTCGTGACGGCGGACCTCGCGAGAATAGGAATCGCGTAAGTCCTAGTTTCAGTTAGTCGTTCTACTAGGCGTTTACCTGATGAACTCCTCTCGCGTACAGTGTTTATAATGAGTGAGTTCCGCCCTCGTGCTTCCTCAATACCGTCGAGCGAATTCGAAGCGCCATTCTTATCGGAGACCTCGACTGACTCTCTTTCGACTTTCGCAGGGAGACTGGAGAATACGAAGTTGCACCGAAGTGGAAGCGGTATACCCTCGCTTTCGGTGCTGCAGGAGTTGGAACAGCTGCTGTAGCATGGGGAACTCTCGCTCCTTCTCGGTGAGCCCTGACCAAACGCTTCTTCTCGCGTGTCTCGTGCTGATTCGGAGTAACGTCTACAACAGACTCGTGACGAAGATGGTCCTACATCGCTCATCCGCCTCACTCCACTCTTCCCTTCCTTTCCCTCCCGATTCGACTATTTCCATCTACTCTCCTCTCACTCGACTCTCTTCGAAACTCGGTCAGAAACCTCGTCAAGTACCTCTCAGCAAGATTCGTCTACTAGGACCTCTCTCAGATTCGCCTAAACCTTACCACCCCTTGATTCGAGAACAAAGTGGAAAGAAACCTGGAGTAAGTCGATACTCTTCTAGCGCATCTATCTCTCTGTTGCTATTCTCGAAACTGATGCGTTCGGGATTGTCGTCACAGCGTATCTCTTCATTCCTATCCGAATATTTCCCTTCGTCTCCCAAAACAAAATCTGCTCCTACGCCATGGAACAAAGCAGGGAAACGATTGTCGCATTCTCCGATCCTGATTGAAGGGGATCGTGCGAGTTACTCGATCGCGTTGAAGAGGGCGAGGGAAATGGATAGTGACAAGGGAGCTTGGGCGAAGGATTGGGATCAATTGGAGAGGGCTTTGTTGGGCGTTGACGAGGCGAGGTGGTCGAAGCGTCAATAGTAGTAGGAGTTGTTAGACGACGAAACGGGAATAGAAGCTTCGACTACGTTCTCTCTCTAGACTTTGCGAACTCTCTCCTCTCGCCTTCATCGATTTCTGACGTGTTTTTTCGCCTCGTGCTGTTTTTCGGTCACGGCTAACCGCGGGAAACCCCCTTTTTCTCTTTTTTTCTCTCTTCTCTCCTCTCTTTCCCTCCCTCAACTTTTCCCGCTCATCTTCAAACTTCTCGCTCGCTTTTCTCTTTCTCGATACCCTCAAGGGCCTCTAGAGCCATGTCATTCATTTTCAGAGGTTACAGTCAGTCCCCTTCCTCTGATCAAAAGGAAGCACAGCTCGCTGATTATACGCGCACCTCATAGTCAAACTGTTACAGAAGTATACGTTACCGACTCAGATGGTCACTGGAGGAATAACATCAGCTGCAGGGGATCTCACGTATCAGTGTGCTATTCAGAAGAAACAGTTCAACGAGATTGAGGTAAATCGCTAAACACCTCTTTCCCACTCGGATCTCGCTGATCGCGGTCGGATCTACGAGCAGTGGTACAAGACAAGGCGGTTGTTGTATTATGGTGCATTCTGTTTCGCTCCCGTGTCGGTACGTCTCTCACTTTCCCCAATTTAATTTAGCCGCGCTTCCTTCAACCTCGAGATATTGAACTGATGTGTTGATGTGTGTGTTTATAGAATCGATGGCATTGGGTATTGAACAGAATCAGCGTAAAGAACTCGAAATGGTCAAGTGAGTCTTACGCAGTTTCTTTTTCGCAATGCAGAGTGGGTCTGGGTTGAAGGAAAGGAGACGGTTATGGGGAGGACGGCGGATAGAAGTTCAGAAGAGAACTCGAGACAGAACGATACTGACTCTCACTCGCTTGGTTGCAGCTATCGGCCTACGAACCCTAACCGACATGGTCATTTTCTCTCCCTTCGCAACCTGTTACTTCTACCTCTGCGGCGGTCTTCTCGAAGGACGACCATGGTCAGTGACACCAGAAATGTCGAGATTGGGTGAACAAGGGATCAAAGAGAGGATTGAGGAGAGGTTATGGGGAACCGTCAAACTTCAATGGGCAGTTTTCGGTCCTTCTTCAATCTTTATGCATGCTGTCGTACCAGTCTATGCACGACCGCCGTTCATGAACGCTATATCGTACGTACTCTCCTTCAATTCGGCAGGGAAAGAGAACTGACTTCGGATTATCGAACAGTATCGGATGGTCTGCATTCCTCGCTTCCGCAGCTCACAAAGGACAAATGGCCCCTGCACCAACACGTCTACAAGATGGCACTCCTATCGAGGTCGCAGCTGCAGAAGTCATGCAGTAGAATTCTCCCTCTCTTACTCTTATCGCCGTTTTTCGTCTTCTGCTATCCCCCCATGTCGTACCTATTATATCCCTTCGTTCTCTCCACTCGCAACCCTCGCACATAGGTCCTTCGCTTCTACTTATCGACGATCCTTCGTTTCTACTTATCGACACTTTACAATCGTTCCTTTTTTCGCTTTCTGATCTGTACCCTCGCACATAGAACTTCCTTACATAGATTACATGCATTGTTGTAGACGTATAGACTCTCCTTCTGCTTGTCCCGTCCGCCGCGAGTGTCCTTATGCAAGAGACCAGCGAGAACAACGTCGATTTTGTGGGATTTCGAAAAATGCACATCGTTCAAGCCGAGGTCTCGTCGGGGTGCTTCCGGCCATGGCATCGACGTTGCTTCGTCGAATACTATCAGTCCGTGAGCCCACGCGACACGGGGAGGTCAACGTCCAAGTACGGCAGCCGAAAAGGTTTGACGAAAGTAAAATCGCTCCGAGTGCCTCGTCATCCCTCCCAACCTCAACCCGGTCTCGTGCACGACGTCCCTAGACAAAAAAGATTCGTCACAACGTTGTTCGATTCCATGGTCTCCAACCCGGAACGTGCTACAACCAAAAATCCCCGGGGTTCATGTTAACGACGACGAACGATGCCTAAGTATTGCAGAAGTAGTCTACATCGGCTGCCCTGAAGAGGGGCATTCGGCTTGTTGAGCTTGAACGTGAATGTTTGTCATCATTGGCATCGTTCTTCGTCGTCGAGAGTCGAAGAGGAAAGAAGGAAATGAAAATTGAGCGAAGGGGAAGTGAAAGCAGATGGGCGATAACTGAATCCACGGAGAGGTCGACTCAGGTAGCGGCCGTCGACGATCACTTCCCGCGTCGTTGTGAGGAGAAGGAGAGGGTTGGTTGATAAAGTCTGGGAAGTTGCCTCTCCCAAAAAAATCGAGACTCTCCCTTCGATTCTTTTTCTATCAATTTCTAGCAACTTGTGGTCCACAACCTGAACTCTCTTCTCAAAGTTTCATCTTCCATAGCCTCAAACAGTCACACAACACAGCTAGAAATGCGTCAACTGAAGCATCATGAACAGAAACTTCTCAAGAAGGTACGCTTCTGCCTCTCCCTCTCACACGAACTACTCTCACTCACCTCCCTTTACTGTTGAAAATAGATTGATTTCATTCAATGGAAGAGCGATGCTGGTATGCGAGAAGCGAAAGTGATGAGGAGATATCACGTACAGAACCGGTCAGTAGTCCTCTCCCTATACTCAGTCAACTATACTGACCTACTCCGACTTCTTTCAGAGATGATTATCATACTTACAATAAACTCTGCGGACAAGTTCGAAGAATCAGTCATTTACTCTCCCGTCTACCTCCAGTCGACCCATTCCGAACGAAATATGAAGATCTCCTACTCTCAAAGTTGTACGATATGGGAATTATGGATCGAGGAGCTAAAATGTCGGATATTGAAGGATCTGATGCGGTTACTGTCAAAGGGTTCAAAGGGAAAGAGAAGGAGACTGAAGGGCAGGGGAAG